>Ga0334886_1002426_pt1 | contig 18688 bp, 16 predicted proteins | sample GraSluR1_MG_9_FD_207232 | JGI IMG/M metagenome (GOLD analysis project Ga0334886, IMG submission 207232) | Sludge microbial communities from methane-producing bioreactor in Wageningen University, Netherlands - Granular Sludge_27_06-R1 | ecosystem: Engineered > Bioreactor > Anaerobic >...
AAAACTTAAAGACTAATCATCTTACAATTAATTCCATTGTTCGTGTTTTTCAATGGATTATTTGCTATGCAAATTTTTACTCATAAATTATTTTTTTAATTTCTATTGACTTTTACTAGCTGGTCTACAGTAATAAGCCATCCCAATTTAGATTGCTCTATGTATTTTACTGCTTCATTTGATAATTCACTCATTTTACTATCTCCTTCGTTTTATCTTATAAAGTTACTAAAATACTTTACTACGCAATATGAGTACTATGAAATAATATATTAATGACTCTTATTTTGGGAAAATTATTGTAATTCATGAAATTTTAAATGAATTATCTAAGAACCCATTACCGATAACTCAAACTTTGTAAAATGTTACAATAACTAATCATTAAATAAGTTAAGATATCAAAAAAGACTATATTTACTCTAAAATTAAAAATCAAAGTAAATATAGTCTCTAGTTTGTCTAGTCAACTGTATATAAAGATTACCAAGTATTCATATTTGTTTAATTAAAATTATAAGACTAAAAGGATATTTTGTCAAATATTTTTTTAATTATAATTAATTTTTTATAAAAAACATATATTTATTTTAATTCTCCAGTATAATAAGGATTTAAATCATTTGTATATAAATCTGTAGCTTTTACCTTTCCTGGTGTTTCAAATCCAGTAAATTTATTTTTTTCTGCTATATCAATCCAAAAATTAACCTGCTCTGGTTTTAACCATTTTTGATCAACAGGATATGCATTACCAGAAACATCTTTAACATCCATTTTTAGATAATCTGCATCAATTTTTAATGCTTCATCATAATGATCCATTATATATTGTTGTGCTTTAAGATCTGCTATTATATAAGCCTTTACTACATCAGGATATTTTTTTATAAAATCTTCACTAAAGGCACGAACTGCAAGTCCACTAGTAATTCCATCACCAGCTGTTTCTCCAATCTTATAACTTGTAGTAAGAACTTTAAGGCCAAGATTTTTAGCTTTCATATTATATGGTGCATGCAGAATAGCTACATCTATATTTCCCTGTTTAAGTGCTTGTACTTGCTGTTGATCAGGCATAACAACAATTTGATTTTTACTTACATCCACTCCATTTTGGCGAAGAAATTCAGAATTCCAAAGCTCTGCACAGCTTCCTCTACTGCTCATTGCAATTTTCTTTCCCACTAAATCTTTAGGTGAATTAATTTTATTATCATTTCTTACAACCCAGGTCATATGGGTTTTATCAAAATCAGCACTATCTACCATACCTTGAAGTACAATTTTAAGTTTAGCACCAGCTTGACGTGCCTGTGCTATTGTAACCACATGTCCTGAATTATATAAATCATTATCACCTTTAACTACTGATTGAGCCAAACTCACATTAGCAGGTAAAACTCCTGTATATTGAAGATTTATTCCTACCTCTTTTAAGAAACCTTTTTTATCAGCTATTATTATCTCATTAAAGCCTGTTTGAGTTGGTACTTTAAGATTAAATGGCTTTGTAAGTTTACCATTTACCAATTTCCCAATGTAAGGTTTACTACTATCTCCCACTTCAGATGTACTAGAAGAATCAGTAGCTTTAGATTTTCCACATCCTGTTAATAACAATGATATAATAAAAATTAAACTTATGGTTGAAACTAAAATTTTTTTCATTTAACTGCTCTCCATTCTCAAACGTATATTTATTTTAATTCTCCAGTATAATAAGGATTTAAATCATTAGTATACAAATCTGAAGCCTTTACCTTCCCAGGTGTTTCAAATCCAGCTAATTTATTTTTTTCTGCCGCATTAATCCAAAAATCAACTTGTTTCTCTTCAACCCACTTTTGATCAGGGTATGTTAATCCTCCCATATCTTTTGTATCCATTTTCAAAAATTCTCCAGCAATTTTTAATGAATCATCAAAATTATCATTTATGTATTGCTGAGACTTAACAGTAGCTACTATATACGCTTTTACTACATCAGGATATTTTTTTATAAAATCTTCACTAAAGGCACGAGCTCCAACTCCGCTTAGACGTCCATCTCCAAGTTTTTGAGTTATATCATAGCTTGTAGTTAAGACTTTTAATCCGCCTGCATTTCTTGCTTTTATATTATATGGAGCATGTAATATTGCTACATCTATATTACCTTGTCTAAGTGCTTGTTCCTGCTGTTGGTCTGGCATAACAACAATTTTAGTTTGCTTTACATCCACTCCGTTTTGACGTAGGAATTCTGAATTCCAAAGTTCTGCACAACTACCTTTACCACTCATGGCAATAGTCTTTCCAACTAAATCTTTTGCGGATTTAATATTTTCACCGTCTTTTACAAACCAAACCATATGATTTTTACGAGGATCCTGACTATCACTACTACCAGTAAGCACAATTTTTAAATTTGCACCTGATTGACGTGCTTGTGCAATTGTTGTGATATGTCCTGAACTAAACAAATCGTTTCTTCCGCTAATTATAGATTGAACTAAACTTACATTAGGAGGTAATACACCTGTAAACTCTGGAATTATTCCTACTTCCTCATAAAAACCTTTTTTATAGGCTATAATAGATTCTTCAGTAAATCCTGTTGGAGTAGGCATTTTCAGACGAAATGGTTTTGTCAATTTTCCATTCACAAATTTACCTGTATATGCTTTCGTATTATCTCCAACCTCAGCTGTACTACTACTTGAATTAGAACTATTATCTTTACTTTTCCCACAACTTGAAAATAAAGATACAATAGTCATTAATATTAAAATTATTACTAAAAATTTTTTCATTAGTTTCTACACTCCTTTAGTTCTCAGGTTTCCAAACACAGATTCTTTTTTCAAAAGCTACTATAATATAATTGACAATAAGCCCTATTAAAGACATTGTAATAATAGATGCATACATCTTCGGTATCTGATACTTCATTTGAGTATCATATAGTAAAAATCCTAATCCAGAACTTGCTCCCATCATTTCTGCTGCAATTAAAACTAAAATTGACGAAGTTGCACTAATTCTTATACCCGTAATAATTGAAGGAAAAGCTGAAGGCAATATAACTTTCATAAATATTGTTAATTGAGGAGATGCCATGGATCTGGCAGCTTTAATTAAATTAGTATCTACATTTTTCACACCATTGATAGTGTTTAACAATATAGCAGACCATACACCCCAAAAAACTATAGCAACTTTAGATGTTTCACCAATTCCAAAAAACAGTAAAAAAACTGGTAATAGTGCAAGGGTAGAAGTTTGTCTAAATAATTGAAGCAGAGGATCTACATAAAATTCAATTTTCTTAAAGGAACCTATTATAAGCCCTAATGGTATAGCTAATACTATTCCTAAAGAAAATCCCATTAAAGAACGTTTTAGACTAACTGAAATATTCTCAATAAGTTCTCCAGAAAATAACATTTGAAAAAATGTCTCTAACACTACAGAAAATGGCGGTAAAAAATTACTATCCACAAGACCTATTCGCGGCACTATTTCCCATAATGCTAAAAAAATTGCTATACCTAACAATTGTCTTAAACCAAATATTAAATTTATAATTTTAAAAACTATAGATTCATTCTCCAATTTCTTTGATTTTGATAACTTAACAGAGTTATCTAATGTTTGATTCATTTTATAACCTCCTATAAAATAAAATTAAAATCAGCTGTTTTAAATGTATTGGTTCTATAAATGTTTTCTGATTTAATAAAGCAAAAAACCAGAAAACATAAACAAAGATAATTATCTTTGCTTATGGTCTCTGGTTTTTCCAGTCGACACATATCATAGTTTACCAGTATGTTAACTTTACTCAATTATAAATAAGTTTTATCAAATTGTCAATAAATATTTGTATAAGAATAATAGCTAAAAAGCCGTTTCACAATAATATATATTGTAAAACGGCTTTTTAGCTATTATATAAATAAAAAAGTAATTCTGTTTTATTACATAAAAGTTAAATAAATTAATTATTCAAAAAATTACCATTCTTAAGAAAATCTTATGGTATCTTTATACTATAGCTTTCAATTTTAAACTACTACTTCCTAGTTCATCTACTTTGGTAATTGCTTTTATAATTAGATCCTTATTCACTTGAAAATTTAAATTTTCTAATTCACTGGAATCGAAATTTACACTATCAGCAACAATCTGTATTTTATCATGGATATTATCTTTTATTCCCAATTGACCCAATGTAACTGGTAATTCTAACTTATTAAGTAAATTAATAAGTCTTGCTATTTCCTCTTCACTTTTTCCTTCTAATACAAATTGAACAATCAATCCAAAGATAACTTTTTCACCATGCAAAGTTCCCTTAGTATCTGGAATATAAGTTAAGCCATTATGAATGGCATGTCCTATAGCCGCCCTATGCTTTCCTCCATTTATACTTCCAACCAATCCTGCTAAAATTATAATAGAGTCAACTACATCTTTATATTGACTTTTTACATAGCTTTCTTTATGCTGTACATGTAATTCATCAGCATATTTTTCTAATATATTAAGAGCTAATTTTGCTGTTTGAAGACCAATTCTCAAAGATATATCACTATTATCTGATAGATGTGGTGCAGCTTCATACCATTTTACAATGGTATCTCCAATACCTGCATTTAAATATCTAGCAGGAGCCTCTGATATTATATTTGTATCTGCTAATATGAGCTTAGGTGATTTTTCCAATAACAAATAATCAATATGTTCGCCCTTATCATTATATATTACAGATAAAGCGGACCAAGCTGCACAAGTTGCCGCAATAGTTGGTATTGTTACTACAGGCAAATTTGTCTTTTCACCTATAGCTTTAACTAAATCTAATACTTTACCTCCACCAATACCAATGATTATATTTACTCCTAATCTATTAGATAGTTCAGCATATTTATCTATATTAGCAAAAGTACAATATCCACTAAATTCTTCAATTTCATATTTGATTTTTTCACTATTTAGGCTTTCAAAAACACCTGGCCCAGCTATCTTTAAAGCTGTTTTACCTCCAATAACCAAAGTATAATTTCCAAGCTTTGCGATATATTCACCAGCATGCTGTAAAATATTTTCTTCATTAATATAGACTTCTGGTGCCTTAATTTTTATCATTATATCACCCTCTCAAAATATTTTAAAGCAACCTTCAATTCCTCAATTAGCAACTTATTCTCTTTAGGTTTACCAATTGTAATTCTAAGCCAAGTTGGCATATTGTATTCAATACCAGCACGAACAGCAATACCTTTTTGTAGGATTTTATTTGATATTTCAGTACTGTCTTCCTCAACATTAACCATAACGAAATTAGTTTCTGTTGGTATATATTCAAGACCTATTTCATCAAACTCTTTGTAGAAAAATTCTTTACCTATATTATTGTTTATGACACATGATTCTCTAAAATTTTCATCCTCTAAACTAGCTATAGCAGCTACTTGTGCTAACCCATTAACATTAATAGGCAATCTTATTTTATTTAATTCTCCAATTAAATTTTCATTTGCAATTCCATATCCTATTCTAAGTGCAGCTAACCCATAAACCTTAGAAAAAGTTCTTAAAACTATTATATTATTATACTTATCTACTAATGAAGCAGTCTGAGGATAATCTTCATGTGTAACAAATTCGTAATAAGCTTCATCCAACACCACTAATATATTTTTAGGTATTGAATCTAAAAAGTTTATTAAAGCTTCTCTACCAAAAATAGTTCCTGTAGGGTTGTTGGGATTACATAACCATATAATTTTAGTTTTACTATTTATTTTATTCTTTACTTCATTTAAATCGATTGCGTGATTCTTTAACGGAATCTCAACAGGGATACCATCCATGGCCAAAGTTACAACCTTATACCACCCAAAAGTTGGTATTGGTATTATAGACTCATCTCCTGGATTAATAAATCCTTCTGCTACTAAATTAATCAATTCAAAAGATCCATTACCAAAAATCAATTGATTTTCATTAAAATTATAAGTATAAGCTAATTTTTTTCTAAGTTCAGTACATTGACCATCTGGATACAGATAGACTCCCTTTAATCCCTCTTCTATTGCCTTTAATGCTAAAGGAGATGGTCCCATAGTATTTTCATTTGCCGAAAGTCTCAAAATATTGTTAAGTCCAAGTTCCTGCTGTATTTCCTGAAGTGTTTTAGCAGGTGCATAAGATAGTATATTATCCAATGCTTTTCTACAACTAAGTTCTGACATATAATTACCATTCCTTCCAAAAATAAATATTAAAATTAACTAATAAAATTTATGGTTTTATTACATTCCCAGTGTAATAATCCTATATATTAAACCCTCTTCATAAATCCCAATACTTTATCAATTTAAATTTTATAAATAATCTATAAATATATAATTCTAAATAAATTTATCTATATATAAATACCAAGTAAAAGTTTATAGAACTATAATAAAAATTTTACTGAAAATCCTGCAATACTGCTGAATAAATATCTTCTGTTAATCTAAGTGCACCTTCATATCCCAGATATGATCTGCTAAGTACCATTCTGTCACTGACAGGTGCTGATATAGAAAGCTGATAGCCCTTAACCTCTCTTGAAATTACTCTATCCCAACCACTGCCCAATATAAGCGGCTTTGTTCTGAATTTAGTATTTCTTAAATAGTTTTTTATATTTCCACTATCACTGGTAAACTGAATATCCCCTATATTAGAACTAGGGTTTTCATTAAAATATTCTTTTATTTGTTTATGATACTCTTTAGGTACATCGTCTGTAATAAACTGTTTATCACCTAACAACCCCAAATCATTTGTTAAAAATTTAGAAATACCTAGTGTATAAGCACTATCTGCTATAGTAATAAAATGCTTTGGCAAAAGTCTGGTTTCAAGTAAAACATCTGCTGCTCTTTCTATATAATAGAAATATCTATCCTCCTGCTTTTTTATCACTTCTTCAACAACATTATCATCAATATGAAGAATTTTTCCTATAGTCCTCAAAAATTTACCTGTTTCTGTTGGTCCAATAGGAAGTGTTTCATAGTGTAAATAAGGAGTGCCAAACTTCTCTTTAAGGTGAATAACATTCTTAAGTCCTACCCATGGAGATATTAATAGATTATATTGAGCTTTTGGCACATCATTAAGGGCCTTTAATCCATTACCTGGTCCAAAAATAATATTGGCTTTAACTCCTATCTGAGATAATAAATCTTTTATTGTTTCATAATTTCCTGCCCAAAAGGTATCCTGATAAGGTACGGTAGCCCATATATTTATAAGTTTTTCCTCTATTTCATCTGACGGCTCTAAATATTGATCTATAATAGCATCCATAATCAGTTCATGTCCTATGAAATTACTTCCTTTAAATCCTCCTGTTTCAGCATATATTATAGATTTCTCCCCATTTTTAAATTCTTTAACAATTTCAGGTACATTATCTCCTACAATATCAGAAGTGCAACCAGTTAATACTACGTAAAGCTCTGCATCCATTACTTTAAATGAATTTGAAATAACTTTACGTAATCGATTGCCTCCTCCAAAAACTACCTCTTTTTCTCCTACATCAGTACAGGGTATTGAATGCCCTCCCATATAACCAGTTCCCTGGCATCCATTTTGCAGTCCTAAAGTGGACCATATTTTTGCAGCACAGCCTGGTCCGGCATGTATTATTGGAACTGCTTTTTCTATAGCAAGTACCGATTCATATCCCCCAAGGGTACAAACATGTCTTAATTGTTCAACTACCTCACTCATTATTTCACCTCATCTTCAAGAAATTTAAATGTATCCTGTTGAAACCACCAGGAAGTATAAGGTAGTTTAACTCTTTTTGATAGACTAAGGGCAAGATTATTGTTTGCTAAAGCATCTATTATCCTGTATCCTAAATCTATTATTCCTCTATAGCCAAAGGCACTAAATTCATCTGCTACCATTACAGAGGGAATACCCATTTTAGTTGGCCATACAGTAGTACCAGGATGTCTTGATAAGTATAAATCTGGTTTTAATTTATTAAGCAGATTTAATATTTCAAAATTTTGTTGATCACATACACTTATTGGTGTATCATATTCCTTTTCAGACAATTCAATAGTAGATTCAGGTATACTACCATGATCGTACTCCTGATCAAAATGCCAAGAAGCACCCCATATTACTTTAATACCTAATTCTCCAAGTACTCTAATATAATTATGAGAAAAACTTGGGCCCATGCCTACTACTGCAGTCTTTCCCTTCAGCTTTTCTTTTATTTCTTCTAGTTCAGGTGCTATTTTTTCTTTTTCCTGCTTTATATATTCCTCTATCTCTTCTACCTTTCCCACGACTTTTCCCAATTCACGAAGCCAATTATCCATACCGGCAATTCCATGGGGCTGCAAAGATCTTATATAAGGGACTCCATACTTTTGTTCTAATCCATTTCCAAAATAACTGCCAAGAGTACCACATATGCTCATAGTTGCTGCTGACTCAGACATTTTAGATATATCTTCTATAGTTGAAAAAGGTATTCCAAACTTAGGAACAAGGCCAAAATTTGACAATATTTCTGCTACATAATCACGACCACTACCATTAAAAGTTAACATATTAATGATCTCTGGGTGCTTTTCTTTTGGTGGTTTTACTATTCTAGTAAGTAAAGCATGAAATGCTGCATCAAAGCCAGAGGCCCATATCTTTGATCTGAATCCTTCACAAAAAACTGGTACTACCGGTATATTTATCTGTGCTTCTATTTCATCTGCGACACTTTTTACATCATCACCAATAATAGCTGACGCACAAGAAGTAGTTATAAAGATAGCTTTAGGACTAAATCTCCTATAAGCTTCCCATATTGCATCCCTTAATTTTTTCAGTCCGCCAAAAACAGTAGTTTCCTCTGTCATATTAGTATTAATGACATTCACATTTCTCTTTTCAAGATCTCGTATATTTTGACCCCAAAGAAAATTAGTATTTTCTCCAATAACATCTGCTGAACATCCCTTAGCTCCATGATTTACAATAGCTGAATCCATTATACGTGCTAAGTATCCTTGCGCACATCCAGAACTGCAGTTAGTAGCCTGACTAAAACATCTTTCTTTATTTTTAAGGCATCCTGTTTTAGCCTTCTTTACAAGATCCTTTATAGTTCCCGTATATCCAGTAATTGATCCAAGCCTACCTTCTCTAGTAACAGCTTCTATTCTCTTAATATTTATAGTCATAAACTCTCATCCCTTTATACACAAAATCATTTAAATTCTAACCCATTAACCATGTGAAAAAGTTTCAAGTTTTTCATTTATAACTCCGTAAAGTTTTAAGGAAAGATCTTCTTTACCTGGTATTCCACATGCATCTGCACGGCAATGTTTGCAATGTCTAAATACTCCAAGGTATTTTTCAGCAGTTACTCTTGCTTTATCTAACTGTTCACAAGTAGGTGCTGGAATATGACTTAAATCGTGTTGTGGTATTAAAGGTATAATATTATATAAAGTAGCTCCTGCTTCTTTCACAGTTTTCGCTATCTCCTCTATATGTTCATCATTAACAGTTGGAATAAGCACAGAGTTTACCTTTACTACTACACCTAAACTGCTTATTTTAGCAATTCCCTTAAGTTGGGCTTTTATAAGTATGTCTGCAGCCTCTTCCCCATGATATATCTTGCCATCTAATACTATATGAGATATAATCTGACTTTGAATCTTTGGATCAACTCCATTTACAGTTACTGTTATAGTTCTCACTCCAGCATCGTAAATATCCTGAGCATAACGTTCAAGTAACAATCCATTTGTACTTAAGCATTTAACAAGGTCAGGATAAGCTTTGTCCACAAGTTTAAAGGTTTCAATTGCCTGTGGTGTTGCCAAAGTGTCTCCTGGTCCAGCTATACCTACTACTGTTATTTGAGGGCAAAGTTCCAATGCTCTTCTAATAGTATCTACAGCATCTTTAGGATCTAATATTCCATTGGCAACTCCCGGTCTCTCTTCATTACTATTGCAATCTCTTTTGCAAAATTTGCATTGTATATTGCAGGCTGGACTTACTGGAAGATGAATTCTTCCAAAATTATGATGAGCTTCTCCTCCTAAGCAAGGATGTATTTTGGAAAGATGGGAAAATCCTGAATCTTTATTTGGTTTTAACATAAAATTCCCTCCTAATAGTTTTAATATAAATTTTTTCAATTTTATTGAATGCACAAATTTCTTTGGAATCAAAAATAGACTAAGCCCCATCTAATAACGTTATAGATAGAACTTAGTCTCCAGTTTTTCTGGTAAACTAAAATCACTAATTCCAAGCATTCATATTTGTTTTATTGAAATTATTATAATTCTTATTTTTAGATTTGTCAAATATTAATTTTATTTTTTTATTTTTCTTCTATAAAATTACCTTTAGCTTTTGCAAGGGCTTGTTCTAAATCTTCTATTAAATCCTGCACATTCTCTATTCCAATGGATAGTCTTATTGCATTAGAAAATGCTCCAGCTTTTGCCTTATCTTCATCAGTCAATGATCCATGGGTAGTTTCTGATGGTTGGGTAGCTAAGGACTTTGAGTCGCCCACATTTACAAGGAAACTAAAGACTTTCAAACTATCAAGAAATACATCTATTTCTTCTTGATTTCCATTAAATCCAAAGGACAATATGGAACCAGCTCCCTTAGGAAGATATTTTTCAGCTAATCCTCTATTTATATCATCCTTGAGACTAGGATGACTTACCCAAGAAACTGACGGATGATTAGAAAGGTACTTAGCAATTTCCTCTGTATTTCTAACTTCTCTATCCACTCTTACAGATAGAGTTTCAATACCTTGAAGAATTAAAAATGCATCAAAAGGACTGAGTACTGCACCAAAATTAGATAAATAATGTATTCTTATTCTTGTAGTAAATACTGCTTTCGGAAATAATTCATATAAGTTCTTGTTTTGTGCTTTATAATCCGGTCGTGTAAAGTGAGGGAATTTACCGTTATCCCAATTAAATTTGTCATTTTCTACAATTAATCCTCCTAGAGTATTGCCATGTCCACCTAATGCCTTTGTAGATGAATATACAACTATATCCGCACCAAAATCAAAAGGTTTTAAAAGATATGGCGTAGGAAAAGTATTATCAACTATAAGCGGAATTCCATTTTCATGTGCAACTTCAGCTACTTTTTCAATATCTAGTACATTTATCAATGGATTTCCTATAGTCTCAGCAAATATTGCTTTTGTATTAGGTGTAATAGCTTTTCTATAAGATTCAGGGTCATTAGGATCTTCTACCCAATTTACTTTTATATTAAGTTCTGGCAGTGTATACTTTAATAAATTAAAAGAGCCCGCATATAATGCAGCTGGTGCAACTATTTCTCCACCGCCTTCTGCTACATTTAATAAGGCATAAGACACTGCAGCCATACCTGAAGCAACTGCAATAGCTGATGTTCCTCCTTCTAGAGCTGTTATTCTCTGCTGAAGCACATCTAAAGTTGGATTCCCACTTCTGCTATATAAAAATCCTTTCTCCTCATAATTGCGTATTCTTCTAAGCCTTTCTATATTACCAATATTAAAAGAAGCAGTTTGATAAATAGGTACTGTTGAAGCATAGTTATGTTTTTCTGGATCATATCCTCCTCGTAATTGTAAAGTTTCAAATCTATAATTTTTTTCTGACATCTATAAACACTCCTTAAAATCAATAATTTATTAAAAACTAAAAGTTGTTAAACCTTTAAAAAGAAATAACAAGCCAAATACTTTAGTTGGCTAGTTATTTCTTTTAAACGTATCTTAGGCATCTTTAAAAAATATCCATCGTATCTTCGACTTGTTACTTATCTTCACATACCTTATTGAAAATCGTCTAAAACCACTGAATAAATATCTTCTGTTAAATTAAGTCCACCTTCGTACCCTACATAGGAATGGCTTAATACCATTCTGTCACTAGTTGGAGTAGCAATTGACAATTGATATCCCTTTAATTCTCTGGTAACCACCCTATCCCAGGCACTTCCAATTATTAAAGGTTTATTTCTAAGCTTTAAATCCTTTAAATGTTCTCGAACACTTCCACCATCATTTGTAAACAAAACTTCTGCAGTAATATTATCTGTAAATTTTGTAAATTCTTTACCAACATCTATTTGATATTCTGCTGGTGTGTTATCTGTAATAAACTGAGTCTCAGGTATTAATCCCAGATCATTAGTCAGAAACCTTGAAATGCCCAGTGAATAAATACTATCTGCTATGGTAATAAAACGTCTTGGAATCAATCTAGTTTCCAGCAGTGAGTCTGCTGCTCTTTCAATATAGTAGTAATATCTATCTTCTTGTTTTTTTATTACATCTTCAACAGTAGATAATTTTACACCTGCAAATTCTCCAACTGTTCTTAAAAATTTAGAGGTTTCAGTAGGACCTACCGGTAAAACAGGATAATGTAAATATGGAGTTCCAAGTTTTTCTTGAAGATGTTTCACATTTTTAAGACCAACCCATGGAGAAATAAGTAGATTAAATTCTGCTTGAGGAACTTTATTTAACGCTTCAATTCCTCCACCTAAGCCAAATATAACATTAGGTTTAAGTCCTATAGATGAAATTAATTCCTTTATTTGTTCAATATCTCCTGCCCAAAAAGTATTTTGATAGGGAACTACAGACCAAATATTTACTAATCCCTTTTCTACGTTATGTGCGGGTTTTAAATACTGATCAATAATAGCATCCAATACAATTTCATGTCCTTCTAAATTACTTCCTTTAAAGCCACCCGTTTCTGTATAAACAATTGGCTTACCTTGATCCTGGAATTTCTTTATTAGATCAGCCACATTATCTCCTACAATATCTGACGTACATCCCGTTAAGACCACAAATAAATCTCCATCCATAACTTTAAATGTATTTTCTACTACACTTTTCAACTTATCTATACCACCAAATACTACCTCTTTTTCTGAAACATTAGTACATGGTATAGAATGACCTCCTACATATCCGGAACCCTGACATCCATTTTGTAATCCTAAAGTAGTCCATAGCTTTTGTCCGCATCCTGGACCTGAATGTAGTATAGGTACTGCCCTGTCAATAGCCAATACTGATTCAAAGGCTCCAAGAGTACACACGTGTCTTATTTGTTCAACTGTTTGAGCCATTATTTCGCCTCACTTTCTAAGAATTTAAATGGATCCTGTTCAAACCACCACTGTGTATATGGAAGTTTAATTCTCTTTGAAATATTACGAACAAGACTTGTATTAGTTAATGTATCGATTATTCTATGACCAAACTCTATAGTTCCATCATATCCAAAAGCACTATACTCGTCATTTACCATAATTGAAGGAATACCCATTTTAGTTGGCCATATTACTAAACCTCCATGTCTTCCTATATATAAATCAGGTTTTAACCTATTTAGCAAATTTAATATTTCATGACTTTGCTGATCACTTACACTTACAGGTATATCACTTTCCTGCTCATTTAGAGTTGATGAACATTCAGGACAACCACCATCATCATGTTTTGAATCATAATGCCAGGATGTACCCCATACAACTTCGAGACCCAATTCCTGCAATAACCTGATATAATTATGAGAAAAACTAGGTCCCATTCCAACTACTACTCTTTTACCCTTAAGTTGTTCTCTTATTTCTTTTAATTCAGGAGCTATTCTTTCCTTAGCTTCTGCAATATATTCTTCTACTTCTTTTTCTTTTCCCACAATCTTTCCTAAAGCTCTTAACCAGCTATCCATACCTGCAATTCCATGAGGCTGTAATGCTTTTACATAGGGAACACCATAGCTCTGTTCAAGAGCATTACCAAAATAGCCACCTAAAGTACCACACAGACTTATAGTTGCTGCAGCTTCAGACATTCTTGATATTTCTTCAATACTGCTATATGGTATTCCAAATTGAGGTACAAGACCTAAACGTGAGAATATCTCCTTTACACTTCCACTTTTACTAGCAGAAAAATTAATAACATTTATTAATTCTGGTCTCTTTTGTTCTGGTGTTTTTACTATTCGTGTAAGTAACGCATGAAATGCTGCATCAAAACCTGATGCCCAAATTTGAGATTTAAACCCTTCACAATAGACTGGTACTACAGGAACACCAACCTCTTCTTCTACTTCTTGCACTATACTATCAATGTCATCTCCAATAATACCAGAAGCGCAGGAAGTAGTTACAAAAATTGCTTTAGGATTAAATCTTCTATAAGCCTCCCTTACACCCTCTTTAAGCTTTTTACTTCCGCCAAATACAGTAGAACCTTCTGTCATATTAGTATTTACAATTTTTATATTTGTAAATTCCCAGCCTCTCATATTTTGTCCCCATTTTAAATTGGCATTTGCACCTGCAGTATCACCAACACATCCAATAGGTGCATGATTGACAACTGCAGCATCTGTTATAGATGAGAGATAAAATTGTGCACACCCAGAACTACAGCTGGTGGTTTGGCTAAAGCATCTTTTTGAATTTTTTAAACACCCTTCTTTAGACTGCTTTACTAAATCTTTTATAGATCCCTTGTATCCAACAATTGATTTAAGTCTATTTTCTCTTATAATTGCCTGAGTACGTTGTAAATTTATTGCCATTTTTATGCCTCCTAATATACAATAATTTTTATCCCCATAAAATAAAATTGCTCAATTTAAGTTTAATATAGTCATACAAAACTCTATATTTTATAACATATCTTAAATATATAGACTAATATAAAGTCACTGCAAAAAAATAATTTTATATTAAACATATATAAATACTATGAAATACTCTATTATTTTATAATACGTAGATGAGAAAATAATAGTGTAGATAAATACCTTTCCCCGGTATCTGGTAACAATACTACAATACTCTTTCCTTTATTTTCTATTCTTTGTGCAATTTTCATTGCAGCAAATACAGCTGCCCCCGATGACTTTCCAACTAATAAGCCTTCAGTTTTAGCCAATACTCTTGAAGTTTCAAATGCCTCATTAGATTTTACTTTATATATCTCATCTACTATGTTCAAATTAAATATAGTAGACATAAGACCTGCTCCCAGACCTTCTATTTTATTTAAACCTTTTGAATCACCTGGAAAAACAGATGAATCAAAAGGTTCTACTGCAATAACTTTCACATTAGAATTTCGCTTTTTTAAAACTTCTCCCACTCCAGTAATAGTTCCTCCTGTACCTACCCCTGCAACAAATATATCAACTTTTCCATCTACATCTCTCCATATTTCCTCACCTGTAGTTTGTCTATGCATAATAGGGTTTATGGAATTTTCAAATTGATTTGGAATGAAAGAATTTGGAATTTGATCTGCTAATTCTTTAGCTTTTCTTATTGCGCCCTTCATTCCGTAAACCTCTGGTGTTAAAATCAGATCAGCACCTAGTGCTTTAAGTAAATTTCTTCTTTCTATGCTCATAGTTTCTGGCATAGTCAATATGAGTCTATAGCCTTTTGAAGCTGCAACAAAGGCTAAAGCAATTCCCGTATTCCCACTAGTTGGTTCAATTATAACTGAATCTTTATTTATTATTCCTTTATCCTCAGCATCCCTAATCATGGCATATCCGATCCTATCTTTAACGCTTCTTGATGGATTGAAATACTCTAATTTTGCAATTATTTTCGCTTCCAACCCTTTATATTGACTATAGTTAGATAGTTCTAATAATGGAGTATTTCCAATTAAATCAACCAGCTTTTTAGCTATTTTTGACATTTGATGTCCTCCCAGATTTCCAATCATAACTTCATTTTTTAATAATTTTTACCACTAGTGAAATAAAAAAGTTATAAATCTACTGTAGGAGATATTTCCTCAGCAATATCACGATTTTCATTTATCACCTTGGTTTTCTCGTTACCCTCAACATTATGAAGTAATTCCCATACCTTATGGCTTAACCAGTTAAAGTCTGGCGAATTTTTTACATCTCCAAGTTTTCTAGGTCTTGGCAGATCTATGTCAATAATTTCTTTTACCATTCCTGGATTGGCTGACAAAACTACAACTCTATCTGCTAAGAATATGGCTTCATCTATGCTGTGAGTTATAAAAATTATAGTCTTATTAGTCTTCTCCCATATTCTTAGAAGTTCTTCCTGCATGGTTTCTCTTGTCTGAGCATCAACAGCTGCAAAAGGTTCATCCATTAAAAGTACTGATGGATTATAGGCTAAAGATCTCGCTATAGCTACTCTTTGCCTCATACCACCCGATAATTCATGAATATATCTATCTTCAAATCCATTTAATCCAACCAGATCTATAAACTCTTGACTAATTTCTTTTCTTTCCTTTTTAGGAACCTTTTTTAATTCTAATCCATATTCAATATTTTTGCGTACATTTCTCCAAGGAAATAAGGCATATCCTTGAAGTACTATACCACGATCCAATGCTGGTCCAGTAACTAATTTACCATCAATATATAGCTCTCCAGAAGTTGGCTTTGAAAGACCTGAAAGTATATCTAAAAATGTGGATTTTCCGCATCCGCTGGGTCCTACTATAGTTATAAATTCACCTTCGCGTATTTCTAAATTAATATCTTTAATTGCTGTAAATTCCTTTACACCCTTTTCTCCTCGATTTTTAACTGTGAAAGTACGAGTTATATTCTTAGCTAAAATTTTTATCTCCTTTTTATTTTTTTTTGAATTAACATTATTGTGTACACCAGTTCTTTTTTCTTTCTCATTGACAAAAACATTTTCCTTTAATACTGTATTTTCTCCACTCATATACGTACACTCCCTTTTATATAATAAATTTTTACATATTTGAAGAATCTTCTTTCCATGTGATTACTAGATTTTCTATTACAGTCAACAACTTTTTCATTCCAAGTCCAAGTGCTGCAATAACAACTGCTGCAGCGTACAATCTGTCAATATTGTAATTTACTTGTGCATTTAATATTAGCCAACCTAACCCCTTACTTGCACCTATCATTTCTGCAGCAATGAGCATTAAAAATGAAGTACCCACAGCATTTTTAAGTCCTGCAAAAATTAAAGGAGCTGCACCTGGTAAAACAATTTTATAAAAAAGAGAAAATTTAGGTGTAGCCATAGCCTTTGCTCCTTTTAATATAACAGGATCAATATTTTTCACACCATTAATTGTCTGAAACAATACTGACCATATAGATGTCCAAAAGATTATTGCTACTTTTGCTACTTCTCCAATTCCAAAGAACAACATAAATATAGGAAAAAGTGTAAAAGGATTAATTTGTGAAAGAACCTGTAGTAATGGATCTAACAATTCCTCAAATTTTTTGAACCATCCTCCTAAAAGAAATCCCAGTGGTGTTCCTACTAATACTGCCAGTGCAAAGCCTTCTAATGCCCTTATAAAACTTGCCTGTACGTGAATAAGTAAATCTCCATCTGCTAACATTTTCCCAAGATATACTACAATCTCAGATACCGGTGGTATAAACTGGCTATTTATAACTCCTATTTGAGGTAATACTTCCCATAAAATAAAAAAGACTATTATGGCTATAGACTTTCTAGTAAAAACTTGCAGTTTACCCACTACATCTGACTTTTTTTTGCTTGATTTTTCAATTGTTATAGCTGACATATAAAATATATCCCCCTTATATAAATAATTTTTTATTGCTTAAACCATTGATAATAATCATTTATTCCTTTATTTATGTAATCATTAAGAATTCTCCTCCTCTTAATACATAAAATAAAGAGACCAAGTTTTCTCAAATTAAATTTTAGAAAACCCAGTCTCCAGTTATTCTGGTCAACTTTGTATTAATATATCATTCCTATCTGTTTAGTATACAATACTACAATTTTTAACAGATGTCAATACTTTTCGATAGTTATTTATTATGGATTTTTGCTTATAGATTTTACTGTTATAACTTTAAAATATTTACCATCAGCATCAGGACCTGGATTGGTTTTAGTGTTTCCATTTAATATCCCTGTTACAGTAACTGGCACTGCTTTCATCTTATTAGATCCATTATTTTCTTTAACCTGTGCTTCAACTATCTCCCATGCACTTAATTGAGAACCTTTCCCATTAAATACCCATTTACCATCAGATCCTTTATTATCTGTTGAAATATTTCCATCAAAATAGTAGAAAACCCATTGTCCATTTTGCTCAAAGGTTATTCCAAGCCCTGACAATGCCATCAATCTCATGTATATCATAGAAGCAGTATCTTCTTTAAGCCCCGCTGCAAAATCATCCTCTGTTGTAATATATCCTTTAAAGGTCTGAATGGTTTGCGTCGATGTTTTTGGCGTTGGTGTTTTTACTGCTTGTGCTGATGTTTTTGGTGCTGGTGTTGGTGCTTTTGGTGTTAGCGCTGGTGCTTTTGGTGTTGATACCTTTGCTGATGGTTGAGATTGTTGTACATCAGACTTTGTTGTTAAAGAAGACTGCTTATCTCCACTATCTTTCGATGTGGATGATATATTAGATTGATTATTACTGTAGTACGCCAAAATTTAGCTTTTGAAAACTGCATTTCTAAGTCAAATTATAGTTATAACTATAATAATTAGCTAGTAGTTAAATGCATTTTAAATTATCATATTATTGCTAAGTTAAAAACTT
>Ga0334886_1002443_pt1 | contig 18578 bp, 22 predicted proteins | sample GraSluR1_MG_9_FD_207232 | JGI IMG/M metagenome (GOLD analysis project Ga0334886, IMG submission 207232) | Sludge microbial communities from methane-producing bioreactor in Wageningen University, Netherlands - Granular Sludge_27_06-R1 | ecosystem: Engineered > Bioreactor > Anaerobic >...
ACGATTTTAGAACGTATTCTATACAACATTTTAATTTCTTCTTGAATCTTATTTGTATCTTCTTTATCTGTTCCAAGGATAAATGCAGCATTTTGAGAAATTTTATATGTTAAACTTCCATATGTATAGAACTAGCGTCATAAAATGTAGAAGTCTCAATATAGGTTACATCAACGCCAATATATTTTTTTCACTCACCTCGCCAGTTAATCTATAGTTTTTCTACTTTTTCAAATAATGAAAGGAGTAATTCTCCTTCTCTGGTTAATTTTCTTTCTTTGAATAATCCCAGCTTTTCCAGATAAGGATCCCCGGATTCCCTTTGAAGTAGTTGTTGTCCTAAAGTTGAATTTTTTAAGGTCATTATATCTTCAATAGAAGCGCTTTTTACGAGTTCCTCCCTTGAAATCTTACCATCCCTTAAAATTATGATCTTACCTGTTTTTTTAGCCACCTCGGGGTCGTGGGTAACCACTAGGAAGGTGATATTTTTTTCTTGGTTGATTTTTTTCATTAAATCCATGATCTTCTGTGTGGTATTGGAATCCAGCTCTCCTGTAGGTTCATCTGCCAGTACCAAGAGAGGATCGTTTACCAGGGCTCTGGCTATGGCCACTCTCTGTCGTTCCCCTCCTGAAAGTTGTGAGGGAATGTGATGCATCCGGTCTTTCAGCCCCACAAGGTTCAATAGCTCGGAAGCTTTGGCTTTTCTTTTATCTATGGGCATCAGCCCATGTAAAGGAAGTTCAACATTTTCCAGTGCAGTTAGGTAACCGATGAGGTTGTGAAATTGGAAGATAAAGCCCATATTCTTTGATCTGAAGGTATCCACATCTTTAATGGAAGATAAACGTTCATCATCGATGATTATATCTCCGGATGTAAGAGAGTCCAGTGTCCCCAGCAGTGTTAGAAGTGTGGTTTTTCCAGAACCGGAAGGACCCATTATAGATACAAATTCACCCTTCTCAATCTCTAAACTAACCCCATCTACTGCTTTTACTTCTCCAAAATGTTTTTTTACATTAACTGTCTTAAGAAACATGAATATCACCATTTACTCTCGAGATAAAGCTTCCATAGGACTCATTTTTGAAGCCCTCCATGCCGGATAAAATCCCCCTAGAATACCGAGGATTATGGTAATAAGAAAAACCCCTACCACTAGATCTAAGGTAACTGGCAGATTCAGGGAAATTTTAGCCAGATTGGTCAGCAAGTTTACCATAACGATACCCAGTACAATACCAATGACACCACCAATGATACTGATGGTGAAAGATTCCTTCAAGATAAGTAACAGTATATTTCTTCTCTTCCATCCGATTGCTCGCAGTACACCAATTTCTCGCGTTCTTTCCATTACAGACATGATCATGGTGTTCATAACCACTATGCTTCCTACCAAAATGGCGATTAATGCTATGAGTGAAGAAATACTATTGATCAACTGAAGATCTGCCTGTTGGTTTGCCACTTCTGAACCTTTAAGAGCCAGAAGTTGAGGATACCGAGTTTCTATCTGGGTTCGGATCGCATCGACTTGATCGATATTTTCCACCTTAACCTGTAGCATGGAAACCTGATCTCCCAGGTCAAAAAGGGACTGAGCCTCACCTAAAGGAATAACAACTCCACCATCCTCGGTAGTGACTCCTGTTTCGTAAATACCAACCACTTCAAATGATTTATCTTTAATATTCAACGTATCCCCTATCTTCAAGCCCTCCTGAGTGGCCATAACTCGCCCTATTATAACTTTTCCAGTATCACCCGATTGTAGGGTTCTACCTTCGACGATACCAAACTGTTCAACGGACTTTTCACCAGGCTCCACACCCATTACAAAAGCAAAGGGCCTATCACCTATATTGGTTGTGGAAATAACCATTCCTGAAACCCAGGATATACCATCCATATTCTCCAGGTCATTCTCTATGGATGCATTTACTCGACTAGAAGAAAGATCAGATGAATGGTCTAATACAACAAAATCAGCGCCTGATCCTCCACTTAATTGCTGGAATTGAGTATTCAATCCATTAGCAACCATCAAAAGAGCAGTCACTAACATAATACCAACAACTATACTAAGGATGGTTAACAAGCTTCGTGTTTTCCTTCTAAAAACACCCTTAAATGTCATTCCAAAAAATCGATTGTTCATCATATCACCCTTGTTTAAAAGATCATCCTCTTAATTCATGATAAAAATCAATTTTTACTCTGTTTATGTGAAGTGAATCGATGAGTTGTATTCAGCATCATAGTGGATTAATACGTTATTTTTCCAGTATTGCAGACAATGATTGGTTCCATGTTTCTCGAACTTCTGATTTGTCAAATCCCATAACCAGTTGCATCGCTATATCCGTATAGAGTGCTGCTACAAGCCGGGCCAAAGTACGTGCATCAATGTCATCCCTAATTATTCCCTTATTCTGTAGATTCTCTAGAAACACCTGGAATACGTCTATTTTTTCATCGTAGATGTTTCTACCTATCTCTCTGATATTCTTATCATGTGAGGATAATGATAATATCTCAAAATTTAAATGCAGAGATCCCTGGAATTCTTCCATATTGTTGTAAAGTTCTTCAAACGGTTCCAGTGAATTCTGTCCTTCTAACGATTTTTGAAAAATTTCATTTAGGCGCTGACTGGTTGATATGGAGATCATCTTAAGCAGATCTTCTTTGCTTTTGAAATAGGAGTATAGCGTTGCTTTACTTACCCCTACTTCTCTGGCGATTTCATCCATTTTTGATGGATGATATCCATTTTCAGAAAAAACTTGGTAGGCAGCTTGGATAATTTTAATTTTAGCCATTTTTTTGTATTCAGGAACTACTTTAGGCATACTATCACCATAATTTTAATTAAACTTCAAGTCATTTTATTGACTTCAAGTTTATAGTGTTTGGTATACCTAAATCTTTTATAGTATATAATATTTTCTATGATCACGATCCATCAAGCTGATATAACAAAATTAATTTAGTGTTTCGAGTTTCCTGTAATTACCAAACTTTATTAAATTATGTTATCCACTACTACACATTATATTTAGAGAAGTGGAAGGGATCACGGTTATTTTTGGCAAAGTCACATGAAAACACTTCTTAACCTATGATTATTTATTCTCATTTGCTCTCGGATAACCATTTTTAAGATCAAATTTTATAATTTCCGGTAAAGGAGTAAAAGTATGGTCGAAAAACTTAAAATCCGAGATTTTATTTATCTAGATGTTGAAAGGATGAAATCAATATTTGCTCAAAGTTATGAGGGAATAACTGAATCATTAACTAAAGAAAAAAGTAATAGGAAAACTATTTCTGGAAAAGGTGGTGGATCTGGAGGTATTCCTTTTTTTGTTGAATTAAAAGGAGAGTTAGGAGGGGAAATTCTTTTCGAGAATAAGGAAACTGAAACTAAAACCTTGCACGATAATATGTATAATATTGTTGAAGAAGTATTGAAGGATCAAGAGTTGATTTATATCATCGAAAAAGACGATGATAAAATAAAAAAAGTTTGGAAAGAGGGAACTTTTTCCAAAGAAATATCTGATAACTCATTTGTTTTAATTAAAGGAAGGGTAATGATAGATGATTACAAAAATTTTGCTAATATAGCAACTAATTTCAATGAACTTGAAACATTATTTGGGGGAGGTCAAAGTTCTGGTTTTAATCCCGAAATTATGGAAATGATTTTAACACTAATTAAAATATTCTACAAAAATGAATTATTCGTAAAAGTTTTACCTTACCATGATGAGCCCTACCTAAGATTCATAGGAAATTTGAATAGGGAATTCTTAAGAGATTCAATAGAGAGTATAACTTTTAAGTATAGTACTAATCCTGTTTCAGATTGGTATTTTTTTGGTCAAATATCTTCAATTTTCCCAAAAAATTATAATCCGCTGGAATATATTAATGAAACAAAATATGGTAAAATCATTCAGGAAGCAGGCAATATTAACACAATACTTAATAACTTAGCTCAATCTGGAATTGAAATTAAGAATAATTACGATTTAGACCAGATTGATGTTTCAAAACTGGAAAATGTAACTAAAAGGGACATTGAGTTCTTAAAATCGTTCCATTTAGATAAATTTGATTATGCTGTGTTAAAAAATGTGGGTATGGATACAGTATTTGAATCTGTCTTTAATGCTTTTAGGGGAATAGATTATATTTTATCAACAAAATTTCCTTCAATTACATTTACCCCAATAGCAATATATAGAGGAGATTAATATTATAGAAGGGGAGTAAGCAGGTGGATAGAGACAAAAGTATCTATATTGTTAGTCCTGAGTATGGAATAATAGAAGGTGAATTTCTAAGGGAAATTAATGGAAAATTTGAAGTTTTATTAAATTGTCCAAATGGGCTAGTTAAATTAGAGTTGCCTAAAAATTCAATATATTTAACTTTAGAAGAAGCTAGAGAGAAATTCGCTTCTCTCCACCATTGGCTAAACAGAAAAAGATTAGATCAAGCTGTAAAAGGTAATATAAATTTCTTACCTGAGCATATAGGTGAACTAAAAGGAGTTTATCATTCTGGTAATCCTTTAAGATTTGGTGAGCCTAAAATATCATTCGCTCTTCAAGGTAATGTAGCAGGAAAAAATGATAATCCCCAAAAGGTAATTCAAATGATTGGTGCTAGTTGGGAAGATATAGAAATGCTACTAGACATATTATATATTTTAAGTTTTGGAAATGAATATGTCAAAAAATTGATTGGTAAATATATAATAATAGAATTAAGAAGCTTATCAGCTTGTTTTAAACGATTAAGTGAACTCGACGGAAATTACAAAGAAAATTTATACCCTGAATTTATTAATGAAATTAAAAAATTGGAAAAGGAAGTTAAATTTGGAGTAATCAAAACAAAAAGGTCAAATCCAACAGTCCGTAATAAAATTTCTGCTCATAGAGATTTGAATCTTGATTTAATGACTTCAATGGATCTTTGGGAAAAAATCACGAGGAATAATATCTACAGATACCAAGAAATTTTTAGTGATCATATTAATAAATTCATGAAAATGTACCCTCATGAGGCCAAAATGTATTTTATTATGAGAAGAACTCCATACCGCAGCATAACGGATGTTAAACCACCGAAAGGGAATACTTACAAACCATTTGATGAAAAAATCGTGCCGAGAGATGATGTAGAGATAAATAAGTAAATTATGGGATCATACGGGGAACATGCCACATCGCCCCTGAGTTCTGGTATAAATCAAAAAAGAGCCCATTGGTTTCATCCCTCATAACAGCCCATATTCTAAAACGAGCGAGTAAAGATTAAGGCATTGATGTTGGAAACAGCAGATTCTAAACTTCAGACAGGAACACTGAAGACATCATCTCCACAGTCTATGGGCTCTTTAACCACCCACATACAGGTGGTACTGTATAGAAGTTTCAGCGGCTATAACTGCATGGGGGAGGGAATTCCTCCAAAAAACCATGGATGACGCGGAGAAACAGGGTTTCAAAGTATTGTATGCGGATACTGATGGTTTCTACGCCACATACCGATAAGAGTTTATTCAGAGCTATCTTTAATGGCTGAAGTATTATATTCAATTATGTGAAATGTTAATATTGGTGTAAATATGTTACCTGATTTTCCTAAGATAAAAAATAAATTAGGTCATGGGACTTATCGTTATTTGATTAAAAACTTTCATCAGACCAGTTTATTAACTTTAGTGCCTAAAAAAGTATATTTTGAAGGTGGGGGATTTTCTTTTCAACATGAACATGACGATGACGAGGCAGAATCAAATTCTTTTAAAGAAATAAGAAGCAAATTCACGATTGATAAGGAAGATATGTTAGATAAAGGACCCATAGCATACATAGAAGGTATGTTAGGAGCTATTAAAGAAATGGATGATGAAGGTGAAAAACTTATTATAAATAAGATGATTGAAGCAACTGAAAAAAGTGGAAATGCTTTAAAATATAAAGGTAAAATATCTCCCGAAGATATTCTAGAAATGTATGCTAAAATTCCAATTTCATTTGATGAAAATGGCAATCATAATTTGGCTTTAATAACTGGTGAAGATGATAATGCAATTAAGGAAGCATTATATGAATTACACAATAATCCTAAATATATTAAAAAATATGAAAAATTAATAGAAAAAAAGAGACAAAAATGGAATGATAGCGAGAATAATCGAAAATTGGTTGATTAATACAAATGAAAGATTCATCAGGCCTGCTTTTTGTCAATTATTATTGAATGAAGGCCACACTGTTAAAAATATTCATGGGAATCTTGAGCATGGTAAAGATATTATTAGCATTGACAGTAATGGCTATTATCACGCGTATCAATTAAAAAAGGGTGATATAGACACTAATACTTGGAGAGAAATTGAACCGCAAATAAATGAACTAGTAGAATATTCAATAGACCATATTGGGTTCGATCCTGAAAAAAACCACATACCCTACTTAGTTATAAGTGGGACTATAAATTCACCTGTCAATAATAAAATTCGGCTTTATAATCAAGCTCATTTAAAAAGAGATTATTCTAAGTTAGAAATAATTGATAAAAATGAATTAGTGAAAAGGTTTAGGGAATCACAAGGTAAATTTATTCCGAAAGATTTTGATGATTTTTATACATTTTTAGATTTATTAACCCTTGATGGTAAAGATTTCCTGCCGAAGGAGCGATTTATCGGATTTTTAAATAAAATTATTTTTAATGAGGTTCCACATTATCGTTATGATAAAATTAATGCTATTTCTAGTAGTTTAATCTTCATCAGTTATTTATTAGAAAGTTTTCAACACGCAGAGAATTATTATGCTCTCTTTGAAGCTTGGATCCTACTGGCAGGATGTATAATAAGGTTTGGTATAAAAGCAGATTTAGAAAAAGAAGAATTTGAAAGTTCATTAGAGCTAGTTATGGAAAATGTAATTCAAACTTTAAATTTGTTAAAAGATGAAATTATTATAAAAAGGGAATTTTTCGAAGGGGAAGATGCTTTTGATAGTTCTAGTACATATGGTGCTAGAGTTGTCATTGTACTTGGAACTTTAGCATGTTTAGAATTATATAATCATCGGAATGAAGAATATGACATGGATATCGAATTTTTGGAGTTAGTAAAAGAAAAAGTTGGTAATGCTCTCTTTTGGGGTGAATCTGCATTTCCTTATTATTTTTATTTAATTAAATATCTTGAGGTTTGTAACGAAAAAGAACTTTCTGATCAGTTATTGGAAGAAATATTTTCAGATATAATTGGAAAAAATTCCATTAATAGTAAAAAAGGTTTACCAAATGTTTATTATGATGTTAATGTTGTTATTGAAAGTCTAATACGGGAAGATATGGAAAATTATATTAAGGAAAATCAATTTTTAAGTGATACGATACAAGCTAACGTAGATAAAATCATTTTACCATTTCCATATAAAAGTACAATTAAACATGGACTACGGAGTTATTTGAAAGGATCTCAAATAGCGAATATAACAACGGATATAAAAAGGGTTAATGATGAAGTTTTCGATGAGTTATCAAAAGAAAACAATAGTCAAACTGATATAATGTTATTGTTATCTGTCAAAAATATTTTAAAATACTCAAATTTAAAAAAAATTGATTATCGTCTTTTTTTAGGTAGTTCTTACATATTAGAAACAATTATTTTGATGTTAAGTAGAAGGGATAAGAGGCAAATATTAACTGAAAATTGGAAAAAATTATCCCATATTAAATTTGAACAATTGAAATTAGATAATATAGAGGATACTTTTATCTACTATACGAAGGATGGTTTTAATGAAATTATTATACCAAATAAGAGTCAAAGTTGGTATGAGTTATTGGAGGAAGCAATCTCTAATGGAGATTTTCCTGGTTTATATGAAGAATTTTTTGATATTTTGATGTTCTATATTATAGCTGTACCACATAGGATTAATACTAAAATAATTAAATTATTAGAAAACGAGCTAAATTTTGAATAAATATAAAAATTTCCTAATGCAACCTTAATATCCCTTTTTTACCGTCAAAAGCATCGTCAAAGGAAGCTATTTCATTAATATTCATTAATTTCATTATTTCTATAGAAACACTGTCTGCAAAGGACAGGTTGTGGTATTTAACCAGGGTTTGCATTGCTTTAGGATATAATTTTTTTGTTTCAGTTATTATGGTAAAGTTGCGCGTAATATAGTTAAAAGCGATTTTACAAGCTTCAACACCTATTTTTTTTGTTTATTCCAGTTATTGTTTCGCTTAAAACTAGGTTTGAAATGACTAATTCATCTTTGGTGTCAACATATCTGGATAACTTTAAAGCATGGTCATGCCACTGGTCATTTTCTACAAATAAGCCTATTATAAAGCTACTGTTTAAAAATATCAATGTTCATCACTATCTTATATTTTTTTTACTAATTTAACACCATCAAACGGTTCTTTTGCTTTAAAAAGTCCTGCTACTTCAGATAATGGCTTTCTAACTGTATTTTTAGGTTTTTGAATGTCAATAAATTCCTTTTTAAGAGCTTCGTTAATAATTTCTGTCTGAGTTTTTTTCTTCCTCAATTGCAGCTAATTTAATAGCTTTCATTAAATCTTTCTCAATGATTAAAGTAGTTCTAACCTTTTGAGTACTCACTCCGAAAAATTTAATAGATACTAACATACTTAGGAATAATCGTAAGAATTAGGGGGATTCAATAAAAATGAAGAAAATTTATATAGCTATCGTTTTAGCTTTTGTCCTCATGCTATCCTTGGGGTGTGTTGCTGCGGAGGATACAAAAGCTCCAACGGTAACAAAGACAAGTCCAAACAACGGACAAAAGAATGTTGAATTAGACAAGACTGTTGCTGTGGTTTTTAGCGAAAAGGTCAATTATGGTAACAAGAATATATGTATTAAAAATGTAAAAACAGGGAAAGTCAAAGCCGCAACATTAACTAAAAGTGGTAATATAATATGGATTAATCCTGTAAGTAATCTGTATGGAAATACACAGTACAAGGTAGAAATACATACAGGCAGTGTGACTGATTTAGTTGGGAATAAAGTAGCAGTTAAAAGTTTTACTTTTATTACAAGGCCGTATAAGTATGCGAGCCACACATTAACAAAGTATAAATGGCAAATATCTACAAATGCGGATGGAAATTATAATTCATATGAGAATAATTATGTAAGAGTAAAATTAGGCGATGGTTATACTAACGGATATGTGTATGGCTATAACTATGTAGAAGGAAAATATCAATATGCAGCAGTCGGAGCTCAAAAAGTAAAAGTTACAGCATTAAAAAGTAGCGTTATAATTAATAAAATATACATCACATCAATAGGATATCCTAGTTATAAATACTATTATAACACATATTATAGCCCAAATAATAAATGGATAACCCCCGGAAAATACAAATCATTCGAAAAATTCGTTATATATTACAAAGTACGGTACTAAACAAGTTAGCTTAGGATATTGAAGGTTAACTTGGATTATAGTTGGGGATTTTCATTATGAACGGACAACACCGGAAGGACATTAAACAAGGTTCAAGAGTTTATATAATATTAAAGAAAGACCAGCGCACAGGAAAACGGACCTTGGGAGTAGTTAAAGATTACTAACACGTTCATATTATCATCCTCATGGGATTAAAGTAAGGCTGGAGGATGGACGAGTAGGTAGAGTACAAGAGACTTTAGATAGTAACTATAATATATTTTAATTTTATACATACTCATATGAATTCTATAAAAAATGAATTCAACGATAATACGGAAATAAAAATAGATCTCTCAAAGACATCATCTTCTAAAGAAGAGTTAGAGGAATTCATAAACATTTTTGAGAAAATTGGAAAGACTAAAGGGGAGCGTCATACTGGAGGGGCTGGTCCAACATTTCCAATTGGAATAGAATTTTTAGTGAGCGCAGCAGTTACAATATTTTTTACGGCATATCTTAGTACATTTGGCAATAAATTGGCTTCAGATCACTATGATTTTTTTAAAACTAAATTTAATCAACTTTTATTAAAAAGGATAGAGAATAAAGATACAAATGGATATCTCTGTTTGAAGTATGATGATTCAGAATTAGATCTTGATTGTTATTACGCTTGTTATTATCTATCTAAAGATGATATAGAAAACTTTATTTATAGTATGTGGAGTTTAGATTCTTTATTACGCAAAGCAAGAAAATTTAACAATGTTCCTTTCGACAACAAATGCGATAATTATAGTATTTTTATGGAATTCGGACGCCAATCTCAAGATCATGTCTTTATTGAGGTTAGAAGACGTAAGACTAAAGATAAACTTATTATCTATAATGAAATTTGCAATACTAATGTTAAATTAAAAGATATAAATAAATTAAAATGGGATGACATGGAATGGGACTATAAAAAATGGATGACTGATGAAGATGATTTTATGGAATTTATTATGAAGGAACTCCAAAATTTTAGTAGTGAAAATCAAATTAATAATAAAACTAATTACACACATCCATCCCAAAATAAAAAATTTTGATGATTTAAATAGTTCATTTTTTATTTCAACTATTAACATAAGTGTGTTATTTTTAAGCCGGTTAATACAAACTTCGAAGCATTATTTCGTTTTTCCTGAAATTTAAATATATTATTTCTTCAATATAGCAGCTTTAAACCATTCAAATTATCATGTTTTGAACTAGCTGAAATAGAGGATGTTATTTGATAATTAAGCAGATAATCTGTTTTTCTTATTTTTCCTCTTTTGTATTATTTCCTTATGCAATATTTGCCCCATCAGTAAATTGATATTCCATTCTAATTTGTTCTTTTTTCCAACCTAATTTCAACAAATCTAACACATTAATAAATGGAATTTAATACAGTCATTATATGAATTTAGAACCCACACTATCCAACCCCAATAAAAATTCTTCCATATATTTATCGATGATATCCTGGGATTGGTAGATGGAGGTTTCATAGATTATGATGGGTATTCCACTTTTTTGGATGGGAATGGACAAAAAAAGTTTGTTAAAATATAGGAATAGTTAGAAATTTATTCTGGTATGTCGGAACCACAATGTTTGCATTTAATAGCTTCCTTTTTTATAATCTCTGCACAATAAGGACATTTTTTCTCATCTGAATCTAATAAAACTGCAATTCCGAATGCTTTTATACCTCTCCAAGAAGTTAAACTAGATCGTTCATATTTCACATTAATTATTGCATTTGCTCCTAATCTAATAGCTTCTTCTTTTAATCTAGCATTTGCATCATCCATTGTTGCTGTTTTTGAGAATAAAGAGGAATCAGCTCTAACTGAAATTTTTCCAAATTTAATATAAGATTTATCAATATTTGTAGGATAAATGGGAATATCATTTGTTTCTAAAGCTTGATTAGTTGAATTAGATTTGTCATCATTAATAAATTTTAAAAATTCTATAGCACGCTCTTGAGTTATCGGAATAATAAATTCATCTTTATTCTTAGTTTTAAATTTAATAGAATGTCCATTACCTATTTCTACGTCAATTAAATCGTTAAAAGGAATATAAACATATTTTTTAATAGATAAAACAATTAAGCAACCTTTACATAAAATAATACCAGTCTCAGTTATACATATAGAATCCGTACCAGTACCTATAATTCTTTTTATGATGTTAAGATTATTTTCATCGAGATAATTTTTTAGTTCCTCTTTAGTTTTGAATATAAAATTCTCCCGTTGGGATGATTGTTTGTATTTGTTTATCGCTTTTCTTCTCCTTAATTCCTTTCTAGAATTTTTTTTGACATTTCAATCACGTAGTTAATTATCCAATGCCCTAACTATTTCAATGACTTAATTGCTTCCTCAAACTCAGAATCACTCAAAACAGGTTCCATTCCTTCCAAAGACACTTTTATCTTGCTTTATATATGTTTTTTAAGACTATCTTTAAATAACAAGCTGTTTTCATTTAATATAATGTAATCTAGTTTGTTATTTGAATTAGTTTCTTCTGTAAGTCTTTTATATATTTTACCTTTCTCTGGTATTTTATTATAACAGATAAAAAGTCCTTTAGTATCAGGATATTCGGATGTTATTGAATTTAATTTGTTAATGTCATCCATTAATGTTTTAATGCCATTTGTTAAGTATAATTTTATTTCTATAACTAATATGGGAACATCATTTTTGTATATTGTAATGTCAGGAACATATTTCTTAGATCCTATAAAGACAGGTAAATTTTCGCCAATACGGTATTTTTTATCCTTTGATTCAAATGAATAAAGATACGTTGTCTCTTGTTTTTTATCAAAGGAACCGCCGAGCATATTTAAGATAAAACGAAAAATAATAAATTCAGATAATCCAGTAAAACCATTAGCATTACCTTTATAATCCTTTAAATCCTCGTAAAAGTTAGAATATATGTTATTAATATCAGAACAAGTTAAATTATCTAAATTATCACGTAAAAATCCATCTAAATCTGTAAGAAAATTATTACAAATGTTTTTTGCTTCCTCCAATTTTAATCACTGTTAGTAGTGTATAAAATGATATATCTTAATATTTTCTATTTACTCTAAAATTTGAAATAAATATTATTTCAGTAAATGCGCTGTGTAATGTATGCTCACAGTACATTAGTTACTGAAATCTTTTGATAAATTAATATTTTTTAGTTCCAATGAAAAACAAGAAAAATAATAATCCAATGACAATCAGCGCTATAAATAACAATATATTTATTGGAAACACAGTCTTAGCTGACATACGTAATAAAGGACGCCAAAAAAGCAATAAAATTAGAAAAAAACCACCAACTAATAACAGTATGAACTCTGTATTAGTGTAATACTGTTTCGTTTTCTCATTAACTGATTTCTCCTTCTTTTCTCCTTCAATTCTTTGTTTAAACTTCCTATCCACATCAGCTCTCCTACATTCTTCTAGAAAAGCATCTAATCATCTGTGTAATATAAACGTCCGCCACAATTACAATTTGGTTCAAAATCTTTATAGGATTCACCTTCTTGTAATTAGTAGTAACCTCCACATTCATTACAGACTAAATAACCCAATTCAACCATCCTCAAAATTTAATATTATTTAGTAATAAATAAAATTTATTATTTTAATTTATGAAGTTCTTTCACCCGTTCAAACTCCCTCTCCGCATACCTTAAAACCTCCACCAAGCTGGCATTTCTGTACAGCATCATACCGTAACTCGAACATGACATCTATATGCCATGACCAAACTACCGCATTTTACCTAATTAGTTTTCCCCTAACCATCTGTTTTATCGGGCCTCACTATTAGTGTACTCTGATTACTCCATCTTTATTATCAAAATCAGTGTCAAATGATATTATTTCATGAATTTCTAATTCTTTCATGGTCTCCAGAAGTAGGGTATCTACCAGTGACAGGGACCCGTCATACTTCAAATGGGTAATCATACCTCTATCCAGAAGATGATTGGTGTTATATATTTTGTAATTGTCTTTGATGTTATGGTATAGGTCTGTAGCTATTTTACCCCCATATAAACTCCCAGAAATAGTTATTGATTCAAAAATCACGCCATCAGTAACGTATTTTTCTTCATTTTCTATTTTACTTAGAATTTCTACGGCCCTCTCATGGTACCTGTCTTTGGTATCTAAAAGGTTTATAAAGAAATTAGTGTCTACTAGAATCAATTTCCTCACCGTGGTCTATTCTTTTTTGAATTTTAACACTGTCAATGGGTTTTTTACTTGATATTATTCCCACGATATCATCTAGTCTGCTCCGCTTTCTAAAATTAATGTTTATTTCACCGTTTTCATTTACAATCCATTCCACGATGTCATTGGCCTGTACTTTGAACATTTTACGAATCTCTGAGGGAATAGCCGTTTGGTTGTTATCATACACTTTAGTAGTTATCATAAGATTCACCAATTAAATATAAATTAACAACTTATATAAAATTAACTGTGAATATCAATTTAGCATAGATTGGTTAAATTTCATTTGGTTATTTTTTCTAATTTTTGGCGCACTTTCACCAGTTCAAACTCCCTCTCAGCGTGCCTTATAACCTCCAGTAAGTGCTGGTACTTCAACGAGGGCGTTATAACCGGAACTCTCATATCGCACCGTCTCATATCACTGGTGTAACTGCTTTTCTGTTTTTTGTACTTCGCATCCATGGTTGATATGTACTGGTAAGAAAAATCAGACACCTTTCCCTGGTCAAACAGGTTCTCAAGCTCCTCTTTAATATTACCAAGCACGCCCAGCGCTAAATTAAGATCAACTATGTTAATAGGCTCAGTTTCCTCCCGGGAGTTGATCTGGTATAATCCATCTATGTATTCTTTTATATCACCGTGCCATTTGTGGAAGTCTTTGCTGGGGAAGGCCAGGATGTCCCCTCCCTTTAAAAATAGCTGTGGGTTGTAGAGTAGTATCTTTTTCCTGTCCATGATGCCGTAGCTGTAACGCATAGAAACCAACCATTAAAATTAAGACCCACCGGAATACTATAACTTTACCGGCACCGTACTTTCAGGTGCTTTAACCTTCCCCTCAGAACTTGCAACAATATCATACAGGTACGCGTCGAGGTAGCACTGTAAGGGCTCTTTTTTAAACATGGAATCCATACCTGCATCCAGGACGTGCACTTTCTCCATGATCTTCGGCCAGTGGCCTATTAACTTCCATTCTTCACTTCTATCCTGGTGCAGATCGGTTTTGTTGATGTAGTCTATCTGCTCCTGCAGGGAAGTGTAAATCCGACTGAATTCATCTCTGGTAAATACGATTACTTCTTCATGTTCTTCGAACATTTCTGGGTTGTATAGTTCTACATACCTTCCTCTGGGCACTCCCTCACTTACTTTCATGTTATCATTCTCCTCTGCGAGCCGGGTTATGTAGTATTGCAAGCAAGATTAAAAGCAGTAGCCAGAGAGAGCGTGTGAGAAGTAATAATTTCATTTAAAAAGTTATATCAACGAGTTTAAACAGAATCTAAGCCATATGGAGACAAAAAGATTCGTGCTTTTAGACACCGATTACGTCACCCGGAACCGTAAAGTAGTGGTGAGACTCTTCGGCAAACTCCCCAGTGGAAGATCAATAATAGCCTTGGATAGAAAATTTAAACCCTACATCTACACCTTACCCTGCAACTTCCAGGAATGTGCAGGTGAACTAGGGGATCTGGGGCTCCGGGATGTAGAAAAAATCCGCAAAAAAGACAAAGGCCTCCCGAAGGATTTCCTTAAAGTCACCATAAACCACCCCGGGGAACTAAATAACTTAAAAGAGAAAATAAGTAACTTAAAATCGGTAAAAGATATCAGGGAGCACGATGTACCCTTCTATGGGAGATATTTAGTTGACAAGGGGCTGTTTCCTATGTCTGAGGTGGAATTAGAGGGAAAGGTCTTAAACCGGTTTTCACCAGGAAAACCATGCCTATTTGAGATACAAGGCGAACCTCACCACATTAAATCAGATCCTCCCCAATTCAACGTTTTAAGTTTTAAAATCGAAGCCTGCAGCCCTAAAGGCCTGCCCAGGGTAAACCAGGACCCCATCACCATGATCAGCTTTTCCAGTAATCAGGGCCTCCAAAAGATATTCTCAACAAAAGCATCAGGGTATAATTTTGTAGAAACGTTCCCTAAAGAAAAAGAATTGCTCGAGAAGTTTGCACAAACCATCAAATCCGAAAACCCAGACATAATACTGGGTTACAACTCGGACAAATTCGACTTCCCCTACCTGAAAGAACGGGCAGCAAAACTGGGCGTAAAGCTTAACGTGGGGGTGGATGGGTCGCAGATTAAATTTATGACGGGCCGAATTAAGGCGGCATCCATTAAGGGGAGGATGCACGTCGATCTCTACAAGATCGTACGCAGAAACCTGCAGCTGAACAGCCACACAATCCAGAACGTCTACATGGAGCTTTTCCGGGAAGAGAAGATGGACATCCCGGGAGATGAAATCTACACCTGCTGGAACGCTGGAGGCGAAAGATTGGAAAGGCTCTTCAAATATTCACTTGAAGATATAAAGGCGATCTCTAAAATTGGGGAGAGGATGCTGCCCGTGAGCATAGAACTTTCCCGGCTGGTGGGCCAGCCCCTATTTGAGGTTGCAAGAAGGGGGACAGGGCACCTGGTGAAATGGTACCTTATCCGCAAGTCCTATGAACTCAACCATATCCTTCCCAATGAATTTGGAAAATTTGAAAGAAACGTGGTAGGAGGCTACGTAGAAGAACCAGTCCCTGGCCTACATGAGAACATCTTCTACTTCGATTTCAGGAGCCTGTACCCCAGCATCATAATAGCCAAAAATATCTCACCAGACACCCTCACCGAGGACGGTGATGAAGAGACGTGCCACATAGACCCTGAATTCGGGTATAAATTCAAAAAAGAACCGATGGGTTTTATCCCCCTGGTTACAGGTCAAATTTTAAACGAAAGAATACGAATTAAGTCCATGATGAAGGAATCCACAGACCCTGAGGAAAAACAGATCTTGAACTTCAGACAGGAGGCACTGAAAACGTTAATTTCCACAGTATATGGCCTCTTTAATCACCCCACCTATAGATGGTACTCTATAGAGGCTTCAGAGGCAATCACTGCTTGGGGAAGAGAATTTCTCCAGAAAGCAATGGATGATGCAGAGAAACAGGGTTTCAAAGTATTATACGCGGATACTGATGGGTTTTACGCCACATATAATGATTAGATTTCTTAATTATCTTAATAAATTTTAGTAAATATTAAATAACAATGCTAAAGTAAGTATGATTAAGAAGGATGGGGGATTGGTTTTAATGGAAATGTCGAATGAGCTTTCAAAAATTTCAACTAGAATAGTAGAAAAGGGAGATATAGTAGAAACAGAAGAAGCTACAAAAACTGCTTTTATTCTTCCTTTTATAAGATTAGTCTTGGGATACGATCATACTGACCCGGAAGAAGTTGTTCCTGAATTTGGGGCAGATGTAGGGAAAAAAGGGGAAAAGACAGATTATGCTATCATGCATGACGGTAAACCTACGATGATATTTGAATGTAAGCCGGCAAACACCGACCTCAAACAGAAGCATATCTCTCAGCTTTATAGATATTTCTCAGTTACTGATGCAAAGTTTGGAATTTTAACAAACGGAATCCATTACCGCTTTTATACCGATATAGATGCGCCTAATAAGATGGACAAAAAACCATTTTTTGAGCTAGATTTAACTAACATTAAAGATTCAGATAAAAAAGAGCTGGAAAAATTTACTAAATCTGCATTTGATCTAGAAAATATTTTAGAATCTGCATGCGAGCTCAAATACAAAAATGAAATGAAAAAATTGATGGCAGAAGAATTCAAAAACCCATCTGACGAATTCGTAAAATTCTATGCTAAAGAAGTATACTCTGGTAGATTTATTGGAAGTGTCAAAGATCAATTTAAACAAATCACTCAAAGGGCATTGAAAGAATATATTAATGAAAGAGTAGATGAGAGACTAAAAAAAGCCTTAGAGTCTGAAAATCCTGAAGGACCGGATCAAGAGAAAACTATTTTGAAAAAGGACAAAAATGAAATTGTTACTACTGAAGATGAGTGGGAAGGGTATTATATTGTGAAATCCATTCTCAGTAATATTGTTGATCCTTCCAGGGTCACCATTAGGGATAGAGTTAGTTATTGCACAGTTTTACTTGATAATAATCAGAACAAATTAATATGTAGGATGCATTTTAATAAAAAGCAAAAATATATTGGTCTTTTTGATAAACAAGATATGAATAATCGTGGAGCGAAAATAGAAGATAAAATACCAATAGATAATGTTAATGAAATATACAAGCACACCGAGAGGTTAAGAAATACTACAGAAATTTATATTTGAAACTCGAGACTCCAATTTGCTAATGCAACCTTTCTATTCCTTTTTTACCATCAAAATCATCATAAAAGGATGCTATTTCATGAATATTCATTAATTTCATTATTTCTACCGAAACACCTATCTACAAAAGACAGGTTGTGGTATTTAACTAGGGTTTGCATTGCTTTAGGATATAATTTTTTTGTTTCAGTTATTATGGTGAAGTTTTCCATGATATAGTTAAAAACGATTTTACATGCTTCAACACCTATTTTTTTTGTTTATTCCGTTATTGTTTCACTTAAAACTAGGTTTGAAATGATTAATTCATCTTTGGTGTCTATAGATATTTATTTCAAATTCACTCATAAATCTGAGTAATTATATATAAAGTATCACTCATCATTATGAGTAAGTATTTATATATGGTCACTCATAGAATAGAGTAAGTGATATTATGGTTTCTCCCAGTAACGAAGATCTTTTAGATTATATACAGATGAGAATAGAAGAAGGACCACTATTTGCTCACAATTATATTTATAAAAATGGGGAAAAGCTTCAATGTAGAAATGCATTTTTCAAGCTTA
>Ga0334886_1002447_pt1 | contig 18568 bp, 21 predicted proteins | sample GraSluR1_MG_9_FD_207232 | JGI IMG/M metagenome (GOLD analysis project Ga0334886, IMG submission 207232) | Sludge microbial communities from methane-producing bioreactor in Wageningen University, Netherlands - Granular Sludge_27_06-R1 | ecosystem: Engineered > Bioreactor > Anaerobic >...
GGGATCTTTAAATTTGTCAAATCTGGAGACCTGCAGGATTATCGGCTTATCCATCGGAACGCCAAGGTCCTTATAAGTTTTTTCCACTTCTGACCTGTCAAGAGGGATGTTTTTCTCTGCCAATGGATCGATGCTTGGCGTTATCAGAAATTGCGGATGAGGGAGTTTCTGTGCGAAATCCGGTAGTGAGAAAATGGAAGCATCGTATCCTGAGACCTGTTTTTTTACAAACTGCCAGACGCTTTTGTTGGGAGAGCTGACATCGATATGGCATCTCCATACCCACTTACCCTTCCTCTGAGGGAAGCTGTTGATAAGTGCAGCCGGCTGCGGATCATGTATAAATACGTAATCTGCATCCTGAAGGACGTTTTTAAGCCTTTCTGCGTTTCTTGCGTTTGTTTTTGCATAAATATCCATCTGTTGCTCAGAAAGCGTGCCGGGCATTCCCTGCAGTGTGTTATGCAGCATCTTGGTGCAGTTGAAGAATGACTCGTCTCCTTCTATAACTTCCCACGATACGTCAAGTTCAAGTTCCTGTGAAAGCGGGACCATCGATGAAAGGATCTCGGCGACTCCCCCGCCTGCACGGGTAGAATTGACATGCACTATTTTTTTTCCTTTTAGCCTCTTAGCTATATTCACGAGGCTGTCCATCGCAGCCTGACCAATAATTTCTGCGTATCTATTAATTATTTCGGACATGAACATTTACCTCCTTTACTGTTCTGCCAGTCGTCAAAGATCGAAAATACCTGTCGCTGGAGTTCAGTGAGTGAGAAGAGGTATGAATCGACATTCTTTAATTTCTTTCTTAAACCTGCTGTTTCGTCGGAAAACTGCTCAAGCCAAATAGTGAAATCATCCTTGCAGTCAGGTGATCTTCTTCTTCCGTCGATAAAGTGGTAAAAAAAGCTTTCCCTGCTGGTATGTTTGACAGCTGCAGGGAAAGCGTCTAACTCAGATGTCTCCCTTCCTGTTTCAAACATGAGTTTCTTGCAGGCAATGAAGTGAAAGTCACGGTCTGACTTTTTCCAACTGAGGAAATCTTCATTTTCGAGCCGTTTTTCTAAAATATTCAAAATAACCTCTCTTATATTGTCAAAATTTTGGAATTTGACAGGGTTAATGCCGCCCAATGCCTCAGCCAGCATGAAATCTCTGAGGCTGCTGTTTACCCATGATGCGAAGTCATTGTTGAATTCGGACTCAGAAATGTGGGGCCTTACCATGCGCCCCCAGAAATGGAAGTAGATCGCGCTGTCCGGGACCTGCGTGACGCCTGCGTGAAGTTCACGAAGATTCTGTGCCCTTATGCCCGTGGCAAGGGGCAATACTGCAGACTCCATAAATTTGAATGGTTTAATATTAGAACTGGCCATTTATCTTTTTCCTCCTTTAATTAACGTTCTCATCTCCCTTTGAAATTGGTGAATATCTTAGTAAGTATAACATAAAGTCAGCTAAAAATAAAATTATGCTCAGATTGTGATCTTTATTAATGCAAAGCGTAAAAAATGTTTGTACAAAATTTTTTGTGGCAAGCCTTTTACGAAAAAAAAATGGACATCCTAAAGATCGAGGATGTCCAAAAATTAAAGTAATTTCTTATTTTGGAATACAGGCCTTGATCAGTGCTGCTTCTTTGAAAGCATCTCTCCGCCGACTCCGATATTGTCCTTGCTCATTTCGTTGAGGAGAACCACATAAGCTGCCTCTGGGATCCCCATTATGCTGCTGGCTGTCTGAGTCAAAGATTTGATCAGCTTTTCTTTTGTATCGATGTCCATTGCGGAGCATTCTACTTTTATCACCGGCATATTTAATACCTCCAGCTGTAAAGTTTTGTTCTGAGAGTAAGAATAGCACAAAAAACGGTCGGTTTATATCGAAAAAAACATATTACCAAAAGTTGCAAGTATAAAAATTATCAGCAGCAAAATTGAGATGAAATCCAAGAATAAACCCCAGATGCTGCCTTTCACACCTGGGATCCTTTGTGTTGTGTGGTCCAATTCTTAATGCATATGCCTGAAGAACTAAAGGATGTTAATGCTACTTGTGACTGTTGATGAAATCATCGTACTCTGTTTGAGCCTTATCTTTTTCGTAGCCATACTTTGTCTGAAGGAAACCAAGGAGTTTTTCGCTTTCTCCGTTGATCACCATCATGTCGTCATCAGTAAGTTTTCCCCATGTCTTTTTGACATCGCCCTTGATCTCGTGCCATTTTCCTTTGAGAATATCTTCGTTCATTATATATCCACCTGACCTTTCATTCAGTTAACGCTTTAAAAGCCTAGCTAACCAATGTTTATATTGTAACACAAAATCTAAAAAATATTTATTTAACAATAATAATATTCAGAATTTTCAGAAATGTGGTATAATTCACACAGAGGAGAAAATCCTGTTTTGGAAAGTCTGCTAATTTGGTTTAGTCTTCTGAACTAACAAATCAATCCTTATTATTATAATAATTGATTTTTTAAAATCAGAATGCGTAATCAGACTAAGATATTAATTCCAAAGACAAAATGATACGTAATGGAAAATATTCGGTAAATTCTAATTAATTACGTCATCAGTGCGCTTACTTTTAAGTAACCAATTTTCTGGGTTATAGGTTTTTTGAGAAACAAAAGGAGTTTTTGTTCCCTTTTGAATGGAGGAATAATTATGGTACTTAATAAAAGACCAGGAATAAAGATCGTTCTTACTTGCGTTGTTTTGTTGGCTGTCTGTATGTTCTCTGCTGTAGCACAGGCTGAAACTAAATATTCGGGAGACTACAACGGGACATTTTTAGGCGAGTTTGATTATGGATGGTTTGCTTTGAATATTCAGCCTGACGGATATATTTCAGGTAACGGAAGATCTACTGCGCGAGACATATATCTTGAGTACAGAGGCACATGTCAGCCTGACGGGACCTTGCAGTTTACGTCAACTGACGGAACATTGCGATTTGCCGGACATATTGACTGGATGAGCCGAATATTCGGTCGATGGCAAAGGGAAGACGTATCAGGCAGCGGGTCCTTCACTGCAGTAAGCGCGAGATGGGCTGAGTAAGGACAAGACTTTTATAAACTTCCTGTGTTTATTAGCTGTTCGATTTGTATCAGCCATTTGATATCGACTGATACAAATCTTTGAAATTGTAACATTTGACAACTTAGGATTTGGCCGATCTATTCATAAGTCAGAAAAAATATGGTGCTTTAGCCAATCCAAATGAGCACAGCGGATTTGTTTATCATCAGACTTTACACACTAAGAAACATCCAGCAAATTTATATGACATTAAAAATAGAGAAACATTAAAAGGAGCACGATAGTATGAAAAATACATTTTTCAGTTCAATAGCGGCGTTAATAATAGCAGTCATGATCTCAGTTCCTTCTGCAGCTTTTGCGTTGACACCGCAGGAACGGATCACATCTTCAACTAATGCAGTTCAGGAAATATCTAATCAGGAAGACGTGGAAACAATGGCATACCTTGTAAAAAAATCTTATGGAGTGGTAATAATCCCTAATTTTTACAAGGCAGCAATAGGAGTAGGAGGTTCATACGGAGAGGGGCTTGTCCTCAGGCATAATCCTGCTACTAACCGTTGGTACGGACCTAGTTTCATGAATATTACAGGAGCTTCATACGGACTTCAGATCGGTGTCCAGTCGACAGCTCTGTTACTGGTCATTACAAATGAAGCAGGGATGAAGCATTTTTACGGAGATACCGTAAAACTCGGCGCTAATGTTGATGTTGCCGCCGGACCAGTAGGACGAAGCGCAGGAGCAGCTACTGATGTTAACCTTAAAGCTTCCATATACAGTTATTCGATCAGCAAGGGGCTCTTTGCGGGCCTATCTCTCGGAGGTTCTGTAATGAGCACGGACGTGGAAGCAAACAATTCATTTTGGGGTTCAAAATATAATTCCAGAACTATCCTGAAGAAACGTGCCACCAGCAATTCTGTCAAACCGTTACTGGCTGCCCTCAACAAACTGTCACTCAAGTCAACAGACTAAATGGATATTGAAGAAGTTGTGATGTTTTGCTTCGGGCAAAACATCAAGATAGTAAGGGGTGAATTTAAATGCTAAGCACAGTAGCGATAATAATGCTAATTTTGTGGCTCTTGGGAATAGTAACATCAAACACAACGGGTGGTTTTGTTCATATCCTGTTTGTAATAGCAGTGGTCGTACTGTTGATCCGTTTAATTCAGGGACGACGTGTCCTGTAGGAAAAGATCGATCAGTGCCCGATCATTCTCAGCATTGAAAGCATCAGGTCATTCTGGCTTACGGCAGGCCATATGATCGAAAGGAGAGATCAACAAATGAGTTTTATAAAAATTGCAGCAATTGTTCTGATATTGGGTGGGATATTTTCATTGGCAAACAACGGATTCACCTACACAAAGGATACTGAGTCAGCGAAAATCGGTCCGCTTCAAATATCAGTAGAAGAAAAAAAGACTGTTAATGTCCCAATGTGGGCAGGGATAGGCATGATAGCACTTGGGAGCGGGATCCTTTTTCTTGAGACTCGCAAACAGTAGGTCAAAACAATGGGGTATTGGCCATGAGTGAGAATACATTATATAAACAAATAAAAGATGAAATGAAGGAAAACGAAGAAGCACTTACAACCGTATTTGAACAAACATTGAAATGTATAGCATTGATAGACAGAGTAACAGGCAACAAGCTCGAGAAAGTGCCCAAATCCTTGAATTCTCGAAGCAGGACAGTCGAAAAGAATGTATGAAATTTACAATCAAAAATCTATCAGGGCAGCTTGCAGTAATAAGATCCAAGAATAACAAGTGACTGATCCAGTTTGATCCTCTCAGGGATAACGTATTATGAGACTGATCAGACTGGATCAAGTTTTCTAAGATATATATATATCAATTTATTATAAAAATAAGATGATATAATAACGTTATGAAATAATGTAATTTTCCGTATAATTTATGGAGGTGGTTCGTATTGGCTAAGTTAAGCGTGATCGAAGGCATAGGTGGTTCTTACGAACAGAAGCTAAACGAGGCGGGCATTACTTCAATCGAAAAATTTCTTGAAGAATGCTCCTCAAAAAAAGGCAGGACCAAGCTCGCTGAAAAGTCAGGAATAACAGAGAAACTGATATTGAATTGGGCTAATCATGCCGACCTGTTCCGCATCAAGGGAGTTGGCAGTGAATATGCCGAACTTCTTGAGGCAGCCGGAGTCGATACAGTACCGGAGCTTGCAAAGAGAAAAACCGATAACCTTGTTGCGAAAATGGCTGAAGTAAACGAGGCAAAGAAGCTTGTCAGAAGAGTACCCACCTCCAGGCAGGTAGAAGACTGGATCGGTCAGGCAGGCAAACTTCCCAGAGTCATCCAGTACTGATCTTTGGTATATGCCTAAACCTGGTGAAATAAGCCGGAAACACAAAGAGTTTTTCAATCAGGAAAGGAGAGATGATCATGCCCATCGTAAAGGTGATCGAAGTTCTTGCTGAATCAAGCGAGAGCTGGGAAGCAGCGGCACAGTCCGCAGTCACGGAGGCTGCGAAGACAGTCCACAACATTGAAAATGTCTACATTAAGCACATGCAGGCAATAGTAGAGGGAGACAAGATCACAAAGTATCGCATCAACGCCAAGATCTCCTTCGTTGTAAAGGGCTAAAAAATACCAAAGTTGATAATATTAGATCCGGCAAAGACCGCCGATTTGTTATTGGCGGCCTTTGCTATGCGAAAAATACGAAAAGGAAAGCCTATTGTGACTTTTCGTGGTCGATCACAAAATTGGCAAAACCTTTGAATGTATAGTCCTGTTTCCTGTCCATGTTAGGTTCTATTTTACGGTAAAAGCAAACCGGAATCTCGTTTTCAGCAAGGCACTTTGCGATGCAGGGAGTACAGCCGTGCGGGTGATTTACTGGGTTGCAGCGGCATTCATGGTCAACACAAGTGCAAAACGGAACTTTCATAAAATTACCTCCTTATTTGATCTATCCCCTTACATTTATTCTTAAAATATACAGGGTAATTTAGTATATTACAGCTATTCTGCTACATATGATAATAGCTTTAACTATAATATCACATATTTGTTAATAATATACGTATGATTTTAAAGTGTGAAGTTTTAATTTATCCCATATAATCATCGAAGAAATGCAAAAAAGTGACCATCCGGCTATTCGGATGTTCCGAAGCGGAACATTACCGGATGCCGGATGGCCTTATCTCTTAGGTATAATAATTTATCCGTTCTTTGCCCTTACGAATTCTATGGCCTCTTTGCCAGTAATATGGTCCACATCTATTGCAACTATGCATGCGTTCGTACAGCCTGTAATTTCCTTGTGTTTTGCCTCCTCAGGCTGGTCCCCTGAATATTTTTCAACAAGTGCCCGAAAGGCTTCAAGCCGTTCTTCTCCTTCAACCATCCTTGCCCTGCCGAAGGCAATTACGCTTCGAAAATATGATGTGTACTCCTTGCTGACTATTCTGTCCTCATCAATGACAGCGAAAGACACCTTTGGGTTTCTTTGGATCGCGTCTATTTTGTGCCCCGCCTTAGCCGAATGGAAGTATATCTTTTCGTTATGATAAACGAAACTGACCGGGACAGCGTATGGGTAATCGTTATCCCCGCAGCATGCAAGGACACCGTTCGTGCATCTCTTCATTACAGCCTCAGTATCTTTATCGGACAAGAGCTGTTTGCATCTTCTCATGCTTCTGAACATACTTATCGCCTCGTTTCATTTGATAATAAGCTTTAAATATCTACATCAGGTTATAAACGCTTATTATTTATATTTCGGTGTTCTGGTCAATGTTTTTCTCTTTTACCAGCATTTTTACAGCTTCATCTTCGTCAAGCGGTCTGGCAAAGAGATATCCCTGGAAACTGTCACAACCGTTTTTAATAAGATATTCTTTTTGGTTTTCATATTCCACCCCTTCTGCTGTAACATAATGGCCCATCTTGTGCGCCATCGATATTACTTCTGCCGTTATAGCATAATCAGGATTTACCTCCAGAAGCTTGTCTATAAAATATTTGTCTATCTTCAGACAATCAACATTTAATTCCTGTTCTCTTGCAAGAGATGAATAACCTGTGCCAAAATCATCTATTGCGATCTTGATCCCTGAGTTTCTCAGCTCACCAAGAATTTTATTAATATCCTCATAATTTGAAGAAAACACCGACTCTGTGATCTCAACAATAATATTGTTGGGATCAACTTGCATCTCTTTAATAATATTGAGCAGCTCGACAGTGAAATCCTTTTCCAAAACCTGAACTGCAGAGACATTGACTGAAATGTTGATGTCCTCGCACCCTATTTCCTTCAGCCTGTTGAGGAAGCGGAATGACTGCATAAAAATTATATAGCCAATAGGGATAATAAGTTTAGTCTTCTCTGCCACAGGAATAAATTCCAGAGGAGGAACCTGGCCAAGTTTTTCATTTTTCATCCTGGCCAATGCCTCGAACCCCTTTATCTTGTCTGATTTAAGGTCAATGATAGGCTGGAACTGGAGAAAAAGGGTCTCAATATTTTCACCGGCAGCGATCCGGGCAAGCTCACTCTTTATATCCTGCTCACGGGTTATTTCTATTTCCATTTCTTCATCGTAAAAACATGCTCCAAAATTGTCGTCATAAATTTTGATCGCTTTTTCAGAGGCAATAAGAAGTTTTTTCAAAAGGGTGTCAACATCTATATCGTCATAACTCCCTAATTCAATTATCCCTATGCCGCCGCCTATCCTTTCAGTTGCAAGCAGGGATTCCAGGATCTCTATCAGAATTTCAGTAAACTCAAGCAATTCATTCCTGTCTTTATAACCTTTCATGTAGTAAACGAAACGGTTTTCGTATGTCGAAAACAATATTCGTTTATCAGTAGAATATTCGCTGAACGCGTTGGCTGTTTTTTTGATCAGATCCTGTGTGTAATGAAATCCATAAACCCTTGTCAATGACTGTACTGAACCCAAATTAATGCTGATTAGGGCTCTTTTTTCATAAAAATCCTTGCCTGCGTCATGTTTAAGCATGTTTTCAAGGTAATATCTGTTAAACAGGCCGGTCCATCTATCATGTTCGTTGGTATATCTGAGTAGATTTTCGACCTCTTTCCTGTCTGATATGTCGATGATGATCCCCTCAAGAGCCTCAACCTCGCACTGGTCATTAAATATGCCTTCTGCAAGCTCAAGGACCCATTTCCGTTTTCCTTCAGCGGTTATGATCTCATATTCATGTTTAAAAGGCAGCCTGTCAGCAAGGATGCGCTTCCATTCATTCCATAGCCTGTCACTGTATTCCGGTGCTATGAGATCGTTAAACGAGAGATCCCTGTTATTCAAAAGGCTTTCCGGTGAGTATCCGGTCAGTTCCATGCAACCGTCAGAAACAAAATGCATTGTCCAGTCAGGATCATAACTGCACCTGTATGCCATTCCGGGAAGGTGGGAAAGAAGAACGGATTTGCTCCTCTCGCTCTCTTTAAGCGACTCCTCAGCTGCCTTGCGCGCAGATATGTCTTCGAGCAGGCAGAGATGGTATGATCTGGCATCAGAGTAGCCGAGCAAAGGGGATACCTTCATATTTGTCCATACCGTCGATCCGTCAGGCTTAATAAAACGCTTTTCTATAGAATAGCCGCCGGTCTTGCCCTCTTTGAACTCTTCATATTTTTTGATATTTAAATTAAGGTCTTCTTGATGAGTTATGTCCGTCCAGTTAATTTTAGACAAATCTTCGTTTTTCCATCCAATTATTTGTTCGAACATGGGGTTGGCATTCATCTGCCCATATTCTGACTGAGATACATACCTGTTTTCATCCGCAATAGCGATCCCAATAGGAGCCTGTTCAAAAACACTCCGGTAAAGAGCCTCATTAAAAGCCATTTTTTTGTTGAGTTTTATAAGTAAAGAATGTTGGTTCCATGTTCTGAGCATTACCAAAAATAGTATAAGCAGGCTTATTACAATTACTATATCCGGGATCATGCGCTCCCATATGCGGTCATTCCACTGAGATTCCGGATAATCTAGACGCATGATAGCTATTACTCTTCCATCATCCGGGTCTTTTATTGGCACCAGTACACTGATCCACGTACCCCAGCGATCTGTCGTGGGTTTAGTAAGAACTGTTTTACCGGTCAAAAAAGGTGCTTTAAATATCTCGTCAGCTTCTTCATATATCTGTCCCGGAGGAGAGTAATCCGGTGAATCAGGCGACTCTGAATCCAATAAAATAATTATGCTGTTTTCCTTTTCTGCCATAAGGTAAGCGAACCTGATTGGATTATTTGTTTCAACAAGCTTTTGCAGACTAAGTTTTGTCATTATGTACGCAGGGTTATCAAGGTCTTTTTCTGTGCCGGATAATTCTGATATGTGCTCCGGATGTAAAAGGGATTCCATGGATTGTGCAAGCATGACTGCTTCAGATGAGGCAATATCGTTGTATCTGTTCCATGCAAAACGCAGATGAAGGGCAACCACCAACAATACGATCACAGAGAGGATGATCGAATTGATCCTTGTTTTCCTTCCGTCCATCTCGCCATTGTTTGCAGAAGGATCCTTAGTTTTATTTTTATCTGCTGTCATAAAGAACCCTTCTTTCTTTTCAGCCCAATCCATCTTAAAATGACCATTTATAAGGATGGATATGTAGGTTTGACCGGATAGAAGATTTTAGACTTAAAGAACGTAAGTAAAAATACATTCAGATAAATAAATAATATTAAATGATTCGTTTTTCATATACTTCGCTTACAGTATTTTAACTGATTAGCTTCTTAATCGTCTACGAGGAATTTAATGCAGTTTCTGGGAAAAGACGTCTTTTTTTGAAACCTTTTTCGGTGTTTTTCCGGTTAATTGGAATTACAAATTTCAGTGTAACCGGAAGCTATCTCAGCAAGAAATCCTTTTTTTGTTTAATCAATTTGCCTAAGACCCTTGTGTCAGGTCCTCTTTTAACGTCCTTAAAGAGCGGCCATTCTCGGGGGTGTTTCGATATTGGAGATAATCCAAAAAGCGCTTAGCTGCAAGTGAGAGGTTTTTCTTATTTCTCATCGCCAGACAGATTTTACGGCAGACAGGCACATCAAGTTCCTTGGCTACTATTCGGTACGGGGTCCTTTTCAGCATGAGCTCCGGCAGTATGCTGATGCCCAGGCCGCATTCGACCATCGACATTACGGCGTAATCGCTGCAGGTCACAAACTGCACCTTTGGCTTGATCCTATATCGTGTGATGATTTCGGCAATTTCGGGTTCCATTGTTTTTTGAGGAAGTATAAAGGTCTCGTCAGACAAAGCTGATGCGGGAAAGCAATCGTGTTCCGCCATCGGGTGATCCTCCGGCAGTACTACTAGCAGACGGTCATTTTCCAAAAATACCGTTTCCAGTTCGGGTTTTGTGGGCAGCCTGAGGAAGCCGCAGTCAACACGCCCTTCAAGGATCCAGTTTTCTATTTCTGCGTAATCACTTAGGAGAAGCTCATATTCTATATGGGGGTAATCCCCTTTGAATCTTTTTATCATGTCAGGAAGCCAGTTGGTCGCCATGCTTGCAAAAGCACCAATACGAATCAATCCGGACTGAAGTCCATGCATCTCGCTGATCTGCATTTGCATCTTTTCATGTTCGCTGCAGATGTTTTTTGCGTAAGGAAGCAGTTTGAGGCCGTCGGAAGTCAGGTTCACGCCCGAACGCCCACGCTCAAGAAGGGGCACTTCCCAATCCCTCTCCAGGTCGCTGATCATTCGGCTGATGCCGGACTGTGAATAACCCAGTGCTTCGGCCGCCTTCGTAAAACTGCCTAGCTCTACGGTTTTAATAAATACGAGGTATTTTTGAATGCTCATTTATTCCTGCATTTATCCATCTGAATTTGTCATACCTTCCATGATAAAATGCCGCTTTTGTAATCAATAATAGTATGACATACTCTGCAAAAGTAAACAAGAGAAAGGGAGGGATCGGTATGTTGTTTATCAGTGACATCTTAACGACTGTGCCGGAGTTTTATCAGACTCCGCTGCATGAAAAGGTCTATAAAACGTTGATGGAACTTGAGATCCCATTTCAGCGCGTCGAGACCGAAGAAATCATAACGATGGAGGACTGCATTCAGGTAAATCAAAAGCTGCAGATGAAGATGGTGAAGACGCTCTTTCTGTGCAATCGTCAGCAGACTGAATTTTATCTTTTCATCACCTGTGGTGATAAACCATTCAAATCAAAGGAATTTTCATCGGCTCTTGGAATTTCCCGTCTTTCCTTTGCACCTGCAGAACTGATGGAGAAGATGCTCGGAACAAAAATAGGCTCTGCCACTGTATTTAGTGCTTTGCTCGATAAAAAAGACGCCTTAAGAATAGTTTTTGACAAGGACGTTGCCGAGAAAGAATGGTATGGATGCAGCGACGGTACAACGACCGGCTACATGAAAGTAAAGACCGGGGATATACTGCATAAATTTCTGGGTCACACAAAGCATCCTGTTGAAATATTAACGATTTAGTTTTTTTAACAAAAGACCTGAAAACACAATCTTAAAGGAGATGTTGAGATGAGCGAAAAAAGCAAAGATTCTGTTACTGAAGACCTGGCTCGCCTGTTTGGAGTTACAGCTGAGGAACTGACCCGCCTCTTTGTTCTCAGTGAAGAACAATTGATGGAACTGAACGAGGTCGAATTCAGGGCCAGGATGCGTGAACGCTGTCACCACACATTGGAGATCCCGACATATGAAAGCGCCTATTTCGGCACACCGCTTCCCGCGGATCAGACTGAAACAGTTGAGAAAATGCTTCGGGTCTGGGACAGGCGCGGACTTTCGCACGAACTGGTGGAATATCGCTTTGCAAGAACGATTTTGGGATATGCGAAAAAAAGGATCGCAGGTGAACCTGTAGATTTGAGCGTACACGAACCCAAATGGCTCACTCCCGAGGAACAGGAAGTCTTTGAAAGGGTAATTTATCAGAGGCGTACGGTACGCCAGTGGGATCTTAAACGCTATGTCGACGATGAACTTATCGACAAGGTGCTTAAGGCCGGGCTTTGGGGTCCGCATGGCTGTAACCTGCAGTCCATAAGATATATGGTTATACGCGAAGATGTTGAACCCGGACTGTTTGAGGGAAGCGATGTCCCGGGCGGACCGGTCCATGTAGTTGTGATGCAGGACAGGCGCTGCTACGATGCAAATAAGCTTATGCCTCCATTTAACTTGCTTCTGGACTGCGGTGCGGCTACTCAGAACATCGTCCTTGCTGCCCACGCATACGGATTGGGGGGCTGCTGGCTCACTTTCTCGGATGTGATGCGCGAGAGGCTGATAAAACACTACTCTATCCCCGAACATTACGATGTAGTCACCTATGTCGATATGGGCTGGCCTGATCAGAGCCCCTGCCCTATCTGGCGCTGCGGTGTGGAAGAGGCGGTCGTATACCGTTCTTTGCCCAATAAGAAAAAGTAAGAGAGAGGTGGAAAAATGCTATATCTCAACGGAAACGAAATAATGCAGGCAATTTCAACCGATGAAGTTATGGAAGCAGTGGCTGATGCTTACGTCCTTTTTGACAAAGGCACCTGTTACATTCCGGACAGGGCGTTCTTTGCTCACGGCGGCAACAAAATGATCTATATGCCATGTTTTGCCCCTGATGCTCTTATCACGAAGATACTCTCCTTTTTCCCTGAAAACTACAAAAAGGGAAAGCCCACCCTGGACGGAGTAGTGCTTTGGAAAGATCCCGAAAGCGGAGAAATACTGTCCATCATGGATGCTAAAAAGATCACGGCGTTGCGTACCGGTGCCGCTGCGGGCCTTGCTGTCCGGTATTTATCAGATCCCGGGAGCAAAAGGCTTGGAATAGTCGGTACTGGGATGCAGGGGCTTCATCTGGCAATGTTCGCCTCGACAGTTCGTCAGATCGAAGAGATATTCCTTTACGATACTTTCCGTAAAGAGGCGGACACATTCGCAAATGACCTTGAGAAATTGCTGGGACGCCGTGTGAAGTGCACACTGTGCGGCGATGCCTCAGAACTGCTCCAAAAAAGCGAGATAGTCATAACGGCAACTACTTCCACACAGCCGGTCCTCCCGAACGATCCAGCTCTTCTTGCGGACAAGTGTTTCGTCGGAGTCGGTTCTTATTCGCCCTCTATGCGTGAATATCCCGCCGCACTCTGGAACGTTGTTGATACAGCATACGCCGATCTGGAGTACGCCATGGAAGAGAGCGGAGACCTCAGCCAGCCGATCAAAGAAGGCCTGCTTAAGCCTGAACAGGTACACAAGATCAGCACACTCATCGGCGGGTCTGTAACACCCCCCGCAAAAGGGAAAAGCAACTTTTTCAAAACAGTCGGAATGTCACTTGTCGATCTGACGACTGCAGCTGTCATTTATAAAAACGCAAAGGAAAGAGGCATCGGTCAGTCAGTCCGGGGCTGATCTAGAGAAAGACTGCCTATGCACGGGGATAGGACTGAAGTTATCCTGTTTTCGTGTGTAGGCATCTAAATATATTTATTGTAGAACGACTACAAGATAACATGAATGAAAATTTGGAGGATATCATGCTTACAACTGTCATTTACGCACATCCGTATGAAAACAGCTACAACAAGGCGATCCTTGATATGGCAATAAAAAGTTTACAGGTTCGAAAAAAGCAATATGCGCTTATCGACCTGTACAGGGATAACTTCGATCCCGTAATGACAAAAGAAGAGCTTGCCTGTTACGGAAAGGGCGGCTTTAAAGATCCTCTCGTTGAAAAATACAACAAGATACTTGATGAAACAGAAAAAGTTGTCCTGATATTTCCAATATGGTGGTATGACTCCCCCGCTATTCTGAGAGGTTTTTTTGATAAAGTCATGCTTCTCAATTCTGCCTTTTCGTCTGATGAAACCGGACTCCACCCAATAAGAAACATTCCCGGGACACTTATTATAACGACATCTTCAGCTTCAACGGATGCATTGGTGAATAAATTGGGCAATACCATAAACGTAATGATGATCGAAACGATTTTTAAAGCGATAGGATTCAACGGAGCGCATTGGGAAAATTTCGGATCGATCGGAAAGAGCACATTCGAGGAACGGATTTTTTTCCTTTCGAAAGTTGCTGCACTTGTTTAAAGCATTCTTATATCTTTTACTCTGTGAGCTGTTACTGTGAAACAAAACATAAATTGAAGATAAATAGAATTTATAAGGACCAGGAGATCATGGGCGATGTAATGGCCGACATTAGATTACTGCTCTCAACTGATGTGCTGCTTGAGGAAACCTCAAAGAAGGTCTGTAATTATCTTCTCAGCCTCTTTCCCCTCTGGAAGCTCCTCTTTTGAGAATGATGTTGCAACAGTGCCATTTTTAAGCAATACAAAATAGCTTCCAAGCTTTAGCGCCTGTCTTACGCTGTGAGAGACCATTACTATGGAATATCTGTTTTTGAGGGAGAGAAGATGCTCCTCGATCAGCTCTGAAGACTTTTTATCCAGTGAGGCAGTTGGTTCATCAAGAAGCAGCATCTCCGGTTCAAGAGCCAGAGCCCTTGCAAGACAGAGTCTTTGCTGCTGTCCCCCGGATAACCGGTTCGCAGGAGTGTCAAGCCTGTCTTTGATTTCATCCCACAAACCTATTGTTTTTAGTGCCGTTTGCATTTTTTCTTCAGCAACAGATTTACCGGACCCCAACATGAGTTCCAATGGCAGCATGATGTTCCTTCTTATGCTCAGAGGAAGAGGATTGGGGGTCTGAAAGACCATCCCGACTTTTCTACGCAACTCAGTCGGGGTCAATGTGCCTGAAGAATATATGTCTTTCATTTGGCCTCCCAGAAGCAAACGTATGCTTCCCGATCCTTCGTATCCGTCAAAAGTCTCATTGAGTCTGTTCAAAGCCCTTAAAAATGTCGTCTTCCCAGAACCTGAGCGGCCGATAAGAACGGTTATGCCTTCTGACGGCAATACAGCGTTTATTCCGCTGACAGCTTTTCTGCCGTGAAATGAGACTGATAAATTTTGAATTTCTGCGCAAAGAACCATTATTTTGCTCCCTTCCAGCGTTTTTCCATCGTTCGTTGAAGCTTGGACGCAACATAAAGAAGTCCGGCGGAAAGGACGAGGAGGACCATCGCAGCTCCAAATCCTCTAAGGAGCTCGTTCTGATCGACATATTGAGCGGCAGTATAGAAAATAAGGAAAGGCAAAGCTTCGAACTTGGAACCGAGTCCGGCAGGCAGTCCGGAATTGACGACCACCCCGGTCAGCATGATGACCGCAGTATCTTCCGCTGCCCGTCCCATTGCCAGCATGATCCCGCCAAGTATTCCCCTGCCGGCTGCCGGGATAAGAATATGCCGAAGCAGCTGATGTTCCGTAAATCCAAGTGCTGTTCCTGTAATTACAAGAGACTCCGGCAGACTCTCTATTGATGTCCGTGTGGTTACGACCAGTGAAGGCATCACAAGCAAAGCAAGACAGAATGCTGCAAGGCTGATGCATGTGGTCGCGTCAGGCGCAAAAGTTCGTCTGAGCAGTATGATCAGCACAAATCCAAAAAGGCCCATAACGATGGAAGGGACGCTTGCCAGCAGGTCCACAGCCATAGAAAGCATCTCTTTCTTTCTTCCCTTTGCGTAGCGGGCGAGGTATATCCCGCATCCTATCCCCGGGATCAGTGAAACAGCCATTGTAAGAGCTATAAGATACAAAGTTCCCGCAAAAGCCGGCCATATGCCGTCCCAGACAGGGCGTGCACCGGTTATCGCATCGATCGGATCAGTCTCACCGAAGAAGAGGCCTGCATCAAGGACCGGTGTGCCGTGGTAGAAAAGAAATCCTATCAGCATCATAAAAGAACCGATCACAAAGAAGGAAGATATATAGGCAAGAAACCGAAGAAGTCTGACCTTCGTCACAGCGATTTCCTCCTTACCAGGCGGAAGAGTATGTTTGCTGATATGCTGACGAAGAGGAGTATCCCGCCCGCTACAAAAAGCGAAAGATATGCCGTGCCTCCAACATCGGAAGAAAGGACGAGCCCAATGTGGGCAGTAAGCGTCCTCATTGCGTCCAGAGGAGTATTAGCATACTGGACCGCGTTCCCTGCGAGCATAGTCGGAATAAGTGTATCACCGGCAGCCCGGCCAAAACCGAGAAGAGCGGAAGACCACATCCACTGCTTTGAAGCCGGAAGAACGACCATAGCGATGTTTTGTTCCCTGGTGAAACCCAGTGCTGCAGATGTGAGACTGGTCTCTGATTCTATAGTTCTTAAGGCACTGTCCATTGAAAGCACCATAGTAGGCATAATTAGGAGACTCAGCACAAGAGAGGCTGTCATCCAGGAAAACCCTGAGCCTCCGAGGCCGTTTCTGATAAGTGGAACGAGCAGGAAGACAGATGCGAAACCATAAACGACCGTTGGTATCGCTGTCATGATTCGGAGGATCCTAGCTAACAGCTTTGCCATCCATTTAGGACCATAACCATGTATAAAACAACAGCATCCGACTGAAAATGTCCAGCCCATGACCAGTGATGAAACGGAAAGGAGTCCGCTTGCCCAGATCATTGGCATGATCCCAAACTGTCCTCCTTCAGGATTCCATACAGAGCCGAACAGCGAAGGTCCGCTCCTGACCAGTCCGTCAAAAGCGCAAACAGTGATAAAGACAAAAAGTGCTGACATGAGAGAAGATACATATACAGCCGATGCCTTTAACCAGATAGGGGTGTTTTTATTATCGTTCAATTGTCTGTCCTGATTAAGTCGGGGGAGAGAATACTCTCCCCCGCCGGCTCGTTACTTCTTTGCGGGAACCGGGATGTATCCGCTGTCTTTCGTTATCTCGGCACCTTCAGGGCTGAACATGTAGTCGATAAAGAGCTTCGTGAGTCCCTGGGGTTCTCCTTTTGTGTTCATGTAAAGGTTGCGGGTAACTTTGTATTTGCCGTTTGCGGCGTTTTCCTGTGAGGGGACCATCCCGTCAAATGTCGGAGCTTTTACTGAGTTGTCAATGTGTCCGATCCCGACATATCCGATCGCGCGCTTGTCCTGTGCAACAGCAGTCTTCATGGCTCCGTTGGAGCTGACTACGTTTACGGAAGGAGCAAGCTCTCCCTTTTTGATCGCTTTATCTGTGAAGACTTCCCTCGTGCCGCTTCCGTCTTCTCTGCCGAATACATTGATCGATCCGGGTTCGGCTCCAAGTTCTTTCCAGTCTTTGATCTTGCCGGCATAAATGTCAATTACCTGCTGGGTCGTAAGAGCATCGACCTTGTTTGCAGGATTGACTACCACTGCTACACCGTCAATTGCGAATGCAAAGGAGACCAGTCCGTACTTTGATATCTCATCTTCCTTCAGTGCCCGACCTGTGTTCCCTATCGTAACAAGTCCTTCTCCGACCTGTTTGACTCCTACTCCGGAACCTCCGCCGGCTACTGTTATGCGGATGTCAGGGTTAGCAGACATGATGCGTTTCGCCGCTTCTTTCATTACGGGTATGTGAGCGGTACCTCCCGCTATGTCAAGATTTCCTTTCTGTCCTTTAAAAACATCAAGGGGAGCCGCTATTGCAGAGGATGCTGCTATCAACATTATCGTAAGTGCCATAGAAACAATTGTTTTCTTCATAGTTTATTTACATCTCCTTATTTTTTAGTAAAGATATAGGGATCCAGGCAGATCAAACACATGCACGAAAATACTTCTGAAGCCACTAAAGGACTCCGGAAGCACTTTGTCAGTAATCCGCGGCAGGGTATCAGCTTTTTGGGAATTAAATGAAAAGGAAACTACGGCCTGTAAAAGGCTGTGGACCCGGAGGCTGAATGTGCGGCAAACTGGTAACGCATCCCGTGCATTATCTTATGGATAACAAATCATGTGCATCCCACAGTACGCCACCGCCTTCCGGAAAAATCTGTAATCATTACAGGTTTATTAATATCACACCAAGATTTGTTTTTGTCAAGGCACAGGTAGCGGTGAGCCTAATGTTCAATTGTTAATGTATTTTGCCCGCATCGGGGGAAAAACCATAAAAAAAGACGGACCGAAGTCCGTCAGTGGTTTACGACTATGGTGGGCGATAGAAGAATTGAACTTCTGACCTCTTCCGTGTCAAGGAAGCGTTCTACCTCTGAACTAATCGCCCAACGAGATGAGATTTTACTAGCTAATGTACGTCCTGTCAATAGTTTATCAGGTTTTGAAGCGCTTCCCTCTCAGCAGGGTTAATTGAAAAACTAACTTCCACATATGGCAGTTCGAGATGGAAATTAGTCTTTCAGCAAATTCCACCTGAATTCAGTTTTACATACAATGGTTTAAAATATCCAGAACTCCCCTCGCCTGCATCAGAAAGGAGGACAAAATGTCCAAACAGATAAAGGGGAATCATAAACACCTTACACAGGATGACCGGATATATATTGAGAAATCGCTCGACCTTAAGATGCCTTTCAGGG
>Ga0334886_1002466_pt1 | contig 18414 bp, 17 predicted proteins | sample GraSluR1_MG_9_FD_207232 | JGI IMG/M metagenome (GOLD analysis project Ga0334886, IMG submission 207232) | Sludge microbial communities from methane-producing bioreactor in Wageningen University, Netherlands - Granular Sludge_27_06-R1 | ecosystem: Engineered > Bioreactor > Anaerobic >...
GTCGGGTCGTCGTCGAGTTTCTTGCGGAGGTTGGCGACGTGGACGTCCACGACGTGTTCGTCGCCGACCCACGCGGTGTCCCACACGGCGTCGATCAGTTGGCGGCGGCTGAGCGCCAAGCGGGGTTGGGCGGACAGGACGTCGAGGATGTCGAACTCGGTGCGGGTGAGGGCGACGGGGTGGTCGCCGATCCACACTTCGTGGCCGGCGGCGTCGATGCGCAGGTCGCCGAACACGCGGTGTTCCTCCACCGCGGGGGCGGCGGCGGGTGGGCGGCGGGGGCGCCGCAGCACGGTCTGGACGCGGGCGACGAGTTCGCGGTTGCTGAACGGCTTGGTGAGGTAGTCGTCGGCCCCCACGGACAATCCGATGAGCCGGTCGACCTCGTCGCCGCGAGCAGTCAGGATCAGGATGTAGCAGTCCGAGAAGGTGCGGATCTGGCGGCACACCTCGATGCCGTCGAGGCCGGGCAGCCCGAGGTCGAGCACGATGACGTCGGGGTCCTCGGCCCTGGCCTGGTCGAGGGCCTCGGGGCCGGTGTGGGCCTGGCTGACCTGGTGGCCTGCCCGGGTGAGGTAGGACGCGATGACGGCGGCGAGTTCGCGTTCGTCATCGACGACCAACACCTTGGTCGGCTGTGCACCTTCGCTGTTCATGTCAGCCAGTATGGCCGCGACCCGCTGAGCACTGGTGAGCTGGGTCGGGCTCCCGGGCGGGTCTTGATGCGATCTTGAGACGATCCCGGTCGAACGGTGAGGCAGCGCCGGGATGCTGAGTCAAGCCCGTGTTCGACCCGAGGCCGGCGTGCTGCCTTCGGTCTCTAGCCGGGGCCTCGTCGTGGGGCCGCACGGGGTCTTCCACAACGAGGAGTCAATTCGCGTGACGTCGTACCGTGCTGTCCGTGCCGTAGCCATGACACCCAGCCGATCCGCAGGTGAGCGCCCGCGAGGTCCTTTGCCGGGAGCTGGCCCTCGGCGTGCGGCGCCTGCTGCGCAGCGCCGTCCGACGGTGGTTGCGCTGTCCAGCCTGGGGTTGGCGGCGGCCGTGGTCGCTAGCGTGGGGGTGGTCGGTCTGGGTGCGGCCACCTCGGTGGCCGCGGTGCCGCGTCCGGACGCCGTGGGCGCCCCGCTGCCCGTGGCGGAACTGCGCGGCGTGCAGACCAGCCGCGGCGAGACTCGCGTGACCAGGCAGGGGGATGCAATGCTGCCGGAAGGCCCAGCGGTGGGCGACGCCCGCGCTGAACGCAAGGCGGTGGCGGAGCGGCAGGCTGAACTGGAAGCCACGGCGGAGGCGATCGACCGGGAGACGCAGCGGCTCTCCGATGTCGCTGCGCAGCAACGGCAGCTGGCTGCGCGGGAGGCTGAGCGGGCGAAGGCGGCCGAGGCTGCTTCGAAGGCCTTCGTGTGGCCCACCGCGGGTGGGGTGTCCAGCGGGTTCGGGTACCGCGTCCACCCGATCCTGAAGACGCGCAAGCTGCACAACGGCGCCGACATCGGCGGCTCCTTCGGCCAGCCGATCGTGGCGGTCCGCGCCGGCGTCGTCACACGGGCGGAGCGATCAGGGTCGAATGGTGGGGCTGGCCACAATGTCCGGATCGACCACGGCCCGGTCGGCGGCGCCGAACTGGAGACGGCCTACCTGCACATGGGCGACGTGGCGGTGAAGGTCGGCCAGCGGGTCGAGACCGGGCAACGGTTGGGCACGGTGGGCTCGACGGGTCTGTCGACGGCCTGCCACCTCCATCTCAGCCTCTACAAGGACGGCGCGGGCAGCGACCCGCTCGCCTACCTCACGAAGTAGTCGCGATCTTGACCGAACCTGAACCTGCGCCACACGGCGACTCCACAGCAGGCGGCCACAGTGGCAGGACGTCAGGAGAGGGGATTGCTATGGGCTGGGGCATGTGGGTCCTCATGCTCGTCGGCATGGCCGGCTTCTGGGCGGTGGTCCTGATGGGCATCCGGGCGCTGTTCCTGGCGGGCGGGAACACGCCGGCGCAGGGATTCCGCGATGCACCCGAGAACGACGCCACCGCCGGGCGCTCGCAGCCTCGGGCTTCGGCCGAGCCGCCGGCCCGGACCGACTCCTCCTCAACGTCTCGAATAGCACCCATCGAAAGGCACCCATGACTGGCATGTCCCGACGCACGCTCCTGCTCGGCGGACTCGGCCTCGGCGCCGCCGCCCTGACGGGCTGCACCTCCGCGCCGGCCGCCGGCCCCGTCCCCTCCGCGTCTGGCCCGATGCCGACGCTCCCGCCGGCCACCCCGAGACCCGGGCAACGGATCGTCGAGCAGGTCTTGACCGCCAAGCCTGTGACCCTCGACCTCGGCGGACCCACCGTCCCTACCTGGGCTTACGGCGACACCGCGCCCGGTCCGCTCGTGAGGGCTACCGCGGGTGACTTCCTCCGGATACGTCTTGACAACCAGTTGCCCGCGGACACCACCATCCACTGGCACGGGATCCGGCTGCACAACAAGGCCGACGGTGTCCCCGGCATGACGCAGGACCCGGTCCCGGCCGGCGGGTCGTTCACCTACGAGTTCACCGCTCCGGATCCCGGCACGTACTTCTTCCACCCGCACGTCGGCGTTCAACTCGACCGCGGCCTGTACGCCCCCCTGATCGTCGACGACCCGAACGAGCCGGGAGCCTACGACGCCGAGTGGGTGGTCGTGCTGGACGACTGGGTCGACGGCACCGGCCGCACCCCCGACGACGTCCTCGCGAAGCTGATCGCCGACGGGGGCCCTGCCCCCAGCGGCGGCATGGGCGGCATGGGTGGGATGGGGGGCATGGACCACGGCGGTCACGGTGGCGGCAACGCTCCGCAACCGTGGGGGGATGCCGGCGACGTCACCTACCCCTACTTCCTGATCAACGGACGCGTCCCCACCGCACCCGCCACGTTCGAGGCCAAGCCGGGCCAGCGCGTCAGGATCCGGCTGATCAATGCGGCGTCCGACACGATCTTCACGGTCGCGCTCGGCGGCCACCGCCTGACGGTCACCCACAGCGACGGCTTCCCCGTGGAACCGCGGGAGGTCGACGCCCTCTACCTCGGCATGGGCGAGCGCTACGACGCCCTCGTCACCCTCGACGACGGCGTGTTCCCCCTGGTGGCTCGTCCGTTCGGCAAGACCGAGGGCGGCCAGGGCTTGGCCCTGGTCAGGACCGGTTCGGGTCCGGCCCCCGGCCCCGACGTGTCGCCCGCCGAACTGGCCGGGCGCATCCTGCTGGCCACCGACCTGCGTCCCCACGAGTCGGTGAGGCTGCCTTCACGATCGCCGGACGCCACCGCGCACATGTCGTTGGAGGGGTCGATGAGCCCGTACCGGTGGGGCATCAACGGGGCCCCGTTCGGGCAGAACCAGCCGCTCACCGTGCGTGAGGGGCAACGGCTGCGGCTCAACGTGATGAACATGACGATGATGACCCACCCCCTGCATCTGCACGGGCACACGTTCGCGCTGCCGACAGGGCTACGGAAGGACACGGTGCTTCTGGCGCCGATGCAGTCGATGGCGCTCGAGCTGGACGCCGACAACGTCGGCGACTGGATGGTCCACTGCCACAACATCTATCACGCCGAGGCCGGGATGATGATCGGCCTGCTCTACCGCGGCTGAGCGGGAACGTTGACGCGACCTTGACGGTTCCCACAACCAGACCCGACCTTCGTCGACCAGCCTCGTTGGGGTAACGATCCGACCGACGCCAAGGAGTCCCTGCCATGAATCACGACCACACCGACCATCGCGCCATCCCGCCGGCCGGCAGCGACCCGTACGACCGGTTCGCCGCCGACCCGTTCGCGCCGACCACCCCGGCACCGCCCGTTGGGCAGCCGGCCCCTACGGCCCAGCCCGTGCGGCACCGGTGGTGGATGCACCTGCTGATGTGCGCCCCGATGCTGGCTGTCGTCGGATTCCTCGTCGCCACCGGGGCGGCGGGCGGCGGCGCCATCGGCTACGCCCTGCTGTGCATGGCGATGATGGGCGCGATGATGCTGTTCATGAACCAGGGCTCCGCTGGCGGCCACAAGCATTGACCCCGGCACCCCCACGCCCGTCCGCCCTGACAGGAGAATGTGATGAACCTGAACTCCACCGCCGAGTCGGTCGTGCTGCACGTGGGTGGCCTGCACTGGGCCACCACCGCCCACGGCGTCGAACAGACCCTCCTGACCCGGCCAGGCGTGCTGGCGGTCGACGCGAACGCGATCTCGCAGACGGCGACCGTCACGTTCGACCCGACGCGGACCGACGTCGCCGAACTTCAGGGCTGGGTGCGCGAGTGTGGCTACCACTGTGCCGGCGAGTCACAGCCCACCCACGTGTGCGTTCCCCGCATCGAACCGGCAGGTCATCCCGGCGGGCACGCAGCCCCGGACGCCCACGCGCGGCACGGCGGCCCCGGAACCACGGTGCCGCACGGTCATGGGGGGCACGACCAGGCGGCGAGCCACGCCGCGGGGGTGGTGATCTCGCCGCATGACGCGATGGGTCATGGCGGTCATGGGGGGATGTCGATGGACGCCATGGTCGCCGACATGCGCAACCGGTTCCTGGTCGCGGCGGTGCTGTCGGTGCCGATCACGTTGTTCTCCCCGATGGGACGCGACATGCTCGGCTTCGGGCTGCCGGCGCCGTTCGGGTTGCGGGACGAGGTGTTCGCCCTGGTGTTGTCGCTGCCGGTGGTGTTCTACGCGGGCTGGATCTTCTTCGACGGGGCTTTCCGCGCCCTGCGGAACCGGACGCTGGACATGATGGTGCTGGTCGCGATCGCGATCGGCGCCGGGTGGCTGTACAGCCTGTACGTCACGCTCACCGGTGGTGGCGAGGTGTTCTTCGAGGCGGCCGCGGTGCTGACCACGTTCGTCTTGTTGGGGCACTGGTTCGAGATGCGGGCCCGCGGCGGCGCGAACGACGCCATCCGGGCGTTGCTGGACCTGGCGCCGCCGATGGCGACGGTGATTCGTGACGGGGTCGAGGCCGACGTGCCCACCAGCGAGGTGCTGGTCGGCGACCTGGTGCTGGTCCGTCCCGGCGCGAAGGTGCCCGTCGACGGCGTCGTCCGGGAGGGCCGTTCCGAGGTGGACGAGTCGATGGTGACCGGGGAGTCCTTGCCGGTCGACAAGACGGTCGGTTCAGCGGTGGTGGGGGCGTCGATCAACACCACGGGGACGCTGCGGGTGGAGGCCACCAAGGTGGGCGCGGACAGCGCCCTGGCGCAGATCGTCGCGCTGGTGCAGCAGGCGCAGAACTCGAAGGCCCCCGGCCAGCGGCTCGCGGACCGGGCGGCGTTCTGGCTGGTGCTGGTGGCCATCATCGGAGGAGGGCTCACGTTCGGGGCCTGGCTGCTGGCCGGCGCGTCGGTCCAGACGGCGATGCTGTTCGCGATCACGGTGGTGGTCATCACCTGCCCCGACGCCCTCGGACTGGCGACGCCGACCGCGATCATGGTCGGCACCGGTCTGGGCGCCAAGCGAGGAGTGTTGTTCAAGAACGCCACCGCCCTGGAGACCTCCGCGAAGGTCAACACGGTGGTGATGGACAAGACCGGCACGCTCACCCGCGGCGAACCCGAGGTGACCCAGGTCATCGCCGTCGGGGGCGACCCCCACCTCGACCTGGTCGCGGCGGTGGAGCGCGAATCCGAACACCCGCTCGCGGCCGCCGTGGTCACCCATGCCGACGCCCTCGGCGTCGCGACCCGTAAGGCTGCCGAGTTTCGCAACGTGCCCGGCCACGGGGCCACCGCCGTCGTCGACGGACTGGACGTTGCGGTCGGAAACCGGCGGCTCATGGAGTCCCTCGGTGTCGACCTGTCGGCGGCGGGGCCGATCCGCGAGCGGGTCGCCGCCCAGGGCCAGACCGCCGTGTTCGGAGCGGTGGACGGCCGCATCGTGGCGGTCATCGGGTTGGCGGACGCCCCCCGCGAGACCTCCGCCCGGGCGGTCGCGGCGTTGCACGACCAGGGCGTGCAGGTCGTGATGCTGACCGGCGACAATCAGGCGACCGCACAGCGGATCGCCGCCCAGCTGGGGATCGACACGGTGATCGCGGACGTGCTGCCCGGCGACAAGGCCGCCCATGTGGCCGATCTACAACGCCAGGGGCGGGTGGTGGCGATGGTCGGTGATGGTGTCAACGACGCCCCTGCTCTGGCCCAGGCTGACGTGGGGGTCGCGATCGGGGCGGGCACCGATGTGGCGATCGAGACGGCCGACCTGGTCCTCATGCGGTCGGACCCCCTCGACGTGCCGACCGCCCTGACCATCGGCCGTGGCACGCTGCGGAAGATGCGGCAGAACCTGGGCTGGGCGGTCGGTTACAACGTGGTCGCCCTGCCAATCGCGGCCGGCGTGTTTGCCGGCGTCGGGCTGACCCTACGGCCAGAGATCGCTGCGCTGTCGATGTCCGGTTCCAGCCTGATCGTCGCTGTCAACGCCCTGCTGCTGAAGCGGTTGCGGCTCCCCGACGAGTCCCAGCGCCGACCAGGCACCCCGGCCGCGCAGGCTGCGTCGGGATCTTGACGCGACCTTGATCCGATCCTGCCGATCCGGACACGAGTCCCGCCTAACCTGACACCAGAAGCGGTACCCCTGGGGGGTATCAGGACAGGGTGAGGTGGTTGTGATGAGTTGGCTCGTCATCGGCGGCGCGGTGGTCGTCACCGGGTTGTTGTGGTGGTTCTTCTTCGGTCCGAAGCGGGCCGGACAGGTGAGCCTGGAGGACGGCGTCCAGGTGGTGCGGGTCACCGTGGACGGTGGCTACAGCCCGGACGTGATCGAGGGCGTCCGCCCGGGCGTACCGGTCAGGCTCCTGTTCGACCGGCAGGAGAGCGGTGAGTGCACCTCGCGGGTGGTCATGCCCGACTTCAAGGTCAACGCAGCGCTGCCGGCGTTCCGGACCACGGCGGTCGAGTTCCTTCCCACCGAAACGGGGGAGTACCGGTTCGCGTGCGGGATGAACATGGTGTCCGGAGTGGTCCGGGTCAGCGGGAGCCCCCCGGCCGATACCCAAGGCGGCGGCACCGTGGTGGAGCAGGCCTCCCGGCCGGTGGACGGAACGACCGCGGCCGGCGGCACCGCCCCCGACGCGGAGGCGGAGGAGGCTGAGCGTGCCGCCGAGATCCGCGACTTGACCCGCCGCCTGCTGGTGGGTGCGGTGCTGTCGGCGCCGGTGCTGGTCGCGGTGATGGCGGTGGAGTTGTTCCAGGCGATGTGGGTTCCCGAGTTCCTGATGAACCCGTGGCTACAGCTGGCGTTGATCGCTCCGGTGATGTTCTATACCGGCTGGCCGATCCACCGGACCGGCTGGAAGGCGCTGTCGCACCGGACCGCCGACATGAACTCGCTCATCACGCTCGGCACGTTTGCCGCCTTCGGCTACAGCCTGGTGGTCACGTTCCTGCCCTGGCTGCTGCCCGACGCGCTGCGGCACGTGTACTACGAGGCCGTCGGGGTGATCATCACCCTCATCCTGCTCGGGCGGCTGCTCGAGACGAAAGCGAAGGCCGGCACCGGTGAGGCAATCCGAGCTCTGATCGGGCTGCAGCCCCGCACCGCCCGGGTTGAGCGCGACGGTGCCGAACTCGAGGTCGGCGTTGATGAGGTGCGGGTCGGCGACATCGTGCTGATCCGGCCCGGCGAGAAGCTCCCGGTCGACGGCGAGGTGACCAGCGGCTCCTCCTCGATCGATGAGTCGATGGTGACCGGCGAATCCATGCCGGTGACCAAGTCCGTCGGTGACACCGTGATCGGCGCCACCATCAACACCACCGGCGCCCTGCGCTACCGGGCCACCAAGGTCGGCGCCGACACGATGCTGGCCCAGATCATCAAGCTGGTCCGCGAAGCCCAGGGCTCTAAGGCGCCCATCCAGCGGCTCGCCGACCAGGTGTCCAGCTACTTCGTGCCCGCGGTGATCGTGATCGCGGTGTGGACCTTCGTCGCGTGGGTGCTGGTCGGCCCGCCGCCGGTGTTCATCTTCGCGCTCGTCGCCGCCGTGTCGGTGCTGATCATCGCCTGCCCCTGCGCCCTAGGGCTCGCCACTCCCATGTCGATCACCGTCGGCACCGGCAAGGGCGCCTCGCACGGCATCCTGATCCGCTCCGCCGAGGCGCTCGAGACCGCGCACAAGCTGCAGACGATCATCCTCGACAAGACCGGCACCCTGACCCGCGGCGTCCCGGCCCTCACCGACGTCATCCCCGTGACCGACGGCGGTGAGGACCGCCTCCTGGCCGCTGTCGCCGGGGTCGAGCGCGCCTCCGAGCACCCGCTGGCGGCCGCGATCGTGGCCGGGGCGACCGAGCGCGGGCTCGCTGTGCCCGAGGTCGACGGGTTCGAGTCCGTCACCGGCCAAGGGGTGATGGCGCGGGTCGACGGGCGGCCCGTGCTGGTCGGCAACCGTCGGCTGCTGGACGCGTTCGGGGTGGACGCGGCCGTCCTGCTCGCCGCCCACGACCGGCTGGCCGCCGAAGGCAAGACCGCGATGCTGGTCGCGGTCGACGGACACCCCGCCGGCGTCGTTGCTGTAGCCGACACCCTCAAGGAAGGCGCCCCGGCGGCGGTCGCAGCCCTCCAGGCCCGCGGCATCGAGGTCGTGATGATGACCGGCGACAACCGGCACACCGCCGCCGCGATCGCCCGCCAGGTCGGCATCACCCGCGTCGTCGCCGAGGTCATGCCCGACCACAAGGCCGCCGAGGTCCGGCGCCTGCAAGCCGACGGCAAGGTGGTCGGCATGGTCGGCGACGGCATCAACGACGCCCCCGCCCTCGCCCAGGCCGACGTCGGGTCGGCGATCGGGACCGGCACCGACGTCGCGATCGAGTCCTCCGACATCACGTTGGTCTCGGGGGCACTGGTGGGCATAGTGACCGCCGTCGACCTGTCCCGGGCCACCATGCGCAACATCAAGCAGAACCTGGTGTTCGCGTTCCTGTACAACATCCTGGGCATCCCGATCGCCGCCGGCGTGCTCTATCCGGCGTTCGGGATCACCCTCAGCCCGATCATCGCCGCCGCCGCGATGGCACTGTCGTCGCTGTCGGTGGTCGCCAACGCGAACCGGCTCCGCCGGTTCACCCCCCGTCCACTGGCTGCCACCACCCAGGTGGCCGGCGTCGACCCGCTCGTCGAGGTGGGCGGCAGCGTCGAAGCCTCACACCACACCCAACGAAAGGAAACCACCATGTTCGGCCTGTTCGGCAAGAAGAAGGACACCACCGCCAAGGTCGTCGACCCGGTCTGCGGCATGAAGATTGATCCGACCGACGCGGCCGCCACCCGCGACCACGACGGCACCACGATCTACTTCTGCTCCAAGGGCTGCGCCGAAACCTTCGACGCGGACCCGCACCGTTACGCGCATGGACCCTCCGGCGCCGGCCACCACTGACCCGGGCGCTTCCGCCCCTGCAGCCCACGGGAGTGCGTCGGGCCCACGGACCCGACGTGCCCTGCTGGGCCGGCTGCGGCGCATCGAGGGGCAGGTCCGCGGGATCGCCCGGATGGTCGACGGCGACGCCGACTGCATCGAGATCCTCACCCAGGTGGCCGCAGTCACCCACGCCCTCGAAGCCGCAGCCCTGATGCTGGTCGACCAACACCTCCGCGACTGCCTGCAGCGGGGGGCAGCCACCACCCTGGCCGACGAGCAGACAAAACAGTTGGAGCAGGCCCTCCGGGCCGTCGAACGGCTGCTCCGCACTTGAAGCTGGTCCTGCGTGTGAAAAGGGCGGGTGGGTCGCGAACGCGACCCCCCGCCCTTGCGCGTCACGCCTCCGTCGGGCCGCCCGCGGGGGCAGGGCCTCGATCAGGCTGTGCCGACCGGTCGGCCGCCCGGCAGGTCATACCACTCCTGCAGCCAGTCCTGCATCTGGGCGATCTCTGCCAGTTGGGCGTCTCGGATGTCGCTGCACAGGGTCAGCAGTTCGTCGTGCTCGGCGTTCGCCAGGCACTTCTCGGCCTCCCGGATCGCACCCCGGTGGTGGCGGATCATCGACCGCAGGAACGCGACCTCGAACTCCTCGCCGTCCAGGTCGTGGAACCGGTGCATCGACTGCATCCCAGTCATGTCCGGCTCGTGGGAGATGCCGTACCAGTCCTCCAGCCACTGCTGCATGGTCGCGATCTCGGCCGACTGGGTGGCCACGATCGACTCACACGTCGCTGCGAGCTCGTCGTAGACCGCCTTCTCGACGCACATCTCGGCCATCATCACCGCCATGTGGTGGTGGTCGATCATCCCGGTCAGGAAGTCGACCTCGAACCGGGCCGCCTGATCGGACGCCGCCGGTGCGCTCGCCTGTGCCGGTGGTGCGGCCGCCACCGCCACCCCGGTCAGGGCGCCGGTCGCCAGCAGGGCCCCCGCCAGTGCGGACGCCAGGCGTCGGGTCTGGTTCGTGTGTTCCATCATGCCTCCCTTGGTTGTTCGCCTCAGGTGTGAGGATGGGCATCGACGCTACCCACCGGGGTTTCGCGGCGTCGAGCCCCGGATCGGGGTTCTTGGCCGAATCTTGAGGTTTTCGCCAGGCACCCCCGCCCAGTTTCATCGGCTTCTTGACGTGATCTTGGCTGCCGCTCAGGGGGCCCTTGACCCCGGCCCGCGACAGTGGGAGCCGGCGTGCCACGCGGGTGCGTCGCTTGATGGAGGAGTCTCGCCGTGTGGCCGGTGTTGTTCTCAGTGTTCGGAATCCAGATCCAGTCGTACGGGGTGAGCAAGGCCCTCGCGGCGCTGGTCGCCGCATGGCTGCTCGGCCGGGCCTTCCGCCGGCTCGGCTTCCCGGTGGAGCAGGCGCACTCGCTGGTTCTGTGGGCGGCGGTGTGGGGGTTCGTGGCCGCCAAGGTGTACTTCCTGATCGACAACCGCGCCCAGTTCAGCTGGCACCTGCTCGGTAGCTCGGGGTTCGTCTGGTACGGCGGGCTGATCGGCGGCATCCTCACCGTCGTCGTCCTGACCCGCCGCTACCGGCTGCCTCTGGCCAGCGTGGCCGGCGCGACCGCGCTCCCGCTGTCGGTGGCGTACGGGATCGGCAGGATCGGCTGTTTCCTGGCGGGCGATGGCACCTACGGCACGCCGACCGACCTGCCCTGGGGGATGGCCTTCCCGGACGGCGTCGTGCCCGTGACCGTCCCGGTTCACCCCGCCCAGTTGTACGAGGCTGCCGGCGCGTTCGCGATCGCCGCCGTGCTCTGGCTGCTCGCCCGCCGCTGGCTGCCGCTGTCAGTGTTCGGCGGCTACCTCGCCCTCAGCGGGGCCGCGCGACTGCTGGTCGAGATCGTCCGGGTCAACGACCGCGTCCTGCTCGGCCTCACCGAAGCGCAACTGTTCGGCGTGCTCAGCATCATCGCCGGCGTCATGCTGATCGCGGTCGACCGCCGGCAGCGGACCCCCGAGCCCGCCGCCGCACACCCGGTCGAGCCGGCACGCGTGTGATCCACTCGGTGAGACGGCCACGCCCGCGATGACGACCCTGCGGACCGCACGGGACGCGTCATGGGCCCGGCAGCGGTGGCCGCGTCACTGGGCACCGCTGGTCGCGGCGGGGGCGGCGGGTGCGGCGGGGTTGATGACGGGCACGGGTGTCGCACCGCTGGGCTGGTGGCTCGCCCCACCGCTTGGCGTCATGGTGCTCACCGTCGCCGTGCACCGGAGCACGTCGCTCCGGGCTGCGGCTGCCGTGGGGCTGGCCTACGGCCTTGGCCTGTCCGGACCAACCCTGGGCTGGCGGGCCGCCATCCACCCGGCCGCCCTGGTAGGGCTGCTGTTGCTCTCCTCCAGCTGGTATGCGGTCACGGCCGTGCTGGTCCGCGCCGCCGGCCGGAGCCGCGGCTGGCCCGTACTGGCAGCCCTGGCCTGGTTGGGCGTGGAGTTCCTCGCCGCCCGCGTCCCGTTCGGCGGCTTCGGCTGGCTGCGGCTCGGCTACACCCAGATCGACTCGCCCCTGGCCGGGCTGTACCCCTTCATCGGGGTGGCCGGCGTCAGCTTCTCCGTGGTCCTCACGGGACAGCTGGGCGCCTGGATCCTGCTGGGGCCCTCCAGGCGGCGCCTGGCCTGGTCCGCGGCGTGGCTGGTCGTCGTCACCGGCGCCGCCACCGCCGGTACCGTGACCCCGACCCCGCCCCCTGACGGCGTCGTCACCGCGGGCTGGGTCCAGGGTGGCGCACCCGGCGGCGTCTACGGCCTCGGCCCGCCTCGCACCATCACCACCAACCAAGCACGGGCCACCCGCGAACTGGCCGCCGCGATCGACGCCGGCCGCCTGCCGGCCCCCGACTTCGTCGTGTGGCCCGAGAACGCCACCGACCTCGACCCCGACACCGACCAGCGCACCGGCCAGCTCGTCGAGCAGTCCGTCGCGGCCGTGGGGCGTCCCGTGCTGGTCGGCGCCATCCTCGACGGTCCCGGACCCCGCCAGCGGCGAACCGCCGCCCAATGGCGCGAACCCGACGGCCGGATCGGGCCCACCTATCAGAAACGCTCGATCGTCCCGTTCGGCGAATGGATCCCGTTCCGAGACGTGCTGCTGCCGCTGATCCCTGCCCTGCGCTACGTCGGCGCCCAGTCCGTGGCCGGCACTGATCCGGGTCTTCTCGACGTACAGCTCCCCGACGGACGCTCGATCAGCCTCGGCGTGCTGGCCTGCTTCGACGTCGCCTTCGACCCCGTCGTGCACGACCTCGCCACCGCGCAGGCCGTCATCGTGCAAAGCAACAACGCCATGTACCAGGGCACCGCCCAGATCGAGCAACAGTTCGCCATCACCCGGGCCCGGGCAGCGGAACTGCGCCGCGACACCCTCGTCGTCACCACCAGCGGCATCACCGGACTCATCGATCCCACCGGTCGGGTCACCATGAAGGTCACCGAACCGGGTCCCGCCGTTGGAGTGGTGCAACTCGGCCTGCGCACCGGGACCACCACCGCCAGCTGGCTCGCCACCCCCTGGAGGTCACCGCGACCGTGGCCGCCGCGCTCTGGATCACGGCGCTCACGCTGACGCCTTCGCCGCGCAGGCGCTTTCATCCCTTGGTCGGATCTTGACCAGAGCCGGGCCGACACCACACCGACGTCACGCACCCTCGACGGTATGGACACCAGCCTGACCGACCCCCCGGCATCTACTCTGGCCGCCGACAGCGTCACCGCGGCCACCCCGTGGCGGGCCCGCGCCGCCGGGGCGTGGGCGGCCACCCGAGCCACGTTCGGGGCCCTGCTCGGGCTCGCACCGCATGTCCTGCACCACGTCGGGTTCCTCGCCGGCGCCGCCCTCCTGACCGGCGTCGTGGGCAACACGGTGCTCTACGCAGCCGGGATGCTGCTCAGCATCCCGATGCTCAACCGCCTCCGGAAACGGTTCGGCACCTGGAAGGCGCCAGCGCTGGGGGCGATCGCCTTCACCAGCCTGTTCACACTGTCCGCGTTCGTGATCGGGCCCGCCCTCAACCCGACACCCGTCGCACCCCAGCCCGCGGCGACCACTGGCCCCACCGGCCAGCCGCTGGAGGAACACGACGGGCACCACCCAGACACGAACCAGACCAGATCTTGACCCGGCCTTGACCTCCGGCTCATGCGCTGGCTGCCACGCTGGACGATCGTGACCACACCTCGCCTCGTCCCTCCGGCGGCCACCCCATGAGCGGGGGTCACCGTCACCACCATGGGCATGATGGGGTGGACGCCGATGTGCGCGTCTCCCGGACGGCCCGGCTCGCGACACTCGTGCTGTTGGCCGTCGTGGCGGCGATCACCATGGCGGGTTTGGTCTGGTTGTGGCCGACCGAACGCGTCCTGCCGGAGGGTTCGGTGTTGACGGCCGAGGGGATCGTGCCGGTCCGCGGGCAGATCACGAGCATCGAGCCGTGCCCGGCCGTGCCCGGCGCCCCCGCGACGGGGCCGGACGCCGGCGTCCAGCACGCCTGCCTTGTCGCCGAGGTCGAACTGGACCGCCGGGCGGGCGAACTCGTGGACGTGGAGCTGGTGGGAGTGACCGCGTGGAGCGGCCTGCAGCCCGGCGACGGCGTCCACGTGGCCGAGGTCGGCGCCACCGAGGGGGTGCCCGGGGGATGGTCGTTGATCACGGTCGACCGGATCCCGGTCCTGGCGATCTTCACCGTCTTGTTCGTGGTGGCGGTGCTGGTCGTCGCCGGCCGCAAGGGCTTCTTCGGGTTGCTGGGGCTGGTGGTGTCCGGGGTGGTGCTGTTCGGGTTCATGATCCCGGCCCTCACGTCGGGACAGCCGGCTGTGTGGGTGGCGATCGTGGGGTCGACCGCCATCATGTTCGTGGTGCTCTATCTGGCCCATGGGGTGTCGTGGCGGACCACGTCAGCGTTCGTCGGCACCTGGTTGAGCCTGTTGGTGACCACCGGCCTCGGCGCGCTGGGCGTGTCGATGGCCCGGTTGAGCGGCATCTCCAGTGAGGAGAGCCTCGCGCTGACCAACCTGCTGGGTGACCTCGACTTCCCCGACATCCTCACCTGTGGTCTGGTGATCGCCGGGCTGGGCGTGCTGAACGACGTGACGATCACGCAGGCGTCGTCGGTGTGGGAGGTGCGGGCCGCCGGGCCGCACCTGAGCCGGGGCCAGTTGTTCGCCTCGGGCATGCGGATCGGGCGGGACCACATCGCTTCGACGATCTACACGATCGTGTTCGCGTACGCCGGGGCCGCTCTGTCGCTGTTGCTGTTGTTGTCGTTGTACGAGCAGCCGTTGAACCTGTTGTTGTCGACCGAGCAGTTCTCCGAGGAGATCATCCGCACCCTGGGTAGCGGCATCGGGCTCGTGCTGAGCGTTCCCCTGACCACCGGCGTGGCCGCCCTCACCGTTGCCGGCGCGGCCGCAGCCGGCGGTGGGTCGGGTTGGGACGTCGCAGACTTTGGCACCAAAGCCCGACGCCCCCGGAGAGCGATCTAGGTCAAGGTTTGGCCAAGCTTCGTTGCGAGGCCTTGAAAGACGGCGGGTGCCCCTCTTCCCTCGGGGGTGCGGCCGATTGTCTGCGAGGAACAGGAGAACGATGAACGCAACACCGAAGTGGGTCACGATCGTGATGGGCGTCGTGGTAGCGGCGACGATGCTGGGGGCGTGCTCGGCCACGCCGGCGGCCACTCCCAGCCCAGCCTTGACGACAGCAGGGTCAGCGAACCCGAGCAATGCGGCCGCCCACGACGAGGCAGACACCGCGTTCGCGCAGATGATGATCGTGCACCACCAGGGTGCGATCGAGATGGCCGACCTCGCCGCCCAGCAGGCCCAGAGCGCGGACGTCCAGGCCCTGGCCGAACGCATCTCGGCGGCTCAGGGCCCCGAGATCGAGACCATGAGCGGCTGGCTTTCGGCGTGGGGCGAGGATCCGATGCCGGCCGACAGCGACATGGCCGGGATGGACCACTCGGGCATGGACATGGACGGCAGAAGCCAGGAAGAGGTGATGGCCGAGCTGCGAGGCTTATCGGGCGCCGACTTCGACCGGCAGTTTCTCACCTCGATGATCGCCCACCATCAAGGAGCGATCGAGATGGCCCAGACCCAACTCGCCGACGGCCGGGACCCGCAAGCCATCGAGCTGGCGCAGAAGATCATCGCCGACCAGGAAGCAGAGATCGAGGAGATGCAGGGATTGCTCGCATCAGCGTAGGAACCCGACCGTGGCGAGGGGCCGGCAGGTGCTGCCGGCCCCTCGCCCTCGGACGACCGCACATGCTGTTCTCAGGCCAGACGAGATCTTGAGGCTGCCTTGACCGGTCCCCCCGGTGAGGGGAACGACCATGGTCGTCGTGAACACGACGAACAACACTTGGGTCCGGGTCGGCCACCAGACCGACCGGGCTGCGTCGCCCATGGTCACCCTGGTAACCGCAGAGGCCTGCCACCTCTGTGAGGACGCCCACACGGAACTCCTGAACCGCGCGACCCAAGGGCAGCTACTGCTCGACCAGGTGGACGCCGAATCACCGCAGGGCCAGAAGCTCCTCCATCAACACCGCCCGGCCATGTTCCCCCTCGTGCTGCTCGACGGCGCGTTCCTCAGCGCCGGACGCCTCCCGCGCCGCAAGCTCGACCGCGCCCTCGCGGCACGGAAGGCCTCGTGATGGGCTCGGAACTCCTGGCAACTGGCAGCATCCTGGCCGCCTTCTTCGCGGGCACGGTGGCACTGTTCGCACCCTGCTGCATCGTCTTCCTCGCCCCGTCGTACCTGGCTGCTGCGGTCAAGAACAACCGGTGGCGCCTCCTCCCGCTGACCTTCGTCTTCGCGGCAGGCCTGGCGCTCGTCCTCGTCCCCATCACGCTGGGGGTGAGTCTGCTGGCCGGTGCGATCGCCAAGTACCACGTGATCCTGTACTGGGCCGGTGGCCTGCTCATGATCGGCCTCGGCCTGCTGGCCCTCAGCGGCCGGATGTGGTCGATGCCGTCGATGCTGCGCGCCCCCGACACCACCCGCGGCGACACGGCGACCTTCTTCAGCCTCGGCGTGTTCTCCGGGATCGCGTCCAGCTGCTGCGCCCCCGTCCTGGCAGGCGTGATGACCCTGTCCGCCCTCTCCGGCAACCCGCTCGGCGGCCTGGTCCTCGGGCTGGCGTTCGTGTTCGGCATGGTCATCCCGCTGCTCGTCATGGCACTCGTGTGGGACGCCGCCCGCCTCAACGAACGACGCTGGGGCCGGGCGAAGCCCATCAGGGTGACCGTCGCCGGCCGCACGCTGCACACCAACAGCGTCAACCTGCTCGTCGCGGTCGCCTTCGTCATCATGGGCGTCTGGGTCATCACCCTCGCAGGCTCCGCAACGATGACCGGGTCGGGCACCTGGGTGCAGCTCGCCGCCGGCGACTGGATCACCCAAGCTGCTCAGACCGTCCTCGGCTGGCTTGCCCCGGTCCCTGAGCCCGTCCTCGGCCTCGCCTTGTTGGGGCTGGCCGGGGTGTTCGTGTGGACCACGCTCCGCGACCGCCGCCGCGACGCGCGCCAGGGAGCCGAAGAGCACGCCGACGCCGACCCCACCCTGCCGCACTGCCACAGCACGACCGACGCCGACCACCCGATCGCCGACCACGACACCGCGAGGAACTGACGACCATGCCCAGCAACCAGCGCACCACCATCAGCCGCCGGCAACAGCTCCGAGACCAACGGGCACGCGAATCAGCCAAGGAGACCAAGCGTCGCCGCCTGTTCAGAATCGCGACCGGACTGCTGACCACGCTCATCGTCGCCCTCGTCGGGTTCGGCCTGTGGAGCGCCCGCCCCGTCGAGGGTGGCCCGTCCGGCCAGGCGCCCGCGTTCACCCTGCCTACGACCGCGGGCACCACCGTGTCCCTGGCCGACTACCGCGGCCAGCCCGTGATCCTCTACTTCAACGAGGGCGCCGGCTGCGGCTCCTGCACCCAGCAGATGGCCCTCATCGAGCAGGAGCCGGGCTTCGCCGCAGCCGGCATCACCGTGCTCCCCATCGTGATGAACACCGCCGCCCAGATCCAACCCGACCTGGACCGCTTCGGCGTCACCACCCCCTACCTGCTCGACGACGGCACGGTCTCGAAGGCCTACGACACCCTCGACAAGGGCATGCACCCAGGCCTGCCCGGGCACGGCTTCGTCCTGATCGACGCCGACGGCAACCAGGTCTGGGAGGGAAACTACCCCTCCATGTGGCTCGACCCTGCGGAGCTCCTGAACGAAGCCACCAGCCGGCTGTGAACGGGCGCGAACGCTGCGCCGCCGACCTTGTAGCGATCTTGACCGACCGCAGACGGGCCGCACGCCGTTCACGCACCACCCTGGCCCTAAGGCCAGCTCAAGAAGGGAACCAATGATGATGTGGGGAGACAACAGCGGCTGGGGGATGTGGTTGGGAATGGGGATCAGCACGCTCATCCTCGTCGTCCTGATCGCTCTGTTGGTGTGGTCCATCAGCAGGATCGGCCGCGTCGAGGCGCCCCGGCCCCAGCGCGAGCGGCCGACCGCGTTGGAGCTGCTGGACGAACGCCTCGCTCGCGGGGAGATCGAACCCGACGACTACCAGCAGCGCCGACGGATCCTCAACGACCAACGCTGAACCCTGCCGGGGGGGTGTCCCTATGTTCCTCGTCAAGCGGCGAGGGGCATGGGTGATGGTTGTGGGGTCGGGGCGGGGGGCCGGTAGGGTTCCCGGTTCTTGAGCATGGCGAACAGGACGTCACAGCGGCGGCGGGACAGGCAGATGAGGGCGGCGTTGTGCTTCTTGCCCTGGGCGCGTTTGCGGTCGTAGTAGGCCCGGCTGGTCGGATCTTTCAGTGCCGCGAACGAGGAGAGGAACAGGGCTCGTTTGAGGTGTTTGTTGCCCGATCGGGCGGGGAACTCGCCGCGGATCGAGGTGCCGGATCGGCGGGTGACTGGGGCGAGACCGGCGTAGGCGGCTAGGT
>Ga0334886_1002474_pt1 | contig 18338 bp, 19 predicted proteins | sample GraSluR1_MG_9_FD_207232 | JGI IMG/M metagenome (GOLD analysis project Ga0334886, IMG submission 207232) | Sludge microbial communities from methane-producing bioreactor in Wageningen University, Netherlands - Granular Sludge_27_06-R1 | ecosystem: Engineered > Bioreactor > Anaerobic >...
GATAGATGCGGTACTTGAACGACTTGAGCATATCAGTTTATACTGCTTAATGCTATTTATAGGTTCGAATAAATGGAGAGGGGCTCTACATCCCCGGCCTAAAGACCGGGGTTTTACGCCCCTCTCCACTCCCCTTTTTTATAAAATCGGGGACTCCTCAGACCCCGATATCAGGGTTGATCCGATGGGGGCCGGAATAGATCATCCCCGGACCTATCCCTCGACCCGGGGCGGATCGTCGGCGGAATTTCGGTGCCGTATTCATCCCGCCATGCCGCGGACCCAAGCTGATGGTGCCCCCCCATCCCCCGGCCCGCGGCGGGGCTGAGGATCACGGCGTAGCTCCCGGCGTCAGCTCCGCCGAAGATGACGAGCCTCCCGACCCGGATCTCCGACCCCTCCCGGCGGATGGTTTCGATAGAGGCCCGCCCCGCCGCCTCCAGCCCTCCCCCCGGGGCGGGGGGGATCGAACCCCACCCCCCGACGGGGACCATCAGGTCCGCCTCCAGGGTGGTATTTCCACCCTCGGCGGTGAGGTTGATTCGGTCCAGGAGGTAGGATGAGCGGCCGAGGCGGAGGTTTCCACGATAGGCGTATTCCCCCTCCGCCCCCTCGATCTCCGCCCTAATCTCCCCCAGGGTCCGGTTCTCCCCGAGGAGCCTCCGGATTCGGGAGGGATCGACGCCCCTCACCCTCTCCACCTGAAGCCTCAGGGCCAAGACCTCCTCCTTGTCCCCCAGGGCGAACCCCACCTCTGAGAGGACTATGGAGATCAGCCCTTTGGGACAATCCATCGGAGGGGGGAGGTCGGAGAGGACGGGGCAGGCCCCCCCAAACCCCCCGCCGCCGGGGATGGGATGGCCGGACCCCAGGGAGGCGAAGAGGATCAGAGCCACCATCCCCACCAGGAGGCCCCATGGGAACGGGTGCCTCATCCTGCGATCCCCCCCAGCCCCTGAGGGAGACGCCCCTGGGGCACCAGCCAGAGCCTCGGGGACGGCCGCGGTACCGCCGGGATGAAGATCCGCCTCATCTCCCTCCACCCCAGTTGAGCCGCTCCGACAGCTCGATGACGTTCGTCCTTCCCCGTTCCTTCTTGGTCACGATATTCCGCCTCTCCAGGGAGACGATGATCCCGGTGAGGGAGGATTTGGGGATCCCCGTCTCGTACCTGATATCGGCCTGGGTCATCTTCCCCTCGTTCTTCATCAGCGCCTCCAGGACAGACCTCTCCCTATCGGTGAGGGTATCCATCACCGCCGCCATCTCCCCCGAGATCCGAGACCTCCCCGGGCCGGCAGGGGATGATCCTGGGTCCAGGGGCTCGGTGGGGGCTGAGACTGCCGGAGGCGCCCCGGACGCCTCCTCTGCCCCGGCCCCGGCGGAGGCCTCCCCCGGCGGGAGGGGACGGGGCTTACCCCACCCCCCCAGGCTCGCGGCTCCGAGGACGGCGAGGACGACGATCACCGCCCCTGCCAGGAGGAGGCGGGGCCTGGAGGTCCCCCCCGGCGGGAGGGCCTCCCCCGCCGCCCCCCCGCCGCCGACGGGCTGGCGGTACCTGATGGTGGCGGCGGGGCTTGCGACGTCGTAGCCGTGGAACTCCACCAGGAAGGACTCGCTGGAGGAGGAGACGAGGTAATCGATCCCCTCGGTGCCGGTGATGTTGGTGAGCTGGACCTTCTCCGAGAGGTAAAAGGTGACGTGATACTCGCCGTAGCTCCCTGAGGCGGATAGCCCAATCTCCCAGTCATCCCCCCTCTTGGCGGTGAGGGAGTTGGTCACGGCGTAGAGCTGGCGGGCCTCCTCATCGTACTGGTATTCGGAACCGTTGAGGAAGGCGAGGCCGTCGATCCTCATGGCGTATCCCGTCACTAGGGCCTTGCCGGCGTCGTCGACGTAAACGTCCAGGACGAGCCCCGCCGCCTCGGAGCCCGCGGCCTCCGCCGCCCAGGAGCCAGAGCTGAGGACGGCTGCCGCGAATGCGAGGAGAAGCACAGGCCATCGGCAGAGCCCCATTATATCCGTCATCAAATCCTTCGCCAACCCCGATCCTGATCGGAATTTGGTGGCCGTATATATTTAAGATTTGGGAAGATCGAAATCGCCGCCGAAGGCCAGAACGGCGCAGTTCCCCTCAAAATCTGACCCCGGGACGCATAATTCATAAACGATCAGGTCTAAATATGGATGTTCTACATGACCGGGATCTCTCATAGGGTCGGGGCGGGCACCAGGCCCCTCCTCGGGCGGGCCTTCCTCCTCCTCCTGATCTCATCCGCCCTCGTCCTCGGGTCGGCGGGGCTGGAGGCGAACGAATACGGCGAGATCGATGAGGTCCCAGAGGCCGAGCCCTCCGGAGAGGAGACCCCCCCTGTCGCAGTCGTTGACGGGGAAGCTCCAGCCCCGGACCCCTCCGCCCCGGAGTTGGAGCCGGGTGAAGCGGAGCCGGAGGCTTATTCCGCCTCGGAGGAGAAGACCGCCGAGGCGGTCGTCTACGTCTTCAACCGGGACGACGACGCCCTGAGCATATCCCTCCTCATCGACTCGGAGCTGGTGGGGACCGAGGAGGTCCCCAAGGAGAAGGAGAAGAAGTTCGGGAGCTACGAGCTGGCGGCCGGACCCCACGACTTCAGGATCAGCTGGTGGGACGACGACACCAAGAAGACCCACCGGGAGGACCTGACGGTGGAGGTGGAGGGGACGACGGCGGTCACCCTATACGCGACCCAGAACAAGGGGGCGGAGAAGTTCGAGGTCAACGTGATGTTGAGGAACGACAACGACCAGGATCTGGAGGCGTACCTCTACGTCGACGGCGTATACGAGAAGCTGAAGACAGCGAAGAAGACGAGCACCACCGACTTCGGCAAGTTCGACCTGGAGGAGGGGGCCCACGTCCTGGCGGTGAAGTGGCAGGACCCGGCGACCAAGATCGAGTACGAGAAGAGGAAGACGATCCGGATCAGCGGGAAGGAGGCGATCACCTTCTACGCCCCCGCGGGGATGACCTTCGAGGAGGTGGAGGCGAAGGACGCCGCCCCGAAGGCTGACGCCACCCCTTCCCCCGCGAAGACGGTGAGGGAGACGCCCCCAGCGGCTGAGGAGGAGGGGGCAGCCAGCCCCACCGGAGCTGATCCGAAGGCGGATGCGCCAGAATCCCGAGAGGAGAGGGGAGACGCCGGAAGGACGGAGGCGACCGGCTCCCCGGGACCCGACCAGGAACCGACCTCGAGCCCCGCAGGGTCGACCTTGGTCGTATCCGCCGCGGCGGCGATCCTGGCCATCTACATCCTCTTCTTCAGGCGTTGATTCCGATGAGAGCCCTCCTGGCATATCTTCTCCTGGCATCGATGATCGGGACGGCGGTGGAGTGGGGGGACCGGGCGGAGGGGGAGCTCCATTGGGGAGAGGCCCTCTCCATCGGAGGCTATAGCCTGGAGGTGGCGGACTTCACCCCCGAGGAGAGGACGCCGAGGATGGTGATGCTCCACCTCCGGAAGGGGGGCGAGCTGATCGCCACCCGAGCCCTGGGGCCGGGGGAGAGCTTCTCCTTCGATGACGCGGTGATGGTGAGGGCCGAGGAGGTGATGATGAGAGACTACCTCCTGGACGGATCGGCGGAGCCCCGGGCCCGGGTCGCCCTCATCCTCCGGGCGGTCCCCGACCTCACCGTCCGGGTAGTACCGAAGGAGGAGGCTTACCGGGGAGGGGACCGGGCGAGGCTCGAGGTCGAGGTGGAGAACGTCGGGATGGCGGCGGCGGAGGAGGTGGAGCTGGAGGTGGCCTTCGGCCCCGGGATCCCCTCGGCGAAGCATTCGATATCCAGCCTCGCCCCGGGGGAGGTCTGGGACGGGGACCCTTCCACCCGGGAGGTCGAGCCCCTGAGGGTGAGCTTCAGAGGGCCGCCGGTGGCGGGGCCCCAGGAGCTCCGGGTCGAGGCGAGGGCCCGTTACCTCGACCCCGAGGGGGGGGTCCACGAGGCGGTGGGCGGGACGAGCCTCGAGATCTTCGGCCCCCTCCGGGTCTTCAAATACGCTGAGGAGGAGGTCCGGTTCGGCGAGGAGAGCTACGTCCACCTCTCCGTCAGCAATACCGGCCCCAGGCCCCAGGAGGTGGTCCTCACCGACTCGGTGGGCCGAGATTTCCTGACGGGGGCCACCCTGGAGTGGAGGATGACGGTCCCCCCGGGGGAGAGCGAGGGGGCGAGCTACACCGTCACCGCGAAGAGGCCGGGGGAGGGGCAGGCCCTCCCCCCGGCGGAGGCGACCTACTCCGTCGACGGGAAGGGGTACCGGGTGAGGTCGATGGCCCCCGTCGTCGACGTCGTCGGCCCCCTGGTGGAGGTGGAGAAGAGGGCCTCCTCCTCCAGGGTCGGGGTGGGGGAGGAGGTGACGGTGACGGTGACGGCGAAGAACGTGGGGAACCGGAGGGCTAAGGCCTCCCTCCAGGAGACGGTCCCCCCCTGGGCGACCCTCGTCGGGGGGGAGACGGAGCTCTCCCTCCTCCTCCTGCCGGGGGAGGAGGCGGCGATCGTCTACACCCTGTCGTGCCCGGAGCCGGGGAGCTTCACCATCCCGGCCACCACCGTCTGCTACCGGGACGACCGGGGGACCGCCTGCACCCTCGAGTCCTCGCGGCTGAGGATCACCGTCGAGGAAGAGGAGGAGGCCACCGCCGAGGAGGCTCCTGGGCCGGAAGAGGGGCGTGATCCCCCCTCCGCCGAGGCGCAGCCCGCCCCCGGATCCGGAGGGGGGTTCTTCTGGGCCGTCCCCGCCCTGATCCTGATGATATTCATAGCCTTCGATCGATATATTTAGAGCTGAATTGAATGGACGGCTTGGTGAGGATGGGACCGGACGATCTTGGATGGGGAGGGGCGTCCCCAGAACGCCCCCGGAGGCTTGCAGCCCTGGTGGGGGCAGCTCTCCTCCTCCTCCAGCCCGCCCTCGGCCAGGCGCCGGACCTCCTCTGGGAGAAGGCCTTCGGCGGCCCGGGGGAGGAGAGGGGGATCTCCCTCCAGGAGACGGCCGACGGCGGGATCATCGTCGCGGGCTACACCAACTCCCGGGGGAGCGGCGGCCGGGACCTTTGGCTGGTGAAGACCGATTCGGAGGGGGAGCTGGAGTGGGATAGGACGATCGGCGGCCCCGGGGACGAGGAGGGGTGGGCGGTCCTGGAGGTGGAGGACGGGTACGTGGTGGCGGGGGTCTCCTCCTCCGGGGAAGGCGGCGGAAGAGACCTCCTCCTCCTCAAGACCTACTCCGACGGCTACGAGAGGTGGTCGAAGACCTTCGGGGGGCCGGGGGACGACTGGGGGGTCGCCCTGGTGAGGACGGAGGGGGGATACCTCGTCGCCGGGTCCACCACCTCCCGGGGCTCGGGGGGCTCCGACGGCTGGATCCTCCTCGCCGACCCCGACGGGAACCCGGATTGGGAGCTCGCCATCGGCGGATCCAAGAACGACGGCCTCTCCTCGATCCTGGAGGTGGCGGACGGTTACGTCGCCGTCGGGACGACCGAGTCCTACGGGGGGGGAGGCAAGGACGTCTGGCTCGTCAAGACGGACCGGGAGGGGGGGAGGATCTGGGAGAAGACCTTCGGGAAGGGCGGCGACGAGAGGGGAAACTCCGTCCTGAAGGTGGCGGACGGCTACCTCATCGTCGGGACAACGGCCTCTGAGGGGTCGAGCGGGAGGGACCTCCTCCTCCTCAAGACCGACCTCCAGGGGGAGAAGGTCTGGGAGGAGACGATGGGGGGACCCGGGGAGGACGGGGGCTGGCAGGCCCTGGAGGCGGGGGGCGGCCTCGTCGTCGTCGGCTACACCCGGGGCGCCGCCGACCAGGACGTCTGGCTCCTCTCGGTCAGCTCCGCCGGCGAGAAGGTCTGGGATGCGACCTTCGGGGGGCCGGGCTTCGACCTGGGGAGGGCGATCGTCCCGACGGGCGACGGGGCGATGGCGATGACGGGCTGGACGGAGTCCCGGGGGTCGGGGGGCCAGGACCTCTGGCTCGGAAAGACCGAGGCGGTGGATTGACGGGCCGACCCCCCGGAAGGGGGAGAGGGGCGGCCCCGGGGGACGAGGTCTACGAGCCCGCTGAGGACTCCCGCCTCCTCCTCGCCGCCGCCCTGGAGGAGGTGACCCCCGAGGATCGGGTCCTGGAGATCGGGTGCGGCAGCGGCATCATATCCAGGGCCCTCCTCCCCCGGGCCCGGCGGGTCGTCGCCACCGACGTCAACCCCGCCGCCTTGGGCTCCCTCCGGGGAACGGGGGTCGAGGCCGTCCGGGCCGACCTCTTCTCCGGGATCCGGCAGCGGTTCGACCTCATCCTCTTCAACCCTCCGTACCTCCCGACGGGGGAGGAGGAGGTTCTGGAGGGGTGGATCAACTTCGCCTTCGACGGCGGTGAGACGGGGAGGGAGACGATATGCCGGTTCCTGGAGGGGCTGAAAGACCACCTGGAGCCGGCGGGGGGGCGCGCCCTCCTCCTCCTATCGAGCCTCTGCGGCCCCGGGGAGGTGGAGGCGAAGGCGCGAGCCGAGGGGCTCGCCGTCGAGGTCGTCCTTCGCGAGAGGTACTTCTTCGAGGAGCTCCTGGTCATGAGGCTCAACCCCGCGGAATCGTTCGGAGAATAGGAAACGTTTAATCCAGATGGGCCGTCATCTTCATATCCGGCCATAAGTAAGGGGCTGGGACCTGGCGGCGGAGGGGGGGGCGCGATTTTGCTTTTTTCGAGCATAAATGTTGGAATTGAATAAACTTAAATGCGATGAACAACAACCTGTTATAGCAGAGGTGATCCCGTGATGAAGATCCGAGTCGTGAGTTCGAAGAAGGAGATCGACGAGCTGAACCGAAACGAGCAGATTATACACCTGGCCTTCAGAGCCTCCAACACCGATATATTCAGGCTCCTCCAGGCCTGTCCCAGACTGAAGGCGATTCAGGTTCCCTCCTCGTATTACAAGACCATGTCCCACGCCGGCCAGATGTTTCTGGAGATGCAGGGGGTCGAGATCGTCGAGGGGGACGTCTGGGGCCACCGGAAGGACATCGACGAGTACTACACCGTGGACGACAAGGTGATGGAGAGGATAACCTCCCTCCAGTCCGAAGGGGTCAACCTCGAAGAGATCGCCGGCCGAGTCTCCCGGGAGTCGAAGCTCTCCCCCGCGATGGTCAGGTACATGATAAAGCAGGCGGCTTGAGGGAGCGGGTGGTTCAGAACCTCCCTCAGGGATTTTGGTGGTATCATGATTAAGATCAGGATAGTGAGCTCCAAGGATGAGATAAAAGACCTCACGCGAGGCGATCATACCGTCCACCTGGCCTACAGGGCCTCCAGCACCGACATGTTCAGGCTCCTCCAGTACAGTCCCCGCCTCCGGGCCGTCCAGGTCCCGCCATCGTACTACAGGAACATGCCGACGACGGCCCGGGCCTTCCTGGAGACCCAGGGGGTGGAGATCATCGAGGGGGACGTCTGGGGCCACCGGAAGGACATCGACGAGTACTTCGTCATCGACGACGAGATGATAGAGAGGATAACCCGCCTCCAGTCCGACGGCCTGAAGGTAGAAGAGATCTCCTCGAGGATATCCTGGGAGTCGAAGCTCTCCCCGGCGATGGTCAACTACATCATCAAAAAGAACGCATGACCGGGGCCTAGGACGGCCTTGAGATCCCTGGCCTACCCCTCTTTTCTATTCTCCAGCTCGCCGCCCTCGAGCGACTCCAGCATCTCCACCATCCGGTCCAGAACCTCGGCTACGCCGTCGCCGCTGAGGGTGGACATCCCCATCTCCGCCCCCTGGTAGCCGGCGAGGTCGACCTTGTTCGCCACCACCAGGACCGGGAGGCTGAGCCAGCTCTTCACGTCGGCGAGGAGGCGGAGCTGCTCCTCCAGGGAGAAGCCGCAGTACTCGCTCGGGTCGAGGATGAAGAGGACGGCGCCCCGGAGGTGCCTGAGGGCTGCCACCGCCTGAAGCTCGATCTCGTTCTTCGCCGATAAGGGACGGTCCAGGAGCCCGGGGGTGTCCACCACCTGGTACCTCTGATGGCCCCGGGTGAAGTGGCCCACCCCCACCCCCCGGGTCGTGAACGGATAGCTCGCGATCTCCGGCCGCGCCCCGGTGACGGCGGAGATGAAGCTCGACTTCCCGACGTTCGGGTATCCAGCGACGATGATGGTGGGGAGGTCCGGATCGACCGTCGGCAGAACCCTCAGCTTCTGGCGGGCGTCGTTGAGGAAGAGGAGGTCCGGGTCGATCGACTTCATCACCGAGGCCATCCTCCCGAAGGCAGCCCTCCTCACCAAGGGCTTATCTTGTGCCCCCTTCATCCTGGTCAGGTGGTCCCGGGTTATCGACCTGATGGTGGAGCCGGCCCAGGATACCCGGGAGAGGTGGACCCTCATCTCATCCACCCCCACGGCGGCGTCGGCGAGGTCGTGGTAGAAGGGGGGGATGTTCATGAAGGAGGGGTACTTTCGGACCAGGTTCGTCAGATTGTCGGCGAGGATGTTCCCCGCGGTCATCAGCATCGCCTCGTCCTTCTTCTGACCCATCGCCGCCCTCTTCGACCGTCTGAAAGCCCGGTCCACCAGCTCCTGGGAGGTGGGGACGGTTGGAAGCCTTTCGAACATTACCCCCATGGAAGTCCCTCGGAGGAGATAAACTTTGAGTCCCGGAGAGGCGGAGTCATCGAATAAAATGTTTGCGGAACATTTATATAGCTTGAGCCCGAACAAGTTGGGGTGAGGTGACCGGTTGAAGAGGTTGGGTACCACCCATCACTCCGTCCAGAAGAAGTTGATAGTGCGCGTTGAAGCCAGCGGTGAAAAGAAGGAAGAGCTGCCGAAGATCAATTCTGTGGTCGTAGATCAGAAGAAATTCAAGATCGGCCGGGTTTTTGACATATTCGGCCCTACGGATCGGCCCTACGTCGTCGTCAAACCTTATAAGAACGTCGATCCGGAAGTTCACCTGGGAAAGAAACTCTATTTCGAGGAGCGCGGATTTGGTGGAAGAAATAGAAAAGATTAGGGAGATCGAACGGTCTGAGAAGGAGAAGATCCAGGAGAAGATCAAGCTCAGGCGGGAGAAGGAGAAGGTAGACGAGTTCGAGAAGTTCATCGTCGAGTGCCCTGAGTGCGGGAGCCACGCCCTCGTCCACGACTACGAGAGGGCAGAGCTGGTCTGCTCCGACTGCGGCCTCGTCATCGACGAGAACTTCATCGACCAGGGGCCTGAGTGGAGGGCCTTCGACCACGACCAGAGGATGAAGAGGTCGAGGGTCGGCGCTCCCATGACCTACACCATCCACGACAAGGGCCTCTCGACGATGATAGACTGGAGGAACCGGGACTCCTACGGCAAGACGATATCATCCAAGAACCGAGCCCAGCTCTACCGCCTCCGAAAGTGGCAGCGGCGGATCCGGGTCAGCAACGCCACGGAGCGGAACCTCGCCTTCGCGTTGTCCGAACTGGACAGGATGGCCTCGGCCCTGGGCCTCTCCCGGAACGTGAGGGAGACGGCCGCCGTGATATATAGAAAGGCCGTCGACAAGAACCTGATCCGCGGAAGGTCCATCGAGGGGGTCGCCGCCGCCGCCCTCTACGCCGCATGTCGGCAGTGCAACGTCCCCAGGACCTTAGACGAGATCGCCGAGGTCTCGAGGGTTTCGAGGAAGGAGATTGGCAGGACCTACAGGTTCGTATCCCGGGAGCTCGCCCTGAAGCTGATGCCGACGAGCCCCATCGACTACATACCCCGGTTCTGCTCCGGGCTGAGCCTGAAAGGCGAGGTCCAGGCGAAGGGGATCGAGATCCTCCGCCAGGCGGCGGAGAAGGAGCTGACCAGCGGCCGGGGGCCCACGGGGGTCGCGGCGGCGGCGATATACATCGCCTCTATCCTCTGCGGCGACCGGAGGACCCAGCGCGAGGTGGCGGACGTCGCCGGGGTGACGGAGGTCACCATCCGGAACCGCTACAAGGAGCTGGCCGAGGAGCTGGGGATCGAGATCATCCTCTGAGCTCCTCCATGGACCTGGCGAGGACCCCCGTAGTCTCCGCCAGGGCCAGATCTATTTTCCAGGCCTTGTCTAGCCTCTCCTTTGCCATCCTCAGGGAGTAGGGCTCGATATTCCAGTTTACTCCGGGGTATCCGACGTCCATCATGACCAGCCCCTCCGCCGGGGCGGGGGCGACCCCCCGATTAGTCCGGGGATCGAGGAGGGCTCCGACCCAGGCCAGGTCCCGGTCTCCGGACCCCACCAGCTCCAGCACCTTCGCCATCTTCCTCACCATGTTCCAGAGGAAGCCGTCGGCTCTGACGTCGATGACGACGATCCCCCTCTCCTCCGTCAGATCCAGCTTCATCAGGTTCCGGATCGATGGCCCCCTCTTCTCCGAAGAGAGGTTTCTGAAGTCGTGGACGCCGAGGAGCTCTCCTGCCGCCTCCCGCATCGCCTCGAGGTCGAGGCCGCCGCCGGGGAGGTGGTACCGGTACTCCCGCCAGAGGGCGGCGTGGCGGGCGCTGAAGTTCTCGGGGACGGGGGCCCAGGCCCAGGCCCAGACGTCGGTGGGGAGCCGGCTGTTTACGACCCGGGGGACGGCGAGATCGGCCTTGGCAGGTCGGACGTAGAAGTCGATCACCTGGCCGAGGGCAGATACCCCCCGGTCGGTCCTCCCGGCGTAGCAGAAGCTCCCGTCGTTTATCCCCAGGGACCGGAGGGCGCGGCCTACCACGGCCTGGACGGTGGGGGCGGCGGGCTGGAGCTGGAAGCCGTGGTAGCCCCGGCCGAGGTAGCCGAGCTTGAAGGCGACTTTCATGTTAACGGATCATCCAAGAGAGCTTCGGTGGTCGAGGCTGTCGGGATCGGACCTGCTACCGGCTTCGGATCAGATCTCCCTCGGGTCGTTGATCTCCCCGGTGATCGCCCCGGCCGCCGCCGTCGCCGGGGAGCAGAGGTAGACCCGGGCCTTGGGGCTCCCCTGGCGGCCCTGGAAGTTCCGGTTCGAGGTGGAGAGGGACGCCTCCCCGTCCCCGAGGAGGCCGAAGCTTCCGCCCATGCAGGGGCCGCAGCAGGGGGATTCGACTATGGCCCCCGCCTCCATGAACTTCTCCACGAGCCCCGCCCGGAGGGCCTTCATGTACTCAGTCCTGCTGGCGGGGATCACCACCATCCGCACCCCCCGGGCCACGGGCTCGCCTCTCATCACCTCGGCGGCCAGGGCTAGGTCCTCGAACCTGCCGTTGGTGCAGGAGCCGAGGAAGACCTGGTCGATCTTCGTCCCGGCGAGGTCCCCGGCGGGGACGACGTGGTCGACGTTGTGGGGGACGGCGACCTGGGGCGGAAGGTCGGAGACCTCCCAGCCCCGCTCGGTGAAGGAGGCGTCCTCATCGCCGTGGAGGACCCTCTCGCCGTCGAAGTCCGGCACCCGTTCTCGGATGTAACCCAGAGTCGTCTCGTCGGGGTCGACGAGGCCGGCCTTCCCCCCCATCTCGATCGCCATGTTCGTCATCGTCATCCTCTCGGGGACGGACATCCTCGATACCGCGGAGCCGGCGAACTCGCAGGCCTGGTAGGTGGCGCCGTCGGCGCCGATGTCGCCGATCATCCTCAGGATGACGTCCTTGGAGGTGACGAGGCGGGGAAGCGTCCCCTCGGCCCTGAGCCGCAAGGTCTCGGGGACCATGAACCAGAGCTTTCCCGTGGCGAAGACCGAGGCCATGTCGGTGCTGCCTATCCCGGTGGAGAAGGCCCCCAGGGCGCCGTAGGCGCAGGTGTGAGAGTCGGAGCCGACGATGAGGTCCCCGGGGAGGACGTGCCCCTTCTCCGGCATCACCTGGTGGCAGACCCCCTCGAAGACGTCGTAGTTGAGAATCCCCTGCGAGGCCGCGAAGCTCCGGAGCATGATGTGGTTCTCGGCGGCGGCGAGGCTATCTGCCGGGACCTGATGGTCGAAGAGGATAACTATCTTCTCGGGGTCCCAGACGTGCGCGTCCTCGCCTGCAATCTCGCGAAACCCCTTCACCGCCAGGGGGCCGGTGATGTCGTGGACCATGGCCCTGTCTATATCGGCCATCACGAACTCCCCGGCCCTCACCACCTTCTTCGAGGCTCGAGAGAAGATCTTCTCAGAGAGGGTTAGACCTGCCATGGCCAGGGAGATCGCCGCCAAAATAGATAAAGCTTGACCCGACCCCCCCGGGGTTCGATGATGAGATGGCGGGATGGGAGGACGGATCGATAACGGACTTTATTGTCGAAATTTAGAGAGAGAAAGAGTCCCCAAAACCCTTAAATAACGCCGCCATCATTACCCCAATGCACATTAGAGTACATCAAAACTCATCGTTTCTGGAGGATACACCTTTGCAAACTAAAATTCTGCTGGATGAAGAAGAGATGCCCAAGCGGTGGTACAACGTCGCCGCAGACCTCATCACGCCCCTGGACCCGCCCCTCCACCCCCAGACCGGAGAGCCCCTCAAGCCCGAAGACCTGGAGGCGATCTTCCCGAAGGGGCTGATCCGGCAGGAGATGTCCACCGAGCGGTGGATCGAGATCCCCGAGGAGGTCCGGGAGATCCTCAAGCTCTGGAGGCCTACCCCCCTCTTCCGGGCCCACCGGCTCGAAGAGCACCTCAAGACCCCGGCGAGGATCTACTACAAGTACGAGGGGGTCAGCCCCGCCGGGAGCCACAAGCCGAATACCGCCGTCGCCCAGGCCTACTACAACATGAAGGAGGGGGTCGAGAGGATCGCCACTGAGACCGGCGCCGGCCAGTGGGGGTCGGCCCTCTCCATGGCGACGTGCCTCTTCGATATCCAGTGCCGGGTCTACATGGTCCGGGCCTCCTTCGACCAGAAGCCGTACCGGAAGTCCATCATGCAGGTCTGGGGCGCCGAGTGCGTCGCCAGCCCCAGCGAGCTGACCAACGCCGGGAGGGCGATCTTGAAGGAGCACCCCGACACCGGCGGAAGCCTGGGGATCGCCATCTCCGAGGCGGTCGAGGACGCCGCGACCCACGACAACACCAACTACGCCCTGGGATCCGTCTTAAACCACGTCCTCCTCCACCAGACGGTGGAGGGCCAGGAGCTGAAGGAGCAGCTTGCGATCGTCGACGACTACCCCGACGTAATATACGGCTGCGTCGGCGGCGGCTCGAACTTTCCCGGGATGGTCTTCCCCTTCGTCCCCGACAAGTTGAAGGAGAAGAAGGAGATCAGGATGGTCGCCTGCGAGCCCTCCGCCTGCCCGACCCTGACGAAGGGGCTCTACACCTACGACTTCGGCGACACGGCGAGGCTCACCCCCCTCCTCAAGATGTACACCCTCGGCCACGACTTCATCCCGCCCTCGATCCACGCCGGCGGGCTCCGTTACCACGGCGACGCCCCCCTCCTCTGCAACCTGGTCCACGACCGGGTGATCGAGGCGATGTCCTTCCACCAGAACGAGGTCTTCCAGGCGGCCGTCACCTTCGCCAGGACCGAGGGGATCCTCCCCGCCCCCGAGTCCTCCCATGCCATAAAGCCCGCCATCGACGACGCCATCGCCTGTAAGAAGACCGGCGAGGAGAAGACGATCGTCATCTCCCTCAGCGGCCACGGCCACTTCGACCTCTCCAGCTACGACGCCTACTTCGCAGGAAACCTGGTGGACTACGAGTACCCCGAGGAGCTGGTGAAGCAGTCCCTGGCGAAGATCCCCAAGTTCTGATGGGGTGGGGCTGGTGAAGAAGGTGGGGTTCCTCGTCAACCCCGTAGCCGGCATGGGCGGAGCCGTCGGCCTCAAGGGGACCGACGGCCTCGCCGAGGAGGCGCTGGCCAGGGGGGCGGTCCCCATCGCACCCCAGCGGGCGGCGGAGGCCCTGGCGGGGCTCACCGACCTCGACGCCCTCTTTCTGACCGCTGCCGGCGAGATGGGGGAGGAGTCCCTCCGAAGGGCCGGCCTCCGATCTAGGGTCGTCCACCGGCCTTCGGGCCCATCGACGGCGGAGGACACCCGGAGAGCCTGCCGATTATTCGTCGAGGAGGGGGTAGACCTGATCGTCTTCTCCGGCGGCGACGGGACCGCCCGGGACGTTGCCGGGGTCGTGGGATCGAGGGTGCCCATCATCGGGATACCCGCCGGCGTCAAGATGCACTCGGGGGTCTTCGCCATCAGCCCAAAAGCGGCGGGGGAACTCCTCCGGGGTTACCTGGCGGGGGTGCTCCGGACGAGAGAGACGGAGATCCTGGACGTCGACGAGGAGAAGTACCGGGCCGGGGTCCTCGACACCAGGATCTACGGCATCGCATCGACCCCATACCTGCCTGCCCTGGTCCAGGAGAGAAAGCAGATATACTCCGCCAGCTCGGAGGAGGAGTTCAAAGAAGAGATCGCTATCTTCGCCTCGGAGTTCATGCGGGACGGCTCCGCCTACATCCTGGGGGCAGGAACTACCACCGCCAAGATCGCCAAAGTTCTGGGGGTCGAGAAGACCCTCCTCGGGGTCGACATCGTCAAAGACGGCCGGGTGATCTGCACCGACGCCTCGGAAAGAGACCTCCTCGGAATCCTGGAAGAGGGTGGAAAGGCGAAGATAATAGTAAGCCCCATCGGCGCTCAGGGGTTCGTCCTGGGGAGGGGAAGCCAGCAGATAAGTCCCGAAGTCCTCCGGAAGGTGGGGCCTGAGAACCTGATCATCGTAGCCACCCCCCACAAGCTGAAGGAGACTCCCCGCCTCCTGGTGGATACCGGAGATCCCGAGCTGGACGCGGTGGTATCGGGGAAGAGGCTGGTGATCTGCGGCTACAGGATCGCCCAGCGAAAGGAGGTCGCCTCCGCCTCGATGGTCGGAAGGGGCGGGGAAGGGGAAGGCCTATAGAAGCTGTTTTTAAGCTCATTGAAGCCCTCTTTCTGATCCCATCGGCGATAGAATCAGGCCCGGGGCCGTCTTCGATAAATCCAAAAAATAGAGGCCGCAGGAGGTCCCCACCCCGGGATCTGGGGGAGAGGGCGCCCTCGGGCCTTCACCTCAAGGAGTTCCAGAGGGCGATCAGGTGATCGCCGTACAGAACCCAAATGAGGACGAACACCCCGAGGATGACGTACAGGTTCGAGATGTAGACCAGAACCTGTAGCAGTCTCGCCTTCTTCTCGGGGGTTCCAAACCACTCTTTCGCCTTTCGTTCAAGCAGGTTCGCCATACGATGACGCCATTTTATTGCCTATCCCGCCTTGGCGGCCGCCTTCTTGGCCGCTGCCAACTCCGCCAGCTTCTCAGCCTCGGCGGCCTTCGCTGCCCTCTGGGCCTTGCCCTTGAGCATCTTCAGCTTGACGAGGTTGTCTCTGTCCATCTCCTCCAGAGCGAAGCCGATGAACTTGACGGTATCCTTGATGTCGGGGATCACTTTGAACTCCAGAGCGTTCACCCGTCTCTTGGTGGCGTCGATGTCCTCCACCAGCTTGATCAGGGCGGTCTCCACCTCTGCAGCCGTGATGATCTTATCCACCAGGCTCTCGTAGGCCTCAGCAGCTTCGTCGATGGCGGCGCTCGTGCCGATGATGCCGTATCCGCGCTCGAACATCTGCTTCTGAACCGAATCTGCCGTAATCTTCGGCACTACTACGCCCATGATGTTCCTGCTTTCCAGCTGTACAGCCGGCTCCTTCTGGAGGGCGAAGGCGACGCTCTTGATAGCGAGGGCACCTTCGGTAGCCTTGGCCATGTTGAGGCTCTGCTGAGCCTTTATGAAGTCCTCGACCAGCTCCTGACGGATGGTTCTCGCCTGATTGAGGACCTCAAAGAACTCGATCATCAGACCGTCACGCTTCATCTTCAGAAGATTGTGACCCATCTGAGCGACCTTGATCCTCCTCTTGAGGGCGATAAGGACTGCCCTGGTCGGCTTCGTCCCTCTGATTACGGCCATGATCTCACTCTTTCTTCCTGTACCTGGGGTGGTACTTCTTGATGAGGTGGTCGTCGATCCTCGTCAGCATCGTCTCGGGGAGGGCCGATAGAAGGTTCCATCCGATGTCGAGGGTATCGAAGATCGTTCGGTCCTCGTCTCTGCCCTGGTTGACGAACTTCTGCTCGAAGGCGTCGGCGAACTCCAGGACGAGCCGGTCCCTCTCTGAGAGAGCTTCCTTACCGACGATGGCGACGAGCCCACGGAGATCGCAGCCCTCTGCATAGTAGGCGTAGAGCTGGTCTGAGACCGCCCTGTGGTCCTCTCGGGTGTGGCCTGCGCCGATCCCGGAGTTCATCAGCCTGCTGAGGGATGGCCTGATGTCGATGGGCGGGTAGATCCCCTTTCGGTGAAGCTCACGAGAGACGATCAGCTGCCCCTCGGTGATGTAGCCGCTGAGGTCGGGGATGGGGTGGGTGATGTCGTCGCCGGGCATGGTGAGGATGGGGAACTGGGTGATGGACCCCTTCTTCCCGGTGATGATGCCCGCCCGCTCGTACTGGATGGCGAGGTCGGTGTACATGTAGCCGGGGTATCCTCGTCGGCCGGGCACCTCTTCTCGGGCCGCCCCCATCTGTCTCATCGCCTCGCAGTAGTTGGTCATGTCGGTGTAGATGACCAGCACGTGCATGTCGAGGTCGAAGGCGAGGTACTCTGCGGTCGTCAGCCCCAGCCTGGGGGTGAGGAGCCTCTCGACGGCGGGGTCATCGGCCAGGTTCAGGAAGACGACCGCCCTCTCCAGGGCGCCGGTCCTCTCGAAGTCGGCCATGAAGTGCTGAGCCTCCTCGTTGGTGATCCCCATGGCGCAGAAGACGACGGCGAAGGACTCGGCCTCGCCGAGGGCCTTGGCCTGTCGGGCGATCTGGAGGGCCACGTCGTTGTGGGGAAGGCCTGCGCCGGAGAAGATGGGCAGCTTCTGGCCCCGGACTAAGGTGTTGGTCCCGTCGATGGTGGAGATGCCGGTCTGGATGAAAGCCCTCGGCTTCTCTCTTGCGGCGGGGTTGATGGCCGCCCCGGCGATCTCCCTCTCCACCTCGGGGACGATTGGAGGCCCGCCGTCTCGGGGCTGCCCGGACCCGGAGAGGACTCTCCCGATGATGTCGGGAGAGAGGGGCATCTTGATCACGTCGCCGGTGAACTTGACGGTGGACTCCTTGCCGAGGCCGCCCGTCCCCTCGAAGACCTGAACGACGACTACTTCGTTGGAGGTGTCCAGAACCTGGCCCCTCTTCAACTCTCCCGTCTCCGTCCGGATCTCCACCAGCTCGTTGAAACCTATGGGCTCAGTCTTCTCGACGAAGAGGAGAGGGCCCTTGATCTCGTTAATTGTCTTGTACTCCTTGGTCATTGATAACCACCCTCATGACATCGTCTTGAACTCGCTCTCCATCTGAGCCAATACCCTGGAAAGCTCGGGCTCATAGTCCTCGATGAGTCTGACCTTGGCCAGAGCGTCCTTTGAGGGCGTTCCGAGGATCACATCGGTGGGAACGCCCCGGGAGAGAGCCTCGAAGGCGTGGTCCCTGAAGGAGAGGATCGCCTTGAGCAGGTCGAACTGCTTCTTGTAAGGACAGAAGGTGTCGACCGGGTGGAAGGCGCTCTGAGCGAGCCAGAAGTTGATGATCATCCTCGCGACCTCGAGGGTCAGCTGCTGGTCCTCGGGGAGGGCGTCGGATCCGACGAGCATCACGATCTCTTCCAGCTCGGCGTTCTCCTGGAGGATCTCCATGGCCCGCCTCTTGTTCTTGTTCCAGTCCGGTGAGACGTTTTCGCTGAACCAGGGCTCAAGGGTGAGGTCGTAGAGGGAGTAGCTGTCCAGCCAGTTGATGGACGGGAAGTGACGCCTCTGAGTGAGCTTCGAGTCTAGGGCCCAGAATACCTTGGTGATACGGAGGGTGTTCTGAGTGACGGGCTCGGTGAAGTCTCCGCCGGGAGGACTGACGGCGCCGACGATGCTGATGGAACCCTCGGTCCCCTCCAGGGTCGTAACTCTGCCGGACCTCTCGTAGAAGTCGGCGAGCCGCGCCCCGAGGTAGGCGGGATATCCTTCCTCACCAGGCATCTCTTCAAGACGGCTGGAGAGCTCTCTCATCGCCTCGGCCCATCGAGAGGTGGAGTCAGCGGTCATCATCACATCGTATCCCATATCTCGGTAATACTCAGCGGTGGTGATCCCGGTGTAGATGGACGCCTCTCGGGCAGCTACGGGCATGTTGGAGGTGTTGGCGTAGACGATGGACCGCTCCATCAGGGGCCTGTTGGTCCTGGGGTCCACCAGCTCCGGGAACTCGTGGAGCAGGTCTGCCATCTCGTTGCCGCGCTCGCCGCAGCCGACGTAGACGACGATGTCGACGTCAGACCACTTGGAG
>Ga0334886_1002475_pt1 | contig 18336 bp, 10 predicted proteins | sample GraSluR1_MG_9_FD_207232 | JGI IMG/M metagenome (GOLD analysis project Ga0334886, IMG submission 207232) | Sludge microbial communities from methane-producing bioreactor in Wageningen University, Netherlands - Granular Sludge_27_06-R1 | ecosystem: Engineered > Bioreactor > Anaerobic >...
GAAGCTTGACCGGATACTCCCTTCGTCCCGGCGCAAAAAGAGGAGGCGTCCCAAGCACGGAATCCGGCTTGAGACGCCTCCGTTCGTTCTCCGAAGCTTCTTCGGGTGCCGCGATACCTTCCTGACTCAGAAGAAATCCATACTTTGCTAAAAACAGCCTATTACGATAGTCATATTTATTGACGTAATTGATAGTACGATGTACGATTTTCTCGAGGTGATGCTCGATGCTTGTGTTTAGCGATGAAAAGCTGTTGAACCTGCTGATCCAGTACAACCCCTGGTGGAGAGGAGTCCCCCTTTCGGAGAAGAGCGCGCCTCCTCATCGGCGCTTCGCCTACTACGAAGCGGAGAAGATGCTGCTCCACGCCTCTTTGCGCCGCTTCGTCATTCTCTCGGGTGCAAGGCGCGTTGGAAAGACTACGATCATGTACCAGCTCATACAGAGCATCTTGCAAAAAGGAGTCTCCGCGACGAGCATCGTCTATATGTCGTTCGACAATCCGATCCTCAAGCTCGGCGGTTTCGAGAACGTTTTGCGGGCCTATCGCAACGCCTACCCGAACGAGGAGGCATGCTACTTCTTCCTCGACGAAGTACAGTACGCGGAGGACTGGGAGGCGTGGATCAAAACGCTCTACGACACGCGACCGGAGCTGAGGCTGGTTGCCACCGGGTCGGCGAGCCCCGCGCTCGAAAAGGGATCTGCGGAGAGCGGCGTAGGGCGCTGGAGCGTATTGAAGATACCGACCCTCTCTTTCTACGAGTACTGCGATCTTCTGCAACTCACCGAGAGACCCCGTCTTGAAGCGGGCATTCGGCCGACGCGCCTGCATGCAATGGAGAAAGGTCTTTTCAGCGAGCTGATGGCAACTCTTTCGCCCCTTCAGCGTCACTTCAACCGATACCTCGCCGTGGGCGGCTTTCCGGAGCTTGCGCTCTCGAGCGACGACGCCTTCTCTCAGAGGATGCTGCGCGAGGATGTTGTCGACAAGGTCATCAAGCGCGACATTCTGGCTCTTTTCAACGTACGGAATCCGATTCAGCTCGAAAAGGTCTTTCTCTACCTCTGCATCCACTCCTCGGGGATCGTGAATATGACGACGATGTCCAAGGAACTCGACGGAATGAACAAGACCACGCTGGCGAACTATATTCGCTTCCTCGAAGAGGCCAACCTGATCTACATCAGCGATCCCGTCAATGTCGACGGGAAGGGGGCGCTGAAAGGGCGTCCGAAGATCTATGTTGCCGACGCCGCCGTCCGCGGCGCCGTGCTGATGCTGGAGAACTCCATCGCCGACGCCGAGGAGACGGGGATCATGGTGGAGACGGCGGTCTACAAGCATATCGCGGCATTCTATTATGCTGCGAACGCTCGTGTCGGCTACTACCGGAGGGTCAAGGGGAGCGAAAAGGAGGTTGACGTTGTCGTGGAGCTTCCGGCGGGGCGGATTCTGTGCGAGGTGAAATACCGGGAGAACAGCCATGTCAAGGAGACGGACGCGATTATCGAGCTTGCGAACGACGAGCGTGCGAACGTTCTGGGCGCGCTGATCGTCACGAAGCGTGCCGAGGACTACGGCGTCGCCGCTCACCGGACGAGAACGCCCGTCGTGCGCATACCGGCTCCCGCATTTCTCTATCTGCTCGGAAACGCCGAAAAAGAGGGGTATACGGCGAAAATGTAGGCTCGACTCCGCTCCTTGTGCCGCACCTGCGGGAGATCCTCTCGGTAGAGAAAGTCGTATCATGCGCGCAGCTTCGGAAAGATCTCTGCCGCGAAGTCGAGAACCCCGCATTCTTCCACTTTGGAGCAGCGGACGATGTGGAGCACCGTCGTAGCGTGCTTCGGAGGCTCTACAATCCTTGAGGTGCGCGGAGAGGCGGGAGCGTGCGGATTCAGTTCGGTCTGCCGGCGCGGTTTTTGAATTTTTTGACGGGCTGTGATATTGTCACCCCGGGAGCGGGACACGAAGGAGAGCCTCCTCTCTTACAGTGCATGTATTAAAGACCCTTCGTTGTTTTGTTTGCAGTATAATGGTGCAATACAGGATTTGGCGGAATATATTTGTAGGTTGTTATCGGGATGCCTTTGCCGGAATAAACTTAAAAGTGTGCTTTTTTATACAGATTTGAATTACGAGGAGGAAGATCGATGAAACAATGGGTAGGTCATCCGTACCCTCTTGGGGCTGTCTACGACGGTTCCGGAACGAACTTCTCGCTTTTTTCGGAGATAGCCGAAGGAGTGGAGCTCTGCCTCTTCGACGAAAACGGGGAGGAGACGCGCATCGATCTGAAGGAGGTTACCGGCTACTGCTGGCACACGTATCTGCCGACGATAGAGCCCGGTCAGCGCTACGGCTTTCGCGTACACGGTCCGTGGGCGCCCGAGGAGGGGCACCGGTGCAATCCGGCGAAGCTGCTGCTCGATCCGTACGCCAAGGCGATCGACGGACGGGTACAGTGGGACGAGGCGGTCTTTCCGTATAACTTCGCCGACGGCCCCGAGAGCAGAAACGACAGCGACAGCGCGCCCCATATGCCCCGCTGTATCGTGCATCAGCCCCACTTCGACTGGAACGGCGACCGGCGTCTCCAGATTCCATGGCACGAGACGGTGATCTACGAGGTGCACGTCAAGGGGTTCACGCAGCGCCATCCGGAGATCCCGCCGGAGCTGCGCGGCACCTACGCCGGGCTTGCCCATCCGGCGGCGGTCGACTACCTGAAGGAACTCGGCATCACCGCCGTCGAACTGATGCCGATCCACTATTTCATCCACGACAAGAATCTGATCGACAGAGGATTGCGGAACTACTGGGGGTACAACTCCATCGGCTACTTCGCTCCTCAGGAGGAGTACGCGGCGGACAAGCGCCCCGGCGCTGCCGTGGCGGAGTTCCGGCAGATGGTGAAGACGCTGCATCAGGCAGGAATGGAGGTCATTCTCGACGTTGTCTACAACCACACGGCGGAGGGGAACCACATGGGGCCGATGCTCAGTTTCAAGGGGATCGACAACGCCTACTACTACCGGTTGACCGAGGACCGGCGCTACTACATGGACTACACCGGAACCGGCAACAGCCTGAACATGCGGAATCCGCACTCGCTCCAACTGCTGATGGACTCTCTGCGCTACTGGATTCTGGAGATGCATGTCGACGGCTTCCGCTTCGATCTTGCCTCCACGCTCGCCCGCGAGCTCCACGACGTGGACCGCCTGTCGGCCTTCTTCGACATCATTCAGCAGGATCCGGTAATCAGCCAGGTGAAGCTGATCGCCGAGCCGTGGGACGTGGGCGAGGGCGGGTACCAGGTGGGGAACTTCCCTTCGGTCTGGACGGAGTGGAACGGAAAGTATCGTGACTGCGTCCGCGATTTCTGGCGCGGCGAGGATTCGACGCTCGGGGAGTTCGCCAACCGCTTCACCGGCAGTTCGGACCTCTACGCCAACACATCCCGCCTTCCGTACGCCAGCATCAACTTCGTCACTGCGCACGACGGCTTCACGCTTCGCGACCTCGTCTCATACAACGACAAGCATAACGAGGCCAACGGCGAGGAGAACAAGGACGGCGAGAGCCATAACCGTTCCTGGAACTGCGGTGCCGAGGGGGAGACTGTCGACCCCGGCATTGTCGAGCTTCGGAACCGGCAGCGGCGCAACCTGCTGACCACCCTCTTCCTCTCGCAGGGCGTCCCGATGATGACAGGCGGCGACGAGATCGGGCGCACTCAGGGGGGGAACAACAACGGATACTGCCAAGACAACGAAATCTCTTGGTTCGACTGGGAAAACGCCGACCAGGATTTCTTCGAGTTCTGCAGGAAGCTGATAGAGTTTCGCGGCTCGCACCCCCTCTTCCGCCGCCGGGGTTGGTTTCAAGGGAAGGCGATCCACGGCAGCGAGGTGGAGGACATCGCCTGGTTCACTCCGGAGGGGGAGAAAATGGCGGAGGAGGACTGGGGAGCAGGATTCGCAAAGTGCCTCGGAATCTATCTGAACGGCGCGACGATTCCGAATCCCAATCCGCGCGGAGAACCGGTGACCGACGACAATTTCTACATCGTCTTCAACGCGCACCACGAAGGGGTCGAGTTCACTCTTCCCGATGAATACTGGGGGAAACGCTGGATCAAGGAGCTGGATACGACGGTCGGATGGCCGGAGGAGGAGATCCTCGCTGCGGGAGACCGGCTGGAAGCGGGGCCCCGCTCGATGCTGGTGCTGCGCCATGAAGCCTGATCGGATCGCGACCTACCGCCTGCAGCTCCGCCCCGGTTTCGGTTTCGACGAGGCTGCCGGGGTTGTTCCGTACCTCAAGGAGCTGGGTGTCAGCCATCTGTACGCCTCCCCCTACCTCCAGGCGGCGGAGGGGAGTACGCACGGCTACGACGTTGTCGATCCGGGCCGGGTGAATACGGAACTCGGCGGCGAGGAGGCGCACGAGCGCATGTGTGCCGCTCTCTCGGAGAACGGACTCGGACAGATGATCGACGTGGTCCCCAACCACATGGCCATCCCCGGCAGGCAGAATCCGTGGTGGTTCGACGTGCTGGAGAACGGTCCGTCGAGCCAGTTCGCCACCTTTTTCGACGTGGACTGGGATTCCTCCGAGACGAGGTGGCCGAACAAGGTACTGATCCCCGTGCTTGGCGACCACTACGGCCGCGTGCTGGAGAACAAGGAATTCCGCCTCTCGCGGGAGGAGGGGCGCTTCCTGCTGTATTACCACGACCACGTCTTCCCCGTCGACCCCTCCAGCCTCGCGGACCTGCTGCGCGGAGCGGCCTCATCGTGCGGGTCGGAGGCGCTCGCTTTCCTCGCGGAGAGCCACGCGAGGCTCCCCCGCCCGACGGTGACCGCGAGACAGGGCGTCGAGCGTCGCCACCGCGACAAGGCGGTCCTTGCGGACCTGCTGGCGAGGCTCTGCAGGGAGGAGCCGGAGGCGGCGTCAGCCGTCGAGGAGGAGATGGAACGGCTGAACCGGGATGCCGACGCCATGGACTTGCTCCTGGAGCAGCAGAACTACCGGCTGGCGTGGTGGCGCACCGCGAACCGGGACCTGGGATACCGCAGATTTTTCGACATCAAGGATCTTGCCGGACTTCGGGTCGAGGATTCGGATGTCTTCCTGGCGACGCACGCGCTTCCTGTCGCCTGGTTCCGGCGGGGAACGGTGCAGGGGCTGCGGATCGATCATCCGGACGGACTGCGCGATCCCGCCGAGTATTTTCAGCGGCTGAGCGATGCCTGTCCGGGCGCGTGGATCGTCGCCGAGAAGATCCTCGAACCCGGAGAGAAGCTCCGGAACTGGCCCATCGCGGGCACAACCGGATACGACTTCCTGAACCTGCTGAACGGCCTCTTTATCGATGCGGCAGGCGAAGGGCCGATGACGGAACTGTACCGGGAGTTCACCGGCGAGCCGGTCGATTTTCATGCCCTCGTGCCCGGATGCAAGCGCGCCGCCGTCACGGAGCTGCTCGGAAGCGAACTGAACCGCCTGACCACCCTCTTCGTGGCGATCTGCGAACGCCATCGCCGCTACCGCGACTATACGCGTCACGAGCTTCACGAGGCGCTGCGCGAGACTGCCGTCTTCTTTCCCGTCTACCGCTCGTACGTATCCGCCCCAGGGAACATCGTCTCCTCCGAGGACGAACGGCTCGTCGAAGATGCAATACGGCTCGCGGAGGAGGAGCGTCCGGAACTCGATCCCGAGCTCTTCCGCTTCCTGGAGGACCTGCTGCTGCTCAGAATACCGGGCGGCCTGGAGGAGGAGCTGGCGATGCGGTTTCAGCAGCTCACAGGCCCCGCGATGGCCAAGGGAGTCGAGGACACCGCCTTTTACCGTTATTTCCGGCTTGCCGCGCTCAACGAGGTCGGCGGCGATCCGGGACGGTTCGGCGTGTCGATCGGAGAGTTTCACCGCACATGTTCGGAAGCGTCGGAAGACCGCCCGTACTCGATGTTGGCCTCCACGACGCACGACACCAAGCGGAGCGAGGATGTGCGGGCCCGCCTGGCGCTGCTCTCGGAAATGCCGCAGCGGTGGAGCGAGTCCGTCTGGAGGTGGTGCGCGCACAACGAACGCTATCGTTCGGACAGCCTTCCGGACCGGAACACGGAGTACCTGCTGTACCAGACCCTCGCCGGGGCCTGGCCGATTGATCCCGACAGGGTGACCGCCTACATGGAGAAGGCCGTCCGGGAGGCCAAGACCCGTACGTCCTGGACGAGGATAGACGAGGCGTACGAGCGGTCGGTGCGCGATTTCGTGCTGGCCGTGCTCGGGGACGAGGCGTTCTGCGCCGACCTGGCCGGTTTCGTCGACGAGCTGGTCCTTCCCGGAAGGATCAACTCTCTCGCCCAGACGCTCGTCCGCCTTACGGCGCCCGGAATTCCCGACATCTACCAGGGGACCGAACTGTGGGACCTGAGCCTTGTCGATCCGGACAACCGGAGACCGGTCGATTTCGAAAGACGCAGGTCGCTGCTCCGGGAAGTGAAGAGTCTTTCTCCGGAGGATGTGATGGCGGGGATGGACGAGGGGCTTCCAAAGCTCCACCTGGTCCGCTGCGCGCTGCACACGAGGGCCGGTCGGCCGGAACTCTTCGGAGAGGGATCATCCTATCGGCCTTTGAAAGTCTCGGGAGCGGAGGAGAACCGCGTTATCTCGTTCATGCGCGGAGAAGGGGCGGTGACCGTAGTCCCCCGGCTGGTTCTCGGACTTGACGGGGACTGGAAAGACACGTCCCTGGAGCTGCCGGCCGGAGTGTGGAGCAACGTCCTGACGGGGGAGGATTTCACAGGAGGACAGGCGCCGCTCGGGCGGCTTCTGAAGCGTTTTCCCGTCGCGCTGCTGCTCCGGAAGGAAGGAGAGGAACAGGGATGGCGAAAGTGACGGTCTGGGCGCCGCATGCCCGGAAAATCGAGTGCGAGAATTCCGGAAGATTGTCCGCCATGGCGCGGCGGGACGACGGATGGTGGGAGGCGGATATTCCGGAGATACGGCACGGCGCGGATTACGCCTTTCGTGTGGACGGTGAAGGACCCTTTCCGGATCCGCGCTCTCCGTGGCAGCCGGAGGGGCCGCACGGCCCGTCCCGATGGGTGGAGCACGACCGCTTCGACTGGACGGATTCCGGTTGGAGACAGCCTCCCCTCGGCTCGGCGGTGATCTACGAACTGCATGTCGGCACGTTCACGCCGGGAGGAACATTCGATTCCGCCATCGACCGGCTGGAGCATCTTGTCGATCTCGGCGTGACCCACGTCGAACTGATGCCGGTCGCCGAGTTCTCCGGTGTTCGGGGCTGGGGGTACGACGGCGTCGATCTCTACGCGCCGCACTCCGCATACGGAGGCCCGGATGGACTGAAGCGCCTGGTGGACGCCTGCCACCGGCGCGGATTGGCAGTGCTGCTCGATGTCGTCTACAACCATCTGGGGCCTTCCGGGAACTACCTGGCCCGCTTCGGCCCCTACTTCACCGAACGGTACGCCACGCCGTGGGGGGAGGCGGTGAACCTCGACGGGGCGGAAAGCGACGAGGTCCGGCGTTTCTTCATCGACAACGCGCTCTCGTGGCTGCGCGACTATCACATGGACGGTCTCCGCATCGACGCGGTGCACGCGATTGTCGACACGTCCGCGACGCACTTCCTGGAGCAGATGGCCGCCGAGGTGAAGGAGCTGGAAGCCGGACTCGGAAGATACCTCGTCCTGATCGCGGAGAGCGACTTGAACGACCCGCGCGTGATCCGCCCCGTGGAAATCGGAGGGTACGGCATCGACGCGCAGTGGAACGAGGACTTCCACCACGCGCTGCACACGGTTCTGACAGGGGAGAGCAACGGCTATTACTGCGATTTCGGCAGGCTGTCCGACCTTGCCAAGGTGCTCACGGGTGCTTTCGCGTACGACGGGTGCTATTCCCAATACCGGAGGCGCAGCCACGGTCGACCCGCGGCAGGCCTTTCCGGCCGCAAGTTCGTCGCCTGTCTTCAAAATCACGACCAGGTGGGGAACCGCGCCCTCGGAGAGCGGACGAGCGCGCTGCTTTCGCTCTCCCGCCTGAAGATCGGGGCGGCACTGCTGATGACATCTCCCTTCGTGCCGATGCTCTTCCAGGGGGAGGAATGGGGGGCCTCCGCCCCGTTCCTTTATTTTACCGATCACCGGGATCCCGCGCTGGGGGAGGCAGTGAGACAGGGGCGCCGGCACGAGTTCGCGGCTTTTGGATGGTCTCCGGAGAAGATTCCCGACCCTCAGTCGCCGGAGACGTTCAAGAAGTCCGTTCTCGACTGGAGCGAGAGGGAAACCGGTTCGCACGTGGAGCTGCTTGACTGGCACCGTTCGCTTCTCGCACTGCGCCGCTCCGTTTCCGCACTCCGCGACGGGAGAATGGAGCAGATCTCGGTCCGTTTCGACGAGGATGAGCGCTGGCTGTTGATGGAGCGCGGAGCCGTCGTTGTGGCCGTCAATTTTTCCGACACCGGCCGACGTATTTTCCTCCCTGGGATCGCGGGTGCGCGATGTGCGCTCGCCTCCGAACGGGGGGTTGTCGCTGACGAAAGAGGTGTCTTTCTGCCTCCGGAATCGGTCGCCGTCTTCGTTCACGACATCCGCAGCGGTATCTGATCGATGGTTGTCGAAGTCATAATTTCTTGACATGGATGCTCTTTTACGCAATCATATTCGAACATATCTTTTTTGATCCGAATGAAAAGTGGTGATCGGGCAGTAAAGGAGGTTTACAATGAGAGAGAGAGTGATAGAACGCCGCGCTTTCGAGCGTGTCGTCATAGAGAATGTGACTCCCCGGATCGAGAACGGCCTTTTCCCGGTCAAGCGTGCCAAGGATGAATCGCTGACGGTCGGGGCCGATATTTTCGTGGACGGCCACGACAGGCTTTCGGCGAGACTTCTGTACCGTAAGGAGGGCGAGACCGGGTGGCGGAGCGCCCCGATGACGCCGCTGCCGAACGACCGATGGCAGGCCGCGTTCGGGCTTCCCGAGCTGGGAGTGTACGAGTACACGGTGGAGGCTTGGATGGACCGCTTCGCCACATGGCGGGAACGCCTCGGAAAGAAGGTCTCCGCGGGTCAGGAAGTGCCGGTCGAGCTGCTCGAAGGTGCGGGAATGATCCGGGAGGCGGCTGCGCGGGCGCGGGGCGAGGACTCGGAGATCCTCGACCGGTACGCCTCGATTCTGGCCTCCGATGCTCCATTGGCGGAGCGGACGCAGGATGCCCTCTCCGCGCATTTGGAACGACTGATGGTTCTTTACCCCGATACGGGCGAGCGCTCGGAGTACGGTCCGCCGCTGCGGGTGCGCGTCGAGCCTTTGAAGGCCCTCTACAGCACATGGTACGAGGTGTTTCCCCGATCGTGCTCGGACACGCCGGGCCGTCACGGCACGTTCCGGGACTGTATTCGACGTCTCCCCTACATCGCCGGAATGGGCTTCGACGTCCTCTATCTGCCGCCGATCCATCCCATCGGGAGGAAGCACAGGAAAGGGCGCAACAACTCCGTCGTCTGCGAACCGGGTGATCCGGGGAGTCCATGGGCCATCGGCGCCGCGGAAGGAGGGCACAAGTCGATCCACCCCGAACTTGGAACGCTCGGGGACTTCCGGGAACTGATCGAAGCAGCCCGGGAACACGGTATCGATGTCGCGATGGACATCGCTTTCCAGTGCAGCCCAGACCATCCGTATGTCGGAGAGCATCCGGAGTGGTTCCGCCGGCGCCCCGACGGTACGGTCCAGTACGCCGAGAATCCGCCCAAGAAATACCAGGACATCTATCCCTTCGAATTCTCCTCCCCGCACGCCGAAAGCCTCCGGAACGAGCTGCTGGACGTGGTCCGCTTCTGGATGGAGCAGGGGATCCGCATCTTCCGGGTGGACAATCCCCATACAAAACCGCTCCGATTCTGGGATTGGCTCATCGCCGAGTGCAAGAGGGAGCATCCGGAAACGGTCTTTCTCGCGGAGGCCTTCACCCGCCCGAAGATCATGTATCGCCTGGCCAAGGGGGGCTTCACCCAGTCCTACACCTATTTCACGTGGCGGAACCTCAAGTGGGAGATCGAGCAGTACTTCAAGGAACTGACCGGAACCGGAGCGAGCGAGTTCTTCTGGCCCAACCTCTGGCCGAATACGCCGGACATTCTCCCCGAATTTCTTCAGCTCGGAGGTCGTCCCGCCTTTCTGCTGCGGCTGATGCTGGCCGCGACACTCTCCTCCAGCTACGGAATCTACGGACCGGCCTTCGAGCTCTGCGTCAACCGGCCGAAGGAGCCCGGAAGCGAGGAGTATCTGGACTCTGAAAAATACGAGATCATTCCCTGGGACCTGGAACAGCCGCATTCGATCCGGCCCTTCATCACAAGGATCAACCGCATCCGGCGCGAGAATCCCGCGCTGCAGCAGACGCGGAACCTGGTCTTCCATCCGGTGGACCGGGAGGAGATCCTCTGCTTCAGCAAGTTCACGGACGACCTGTCGAACATCATCGTCGTGGCGGCGAACCTGGATCCGCATCACACGCACAGCGCATGGCTTCGACTTCCCTTCGAAAAGATGGGAGCGAAGACCGAGCAGACGTACCAGATGCATGATCTTGTGAGCGATGCCCGTTATCTGTGGCACGGAGAGTCCAACTACGTGGAACTCGACCCCTCGGTCTCCCCTGTCCAGATTTTCCGGGTCCGGAGGCGCCTGAGAACCGAGAGCGACTTCGACTACTTCATGTAGAAGGGGAGACGGAGTGCGATGAAAAAGAGTGAAACGGTCCTGCGGAACGACCTGTTATGGTACAAGGACGCCGTAATCTACCAGGTTCACATAAAGACTTTTTTCGACAGCAACGGCGACGGCATCGGTGACTTCCGGGGGCTGACGTCGAAACTCGATTATCTGCAGGACCTTGGAGTGAACACGCTGTGGGTGCTCCCTTTCTATCCGTCGCCCCTTCGGGACGACGGATACGACATCGCCGATTTCGAGGGGATCCATCCCTCCTACGGCACGCTGGCCGACTTCAAGGCGTTTCTGCGGGAGGCGCATAAACGAGGATTGAAAGTCATCACGGAGCTGGTCATCAACCACACGTCCGACCAGCACCCCTGGTTCCAGCGCGCGCGCCGGGCGAAGCCTGGAAGCAGGTTGCGCGACTTCTACGTCTGGAGCGACTCGAACAAAAAGTACGGAGACGCGCGCATCATCTTCCAGGATTTCGAGAGCAGCAACTGGACTTGGGATCCCTTGGCGCAGGCCTACTACTGGCATCGCTTCTACTCGCACCAGCCGGACCTGAACTTCGACAATCCGAAGGTCCATGAAGCGGTCTTCAAGGCGCTCGACTTCTGGATGGACATGGGCGTGGACGGAATGCGGCTCGACGCGATTCCCTACCTCTACGAGCGGGAGGGGACGAACTGCGAGAATCTCCCCGAGACGCACGCCTTCCTGAAGAAACTTCGGGCGAGGATGGACGGAAAATACGGGGGACGGATGTTCCTGGCCGAGGCCAACCAGTGGCCCGAGGACGCGGTGGAGTACTTCGGCGAGGGGGACGAGTGCCATATGTGCTTCCACTTCCCGCTGATGCCGCGCCTCTACATGGCGCTGCACATGGAGAGCCGCTATCCCGTCACCGAAATCCTCGACAGCACTCCGCAGATTCCGGAGAACTGTCAGTGGGCCATCTTCCTCCGCAATCACGACGAACTGACCCTCGAGATGGTCACCGACGAGGAGCGCGACTACATGTACCGCGCCTACGCGCGCTCCCCGGAGATGCGGGTGAATCTCGGCATCCGCCGCCGCCTGGCGCCGCTCCTCAGCAACAACCGGAGAAGGATAGAGCTGATGAACGCGCTGCTGCTCTCCCTGCCCGGGACGCCGGTGCTCTACTACGGCGACGAGATCGGGATGGGCGACAACGTCTACCTGGGCGACCGGAACGGTGTCCGGACCCCGATGCAGTGGAGTCCCGACCGGAACGCCGGTTTTTCGAAATGCAATCCGCAGAAGCTCTACCTGCCGGTGATCATCGATCCGGAGTATCACTACGAGGTGATCAACGTCGAAGCGCAGATGCAGAACAGCCACTCCCTCCTCTGGTGGGTACGGCGCCTTCTCGCCCTCCGGAGCCGGATTCCCGCATTCAGCCGGGGCGACATCCGCTTCCTGGAGCCGGAGAACCCGAGAATACTGGCGTTCATACGGCAGTACGAAAAGCAGTCCGTCCTGGTGGTGGTCAATCTCTCCCGCTTCGTCCAGTACGCCGGAATCGACCTCCAGTCATACAAGGGAACGGTACCGGTGGAGATCTTCGGCAACACTCCCTTTCCCAGGATCGGCGAGGATCCGTTCTTTCTGACCCTCGCTCCGCACTCGTTCTACTGGTTCGACCTTTCCGCCGAGGATGCGGACGCCTCCCCGGAGGAGCTTCCGCTGTTCGAGGTCCGCGAATGGGGAGAGCTTTTCGAGGACGGTATTTCAAACAGGCTGAAACGCCGTTTGCCCGGCTATATCGGCGTTCAGAGATGGTTCGGAGCCAAGAGCAGGCGAATAAAGACCACCTCCGTCCGCGAGATGATGCCGGTGAAGAACTGCCTTCCGGCGGGGATCATCTTCTTCGTCGACCTGGTGTACACCGACGGAAGCGAGGATACATGGCTTCTGCCCGTGTCGTATCTCCCGGCGAACGAAGCGGAAGCGGTCCTCGCCGAACGCCCCTGGGCGGCCCTGGCAAGGGTCCGCAACGCTTCCGGGGAAGAGGGGTTTCTCGTCGACGGCATGCTGTCCCCCGCCTTCTGCGCGGCGCTCCTCGATATGTTTGCACGCAGGCAGACGCTCAAAGGCATCGAAGGGCGTCTGACGACAACCTCGTCTCCTGCTTTCCGGGCTCTCCGCAAAAACGAACGGCAGGCTGAAGCGATCAGCGTGATCAAGGCCGAGCAGAGCAATACATCCGTCGTCTACGGCAATCGCTTCATCCTGAAGCTCTTTCGGCGAATTCAGGAGGGGGTCAACCCCGATCTGGAGGTCGGCCGTTTCCTCACCTCCAGGGGGTTCAGGGGCGTGCCCGCGGTGGCCGGGAGTTTGGAGTACTCCAGGGATGGCGCGGAGCCGGAGACCCTGGGAATTCTTCAGTCCTACGTGCAAAACCAGGGAGATGCCTGGGCGTACACGCTGAACAGCCTGTCGGGGTATTTCGAACGGATCATGGAAGGGCATGAAGAGCCGGATCTCCTCCCCCGCAAGAGCCCGCTGGGGCTGAGCTCCGCGCCGGTTCCCCCGGAGGTTGCCGAAAGGATCGGATTTTACCTGGACTCGGTCCGGATGCTGGCGGAGCGGACCGCCGAGATGCACTCCGTACTGGCATCGGAGAGGGAGGATCCCCTCTTTGCGCCGGAAGCCTTCTCCAAGCTTTACCAGCGTTCGCTCTTCCAGTCGATGAATTCGTCCGCGGGACAGGTGCTGCGGCGCTTCAAGGCCTCGCTGGACAAGTCGGACGGACTTGTCTCCGAATCGGCAAGGGAGTTGGGAGCAAGGGTGCTGGAACGCCGGCACGAGATCACGGAGCGCTTCCGGGCCCTGACAGGCCGCAAGATAGACGCGACGCGGCTGCGCTGCCACGGCGATTACCACCTCGGCCAGGTGCTGTACACCGGGAAGGATTTCATCATCATCGACTTCGAGGGAGAACCTTCCCGCCCTGTGAGCGAACGACGGATCAAGCGTTCTCCGCTGCGCGACGTCGCGGGCATGCTCCGCTCTTTCCATTACGCGCTCCATTCGGCACTCCTCGCCGAGCAGTCGAGGGGAACATTCTCCCCGGACAGGTTCGCCCTCGTGGAGAAGCAGGCGGAGGAGTGGAGAGTGTGGGTCTGTGCCGAGTTCCTGCGCGTCTACCTCGAACGGAGCGCGGATGTCGGGTTTCTGCCGCGGAACCGCGAAGATATCCGCATGCTGCTGGATGCCTACCTGATGGAGAAGGCCGTGTACGAACTCGGTTACGAGATGAACAACCGCCCCGGCTGGGTTCGGATCCCGCTCATGGGAATCGAACGGCTGCTGGATGAAGAGTGAGAAAAAAGAGGAGGTCGCACGATGACGCTTTCCAAGCATGGGACATCAGGGCGCCGCGATGCCGGCCCCGTAACAGCTGAAGATATCGCGCTCCTTAAGGAAGGGCGCCATTTCCGTCTCTACGAAGTTATGGGAGCGCACCCGGCCGAACACGAGGGAGAGAGCGGAGTCCGCTTCGCCGTGTGGGCTCCGGGCGCCGAATCGGTCGCCGTTTTCGGGGATTTCAACGGCTGGAACAAGGAGAGCCGCCCTCTCGCACAGGCGGCGGGTTCCGGGGTATGGGAAGGATTTATACCGGGCGCGGCTCCCGGCGCGATGTACAAGTACCACATACGATCGAAGAACGGCCGCCGCCTGGACAAGGCCGATCCTTTCGCCTTCGGCGCGGAAATGCCTCCAGGAACCGCATCGGTTGTCCGGGATCTCGAATACGAATGGGGGGACGGCGAGTGGATGCGGAATCGGGGAGGCGCAGGCCCGTCCGCTCCCGCCTCGGTCTACGAGGTGCATCTCGGTTCGTGGATGCGCGTTCCCGAGGAGGGCGACCGTTTTCCGACGTACCGGGAGCTCGCTCCCAAGCTGGCCGAGTACGTTCTCAAGACCGGGTTCACCCACGTCGAGCTCCTGCCGGTTATGGAGCATCCGTTCTACGGAAGCTGGGGGTACCAGTGCACGGGCTATTTCGCGCCCACTAGCCGCTACGGTTCTCCGGAGGATTTCATGTACCTTGTGGATCATCTGCACCGGAACGGAATCGGGGTGATCCTCGACTGGGTTCCGTCGCACTTTCCCGACGACGCGCACGGACTGAGCCGCTTCGACGGAACGCATCTCTTCGAGCACGAGGACCCGAGGCGGGGCGTGCATCCCGAGTGGAACAGCCGCCTTTTCAACTACGGCCGCAACGAGGTCGTCGCATTCCTCCTGAGCAGCGCGCTCTTCTGGCTTGACCGGTATCATGTCGACGGACTCCGCGTGGATGCCGTGGCCACCATGCTTTCTCTCGACGACTTCAGAAAAGATGGGGAGTGGATTCCCAACGAGTACGGAGGCAGAGAGAATCTGGACGGAATCGCTTTTCTGCAGCGGTTCAACGAAGTGGTGCACGAGCAGTATCCCGGAGTGGTCACCATCGCCGAGGAGTCGACGGCATGGCCCAAAGTATCGCGCCCTGTGCGCGAGGGAGGGCTCGGGTTCGATATGAAGTGGGACATGGGGTGGACGCACGACACGCTCTTCTACATGTCGCTCGACCCCATCCGTCGCAGCCATCACCACGACATGCTGACTTTCCGGATGATGTATGCCTTCGACGAGAATTTCGTGCTTTCTCTCTCCCACGACGACGTGTCCTGTTCGTCGCTGCTGGAGAGGATGCCGGGCGACGACTGGTCGAAGTTCGCCAACCTCCGGCTGCTTCTCGGCTACCTGTACGCGCAGCCGGGGAAGAAGCTGCTCTTCATGGGCGACGAGATCGGCCAGTGGCGAGGATGGTCCCACGACAGAAGCCTCGACTGGCATCTGCTGGAAAATCCGCTGAACAAAGGGCTGCAGCGATGGGTCGAGGATCTGAACCAGTTCTACCGGCGAACTCCGGCGATGCACGGCGATGACTTCTCCCCGGAGGGATTCCGATGGATCGACTGCCACGACGCGCGGCAGTCGACGCTCGCGCTGATGCGTTCCGCGGCCTCGGGCCCGCAGGAGAAGGAAATCGTCGTCGTCTGCAACTTCACTCCCGTGCCAAGGCCGAACCATCGAATCGGCGTTCCCCGGGAAGGGATCTGGAGGGAACAGCTCAACAGCGACGCCTCGGAATACGGAGGAAGCAACCAAGGGAGCATGGGAGACGTCGAAGCCTCGCCGATACCGGCTCACGGTCTCCCGTTCTCGGTCAATCTGCTGCTGCCTCCGCTGGGGATCGTCTTCCTTGAACCGGCGGCCTCAAGCTAGGCGGAATCGAAAGAGCGTCAGTCTTTGGCCTTCTCGATGATGCGTGCCGCGATCTCGGCAGCCCGGCCCGAATAATTCGCGCAGGCTTCCCGGAGGTTTTTCTCGCGGAAGACCTCCTGTCCCTCCTGTGTGCCCAGATCGCACCCGAGCAGCAGATGACAGTCGCGTGCGCCGAACTCCTCCTCGAACTCGGCGATGAGCTGTCGGACCGCCTTGTAGGCAGGCTCGACGGACTCGTTCGCCGCGGACCTGCCGAGGGCGAGCCCGATACCCAGGATCGCTCCGGAGAGCGCTCCGCAGGTGCCGCATGTCCGCGCCATGCCGCTGCAAAGGCCTGTCGATATCCGCGGAATCAGGTCGGACTCGATGCCCTGCGACTCCGCAAGGGCGAGCAGAACGCTCTCCGCACAGTAGAGCCCCGAACGGAAAGAGTCGGCCGCCGTCCGGCCGATTTCCGAAGCTGTTTTCTGGTTCATCTGTACCTCCTCGATCGTTGAAATGTACTCCACCTCTATTCAATAGAGCGGCAAAGTCAATTATCTACAATGAACACATTCGATTGTCAAGTATCCTTTGTCGCTGAAAACGGCCAGAGGCTAGCTGTTTTAGCGGTCATTGAAAAAGGTCGAACCCGGACAAAAAGGTCAAACTCCTACAACTGATCGGCAACCACAGTTGCGATCCGGAACTTGTCAATAATTTCATGATTAAGGTCTACACCAAGTCCCGGAGCTGTCGGAACATCTAGCCAACCTTTCTTGATTTTTCGCTCAAATGGATCAGTCACAATAGAGAGCATTTGGTCTGTGTGATATGGGAAAGTCTCCTGAATGACAAAGTTGCTCAAAGTTGCCGCGAGTTGGATAGCAACTGCGGTCAAGACAGGACCGCCACAGTTATGGGGAGCGATGCGCATAGAGTGTGTCTCAGCAGCAGCGCCAATATAGAGAGCTTCAAGTATACCACCGCACGTTCCAGGGTCGGGTTGAACGATATCCACAGCACGGCTCTCGATGAGGGGGCGAAAACCGTACCTAGTGTAGAATCTCTCACCTGTTGCCAATGGTATATTTACTTTTGCCTTTATTTCACGGTAAGCATCTACATCAAAGGCATCCATCGCCTCTTCGTACCAGAAAATATCATACTGTTCTATTTCTCTTCCAATCTTTGTCATGATATCTGTGGTGCCTTCCGCCGTAACATCTATTAAAAGATCGATATCAGGACCGACGGCTTCTCGTATCAGACGTATCGCGTCGATACATCGCTTGTACTCTTCCTTGGTAATGACCCGGTTCTTTAAGTGTAAGTTGGTGTGGTTGATTGGATCGATCTTGCTCAGTGGATAAGTTTTGATGGCACTAAATCCATCTTCGACCACCTTGACGGCTTTTTCCGCGAATTCCTCAGCGGCAACGCACTTACCCTCGGACCAGCCATTTGCGTAAACTCGAATTTTATCGCGCTGTTTGCCGCCCAAAAGCTGATAGACTGGTACACTGAGAGTCCTACCTTTAATATCCCATAGTGCATGTTCTAGAGCGCTGACAGCCGAGTAGAAGATTGCGCCTGCTCCTTTGCCCCAGAAAGTGTGGTAATAGAAATCGTTCCAGATGTCTGTGATGTTGGCTGGGTCGCGACCAACTACAAACCTTTGTGCCAAATCAGCAGCCAGGTGTCCAGCGGCATAGCAACCAGCACCAAATCCTACAGCGGCTTCGCCGAGTCCAACAATGCCTTCGTCAGTGATAATTTCTATGACGACTGGTCGAAAACCTATCGTACCTATCACATAAACGTTTACTTCTCTGACTTTCATGGCTCCTCCTCCCCTCATTGTGAACAATGACAATGATTCACTACAAGATTTTCTACTTGATTAATCCGCGATGTTTATAATCCATTGATTTCCCGAACACGATGGCAAGCTGCGAAATGACCGGGGAGTACCTCCTCGAGGCGCGGTGCATTTTGAGTACAAATCTCTTTGCGGTAGTTACAGCGTTGAGCGAAGCGGCATACGTCACCGGGTTCGACAGGGGATGACAACTCTCCTCGCAGCAAAATATGATCCCGCTTAACATCAAGTCTCGCCCTGGGTATAGACGACAACAGGGCTTTTGCATATGGATGGAGTTGTGTGGCGAAAAGTTCTTTTGTGTTCGATTTTTCCACCATCTCTCCAAGGTACATGACCATTATATCGTCCGAGATGTGCTTAACGACCGAAAGGTTATGGGTTATAAAGATATAGGTT
>Ga0334886_1002485_pt1 | contig 18284 bp, 15 predicted proteins | sample GraSluR1_MG_9_FD_207232 | JGI IMG/M metagenome (GOLD analysis project Ga0334886, IMG submission 207232) | Sludge microbial communities from methane-producing bioreactor in Wageningen University, Netherlands - Granular Sludge_27_06-R1 | ecosystem: Engineered > Bioreactor > Anaerobic >...
ATAATTGCAGGATTTTTCATACTTCCTGCAAACGGCCAGGTCGATTCCGTAGATGTTACTTACGATATTTCAGATGACCTGAAACTCTTTGACAGTGATGAACTGCTTGAGATTACACTTCAGTTTGATATGACCACTTTCCGGAGAAAAAGATCTGATGTTGAATATCTTGAAGCAAAACTGATTTACACCACCGACGATAATGATACCATTGAAAAGGATCTTCAGCTGAGGGCAAGGGGCGAATTCCGCCGGACATTCTGTGACTTTCCCCCGATAAGGCTCAATTTTAAGAAGTCCAAATCGCCCGATGATGAGTTCAGCCAGATCGACAAGCTGAAGGTGGTCACACATTGCAAGGCAGGTAATGAAGATTATCTCCTTCGCGAATACCTGGTATATAAGTTGTATAACGTCCTTACTGACCAATGTCACAGAGTAAGGCTACTAAGGATCAATTATGAGAACTCAGGCTCACGGCAGACAAAACCGATAAGTGCATTTGCTTTCGTGATTGAACCCAATGAGGTTCTCGGGCAGCGTCTTAAAGGAATTGAGGTCCCCCTGGAAAAAATCACCCAGAAACATATCCAGCCCGTGAGCATGGACCGGATGGCAATTTTCAATTATATGATTGGTAATGTTGACTGGTCGGTACCGGGCCAGCATAATGTAGTGGTATTCTCCCAGCCTGAATCGGACAGACCCGACCTTGGATTAATTGTGGCTTACGATTTCGATTATTCCGGATTAGTTAATACCGATTACGCTATTCCTCATGAAGCTCTGCCTATAGAGTCAGTGCGTCAGCGCTATTATATGGGCGTCTGCCGGAGCCAGGAAGAGTTCACCAAATCAGTTGCAGAATTTCCGGAGAAAAAAGAAGAGTTTTACAGAGTCATAAATGAATTTCCTTACCTGAGGGATAGATCTAAAAAAGATATGCTTAACTTTCTCGACGGATTTTTTAACCTTTACGACCGGAGAAATACCATAGTCAACAACCTGCTTAATAATTGTAAAGACTTCTGAATAAATAATTTATACAAAATATGTATATAGAATCGCTTGTACTTGAAAACACTCTTTTAAGCATGATGATCCGCTTTAGCGTGAATTTTATTGCGCTTTTCATTCTGATCAGGCTGATCTATTACCACTTCACAAAGAAAGCGGAATTCCTTTTCTCTTATTTTCTGATGGGTATTGTCATATTCTTCATATGTGCAATTCTTCAGACGGTTGATATACAACTGGGTATGGCCCTTGGACTGTTTGCGATATTTGCAATACTTCGATTCAGGACCGTAAATTATTCTGTGAAAGATATGACTTATGTCTTTGCAGTTATCGGTGTATCGGTCATCAACTCACAGGCTAATCTGACTCCTCCGGTACTGGGGGCCATTCTCCTGAATTCCATAATCCTTTTATCCGCTCTCATTTTAGAAATCTTTCTTAACAAAAGGCAGGTAAAGACATATAATATAATATATAACAAACCTGAGCTGCTGAAACCGGAGTTTGAGCAGGAACTTCTCAGGGAGTTGTCAGAGTATACGGGCAGGAATGTAGTAAAAGTCAGAATTGTCAAAATGGATATAGGCAAATGCACTTCGGAGATTGAGATAAGTTACAGGGAGAGTCTGGCATGAAATATGATATTAAGCCGGAAGTTAAGGGTTTGATTTTCGATCTCGACGGGACGTTAGCGGATACAATGCCTTATCACTTTATAGGATGGCAGAGAGCATGCCGCAAGTTTGGTGCTGATATGGACACTGCATTTCTCAGAAAACATACCGGCAGTCCCGGATGGATCATTGCTGCCGAACTTATTGAAAAATGCAACCTGAACGGAAGTGTAACCGTTGAGGAGATAATGAATGAGAAGGTTCAGGAATTTTTCAGGCTTCAGCATATGATAAAGCCAATTGAACCTGTAACTGATATTGTAAAAAATTATCACGGGGTTCTCCCGATGGCTGTCGGAACAGGCGGGCACCGCGATGCAGTTGAAAGGACCCTCATGATAACCGGACTCAGAGATTATTTTGATATCATAGTGACTGCCAACGATGTAACAAACTTCAAACCCCATCCCGAAACATTCCTGAAGTGTGCTGAGATGATGCAGACAGCTCCGGAATCTATTGAGGTTTTTGAGGACTCCGATCTGGGCATAGCAGCGGCACTTAATGCAGGAATGATTCCCACCGATGTACGGTCATGGTATGATTCGACCTGGTGATGGCAGGGCTCCAATCTCCGCTAAAGCTGCGGCTGGCAGGCAGGGCTCCAGCCTCCGCTAAAGCTACGGCTGGCAGGCAGGGCTCCAGCCTCCGCTAAAGCTACGGCTGGCAGGCAGGGCTCAGGGCTCAGACGCAAAACAGGGAGCAGGGTAAAAAAAAATTGCAGGGATATTATTACTCCCTGCAACCTTTAAGAGATCCAAATAAAACTATCAAACCAGAATCTTTGTTTTAAGATTCGTTATGCTGGTTTTCACATCGGCCCACATGTCTCCCCTCGTTTCATCCTGCTCAACAATTTTATATTTCATTCCTGCAATTTCTTTAACCGCAAGAATTTCCTTGAAATTTATCACGCCTTCTCCTACCGGAGCAAGGTCATCTTTTATTACTTCAAAGAAAGGCTCTTCACGAGTATACATATCCTTCAGATGGAACAGGTGGAACCTTCCCGGATATTTTTTAATTATGTCAACAGGATTGTACCCTGCCTTCATGGTCCAGAACATATCAAGCTCCATAATCACAAGCTCCTTATCCAGTTCAGTAAGCATTACATCAAAGTATGGAATTTTGCCTTCAACATTGGCAAATTCAAAGTTATGGTTGTGATATCCAAACTGCATTCCAAACTCTTTCATTATCTGGCCTACCTGGTTCCAGTTTGATGCCATTCTCTGGTAACTGGCAATAGTTGTACGCATTTCCTCAACTATCCATGGCTGGATACAATACTGTGAGCCAATTTTAGCATGGGCTTCGGCCATTCTTCTCGCAGTATCGAGAGTAACACCCTCGCCTTCCACCTGAGTGTGACTGCTTATGATCTCCAGACCCAGGTCATTGACAAGTTTTAAAAATTCTTCGGGCTCATAGCCGTAGAACCTGCCATCTGCATAATCTGCCAGTTCCACATATTTATACCCGAGTTCTGCTACTCTCTTCAGTGAGCCGGGTACATCGGCAGCCATTGCATCACGTATGGTATAGAGCTGAAGTCCGATACCACTGTCTTCGGGAACATCTGATTTTGCCTCAGGTTTTCCGCCTGATTTACAGTTATACTGTGACAGTACAAGAGCTCCTACAGCCCCAAGGGAGGTTACTTTCAGGAATTCTCTTCTCGATGGTTTTTCTTTCATAATAACAATTATTTAGATTAGTCAATTTGTACTTTAATAATATCGGTCAATGTTTTTTTTCAGATAATAAAAATAAGCAATAGTTTTAAAATGAAACACCGGATATAAATTCTTTCTGATAATTTTGCCGTATCGACATGGAAATTATAAAAACCGGAGACGGATCACATACAATCTTTGTTCCTGAGATTGAAGAACATTATCATTCTGTTCATGGTGCAATACAGGAATCGGGGCATATATTTATCAACAACGGTCTCAGTTTCTGTACTGCTGATCCTGTTTCCATTCTGGAAATCGGTTTTGGTACCGGACTTAACGTTCTCCTGACTGCCCTTAGTGCTAAGGAGTCGGGGAAAAGAGTTTTTTACACATCTGTGGAAAAATATCCGCTTGACGGCAACACGATAAGATCTTTGAATTACATTGAGATGACCGGAATTACAGGCCGGGAGTTGTTCAGCAAAATTCATTCTCCGGTCTGGGGTTATGATGAAGAAATCTATCCTGGCTTCATCCTCAGGAAATTAAATAAAGATCTGACAAAAGCTAAACTTTCAGGATTATACAATCTGGTATACTTCGATGCTTTTAGTCCGGAGAAGCAACCCGGGATGTGGACCAAAAACATATTTTCGATGATATCGGATTTGACGGCCAGGGATGGCATACTTGTTACCTATTGTGTCAAGGGAGATGTTAAGAGAATTCTCAAATCGGTCGGGTTCAGTATCTCGGTGTTGCCGGGGCCCCGGGGAAAGAGGCATATCCTGAGGGCAATTAAAATTTAAAAAAAAGTCATATTTAACTATTTTACATTATGCAAAATATTATCTTTGCCAAATTAAATTTAAAACTGTTCAATATGAAAATCAATAGATTAGTAGTTGTCATAAGTGTAATGTCTTTACTGTTTGGCTCTTGTGTCAGGAATGCTGCCACGAACACAAAACTGAAAAACGAGAAGGATTCTGTTTCGTATGCTTTCGGGATAATGTATTACAATATGCTTATTAATGACAGCCTTATTCTTAATCCGATGGCAGTGGCAAAAGGAATGTCAGACGGTGAGAAAGGCAAACAGAAGATGACCGATGAAGAGGCAAGAAATTATCTAATGGGATATGTAAATAATCGTGAAATTGAAAGATCAGAAAGAGAGGCAGAGATGAACAAAGAGACATATAAGGAACATATTGCAGAGAATGAAGCCTTCCTTGCAACGAACAGGGGCAAGCAAGGCGTTACGGTTACTCCGAGTGGACTTCAATATGAGGTTATTAAAATGGGGAACGGAGCCAAACCAACTATTGACAATGTAGTAAAAGTACATTATGCAGGAACCCTGATTGACGGCACTGAATTTGATTCATCAATATCCAGAGGTGAGCCTGCCCAGTTTCCGCTATCCGGAGTTATCTCCGGATGGACAGAGGCCTTGCAGCTGATGCCCGTTGGTTCAAAATTCAGGATATACCTGCCTCAGGAACTTGCCTATGGCCCAAATGGTGCCGGTTCGGCTATTGAACCCTATTCCACCCTTATTTTCGATGTGGAGCTTCTTGAAATTGTTGAGTAAGCAGGATAAATCAATGGCATTCGAGATTACAGGCAGGATAATAGAGGTATTACCCGTTAACCAGGTAAGCGACAAATTCAGAAAAAGGGAATTTGTTATCGAAAAAAAGGAAACGGGAGGAAGTGCTGTATTTGTCGATTATATCAAATTCCAGCTTGTTCAGGACAAGTGTGATCTGATCAACGAGTCTTTCCTCAATGAGGAGGTGAAAATATGGTTCAACCTGAGGGGCAATAAGTGGGAAAGAGACGGCAGGGTAAATTATTTCACAAATCTGGATGCCTGGAAAATAGAACGTATATCTGACGAAACAGCAGGTCAAAACGTTCCTCCATCCGGCACTATTGAAGATATTCCGCCCGAATTGGATGACCTTAGCGATCTGCCTTTCTGAGAAGAGCAAGTATGAAAAGCATACATAGATCATAGCAAAGTGAATCCGCTTCTTCAATACTGGGACACACCATTTGAAGCACCACCTTTTCATCTTGTAAAACCGGAACATTTCAGGCCCGCCCTCGAAGAGGCTGTTGCACTTACTGAAAAGGTAATAGTATCGATTGCTGAGAACAGCGATCCACCTTCATTTGAGAACACTGTGGAAGCCCTCGAGAATTCAGGGGAACTAACAGGTAGAATCTCTTCAATCCTTTTTAACCTTAATCTGGCTGAGACATCAAAAGAACTGCAGGAAGCTGCCCAATTTGCTGCTGCAGCTCTTACCCGGCTTTCAAATGACATAACTCTTAACAGGGCTCTGTTCAGCCGTATCGAGGCTCTTTACGGGAACAGACTCTCGCTGAACCTCAACGGGGAACAGTTAATGCTCCTGGAAAAGAAGCATCTCAGTTTCATCCTTGGCGGAGCTGCACTGGATGAATCCAGAAGGGAAGATTTCAGGAGAATTTCTTTGGAATTATCGGGGCTCTCTCTCAGGTTTGAGGAGAATGTTCTTGCTGAGACAAATGATTTCGAGTTGCATCTTACAGATCATGGGGATATTTCCGGATTACCGGAAGGGATTGCTGCACAGGCTTCTGCCGAAGCACGCAGAAGGAAAAAGAAAGGCTGGGTCTTTACCCTTCATTATCCCAGCTATATCCCGTTTATGCAATACTCGGACCGACGCCATCTTCGGGAGAAGATGTTCAGGGCATACAATTCAAGGGCATTCAGAAAAAATGAAAAGGACAACAGCCAGCTTGTCAACAGGATGGTATCGTTGAGATACGAGCTGGCTAAACTACTGGGATACAACTGCTATGCGGAGCTGGCCCTGACCGACAGGATGGTCAATACCCCTGAAAAAGTCTATTCCTTCCTTAATGAGCTTTCAGGATATGCCCTCGGGGCTGCAAAACATGATTACATTGAGCTGAAAAATTTTGCCTCGGAAGGCGGGCATGAGGGAGATCTTGAGAAATGGGACTGGGCTTATTACTCAGAGAAGCTCAAAAAACAGAAATACAATATCGATGATGAGATACTGAAGCCCTACCTGAGCCTTAACAGAGTACGTGATGCCATTTTCGGACTTGCCACTGAGCTTTTCGGACTGAAGTTCATAAAAACGGATGAAATTCCGGTCTATCATCACGAAGTTGAAACATGGAAGGTCATAGACCGTGATGACCTGCTTATGGCTCTCCTCTATACTGACTTCCATCCCCGTGAAGGGAAAAGCGGCGGGGCATGGATGACCAGCTACAGGGAACAGAAGAAAAAGGAAAAGGAGAATATCAGGCCATTGATATCTATCGTTACCAACTTCAGCAGGCCAACAGAGGACAAGCCCTCACTTCTGACTTTCAATGAGTTCACCACCTTCCTGCATGAATTCGGCCACGCTCTTCATGGTGTTCTTTCAGACTGCACTTACGAAACGCTTTCAGGAACAAATGTTGCCCGTGATTTTGTGGAGCTGCCCTCGCAGTTTATGGAAAACTACGCATTTGAACAGGAGTGGCTCAATAAATGGGCCAGGCACTATGATACAGGGGAAATAATACCCTCTGATATTGTCAAAATGATCAGGGAAGCTTCGGTTTTCAACGAGGGCTATGCATGCAACAGACAGCTCAGCTTCGGCTTTCTCGATATGGGGTGGCACACTATCACCTCCCCTCCTGACCAGGAGGTCCATGAATTTGAGTCTGCAATAATGAGAAAAAGTGATTTTTTTCCGGCTGTTGAGAATACATGTATGAGCTGTTCCTTTTCCCATCTTTTCAGTGGTGGTTATGCTGCAGGATATTACGGATATAAATGGGCCGAAGTACTTGATGCTGATGCCTTCGGATACTTCAGGGAAACAGGTATCTTCAACCGCGAAACAGCAGATTCCTTCAGGAGAAATATTCTTGAAAAAGGAGGAACAGATAAGCCGGAACTGCTTTACAGAAAGTTCAGGGGTAAGGATCCGGCCATAGAGGCCTTCCTGGTCCGAAGCGGACTTAAAAAGTAAATTATACTATATTTGCCGTGGACTGGAATGGATGCAATAACTGAAATCTTACAACACAAAATATTGATCATCAACTATGATTCTTTTTTTTGAAAGTAATTCCGGCGCTATTATTGCAACCGGTGCGGATAATTTATTACAGGCAGATGAAATCGCAAAACTTACATGGCTATTTGGGGTTGCTTCATTAACAGGCCGAGACACTATTGATGGTAATTTTATCGGCCCCAGGAAGGAGATGATAACCCCATGGAGCACAAATGCCGTGGAGATTACCCAGAACATGGGGTTAAAAGGCATCTCACGTATTGAAGAATTTTATCCTGCCGGTAACCCGGTTGCAGAATATGATCCCATGCTGCAGGCTCTCTATACCAATCTCGACCAGGATCTTTTCACCATTGATCATCCGCCTGAAGGGATACGTCACATTGATGATACAGGCAGATACAATGAGGAGGAGGGTCTGGCGCTGAGCGACGAAGAGATAGCATATCTTGAAAGATTATCGGTGTCTCTTGGAAGAAAACTGACTGACAGTGAAGTATTCGGATTTTCGCAGGTCAATTCTGAGCATTGCAGGCACAAAATATTTAATGGCAGGTTTATCATCGACGGTGAAGAGAGGAGCTCCTCTCTTTTCAGTCTTATTAAAAAGACAACCAGAATCAATCCCAACCAGGTTATTTCGGCATACAAGGATAATTGCGCATTCATCCTTGGTCCTGTGGTGGAGCAATTTGCTCCTGAAACTCAGAACAAGTCTGATTTCTTTTCGGTTGATAGTTTTGAATCGGTCCTGTCACTTAAGGCTGAATCACATAATTTCCCTGCGACTGTTGAACCATTCAACGGAGGCTCAACGGGTACCGGTGGTGAGATAAGGGACAGGATTGCAGGTGGCAAAGGTGCGTTTCCTGTTGCCGGCACAGCTGTCTACATGACATCATACCCGAGGCCTGACGGAGGTCGTCCCTGGGAAAAGATGAGTTCTGCCAGGCCGTGGCTTTACCAGACACCTGAAGCCATACTGATAAAAGCCTCCAATGGGGCAAGCGACTTCGGCAATAAATTCGGCCAGCCACTGATATGCGGCTCTCTTTTAACTTTCGAACACTTTGAAAACCAGAAAAATTACGGTTACGACAAAGTTATAATGCTTGCCGGAGGTATTGGTACAGGGAAGCTGAAGGATAGTGAAAAGAGCGTCCCGGAGAAAGGTGATCTTATCGTACTTCTGGGAGGTGATAATTACCGGATAGGGATGGGAGGCAGTGCAGTCTCCTCCGTGGATACCGGCGAGTATCACAGCAAGATTGAACTGAATGCCGTTCAGCGGGCCAATCCCGAAATGCAGAAAAGGGTTTATAATGCCATAAGGGCGCTCTGTGAATCGGATTTCAACCCTGTAATATCAATTCACGATCATGGAGCCGGCGGTCACCTCAACTGCCTTTCGGAACTTGTGGCATCAACCGGGGGAAAGATCGATATCACCAGGCTGCCACTGGGAGACCCCACTCTTTCTGCAAGGGAGATAATAGGAAATGAATCGCAGGAGAGGATGGGTCTGGTGATAAAGGAGAGAGATTTCGGGGTACTGGGAGAAATTGCTGAGCGTGAAAGAGCACCTGTTTATATAGTAGGTGAGGTAACATGCGATATGCAATTCACATTTGAAAACCCTGAAACAGGTGAAAAGCCGATTGATCTGTCACTGGCATCCCTTTTTGGAGAACCGCCTGTAACAACGATGACCGATCAAACACCGGATACACGTTACAGCAAAACCAGATACTCTTCTGAAAAAATCGCGGAATATCTTGAAAAGGTACTCCAGCTGGAAGAAGTTGCGTGTAAGGACTGGCTGACAAATAAGGTTGACAGATCGGTAACAGGACGTGTGGCAAAACAACAGTGCGCAGGCATCCTGCAGCTTCCTCTCAACAACCTTGGGGCCATCGCTCTCGATTACAGAGGCAGGACCGGGATGGCGACAGCAATTGGCCATGCCCCTGTTGCAGGTCTTATCGATCCTGAAGCCGGCTCTCTTCTCTCGATAGCAGAAGCTCTGACCAATATTGTGTGGGCTCCCCTAAGGTATAAGTTAAAGGGAGTATCATTATCGGCCAACTGGATGTGGCCATGTAAAAACCCGGGAGAAGACGCCAGGCTATATGCGGCGGTAAGCGCCGCCAGCAGGTTCGCAATTGAACTGGGGATCAATATACCCACCGGAAAGGATTCTCTCTCCATGACTCAGAAATACGAGGACAAGGTCGTATTGTCACCAGGTACTGTGATCATATCCGCAGCTGCAGAGGTAGATGGAATAAGGCAGATAATTGGCCCGGTAATAAAAAATGACCCGGACACATGTCTTATCTATATCGATATGAGTCGTGATGATTACAAGACCGGTGGGAGCAGCTTTGCACAGGTACTTAACACTCTCGGAGACGAGGTTCCCACAGTCAGGGACCCTGTCTATTTCAGTACGGTTTTCAATACAATACAGGATCTGATAAGTGACGGTAAAATCATTGCGGGTCACGATATTTCAGCCGGAGGGATGATAACAACACTGCTTGAGATGTGCTTTTCGAATATTGAAGGTGGCATTTCAGCCGATATGACATCTATTGGTGAAAAGGATACAGTAAAGCTCCTCTTCAGCCAGAATCCCGGCCTCATTATCCAGGTGAACAATGAGGCAGACGTGAGGGACGTACTTACCGGCAGGGGAATCAGATATCATGTAGCAGGAAAGCCGGTTAATAACCGGCAAATTACCATAAAGAATCACTCTGAAAGATTACAGTTCGACATAGACCTGATGAGGGATTACTGGTTCCGTTCCTCTTACCTTCTCGACAGGAGGCAATCAGGAGAAGGACCAGCCCTTGAAAGATTCAGAAACTACAGGAACCACGCGCTCACCTGCAACTTTAGAGGATTCTCCGGCACGTTCGAATCACTGGGAATCTCTCCAGACAGGAAAAGTAAAACAGGTATTAATGCCGCCATAATACGGGAAAAGGGAGTGAACGGCGACCGGGAAATGGCTTATGCTCTCTGGCTGGCCGGGTTTGATGTCAGGGATGTGCATATGACAGATCTTATAAGCGGCAGGGAGACGCTTGAGAATATCAACATGATAGTCTTTGTGGGAGGGTTCTCCAACTCGGATGTTCTGGGTTCAGCAAAAGGATGGGCCGGTGCCTTCATGTACAATGAGAAAGCCAGGATTGCGCTTGAAAGATTCTACAGCAGATCCGATACTCTTTCCCTGGGTGTATGCAACGGTTGTCAGCTTATGGCAGAGCTGGGGCTGATTTACCCACAGCATGAGAACAGACCGCTGTTGCTCCACAATAACTCACATAAATTTGAATCAGGCTTCGTCGGCGTAAAGATACCTGATAACAATTCGGTGATGCTGGGCAACATGTCAGGAATGGAGCTGGGCATCTGGATAGCGCACGGAGAGGGGCGATTCTCTCTGCCTTTTGATGAAGAGATTTACAATATACCACTCAAATACAGCAGGCAAAGCTATCCGGCAAATCCCAACGGTTCGGATCACGATGTTGCTGCTTTATGTTCTGATGACGGAAGACACCTGGCAATGATGCCTCATCCTGAACGTTCCTTTTTCCCGTGGCAATGCGGGCATTATCCCGAAGAGAGAAAATATGATGATGTAACACCCTGGATCAGGGCTTTTGTCAATGCTGCTGAATGGGTAAGAAAGGTTACCTTGTCGAGGGAGTAAGCTTAACTGACATAAGCCTTATATCGTCAGCCTGACGTTTATCCTGGTTTCTTGCCTCAACAGGCAATACCATCTCACTCATCACCTGAATACTGAATTCACCAGCTTCAGCAACGAAGAATGATCCCACATATGAATCGGCTCTGAAATAGGGGTAAGAGACTTCCGATGAGTTACTGATTATCCTGTCCGCTCCCGGCACAACCTCAAGTTCGGTGTCGAGCATAGTAACCTTAACATTTCCTGAAGAACTCAGATCAACAGTATCCTTAGTTGCACTTGACAGCCATACACCGTACCGGCCAGGTTTGGAAACATAGACGCTCCATTCGGCAGTGTTGGTTGCCGGATTTTCCACGTTCCTGTAAAACGCCGCGTCCTCCATCTTCAGAGAAATAGTCCCGTCATCCGCCTGAACAATACTGTTCTCCGACATTTTCTGGCTCTTCTTCCAACCTTCGTTGCCGCATGACCAGCCTGTCACAATCAATACCACTACCAGAAAAATCAATACTTTTCTCATAATCAAACAAATTAAATGGTGTATAAAATTACAACGTAAGAATAACAATCAGCGTATCCAATTGTTGATAAAACTACAAAAAAAATGCCAAATTTCTGCTAAAAGATATCAACAGATTCCTTGAGGGAATATGTCTCGGAAAGGTTATTTTTTTCAAGCTGGTGATCTGCAACTGCCTCTGCAGCAATTTCACATATATCGGCTACTTTGGTCGCTGTTGCCGATGAAAAAGTTTTTTTACAAAGGGGGCAGGAGGTAACCAGAACTTCAGGGTTAGAGGCAGTCAGCCGGGCAGCTGCATCTACTGCAATTTTTTGCCTGTCGCTGTAACTTATTTTTATGTTCGCCAGGCTTCCACCGCAACAGAGTGAGTTTTCATTTTCGTACTCTGTTTCATCAAGCTCCGCCACATGTCTGATCACATCTTTTGGCTCCTCATAAATGCCGGAGCCCCTCCCCAGTTCACAGGGAGTGTGATAGACTACTCTTGTGTTCAGGAAATTCATTTTCACAATATCCTCATCGATTAAATGCTTTATGAACTGGCTGTGATGAAACACTTCCACATCGAGGTAATAGCTCTCTCTGAATACTTTATAACATATTGGGCACGATGTTACCAGAGTATGTGCCCCCGATTGCCATATAAGTTTCGAGTTAAAATTTATAAGCTCTCTTGCCTCCCGGTCCTGTCCTGCAAGCATTAATGGCCTTCCGCAGCATGCACCCCCATCCCTGTCAAGGAACGACCATTTAAGTCCCGATGCATCAAGTATTCTGGTCATTGATCTGATAATACCCGGAGTAAGATGGGTCATACAGCCGGCAAAATAAAGCACTTCGGCCTTTTCGGCACTCTGATCTCCAGGCAGATAGCCGTAAGAATGATGACCATTGGCTTCATGAAGATCAGCGTGGTTCCTTTTTCTGAAATAGCCTTTCCATATATTTGTGAAACCTGACTCTGCTGAGCTCTCCCTTCTCTGTATCATTCTTACCGGAGAGAGCTCGATCCCCACAGGGCATTTCTGATCGCACCGGCCGCATAAGAGGCAGTTGTATGCAATATGCGAGGTATCTTCATCATTGCGTATCGCTTTCATCAGGTATACCGGCTGAATATTCTTTATTCCTGCCGCAAAGTTCATCTGACACTGGTCGATACATATTCCGCACGATGAACATGAGTAGACCTGTACCTCGGAAAAGCTGCCTGATTTGTCTCCTGTTCTGATGCCGGAATTTCTCATGAAGATCAGAAAAAGTTCAGTCGGGATATGCAGATATCTCGTCACGGGAAGCATTATGAAGAATGTACCCAGCGAAAGGGAATAGAGCCACCAGAAGGGATAGGCCAGGTCGTTTGCAGGGAGAAATGAGGCAAGCCAGGAGCCGAGTGTTCCTGTCAGGAAACTACCGGAATGATATGCTCCGCTTGTAAGACTCTCTGCAATAAGCCGTGCCGGAAATATAAGCCAGAGGGATGTAAGGGCTACCTTATCAAGGCCTTTTAGTCTTGTGGATTTTCGCATCCCAACCACCTTGGGAGAGAAGCGTTTAATAACAGCAAGTAAAAGGCCCGAAAGGATGAAGAGCAGTATAAGATCCATCAGGAATGCCCATACAGCTTCAAATCCGGCTCTCCCGTGTTCCGGGTTGAAGAATTTGAAGAATATTGCTTTGTAAGGATGATTAAGATGTTTCTCGCCAAAAATATCAGCCTCAATTGTCCCGAACAATATCAGAAGGAACCATCCGAAGGCAAGGCTCATATGCATATACCCCAGCCTTGGATTGGTTTTCAGAATCTTACGGTGGATGAGACTTTCCATGAATATCTCTTTCAGGCTCTGCCCAAATGCTTTACCGAAAAACCCCCGTTGCAGTCTTAGCTTGTCAGGCCTTGAAAGTCCTCTGAACCATATAATACTTCTTCCTACAACATAGAACAGGATAAAGTAAAGTCCGATATTAAATGGTATTACAAAAGGATCAAATTGCATGTGTCTCCTGATTTTTAAACGCTTTTTTTGCCAGTTCAATTATATTCCTTGTATTGACACCCCGCGGGCACACAAGAGAACATTTCCCGCAGAGCATGCATTTCCCGATATTCGTCCTGACCTTTTCATTCTCCCCCCTTTTCAGGAGTATTTGTAACTCCCTCAGGCTGAAAGGGGTATAAGCGCCGGCGGTACAGGTAGAAGCACAACAGCCGCACTCAATACAGAGCCTGAAGCTTGGTTCATTCCTTAAAATATACTCCGCAATACTTCTGTCGTTGGAATCAAGATCAATAACCCTAGCTTTCGATAATGTAAACCCAAACTTATCCATTTCTGATCTCCTCTTTCACCATTCCCGATTGTATATATCTGATAATTCGTCCATTGCGTGTCATCTTCATATCTTCTCTTTCAGGTAATCAATTACCTCAGCTGCTGCAGCCCTTGCATGAGATATAGTTTCGGTGATATTCATCGGAGCTGTGCAGCTCCCGGCATAAAATATCCCTTTCCGGTTACTAAGGTTGCTGCCAAAATGATTATCTGCCGGGGCAAAGAACCTGTTAGCACCTCTGTTAAGGCCAGCCATTTCAGAAACTTCGATACCTCCTTCCGACATTTCCATTCCTGCCATCAAGACTATCATATCAACTTTCAGCTTAACAGGCCGTCCGGCAAGAGTATCTTCTGCCTTGAGCAGAAGCTTGTGATCAATGGTTTCACTTACTTCTGAAACTTTTCCTCTGATAAAATTTACGCCATACTTTTCCTGTGCTTCGCGGTAAATCTCCTCATACATAGCGCCGCCCATCCTCATATCCATATAGAAACAATAGACCCTGGCATCCTTTATATACTCTGTTATCTCTATGGCCTGTTTTACTGCGGTTATGCAGCAGAGCTTGGAACAATACAGGTTTCCCGCTTTTTCGTCACGTGATCCCACACAATGCACAATACCAATTGTCTGTGGTATATTTCCGTTGGTAAGTCTGACCTCTCCTTCCCTGAACATTTCTTCAAGATCGGCCGAAGTAATGACATTATCATAAATATGATAACCGTATTCCTCCTTTCTCTCACTTCTGAAAAGATCAAATCCTGTTGCCACAACCACAGCATCAGCTGCAATTGTATCACCACCGGAAGTATTAATCAAAAAAGAACCATTATCGTGACGCAGCCCTGATATGGTGTTCCCGGTGATAAGTGTGATTGCCGTATGATCGATCTGACTGCGAAGATATTGTATCACTTCTTTACCGGCGCGTCTGTCGGGAAAAAGATGATGCCAGTTGTTAACATTGCCCCCTGTCTCCTGATTCTTCTCAACAAGGGTAACCCTGCAACCCTGACGCGCAAGTTGTCCGGCCACTTCCATGCCGGCAGTCCCTCCCCCGATCACTATAACATTGTTAGTCATCATCAGGCGTTTAGAAGATTTTGAGGGAGAGGCATCTGCTTTCCGGCCTTAGTTCTGTACTTGTCTTTTTCATCATATTCGACTCCCATTTTCCTCAGAAGAGGTTCTGACTGAACCATATGATACTGCAGGCCAAGATCCCATGGATTATAACCCATGACCAATCCGGCCAGCTCCTCATAAGTAAGGACAGGTATTGATTCTCCATTGGCCCCGTAAACAGAGCCATCCATTTCTCGTACAGTATATTGCCATTTATCCATGAACATATTGCATCCAGGACAATTGGTAAGCACCAGATCTGGTTTATAGGGTTCCATTGATTCAAATTTCTTAACGGTATTGGAAATTGAATAGCCTCTGTTTGCCTGGACAAGGTATTGCCTGAATCCGAAACCGCAGCAGTGCCTTCGCTCAGGATAGTCAATGACCTCGCCACCCCATGCTTCGATCAAACCACTTAGAACATGTGGAAACTCAGCTCCCCCGATACCGGATCTGGGAAACATTTTAGAATAATGGCAACCAATATGCTCAACTACTTTTAGCGGTTCTCCTGTTTCTGCATTTATCAGGGTATGTTTTGCCATTTTGGCAATCTCATCACGGAATTTATAAATTATATCACTCGTATGAGCCATATTTTCAGGAATATCAAACTCCCTGCCAGTTGCCTTTAAAAGGTACTCCCTTGTCTTTTCCAGTTCCTGCGGAAAATGCTTCCATGTTTCAATAATTTCTGTATAGATTCCAAAAGAGGTCACACATGATATTGCAATATTCTTATATCCTGACTCTTTCATCAGTGCGAAATGGCGCGCAACTACTGTCATTATTGTGGAGAAGGGTACTATGTCCCCATGATATCCAATTCCTGTGCATGTAGTATGTGAAGGATTCTCAAAGACATCTTTACCAAGGACATTCCGCATGAAATGCAGAAAAAACTGTTCCGAGCCCGGAAAAAAGCTTTGCCTGATACAGGATCTGACATAGAAGAAGTGGTCGTCTGCTATCTCTTTCTGGTATTCGGACCAGATCTGTTTTTTACCATCTTTTTTCATCCCGGCACAGATTGTTAAGCAGTGTGTGTATTGTTGTTAGCTGTAAATACCTCTACAAAGTACTCATTATCAATACCATTATTATCAAATTGCAGTCCCATTTCAGAAGCTTTTTTCCTGGAATGAGCTTCGATTGTATTGAAGAAATCCGTTCCTCCGGTCACGTCGAAAATCTTTTTCAGTTCCTCTTTTGCCCCCTCGTCAATCTTTCTTAATGGCCCTGCCCCAAGCTCATCTATTCTGCCACCCAGACGTTCATACACTTCCTTCGAGTGTTCGATGATATAATTCCAGACAGGACCCTGTTCGGGATGCATCTCAGGATTTACAGCATAAGCTGCAACACAATATCCGTATTTAAAGATGTTCTCGCCTATTGTTCTTTTTATCGCCAACTGTTGTCTGCCTTTCTCCGATTCAGTGAAATATCCCAGCTTTTGCGACAGGGTTCTCAAAGCCATTATGACCAACCCCGGTGTATTGCCCCTTGGACAGCGAAGCTTACACGACATGCACTCTCCGCAATACCAGATCTCTTCAGACTTTAGCAAACTTATTATCTTATCATTATCTTTTGACTGAACCGTATCGGCAATTTTTCGGGGATCATAATGATAGAATTCAGCTGCAGGACATATTGCCGTGCAGACGCCGCAGTTCATACAGGCTTTAAGGCCCTCTTCGAACCTCACATCCTGCATCAGCAGATCGTAATAACTCTCCATAAGATTTAATGAGATTATCAGCATTAAATACCTGACAGCAAAAGTACTCCATTTAATAAGCCTGTATAAGCGGGTTAAAACCTATTTTGGGTGTGGTATTTATACTTATAAAGACGGAAGACGGAAGACCCCCGCCTGACCGCTGACGCAGTCAGTCGGGCAGGGAAGACAGAAGACAGAAGACAGAAGACAGAAGACAGAAGATAGGAGCGAAGCGGAGATTCCGCGACAGCGGAACGGAAGAAAGTTGGCAGTAGCAGTTGGACAGACCGAAGTGCGTCAGTTTCCTTTAAGTTTATCTGATATCAGAGTGCCGGATTGCAGGGTAACATTTCTGCCGGCATAATCTGCAAGGAGAGGATCGTGTGATACAATGATTACAGTTCCGCCGTTAAGATGATAATCCTTAACCAATGACATGAGCATCTTACTGTTTACCGGATCGAGGTTGCCGGTGGGTTCATCAGCGAGAAGCAGCAGAGGGTCATGTATTATAGCCCTGATAAATGCTGTTCTTTGCTTCTCCCCAACACTAAGTTCTGAAGGATACTTTTTCTCCAGATCCTTAAGCGAGCATTTTTCAAGATAATATTCAATTCTTTTATGTTGATCCCTGTCACTGCAGGCCAGCATTATATTCTCGGCCACATTAAGATAGGGCATCAGGTGAAACTGCTGGAACATGAATCCAAGCTCCATTTTCCGCAATTTATTCAGATACCCTTTCCCCTGTTCATGAATGTTTTCTCCTTTATAAAACACCATTCCTGAATCAGGAGTGACCATCCCTGCTATTGTATAAAGGAGTGTTGATTTCCCGGCCCCGCTTGGTCCGCTGACAACTACATATTCTCCCTTCCCGATGGTGAAACTCACATCAGCAAGGGCAGTGAATACTTCTTGTCCCGTTCCGTACCTCTTTGATATATTTTTTAATTCGAGCATCTTCTGAAGTTCAGCGTTGAGTGTTTATAGTTTTGCATTTATTCTTCACTTAAGGTTCTCGCTGCATCAATATTTGCAGCAACAAGAGCCGGTGCCCAGCCAGCCATCATCCAGAGGACCGGAAAAATAATTATCGTATAAAGGAAGAGGTTCCACAAGGGTTTAATGCTCATTGCCGTAAATCTGAAGATCTCCTTTCCAAAATATTCAGCAATGAGACTACCGGCAAAAAAGCCCGCGGCACCTCCGAGCAATCCCATAATGAAAGCCTTTGAAAGCACCATTAATATGATTGTACCATTAGTATTTCCCATAGCTTTCAGCAGGCCAATCTCCTTTCTTCTTGAGTTTACATTCTGATAAATCAGAAGTCCGGTTACGATCAG
>Ga0334886_1002488_pt1 | contig 18265 bp, 14 predicted proteins | sample GraSluR1_MG_9_FD_207232 | JGI IMG/M metagenome (GOLD analysis project Ga0334886, IMG submission 207232) | Sludge microbial communities from methane-producing bioreactor in Wageningen University, Netherlands - Granular Sludge_27_06-R1 | ecosystem: Engineered > Bioreactor > Anaerobic >...
GCACGACGATCTCCGGGTAGCCCTGTAGGGTGGCGTCGTTGATCACGCGGCGCAGCATCCAACGGGCGACGTTGCGCCGCCGCCAGCGGGGATCGACCTCGATATGGACGAGGTGCGCAAACGGCGGCTCGCCGCCCGGCCCGCCCGGCACGAGGATATAGCGCGCCGCGCCCACCCAATCCGTGCGGCGGTGGTAGAGCTGATACGTGCGGTCTGCCGGCGCGCCGCGGAAGGCCAAGCTCAGGTCGGCCATCGGCACGGCTTCCTCAAGCGGCTCGTGCAGCGGGCGGCGCAGGCAGTAATAGCGCGTGAGAAAGCGGAAGCCGAGCATCGTCAGGGCGCGCACGTGGTCCGCCCAGTCGCCGGGGAGGATGCCCGCGCCGCCCTGGAACGAGGGATAGCCGGTGCTGATGTGGAAAGCTTTGACATAGCCGATGCCATTTTCTCGCCAATACTCCTGCGCCTGCGAAAAGAGCGCTTCGACGACGTCGTTGATCAGGTCTTGGCGTTGCGGCAGAGCCAGAAAGCGCACCAGGCCGAGCGGATAATATTCGGGTAGGTCGAGGCTGTCGCTGTCGCGGCCGATGGCGCAGTCGAGATAGCCGATCATCTGGCCGGCGCGCCACGCGCCAAATTGCTGGCGCCGCTGTAAGCTTGCCGGGAAGACTGCCGGCGGCTCGTCCGCGCAGACCTCGCGCTCGAATGCCGCCGGATCAAGGGGACGGCTGTAGGGCGCTGTACCGATCCACTCCGAGATCAAGGCGGCGGCAGCGGAGCGGTCGGACGCGTCCAGCGGGCGTACGGAGAGACTGGGGGCAATCGGGATCATGCCGGCGTTCGCTTAGCCAGGGTTGCGTAAAGCGTATCTTGGTCTTGCAGCATGGGCAGGGCCGCCGTCTCGACATCGTCGAGGTCGAGCAAGCCGTTGCCGGCGTGCGGGTGGTAGACGACCAACAGGGCGCGGCCCATGCGCCCTTCTTCCGTGACGCTCATTAACTGGCGAAATTCGATCTCGCGCGGGCGGGCCAACGGCGCGGTGAGCGTGATGCGGTCCGGCAGCAGCGTCACCCGCGTCAGGGCCGCGCGCGTATTCCACAGTACGAGCAAGACGCTGATGACCAGATACAGCGCTGAACCGGCGTCGATGCGGCGGGTCAACTCCCAGGCGAACAGCCCGGCTATGACCAAACCGGCCAGCGCAAAGAGCAGATAGCGGGGCGCAGGGCGATAGACGGTCATAGGGGCCGTGCTCCTGTCTGCGGCTGGAGGGGGGCGCCACGCAAATGAGCGTAGCGTCGCGGGATCGCCCAGGGCGGCTCGGTGGGTGACATGGCGCGGCGCCAGTTATCCACGTCCTGCCAGGTCGACTGGATGCGGCGGCGTTTCGCCAGGAAACGGGGCAGCGCGGCCCAACCCGCCATGCGACCGCGCCACGCGGCCAGGTCTCCGCGCGTCGCCAGGCCATAGCCGGCAGCCAGGGCGTCGTAGGCCAGGATCAGCGGCAGGTAGCGGGCCAGCCAGGGATTGGGGTAGTTCTTGACCAGCAGCCAGACCTTGTTGCGGCCCAGCAAGAAGCGCTTGCGCGGCGAGGCGTCGCCCAGGGTGGCGGAATGGGCATGCAGGGCGCGGGCCTGGGGCTGCAAACAGGCCTGCCACCCGGCGAGACGGGCGCGCCAGGCCAGGTCCACGTCTTCGAGGTAGGCGAAGAAGTCGCCGTCGAAGGCGCCGACCTCGTCGAGCATGGCGCGGGCATAGAGGGCTGCGCCGCCACATGGGCCGAAAATCTCGATCAAGTCACGCTCGCCGGGGTCATCCGCTGCGCCGCCGCGCCAGTCCCAGGCGATGCCGGCCCAGTCTACGGCGATGCCGGCTGTGTCGATCTCGCCTGGGCGATGGGCGCGCAACATTTTCGAGCCGACCATGCCGAGCCGCGGCATGCGCTCCGTTGTGTCGAGCAGGCGTTCCAGCCAAGCCGGTTCGGGGCGGGCGTCGTTGTTGAGCATCGCGATCCAGTTTGCGCTTGCAAGTTGCAGCCCCTGGTTGCTGGCCGGGCCGAAGCCGGCGTTGGCCGCGTTGCGGATCACATGCAGCGGGAAGGGCAGACCGTTCGCCGTCCCCTCGACCAGGCGCAGCGAGCCGTCCGTCGAGCCGTTGTCCACCAGGATCAACTCGAAGTCGCGCGCGGTCTGGGCTGCCAGGCTTGCGAGCAGGCCGGGCAGCAGGCGGGCGCCATTTAGGTTGACGACGACGATGCTGGCGGCAACGTTGTGTGACGCGCTCATCGGCTCACGTTATTCATTCTCTGGTGCGACGAGATTCTTCAGCTCGCTAGCGCTCGCTTCAGAATGACAGATGCTTGGCGGGCACGCCAGTCATCGTCACGCAATGTCGCTCAGGAGCGGCGCCAGCGAACGGTCGACGCCGACCTCGAAGGCGGCGACGTCGAAGCGGCGGCTGCTGACCAAGGCGGCCTGAGCGATACGGCTGCGCAGGGCGCTATCCTGGATCAGGCGCAGAGTGTGACCGCGCAACTCGTCCGTAGTGTACCACAGATAGCCGTCCTCACCGTGGCGCACCAGTTCGGCCAGGCCGCCGCGTCCGATCAGCACAGGCGCGCAGCCGGCGGCCATCGCCTCGACGGCGGTGATGCCGAAATGCTCGAAGCGGGCGGGGTGGCGGGCTTCGTCCTCGCCGTAGCCGCTGGCGTGCCAGTAGATCGAACTGCTGCCGTAGAGGTCGACGAGGCGGCTGTGCGCGATGTCGACGTGAATTTGGATCGGGTAGCCTTGCGCCGCGGCGTGGACGCGCCGCAGGTAGTCTTGGTGCTGCACGCCGGCGGTGCTGCCGCCCGCCAGGTGCAACTCCCACCCGGTCAGGCCGGCGTCGACCATCTCGCGGAACTGCTCGATCATGAGCAGGTGCTTCTTGTTGTGGTTGTGCGCAAAGAACCGGCCCACGCTAAGAATTTGCGGGCGTTTGCTGTGCGGGGCGAACTGCCTTACATCTACCGGCGGGTAGAGGATCGTGCTGGGCAGGTCCCAATAGGTTGCGATCCAGCGCTGCGTAAAGGCGGAGATCGCCCAGATCAGGTCGTAGCCGGCGGCGATGGCGCCCAGGTTGGGGGGCAGGGAGTTGCGTATGCGGTCGCCCAGGTTGGGCCAAGTCTGATCGAACAGGCGGCGGAAGAGGCGGCCGCGTAGGTGATCCGCCTGCGGCGGCGTGGCGTAGAGCCAGAGCGGGCCGTCCGTCCGGCTGCCGCGGGCGTGGATGCTCAGAGTGCGTGCGCCGGCTGGCGCGGTCACGGTGACGGGGTAGAAGCGCCCGCTCTCGCTTAGCGCGATTTCTTCGACCGTCTTCCCGTCCAGGCGCAGTTCGGCGCCGGTGACGGACGGCGCGGCCGCGGCCAGCGCCAGGCGCACGGTTACGGGGCGCGGCCATCCCGGCAGATCGAACGCGGCAGCCTGGCCCAGGCCGTGGGCGTGCACGCCGAAGACCGCTTCGCCGCCATAGACGCCCTCTGCCGGACGCGGCAGTCTGGCCCAACGTTCGATCCTTGGCGCGGTCGCGCGGCGGATGCGCCGAATGATGCCGCTGGGCGGCCTCGCCGGGAAAAAGACGACCAGCGCATTGCGCCGCGCTAGGGGCGGCACGAAGTTCTGGTGCGAGGCGTTGATGAACAGGTCGTACTGTGCGGCGACGCGCCCCAATTCCGCCGGCGGGCGCAGAGGGACGGCGCAGAAGTCGATGCCGGACAGGTCCAGGCGAAGCCGTGCGGCAATGTCGCCGGCGCGCACGAGCGTGTGGCTGAGGACCGTGACGTCGTGCGTCTTGGCGAGGTGCGCGGCGATGGTTAGGGCGTAGCGTTCGCCGCCGCCCATCGTCATAAGCCAGCGGTCGTAGAGGCCGATCTTCATGGGCGGTCCGTCGCGTCGGGAGTGCCGATCTTCTGCTCGAGGCGGCGCAACTCCTGGTCAAGTTCGTGGATCGCGCCGGCCAGCCGCCGGTTGAAGTTCACTTGCCGTTCGACGATGCGGTCGAAGTAGGCTTCCTTGAGGTGGGTGGTCGCGGCGGAACGCAGCGCGGCCTCGGCTTGGCCCAGGAGTGGGAGACGCGAGCCGACGCGGTAGCCGCGCAGGGCTGTGTCCGCCTGTTGGTGCAACTCGGTGAGCGGCAGGGAGGCGACGGGCGCAGGGGCCTGTTGGGCGAGTTCGAGCGCTTCGCAGAGGATGGCCGCGGCGCGCAGACGGAACGCTTCGATTGAGAAACGTTGGGCGCGCTGCCGACCGCGGTCGATCAGTCGCTCACGAAGGTCCGGCTCGACCAGGAGGCGCTCGACGTTGCGGGCCAGTTCTGCGGCGTTGCCGGAGGCGAAGATCAGGCCGGCGGCCGCGTCAGCCGGGCCGTCTGCGCCAAGCAGCCAGGGCAAGGACCCGTCGGCGCTGGCGATCACCGGCGCGCCGGCGGCCATCGCTTCGACAAGCGGCGCGCCGAAGCCCTCGTGCTGGCTAGCCTGCAGGTAGACGTGGGCCAGGCGGTAGTAGGGGGCTACGTCGGGAACGCGGCCGGTGAAGGTGACGCGCCGCGCCACGCCGCGCTCGGCGGCCTGCCGCCGCAGGGAAGCGGTAAGCTCCTGCGTCACGACGCCGTCCTGGGTGTTGCCCACGACGAGCAGATGCAGGTCGGGATAGGCAGGGGCGAGCAGACTCAGGGCGTCGACGAGCAGGTCGATGCGCTTGTTGCCGGCGATGCGACCGATGTAGAGCAGCACGCGCCGGCCCTCCAGCCGCCACTGTTTGCGCAGCGCGGCCAGTTGCGCCGGGTCGGGCTGGACGGCGTAGCGTGCGATGTCAATGCCTAGCGGCGCCACGCGCAGCCGGTCGGCAGGGTAGCCGGAAGAGCGCTGCAACTCGGCGGCGATGAAGGGGCTGTTTGCGACGGCGAGGTGGGCGCATTGCGCCAGGTCAGTGCGGATTTGCGACGTCTCCAGCAGATCGCGTCCGCCGCTTTGCGGCCAGAGCGCGGGGGGCGTAACGCCGTGATACCAGAAAATGGCCGCGCCGTCTATTGTCCGAAAACGCTCCGCCAGGGGGAACCAAAGCGGGTACTGCAGGATCGTCAGGTCCGCGCCGCCTGTGTAGCCCGCGTAGTCTGTTGTGCGGGCGATGGGCCGGATGTCGGCGGGCAGATCGCCGAGGCCGTAGCTGCTGAAGATGGCCGGGCGCATGCCCAGGTCCGCGGCCACGCGCGCCAGGTCGAAGGTGTGCCGGCTGACGGCGTCGCCTTCATAGAGCCGATAGACGAGGATGTGGCAGGTGCGTTGCAACATGGCGTGCAGCGGGATGCGCGGGTCTCCTATGCGAAAACGCCCTACGCAGAGACCGTGGGGCGTGCGGCCGGCTGCGGTTCGGTCACGCGCGCGGGTCGCTGCCGAGGCTGCTCCAGTCGACGCCGATGCCGAAGCCGGGTTCGTTCGCCTCGGGATCACGGAATTCTAGGATGAGGTCGAATTCCTGGCGGTCGAGCAGGTCGGGCTTGTCCGAGATGCCGTCGGTCAATTCGGCGACGATGCGGTACGTTGCGCCGGGCGACGGGTCGCGCAGGTGCAGCGTCGTTTCGATGCGCTGTTCGCTGCGCGACATCATGTAAACGCTGGTGTTTTCGCTGCCGTCGGCGTTGAGGACCGCGATTTCGACGTTGGGGGTCTTGTCTTGGATGGCAGGCAGCCACAGGCGCGTCCAGATGCGCTTGAGGTCGGGGTAGGGATAGAGCACGATGCGCTCGAAGCGGAGCGGCGTATCGTCTTGGAAGAGCGGAATTTCCATAGACCTGCACTTGTCTCGCTGCTGTGCGCTTTCTCTTGGCGCACGACGACATTAGGCGGGAAGGCGTGGGAGTCGAACCCACCGCAGCCGGCTCTGCGCCGCCTGCCACTGATTTTGAAGACCAGGGCGCCCACCGGGACACATCCCCTCCCACCGCTATTGTACGGCTTTCGGCGGGCGGGGGCAAGACACAGGGATTCCGACCAAGACGTATCTTCTCGCTGCGGCGCGGCGTATTTCGTTTATCGAAGGGGCGGTTGTCGCCCGCGACTCTGGTCAGTGCTGGTCAGGCTTGTGACATCCTGGGCCCACTTACGGGCAGGTGCAGCGAGTGTGCGAATTCCGGCACGCGCCGGTTGAGCCTGCGCTCTTGCGCGAAACGATCCCTTTGACTAGAATGACCTCGGATTCCGCCCTGTGGCAGGCGGAGTTCTCGATATTGCCGCGGCGCTTTGCCGTAAACCTTTGCCGCTGTACACCACCATGCGTAAGGACGATTTTATGTTGCCCAAGACGGCTGAACGGAAGACTTCACTGCTCCTTTGGGCGGTTGTCGCATTGTTTGCAGTGGTTTTGACTGCATGCCAGACGGCGGTAGAAAGCGGCGCGATCGCACCGGCTGAGGCAACGCCCGCGGCCGCAGAGTCCAGCGTCCTGCCCATGAACCCGCTTGCCGCCGACCAGTCGGCCCCGCCCGCCCGCCTGGAGATCCCGGACCTCAACCTGGACGTGGATGTCGTCCCGATGGGCTGGCAGATCGTGACGGTGGACGGCAAGCGCACGACCATGTGGACGCCGCCGGAGGATGAGGTCGGCTGGCACGTCAACAGCGCACACGCCGGGGCGCTGGGCAACGTGCTGATTTCGGGCCGGCAGGCGGACGGCGCTGCGGTCTTTGCGCCTCTGGCGCTGGGCAGCGTCACGCCCGACCAAGAGATCTGGCTCACCGATCAGGATGGGGTAACCTTTGTCTACCAGGTGAGCGAGGTGTCGGAGCCGATTCCGATCACAGGCGCAACCGACGAGGAAATCGAACGTGCCGCGGCCTATCAGGAGCAGAGCGATACGGCCCGGCTTACGCTGATCACCGGCTGGCCTGATTTCACCACCACGCACCGGGTCTTTGTGGTGGCGGATTTTCTCGGCGCGTTGCAGTAAGGCTGGGGTAGGGCTGTGCTGTTTGCGCTATGAGCGAGGCCGGCGAGGGTCTGCTTTGTTCGGTGATCGTGCCGGTGTATAACGGGGCCGCAGTCATCGGTCGCTGCCTTGACGCGCTGGGGGCGCAGTCTTGCCCGCCCGGCTCCTACGAGATCGTCGTGGTGGACGACGGCTCGGTCGATGCCACGGCGGCGACGGTGCAAGCCTGGCGCTTGCGCCATCCGGCGCAGCGCTGCCGGCTGGCGCAGCAGGCCAATGCCGGGCCTGCCGCCGCTCGCAACCGCGGCGCACAGGAAGCGGCGGCGCCGCTGCTGCTCTTTACCGACGCCGACTGCGCGCCTCTGCCCGACTGGATCGAGCGCATGGTCGCCGCTTTCGAGCAGACGGAGACGGCAGGCGCCAAGGGCGCGTACCTCAGCGACCAGCGCGGATTGGTCCCGCGCTTTGTGCAGGCCGAGTACGAAGACCGCTATGACCGCATGGCCGGGCTGGAGCAGATCGATTTCATCGATACCTATTCAGCAGGTTACCGGCGCAGCATCTTCCTGGAGAACGGGGGGTTCGACCCGATCTTCACGACGGCAAGCGTAGAGGACCAGGAGTTCAGCTTCCGGCTGGCGCAGAAGGGCTATCGCCTGGTATTTGCGCCGCAAGCGCGCGTCAAGCATCTGCACGACGCCAACGTGGCCGAATACGCGCGGCGCAAGTATTACATCGGCTTTTGGAAGGCGCTGCTGACGCGCTGGCACCCGGAACGCCTGGTGCAGGACAGCCATACGCCGCCCGCGCTCAAGCTTCAAATCGTGCTGTGCGCCGCGCTTTTGGCTTTGGTCGCCTTGTCGCTTGCGGCGGCGGGCGTTCCGATGCTGCGTTGGGCTTGGGTCGCCGCGGCGTTGATTGCGCTCTTGTTCGTAGCGACGGGGCTGCCGTTTATCATCAAGCTGGCGCGGCGAGATGCAGCCCTTGCCCTGATCGGGCCGCCCATGCTGTTTGTGCGTGCGCTGGCGCTGGGCGCCGGCTATGCGATTGGCTCGATCCACTTTGCGGGGACGCTTCCCGGCGCCAGGCAGCCGGTGATCCCCGGCTGGAAGCGGTTCGTCAAGCGGGGCATGGACATCGCCGGCGCGCTGATCGGGCTGGTTGTTACGTTGCCGGCGATGGCGCTCGCGGCTGTCGCCATCAAGCTGGACTCGCCGGGGCCGGTGCTCTATCGCCAGGTGCGCATCGGCGAAAACGGCCGGCCATTCCGCATCATCAAGCTGCGCAGCATGGTCGCCGGCGCGGAGCAGCAGTTGCCGGAATTGGTGAACCTGGCCGATTTGCCGGAGCCGGCGTTCAAGCTGCATCCTGACCCGCGCGTGACGCGCGTCGGGCGGGTATTGCGGCGTATCAGCTTGGACGAGGCGCCGCAATTCATCAATGTGCTGGCCGGCGAAATGAGCTTGGTGGGCCCGCGTCCGGAGGAGGAGCGCGTCGTCGCGCTCTATGCGGATGCACAGCGGCGCAGGCTGGCTGTGAAACCGGGCATGACCGGGCCAATGCAGATTCGGGGTCGCGGCAATCTGACCTTCGCGCAGCGCATCGGCCTTGAACTGGAGTACATCGACCAGTACAGTCTGCGGCGAGATATCGCCATCATCCTGAGGACCATTCCTGCGATCGTGCGCGGGGATGGCGCGTTCTAAGCAGGGCATTGGCCTGGGCTTGGATAGTGATAGAAGAGTGAGGTTGAGGGACGTATATGCAAAAACAGATGAGACAGAAACAGGCAAGCTGGCTTCGGCGCTACTGGGTAGCGGCGGCGATTGGGGCGATTATGGCGTTGGCGTTTGGCCTAGCGGCGGAGGGACCTGCTTGGGCTGCGCAGCCCGCGGCCAAGGTCTATCAGACTGTGCCCAGGCCGACAGCTACGCCGGACAACGGGCCGGTGGCGACGGCCACGCCGCGCCCGGATGACAATGGCGACCGCGATGGCGGAAGCGGCGGAACGGGCGGACAGGAGGAGGACGGCGGCAGCGCACCCGTCTTCTTCTTCGCGCCGCCGGATGCATCCGCCGACCTGACCGCCGTGGTGACGGTAGCCACTCTGAACATGCGCGAAGGCCCCGGCGCGGCGTTTCCCGCGGCCGGCGTGCTACGCTCCGGCGACGAGGTGCAGGTGCTGGCGCGCAATGAAGCGAACACCTGGTGGCTGGTGTGCTGCGTGCCGGGGACAAGCGATCAGGGTTGGGTCAGCGCGCAACTGGTCGAACCGAAATTCGAGCGCGCCCAGTCCGCCGGTCTGATTCCCGTTTTCGGCGCACAGGCAGAGGTCGCGGCAGCGGAAACGCCTGAACCGGCAGCGCAAGCCCAGGCCGCCAGACTGCCGTTGGTCCTCGATGTGTCGCTCGACCCGCCAATTGTGTGGCAAGGCCAGACCGCCGACCTGATTTTGGAAGTCTCTAACCCCAATCTGGAGGATGTGCGCAACGTCGAGTTGAGCGACCAGCTTCCCGCGCAATTGGAACTGGTTAGCCTCTCCGCCTCGAATGGCGGCCGGGTGAGCGAACAGACCACGCCCGAAGGCGCCACGTTGATCCTGGCGCGGTGGAACACGGCGCCGGCGGGCGCAAGCGTGCGCGCCGTTATCACGGTTAAGGTGGTCGAGGACGTGGAAGACGGCGATGTCTTTGATAATCTGGCGGCTGTGCGCGGGACGAACGCCACGTATACGACCGGCGCTGTGTCGATCGGCATGCCGCCCAAGCTGCTGCCCGATTTCCGATGATGTCCCGCCGCAGCGCAGCCGGTCCGGCTTTAAAGCGGCGGCCGTAGACGTATGCAGCACAGGGGGCGAGGAACCTCAGCCGCCGCGACGGCCCGCCATCCGCCTGTGTCACGCGCCCTGTGGAACGGCGCAGCCATTGCGCTGCTTTCCACAGGGCTTGCTTTTGGCCTCTACTGGTTCACTGCCGCGCCCGGCCTGACGTGGGCGCATGACGGCGCGGACGGCGGCGATCTGCTGGCTGCAGCGCTGACGGGCGGCGTGCCTCACCCGTCCGGCTATCCGCTGTATACGGCCCTGCTGCAAGGCTGGCTGCGCATGGGGCAGGCGTTGGCTCCTTCGGCGGAGGCGGCGCGGCTGGGCAATCTGTTCAGCGCGCTGGCGGCGGCGCTCAGCGCCGGTGTAACCGCGCTCGTAGCGCTGCATCTGATGGGCCCGGTTCCTGGCCGGCACGGAATTGCCCTGGCGACAGCGTTGCTTTGGGCGGTCAGCCCGCTTCAGTGGAGCCAGGCGCTGATCACCGAGGTCTACGCCTTACACATGCTCTTGGCCGCGTTGCTGGCGTGGACCGTACTCACCCAGCCGCGGCGTTTGCTGCTTGTCGCGGTCGTGATTGCGCTGGGGCTTGCCAATCACCTGACCTTTGCGCTGCTGCTGCCGGCTGCGGGCTACTGGCTGTGGCGCGGATCCGCGCGCCCGCGTACGGCCCAACCGGTCGCGCTGGCGCTGGTGAGCGGCGTTTCTCTGCTCGTGTTGCTTTATGCGCGCATCCCGGCTGCCGCTGCGGGCGCAGGCAGTCCGCCGCCGGTCAACTGGGGCTACGCCGATGGGTGGGAGGGGTTCTGGTGGCTGGTGAGCGGCGCAGCTTATCGCGGTTATCTGACGAACCTGAGCGGCGCGGGCGTCGCCGCACGCATTGGCGGCTGGGCGCAGACCTTGACCGGGCAGTACACGGTTGTCGGGCTGGCGCTTGTCGGGCTGGGGCTGATGCTTTGGGACCGGCGCAGACCGGCGTTGCGGACCTTCGGCCTGCTGTGGGCGTTGCCGGTCAGCGCCTATGCCGTCGCCTATTCTACCTGGGACAGCCGGATCTACCTGCTGCCGGCGACGTGGATGCTGGCGCTTTGGCTGGGCAGCGGGCTGTCCGTACTCGCGGCCTGGTTGTGGGATAGGCGGGGCGGGCGAACGGTGTGGGCGGGCTACGCGCCGGCGGTTATCGCCTTGGTCGCGGTCGCGGCGCTGGTTGCGACGCGCCTGCCGGAGATGTCGCTGCGACAGGACGACGAGGCGCGGGCATACCTTGCGGATGTAGTCGCTACGCTTGAGCCGGAGAGCATCGTGGTCAGCGGGGCCGACGCCGAGACGTTCGCCCTTTGGTACGGGGCGTGGGGCTCCGGTGAGCTGCTGGAGAAAGCGCCCGGCGCGGTGTTGGTCAACTTTGCGCTCTACCAGTTTCCTTGGTATGGCCGGCTGCTGGGCGATCTGTACCCGGAGACGCCCGGCGTCTCCGCCGGGCTTGACGCGCTCTTGGCGGAGAACGACGGACGCCGGCCCGTTTACTTTACGGAACTGCTGGATGTTGTGCCGCGCGAGACGCTTTCGCCTGCCGATCCGTTGTGGCGCTATACGCCGTGAACGTGCGTCTGTTGCCGGTTCGTTGCCCGCCTATGGTACGCTTATAGGAATATGTATCAATCCGTGACCGGATAGAACCGGCCGCGCGTTCTGATTGAAGGCAGCGGTAGATCTATGAGCCAGCCGGATTCAGTCCCATCACAACCCCCGATCATGGAGCCGGCGCCGCCTGCCGAACAGGCCGGACGCTCCATCAGCCGCAAGCAGTGGCTTTTATTGTTGCGCGTGGCGCTGTTGGTTCTGCTGGCGGTATTGAGCTATAAGATCGTGCGCGTGGGCCTGTTCGCCATGTCGGCCTACAACCATGCGTTGGAACTGCGCCAGTTGCGGGCTGACGGCGATCTGGGCGCATCGGACCTGGCGCAGGCGCAGGTTCCGATAGCGGAAGCAGCGCAGGCGGTCGCCGGTCTTGAGCAGGAGATGCGGTTCTTCGCTCCTGTGCTGCACGCTGCCCGGCCTATTCCCCGCGTGGGGCCGACAGTCGCCGCCTTCCCCGAATTGCTGGTCGCCGGCCGCGAATACGCGCTGATGGCGGGCGAGGGGCTGCGTCTTGTCGCGGAGGCGCAGAGCGGGGACGGCGACGCGCCGCTGCCGCAGCTGGCGTTGAGCGCCGTGGCGAATAACCCGGAAGCCTTCGCTCTCTTCGCAGAGCGCGCCCGCATTGCCGAAGCCGCGCTCAACCAAATCGACGCGGCTAAATTGTTGCCGGACCTGGCGGAACCGCTAGCCCAACTTCAGTCTGTGGCGCAGCTTGCGAGCGCCGGCTTAGCGATGGCGCCGGCGCTGCCCGACATGCTCGGCTATGATGGCCCACGCAGCTACCTGCTGTTGGTGCAGAACAACCACGAACTGCGGGCGACAGGCGGCTTCATCAGCGCCGTAGGCCGTATTACCCTAGACAACGGCGAGCCGGGCGAGATCGACCTCACCGACAGCTATAACATTGCGCGCGAGGATGCCAATCACCCGCCGGCGCCCGAACCGATGCGCGAGCACATGGGCATCCAACTGATCTTCGTGCGCGATGCCAACTGGTCGCCCGACCTGCCGACCACCGGCCAACTGGCGCGTGCGCTCTATGCCCAGGATGCCGGCGAAACGGTGGACGGCGTGATCACGGTCGATCTGCGCGCCGTCGAACTGCTGGTAGACGCTATTGCTCCGCTCCAAGTGCAGGGGTCGGACACGCCTGTGACCGGCGAGAACCTGGTCGAACAGATCAAGCGCTTCTGGGATCAGCCGCTGGAAACAGGCGATACCATCGAATCCGCCGGGCAGCAGGAATGGTGGAAGCAGCGCAAGGACTTTATGCCCGCATTGGCGGAGGCCGCGCTCAACCGTGTGCGCGGCGGGCGCTTCAACCCGCTGAAACTGGCCGACGCTATGTTGGCGGCGCTGGACGAGCGCGCCATCCAGGTTTGGCTGGTCGACGGCGAGATCGCCGCTGTGCTGGCCGAGTACGGCTGGGACGGCGGCTTGCGGCCTCAGGCCGGGGCCGACCTGCTCGCGCTGGTCGATACGAACGTGGGCTATAACAAGGTAGACGCCGTGCTGCAGCGCTCCGTCAATTACACGGTGACATGGCCGGACGGCGCGGGCAAGCCTGCGCTGGTCGAGGCGACGATCACCTACGTTCACCCGCTGGACGTCCCCGGCCATGTCTGCGACCATCGGCCGCGCTACGGGGACAACTACGACGATATGACCAGGCGCTGCTACTTTAACTATGTGCGTCTCTATGTTCCCGCAGGCAGCGAACTGGTCAGCGCCGAGGGCGTCGACCCGGCCTCGGTGAGCGCGGGGCCGGGCGAGAACGGCACGCAGGCGCTGGCCGGCTATTTCGAGATGCTGCCCGGCGCGGAGCATGTGGTGCGTTTTCGCTATCGTCTGCCGCAGGCGATCACGCCGGAGGGCTATACACTGCTGGTGCGCCGCCAGTCAGGCGCGGGACCGCTGCCGCTGCGCGTGGACGTGGACGGCCAGGCGGCGGAGACGACCGTCACGGCGGGAAACTGGTTGTGGTCGCCAGGCGGGGGCGCTGCGGACTAGCCCGCGTCCAGAAGTTCGAGCAGGGCGGGCAGCGCTTCGCCGCTGGGCGCTTGCAGCGCAACGCCGGCGATAGGCGTCAGCGGCGTCGGGTCGGGGTTGATCTCGATGATGGTCGCGCCGTGTTGCAGCGCCAGCTGCGGCAGTTGCGCCGCCGGGTAGACGATGCCGCTGGTCCCCACGACCAACATCATCTCGCATTCACGCGCCGCGCGCCACGCCTCCTCCATCTCGTGGTGCGGCAGCATCTCGCCAAACCAAACGATGTCCGGGCGGATGGGGCCGCGGCAGCGCGGGCAGACGGGCGGCGTCTGCGCCGTGATGTCCTGCGGCTGGAGGGTGTAGGGCGCAGCGCAGCGGTTGCAGCGATAGCGGGTGATGGAGCCGTGCAGGTGATAGACCGTGGGGCTGCCGCCGCGCTCGTGCAGGTCGTCGATGTTCTGCGTGATGAGGTCAAACTGGGCGAAGCGCGCGGCCAGCTTTGCCAGCGCGATATGGCCTGGATTGGGTTGCACCGACGAGATTTTCTGCAGCCGATCCATGTACCAGCGCCAGACCAGGCCGGGGTCTGCGGCGAAGCCCGCCTGCGAGGCAAGCTGCTGCGGGTCGAACTTGGACCACAGTCCGGTAGCCGCGTCGCGGAAGGTGGCAACGCCGGATTCGGCGCTGACGCCGGCGCCGGTTAGGCAAGCCACGGCCTGGGCGTCGCGGAGCAGGGCTGCTGCAGCGGCGAGTCGTTTATGCATGACGGCCGATTTTCCTATCCGTAGAGTTCCTTTGAAGCGCAACGTCTGCGTCAAGTATAATGCAGATGCCAAGACTTTGACAGCCTAAGCCGCCTTCGGCGGCGACGCTGCCGTCATTTACTCCACTCCACGAAGGATGTTACCGATGATGGACTCTATGCAGCCTGTGACCTACGCCGAAATCTACCGCCGAGCCAGAGAAATGCACGAGCAAATCCGCGCTTGGCGCCGCGAGATACACCGCCATCCCGAACTGACCTTTACCGAACACCGCACCGCGGGGCTGGTGAACGCCACGCTGATGGGCCTAGGCGTCGAGACGGAGACCGAAGTCGCCAAGACGGGTGTGGTCGGCCATATACGCGGCGGGGCCGGGCCTGTGATTGGGCTGCGCGCCGACATGGACGCACTGCCGATCCAGGAGATCAACGGCACGGAGTTCGACAGCACCATCCCCGGCGTGATGCACGCCTGCGGGCACGACGCGCATACATCCATCCTCTTGGGCGCTGCGACCATCCTCAAGGAACTAGCCGACCAGGGACGGCTGCCGGGCAGCGTGCGCCTGTTGTTCCAGCCGAGTGAAGAGGCGCAGGACGACGAAGGCAAGTCCGGCGGCATGCGCATGGTTGAGGAAGGCGCACTGGATAACCTGGACGCAGTATTTGGGCTGCACGTCAGCCCGATTCACGAGGTGGGCACGGTGGCGACGCGGACCGGGCCGATCACCGCTGCCGCAGACGAATTTACCCTGACGGTCATCGGCTCCGGCGGGCACGCAGCGCACCCGCACGCGGCGGTTGACCCGATCGTGCTCGCCGCCCACGCCGTTATGGCGATCCAGCAGATCGTCAGCCGCCGTCTCAAGCCCATCGAAGCGGGCGTTGTCACTATCGGTACGATCAACGGCGGTACAGCCGAGAACGTGATCCCCGACACGGTGACGATGCGGGGCACGCTGCGCTCATTCTCGCCGGAGACGCGCCAACTGCTGCGCGACGAGCTGCGTCGAGCCTGCGGCGTGGTCGAGGCGTTGGGCGGCTCGTTTGAACTGGATATCCTGGAAGGTTACCCGCCCACGGTCAACTCGGACGATGCGGCCGCGGTGATGTTCGACGCCATGCGCGAGATGCTGGGCGAGGAGCGCGTGCAGACGGCGGAGATGAGCATGGGGGCCGAGGATTTCAGCTTCATGGCTGAGCGTGCGCCGGGGTGCTTCCTGCGCCTGGGCACGCACAACCCCGCCTGGGACAGGCAATACTTGGTGCATCGGGCGGATTTCCGCATGGACGAGGACGCGCTGCCGGTGGGCGCGGCCGCGCTGGCTGCGGCGGCTGTGCGCTGGATGGAGACGCGCCGCTAGGGCTTATGGGCACGCTTCTGCGACTTCTCGGACGCATCCGCAAGGCGCGGCGCGGCGAACGCTGGGCCGCTGCGGTCGTCGCGGTCGCATTGCTGCTTCTTCCGGGGTGCAGCAAGGTTGAACCGCAACCGTTGCGGTTTGGCTCGGCTCCCTGGCGGGACGGAGAAACGAGTCTATACCGGATCACCGACCGCAACGGCCGGAATGCGGGCACTGTGCGCTATGCCCTCCGCCAAACGAGCGGCGACGGCTGGATGATGGTCCGCGAAACTGCAGCGCACGGCGTGCAGGAGACGATTGCCGTGCATATGGCGGGTGAGGGGTTTCGCCCGCGCACTTCGCTGGTCGTGCGCACGGAGGAGGGGGTTACAGAGCGGCTCAACGCAATCTATGACGGCGCTCAGGTCGACCTGGAGATGACCAACAAGCGCAACATCACCACGGTCGAGCGCATGAACATTCCGAGCGATGCGCGCGACCAATGGACGCTCTTTATGTTGGCGCGCGCTCTGCCGTTGGCAACGGGCTACAGCACGCGGCTAAACGTCTTTCTGCCGATCATGGGGCGCCAGTCGCGCGTGACTCTGACCGTGGCCAAGCCGGTGCAGGTGGACGCGCCCGCAGGGACGTTCGAGGCTTGGCCGGTGACGCTGGACCTGGGCGACACGAAGTCGACGCTTTGGATCGGGGTCGAGCCGCCGCACCCTCTGGTTAAGTACATGGACGGCGCCAATCAGGGCGCGTTTGAACTGGCCGAATTTTTGCCCGAGCCATGAGCGCATGGGATGGAGGATGCCGATGAGTGTGAAACTGGATCGGTTCACTTGGACTGTGATCGCCATCGTGGTCGTGCTGTTGGCAGCCGCCGTCATCACCGTTTCGCTCACCCAGGGGCGCGGCGTCGACGGGACCGCTTATGTAGAAGACGGATCGCCGGGCGCCGCAGTCTTCAATGCGTTTACGGCGTTGCAGAAGGGCGATCTGTACGCAGCGCGCGCCCAATATTCGGCGCGCGTCTTGGAAGACATTGCCGAGCAGAACTGGGACCCGTTCGCCGGCCGCGGGGCTGATACCACGGCGCGACGGCTGCGCATCGTAGGCGTCGAGACTGATCCGGGGGACGCAGATCGCGCGCTGGTGACCTTCGTCCAAGACACCTACTCCCAAGGCGGGCTGTTCGGCGGCGGCAATACATGGAGCCGCCGCGGGGTCGTCGAGGTGGTGCGCGAGGAGGGGGAGTGGAAGATCAACGCCCAGGAGTTCTTCTACTGAGGCCGCATTCAGCCGCGCCGGTTACCGGCAAGAGGTGCAGCCCGCGTAGGGCGCCGTTCATCTTTGGGGTGCGCAAGCTGTCACCCTGAGCCGTGCAACGGCGAAGGGTCTCCGTTTCGGTCTGGGGATGCTTCGCATGCGCTCAGCATGACAACTCGCCCTCGATATGAATTGGACCTGTCCGCGTGGGCCTGGCAACGACGGATTCTGACGCCTCTGCGCGCGTAGATGAGGACATGCTATGGCTACAACCAATCGCCCGCCAAGCGGGCTAACCGTGATCCGGCGGTTCTATTTCTATGTCGTCGCCTTTGTCAGTATCGTTGCCGGTCTGGTTGCGTTCGACAACCTGCTGGAAGCGCTGGACGACGTCTGGCTGGGCCGCCGCGCCCTGTACGACGTGGGCGGCGGCGCGTTTACGCGCGAGGTGCTGGCGGCGAGCGGCGGCGTGCTGGTGGTGGCCGTGCCGATTTTCTTGCTGCACTGGCATTTTATCCAGAAGCGGCAGGATGACGCGGACGAACGGCAATCGGCGCTGCGCAAGCTGTTTCTCTATCTCACCTCTGGAGTGCTCGTCGGCTTTATCCTCTTCCGCGCCTACGCGCTGCTCGAAGGCATTGCGGCCTTGGCGTTCGGCCAGCCGGTCTCGGCGAGTGACATCTGGCCCAGCGGCTGGCTGCACAACTTACTCATGCTCGTCGCCGCCTTCGCGCTGGAGATGTACTTCCGTCGCATCATTTGGGCGGACGGCGACTATGGCCGCGAGGCGGAGAATGCGGGCATCTGGCGGCGGGTCTATCACGTCGTCGCGGGTTTGGCGGGGCTGGGGCTGATCCTCTTCGGCGCGGCCGGCATCATCGAAACGGCCTGGCGCACGGCTACCAGCCAGGTCGGAGGCGGCCCGTTGGGCGCAGCCTCCAACTGGTGGTGGCATGAATCGCTTGCCAATGGCGTGGCGCTACTGCTGATCGGCGCTGTCTTGGCGCGGATCAACTGGCGGCGCTGGCACGCTCTCACCGCGGTCAACACGCACGAGGCTCGTTCGGCGCTGCGCCGCTTCTACCTCTACGTTGCCGTGACCGCGGCCGCGGTGGCCACGCTTGCGCCCGCGGCCAGCCTGCTGCGCGAGGCGTTGCTTCTCGCGTTCGGCAGCGGCGCGGCGGACCCGGCTGACCTGGTGCGCAAACTGGCAACGCCCATCGCCTATACGCCCGTGGGCGCGGCGATCTGGATCTGGCATTGGCGGTTCTTGCAGCGCGAGGCCGCCGAGTATGGCGAAAGCGAAGAGGGGACTGTCGTCCGCCGGCTCTATTACTACGTAGTGGCGGCGGTGGGGCTGGCGCTGCTCTGGTTCGGCGCGGTGGACATCGTCGGCGCGCTGCTGGATGCGCTTTCTGGCGGCATTTGGGTGGAGCCGTTGGCTACCGGCCTAAGCCTGCTCGCCGTCGGCGCGCCGGTG
>Ga0334886_1002495_pt1 | contig 18220 bp, 16 predicted proteins | sample GraSluR1_MG_9_FD_207232 | JGI IMG/M metagenome (GOLD analysis project Ga0334886, IMG submission 207232) | Sludge microbial communities from methane-producing bioreactor in Wageningen University, Netherlands - Granular Sludge_27_06-R1 | ecosystem: Engineered > Bioreactor > Anaerobic >...
GGTCAGGGAGAAAGGGTTTTATATCCTGCCGAGCGAACTTTTTGTCAATGTCCGAGCCAAAGCACGCCATAATGCCAACCTCAACGAAACGCTGGCAGCGGTATTTCGTAATATTGAACGTTCGGCCAAAGGGTTTGACAGTGAAGATGACCTCAAAGGCTTGTTTGATGATCTCGATGTGAACTCAGGCAAGCTTGGGCCAACGGTAGAAAAACGCAACCAGAAGCTGGTGAAGCTTTTGGAGGCCATCGGCGAGCTGAAGCTGGGCAATTATTACGACAACACGATTGACGCCTTCGGCGATGCCTATGAGTTTCTGATGACCATGTACGCCGCCAATGCCGGCAAGTCCGGCGGTGAATTTTTTACCCCCCAGGAAGTCAGCGAGCTGCTTGCCGAGATTACAACAGTCGGCAAAAAAGAAGTGAACAAGGTCTATGACCCGGCCTGCGGTTCCGGCTCGTTGCTGCTCAAATTCGTGAAAGTCCTCGGAAAAGACAACGTCCGGCAAGGGTTCTTCGGGCAGGAAATCAACCTCACGATCTATAACCTCTGCCGTATCAATATGTTTTTGCACGACATCAACTACAATCACTTTGATATTGCCCACGGTGACACGCTGACCGACCCGAAGCACTGGGATGATGAGCCCTTTGACGCCATCGTTTCCAATCCGCCGTATTCCACCAGATGGGAAGGCAAAGACAATCCACTGCTGATCAACGACCCGCGTTTTTCGCCGGCTGGCGTATTGGCGCCCAAGAGCAAGGCCGACCTGGCCTTTACCATGCACATGCTCGCCTGGCTTTCCACCATCGGCACGGCTGCGATCGTTGAATTTCCGGGCGTGCTGTATCGTGGCGGGGCCGAGCAAAAGATCCGCAAATATCTGGTGGATAACAATTACATCGATACCGTGATCCAGCTTCCGCCAGATCTGTTCTTTGGTACGACTATTGCCACGTGCATTATCGTGCTTAAAAAGAGCAAGAAGGACAACAGAACCCTCTTTATTGACGCCGCCGCCGAATTTGTCCGCGGGGGAAATAAAAACAAACTGAGTGATGAAAACCGCGCCAGGATACTGAAGGCGTTTACCGCACGCAAAGATGATGATCATTTCGCCAAACTGGTGGACAATACAACCATTGGAGAAAACGACTACAACATTGCGGTATCCTCCTATGTGGCGCAAAAAGACACCCGCGAGGTGATTGATATTCAAAAACTCAACGCCGAGATCGCCGGCATTGTTGCCCGGCAGAACGAACTGCGCACGGCGATTGATAAGATTGTGGCTGATTTGGAGGGAACAAAATAATATGACGAACCATGTACAAAAACCTATTATTGATGCCGAGGCATTCATGAAGTTCTTTGAAGAAACCACAGACGCGAAGTTTGTGGATGTTGAGACTGGCAAACCTGCGTTGGAGGTTCTTGCTAATAAGAAATCTGAAAAGAAGTCTGACTATGATTTGTGGCTTGAGCAGCAAGACGAAGATATAAAACAAGCCCACAAAATGGGAGAGCTTTAGAAATACTATGCCAAAACGCCAATCTAAAATCGAAAAACTGATCGCCGAGCTTTGCCCTAACGGAGTGGAGTATAGGGAGTTGGGGGAGGTTATTTCGCTTGAATACGGAAAACCACTTAAAGGAAACAATAGAAACAGCGGTGAATTTCCTGTTTTAGGCTCCAATGGAAGAGTAGGCTTTCATAATTCATTCGTGGTTAATGGACCATGTTTGATTATTGGAAGGAAAGGTAGTGCAGGTGCTTTAGTTTGGGAAGAAAAAAATTGTTATCCGATAGATACCACGTTTTTTGTAAAGCTTATCTATGATAAATTGGATTTAAAATACTTATTTCATAAGTTATCTACTTTGCAACTGACAGATAAAAAACAGGATGGTGGTGTCCCAGGGATTAATAGAAATAATGTGTATAAAATCGAAATCCCCATCCCGCCCCTTGCCATCCAACACGAGATCGTGAACATTCTGGACACCTTTACCACGCTGGAGGCGGAGCTGGAGGCGGAGCTGGAGGCGGAGCTGGAGGCGCGAAAGAAGCAGTATGAGTATTATCGGGATGAGCTGCTGACCTTTGGGGATGATGTGGAGTGGAAGACGTTGGGGGAGGTTGGCCAGTTCGTTAGAGGCAATGGCTTACCTAAAAGTGATTTTACCGAAAGTGGAGTTGGTTGTATTCATTACGGCCAAATCTATACATACTATGGAACTTTTACAGATAGAACCAAATCATTTGTATCGCCAGAAACCGCAAAAAAATTACAAAAAGTCCATAAAAACGATTTGATAATAACCAACACCAGTGAAAATATCGAGGATGTTTGTAAAACAGTTGTTTGGCTTGGTAACGATGAAATTGTCACAGGAGGTCATGCTTCTATATTCAAGCACAACGAAAATCCTAAATATTTAGCTTACTATACTCAAACGCAAATGTTTTTTGACGAAAAGAGAAAATTAGCAAAAGGCACTAAGGTTATTGATGTTTCTGCAAAAGACCTTGCGAAAATAAAAATCCCCATTCCGCCCCTCGCCGAACAAGAACGCATCGTCGCCATTCTCGACCAATTTGACGCACTGGTGAACGATATTTCGGTCGGTTTACCCGCGGAATTGCAGGCCCGGCGCAAACAGTACGAATATTACCGGAACAAGCTGTTGACGTTTAAGGAAAAACAATGAAATATGATCCGGAAGTTCATCACCGGCGTTCAATCCGATTGAAAAATTACGATTATTCGCATAGCGGGGCGTATTTCGTGACAGTGTGCACGCATAACAGGGAATGTTTGTTAGGGGAAATCACAGATAGTGAAATGGTCGTAAACGAATATGGCACAATTGTTTCCAAATCATGGGAATGGTTGGGTGTTCAATATGATCATGTTGAATTGGATGCGTGGATGATTATGCCCAATCACATGCACGGGATTATCGTTATCAACCATGATTCCTGTAGGGGCGGTTCGCGAACCGCCCCTACGGCAACCGTCCCCATGATGAAACGCAAACCCGTCGGGCGTTTAATCGGTGCATTTAAAACGGTATCCACAAAACAAATCAATCAAATCCGAAACACGCCGGGCATATCTGTGTGGCAGCGCAATTATTACGAACATATCATCCGTGATGAAAAATCGCTGGAAAATATCAGAAATTACATCATAAACAACCCGGCACAATGGGAGGAAGATGAAAATAACCCCCTGCTAGAGATGAAACATGCCAAGCAATAGCCGATACAATTTGGTGGCGGAAAACCCGCAAAGCACGGTGGTGGCGGAATACCAGGCTGTTTACCGCACCGCTAAGTCGTACCAGAGCGAGGCGGAGTTAGAGCGCGCTTTTATTGAGCAGTTGCAGGCACAGGCGTATGAGTATCTGCCTATTTCTTCCGAAGCCGATCTGTTGCGCAACCTGCGCCATCAGCTTGAAAAGCTCAATGATTTCAACTTTTCCGATGCCGAATGGGAACGGTTTTTTACCGGCGAGATCGCCAATCCCAACCAGAGCATTGCCGAGAAAACAGCCACGATCCAGGAAGATTACATCAAGAACTTAAAACGGGACGATGGGACGGTTAAAAATGTCTATCTGCTCCGTAAAGACAAAATTCACGAAAACAGTTTGCAGGTGATCAACCAATATGCCACCGACCTGCCTGCCGGCAGGCAGGAGAAAGGCCAACGGGCCAACCGCTACGATGTCACGGTTCTGGTCAACGGCCTGCCGCTTGTGCATGTTGAACTCAAGCGGCGGGGGGTGGCCATTCAGGAGGCGTTCAATCAGATCAACCGCTACCAGCGCGAGAGTTTTTGGGCCGGCTCCGGGCTCTTTGAATATGTACAGATATTTGTCATCTCCAACGGCACGCACACCAAATACTACAGCAACACCACCCGCTCGGAACATATCAGGGAATCAAGCGAAGGCGCTGTCAAGAAAGGCAAACGCACCAGCAACAGCTTTGAATTCACCAGCTGGTGGGCGGACGCGGCAAACAGGCCCATTACCGACCTGGTGGATTTTGCCAGGACCTTTTTCGCCAAGCATGCGCTTCTTAATATCCTCACCCGCTACTGCGTGTTTACCACCGACAAACAGCTTTTGGCGATGCGGCCGTATCAGATCGTGGCGACCGAGAAAATATTGAGCAAAATCGAGATCAGCACCAACTATAAAAAACTCGGCAGCGTGGATGCGGGCGGTTACATCTGGCACACCACCGGCTCGGGTAAAACCCTGACCAGCTTCAAGACCGCCCAACTGGCGAGCAAATTGCCCTATGTTGACAAGGTGCTTTTTGTGGTTGATCGCAAAGACCTCGATTACCAGACCATGCGCGAATATGATAAATTCCAGAAAGGCGCAGCCAACAGCAACACCAGCACGGCCATCTTAAAGCGCCAGCTGGAAGACGTGGGCGCGCGCATTATTATCACCACGATTCAAAAACTCGACCGGTTCATCGGCCGCAATAAGGGGCATACTGTTTTTGACGGCCATATTGTTCTGATCTTTGATGAGTGCCACCGCTCGCAGTTCGGGGAAATGCACGCCGCCATTACCAGGGCGTTTAAAAACTACCATCTCTTCGGCTTCACCGGCACGCCGATCTTTGCCGTGAACGCTTCTTCCGGCGGTCGGCCCGATTTCAAGACCACCGCGCAGGTGTTTGGCGATAAATTGCACACCTACACCATTGTGGATGCCATTGCCGATAGAAATGTGTTGCCGTTCAAGGTGGATTATATCTCTACCGTGCGCGAAGCCGAAGACATTGAAGATAAAAAGGTTCGCGACATCGACCGGGAAAACGCGCTTGCCGCGCCGGAGCGGTTGGCGAATATCGTTGGCTATATCCGCGACCATTTTGATCAGAAAACCAAGCGGAACAGCTTTTACAAGCTCAAGGACCGCCGGCTGGCGGGGTTCAACTCTATTTTTGCCGTCTCTTCCATTGATGTGGCCAAAAAATACTATGCTGAATTCCAAAAACAGCTTTCAGGCGTGCCGAGCGATAGAAAGCTCAAAATAGCGATTATTTACAGCTTTGGCGTCAACGAGGAAGAAATCGACGGCGTGATGGACGAGAACTCTGAAGACACCAGCGGACTGGATAAAAGCTCAAGGGATTTCCTGGACAGCGCCATCAAAGACTACAATGCCATGTTCGGGACATCCTATGACACCTCGTCCGATAAATTTCAGAATTACTATAAAGATGTCAGCGAACGGGTGAAAAACCGTGAAGTGGATATTCTGCTGGTGGTCAATATGTTTTTGACCGGCTTTGACGCGACGACGCTCAATACCTTGTGGGTGGATAAAAACCTGCGTTTGCATGGTTTGCTGCAGGCGTATTCGCGCACCAACCGCATTTTGAACACCGTCAAGACCTTCGGCAATATTGTGTGCTTCCGCAATCTGGAAAAAGCGACCAATGAATCCATTGCCCTTTTTGGCGACAAGGAAGCCAGCGGGATTGTGCTTTTAAAATCGTATGATGAGTATTACAACGGCTATAAAGACGGCGAAAGGGAAGTCCGTGGATATACCAGCCTGGTCGAAGAGCTTTTGGCAAAATTCCCCGTTGGCGAGCGAATTATCGGGGAACAAAATCAAAAGGATTTCATCAGGCTCTACGGCGCGATCTTGCGGGTGAGAAATATCCTGGTTACGTTTGACGAATTCAGCGGCAACGAAATCCTGACAGAGCGGGACATTCAGGATTACCACAGCATTTACATTGACCTCTATAACGAATTTCGCAAGGCAGGTGACGGCGAGAAAGAAAATATCAATGATGACCTCGTGTTTGAAATGGAGCTCATTAAACAGATTGAGATCAACATTGATTATATTCTGGAGCTTGTTAAAAAATACCACGAAGACCACATCAAGAACCGAGAATTGCTTGTTGACATTAACAAGGCCATCGACTCAAGCGTTGAACTGCGCAACAAAAAAGACCTCATCAACCAGTTTATTGCTTCGCTCGATATACATTCGAAGGTGGATGAAGACTGGCAGAAGTATGTGGAGAAGAAAAAGATTGAGGAACTGGAAGAGATTATCAGGCACGAAAATCTTGAGCACGACGAAACCTATCAATTCGTGCGCAACGCGTTTCGTAACGGCAGTGTAGCAACCACAGGCACTGATCTGGCCAAGGTTTTACCTCCGGTATCCCGCTTTTCTCCCGGTGGAGAGCGTTCCAAAAAACGCGAGAGCGTTCTGGATAAATTAATGCGCTTCTTTGAGCGGTTCTTTGATATTTCTAATGGAAAGTTTTAAGATGTTTTGAATTTATTAATAAAAACTACGCGGGAAATGTAGATGGGAGAAAACGGAGTCAGGCCCTCACCATCGACCCTTCCCGACGATGAAGAAGAAAATCATCCACGGCATATATGCAACAAACGAAAAAAAGGGGTGTTATACGGATCTGCATAACACCCCCCTAATAAATGACGCATTTTATAATATTCGTTGCATTACAATAAGTTATAAAGATTTTCTCCGAAAATAAAATATGTGTTACGTAGCTGAATCAGCTATGTTTGGTTATTATACAGAAACTATGTAATCAAGGTTGAGCGTAAAAGAAGAGAGCACCATGAAGGACCAATATTCCGGGGACATCAACGACTATCGGAAGTACGGACTGTTGCGCGTCATCATTCGTGCCAGTGGGTTCCGTATTTTGGTTGCTTGGATGCTGACGCCTGACGATGGGAGTACAGATGGAAAGTTCATTTCGTATTTGGAGCATCCAGGTAAGTGGTCACGTCACGACCCTATTCTGTTCCAAAAAATCAAAGAGCTTTTGGCGTCTGGCCGGAAGCGCCGAGTAAGCTTAATCGAAGGTAGCGGCCTTATCCCGAAAGCAGAATACTTCTCCTCCTTGGTGCCCGATACAGCTTCAGGCCGAAGCTCGTGGTTCAGTTCGCTTACCCAGCGGGCGCAAGGTAGCGATTGCGTTTTCCTCGACCCCGACAATGGGCTGGAGGTGAAATCAAAGGCTTACGGTGGAAAAGATTCATCCAAGTTTTTATATTGGTGTGAAGTGGAAGCACTCTGGGCCTCCGGGAAGTCACTATTGATATACCAGCATTTCATTCGCGAAAAGCGACTTAATTTTATTCAGCGGATGCTAGAGGCTTTGAGGAACGCGACACCCGGCTCCTTTGTTGAGGCATTTTCCACACCCCGCGTCGTCTTTCTCATGGCGTTGCAGCCCAAGCACCAAGAGTTTCATAGAGCAATCGTAAGTTCCGTACAAGAAAACTGGAAAGGGCAAATCCACCATTGGGAACTAACCCGCGCCCAACAAGGCGCTCCAGCCGACCGCTCACCCGCTGCGCGGGCTCGCGTCGGCTGAGCTCTGCGTTAGGCCTCATGACTATCGACATCGACAAACTGACCGAAGCCGAGCTCATCGACCTCAATCATCGAATTGTTGAGAGACTTCGCTTTATGCAGCATGCGCGAGCTCACGCAACTATGCTCCGCTTCAGCATTGGTGATCGCGTCACGTTTGAGCCGGACATGCGTGGCCCTGTTTATGGCGTCATCGTTCGCTACAACAAAAAGTCGGTCTCCGTGCTTACGGATGACGGTCAGCGTTGGACTGTAGCGCCTGGTCTTCTCCGTCCAGCATCAATAAAGGGCGCCAAGGATTCGTCTTCTGGCAACGTTGTCGCTTTACCTCGCAAGCCGGAAACCGGGGTTCGATTCCCCGTGGGACTACCATAAATAAAATCAAGGATATCGCCGATGTTAGCGCGATATTCAGGGTATAGCAAGACGCATTTACAGGCATGAAAAAGAGGGTAAAATCGCATAAAATCTGAAATCCTTTAATAGTTTTTTAGTACTTTTTTACACTCAGTGAGCTTGGCTTTCCAGGATGTATTGACCGAGAAGGGGCTATGTTTTTTCCATAGCTCCTTTTTGCTGTAATGATCATAATAAAAAAAATAATCAGAAGACCGTCACTGTCGCCGGCGAAATGGGGGGATTGACGATGAGGGATTCGTCGCCGTCATGTGACTGCCACGGGCCGTCGTTCTCGACGTTCAGATTGATTTTTTTGACGCTCAGCGATGTGACCGAGAGCTTGACGTCGCTGAAGGAAAATGAAACATCGAACCAGTAGGCGGTCTCCAACAGGTCTGCGCGGCACAGCGCCTTGATCCTGAAGGTGATGATATCTTCGGGTGATGTCAGTTCGACACACGCAGTATACGTCCCGGAAAATGCCGCCCCGCAGGTTACGTTTTCATATCCCATAAAGATAACTGTCTCATCGTCGCCCTGCCGCCATTCCCAGAGAGAGCCGCTTCCGTAATTCCGCACCTTCAGGGGCGGCAGCGTATCTCCGGCAACGTCGGCGATTTCCAGTCCGCACAGTATTTCGGCGCGCAGATTGTTAAAATTCCCCAGATCCAGAAACTCTACATCGGATTCGGTGCCCAGCACAGGGACCGGCACCGTGTATTCAAACTCGATATGGTGCCATCCCGGGGTGAACGATTCCGCCGGCAGCGACAGTTGAACCTGCGCCCAGGCATGAACCGCCAATGGCCAATAAAATAATTCGGGCCAGACGCACTGAGCCGTTATCGTGCCGTCCAGGGACAGGACATTGCCCGACCAGGTGGCGTCTATTTCCATTGCCACACCTTCTTCATCAGGACAATTTGTTACTGTGGGAATCAATGTCCCGGCCAGTTCCGGGCCGAGATCGGCATCCTCCATGAGCGAGCATTTCTTTGAGCACGGCTTCGGTTCTTCGGCAAACCCGATCACCTTCGGTCTGTTCCAGTCACGGTCCTCAAATTCAACAATGACGCCGTCGCCTTCGCTGAAGGCCTTTCCGTTGCAGGTCATGTATTCGACGGGAACATTGTAAAGGGCCGAACTCTGGTTGATATCCAAATTCTGCCGGCTGCTGACTGCCGGTTCGAGGCTGACGGCGCATATGTCGCCGTCGAGGGACGTGATGGTCCCGAACCGGTAGGTCGGCATCCATTTCTGCCAGCCGGGAAGCATGGCCAGATTGTAGAAGACGCCCGCCGGCGTTCCGGCGATCGCAGGCTCAAGCCGGCCGTCCCGGGTCGGATTGAAGGCGGCGCTGCCGTTGTATCCGGGCTGGACAGCCACCGCCTGCCGCTCGCCGGGGATCTCGATCGTGCCCACCTCGCCGCTGAGGTCCTCGGTGAGATCGGCGCACCAGGCGGTGACGACGGGATCGTCCGGCACGCCGATGCCCTGAAGGAACGCTTTGCGCTTCTCCAGGGCAATTTTCGTGAGAATGGCAGCCTCTTTATCGCGGCCGTCTTCCATTGCCTCGATTTTGCTTTCACACATGACGATCTGTCTGGTCAGCGCGATGATGAGGGCCTCGATGCGTCCGGTGCCGAGCTTCAATTGAACCTCGTACTGCCCGCCTTCTCCCCCTGAGATGATGACGCCTTTTCCCATTATGTCCCGGTTACCTCCATGAACTGCTGTGCCACGCTGACCACGTAGGTGATCAGGTCGACATCAAACATATCATCGCCGCAGATCACCGTATCGCCCGGCCTGAGAAAGATGTCCGGCGTGGCGCACCGGTAGGTGTATTTCCCCCGGTAGAGGTTCCGGCAGGTGGGATTCCTGAGCGTGACGGTCCTGCCGCCGGTTGTGGCGGTTCTATGGCCGGTGAGGACGATCGATCTGCTCCTGGTCCCCCGGGAGATGTTGATGTCCTCCAGGTCGGCCCGGATGATCTCCTCCTTCTGAAGCAGGATGCCTCCGGAACAGTAGTTCATGAAGATGATCATTTCGCCGTTCGGCCGGGCGGAGATGGCGGCGGCAGAGTCCATGCCGGGCGCCACGACGGAAAGATAGGTGGGATCCCCGCTCCGGAGGCGGGCCTGAAAGCTCGATATGGGGATGGCGACATCCGTGGTGCCGTCATTTTCGCCTGTTAAAACGAAGGTATAATAAATCTCCGCACTTTCTATATTGAATTTGTTGACCGATGCCATGTGCAGCGAGGCGACGGCGGCGAACGGATCGAGAACAAGCCGAACGCGGGGAGCAGCCAGGAGGCCGCCCCGGCCGGCTGCGGCAGGGATCGTGATGTGAAGTGCAAGATCACCGTCCATGCCGCCGATAGAACTGAGCGCCGGGATCTCCACATACCGGCCGATGAATATATCTGAAAGAGATAAAACGCCCGTCCCGGCAAGCGCCGGCATCAGGCGCTGATATTCCGGATTTCCTTTCAGTGCTGACTCTGACGCTGGGACAGGTACATTAAGGGTTATAGCCATCGCACCGTCCAGGGATGAAACGGACGAGAGCGGATCGCACGGGATGTACCGGCCGGTCACGGCCGAACTCATGGAGAGGCCGCCCTGTCCCGCCATGGCCGGAAGCGAAAGCTGAACCGCCGCCGCTGCCTGCAGGACCGTCTGCGATGAAAAGCCGGGTGAGACATCGATCTGTATCTCTCCTCCGGCCTGGGAGAATTTCCATATGGGCATGACGGGACCTTATTCCGAGTAGCCGATGATCAGCTCCGCCTTATACGCGCCGTCGGCATATTCTATCGCGTAAAAATTACGGTAGTTCTGGTATGCGGTGCCGTTATTGGCAATGTCAATCAGGATGGCGTTGCCGCTTTCCCATCCCTCCCTGTCGATGATCTCCTGGATGACCGCGCCGATATCGGGGGTCTCGTAGATCTCGCCTTCCGTCCAGGCCGCCGGCGACCAGTCCGCAGAGGCAGTGGTCTTGACGGCGTTGGCTATTGCCGTGGCGGACCCGGGCGCTGACGGATTATCGGCGGCGACCGCCCGGATCCTCACGGAGACGGAGTCGGACTGGGATGACCAGGCCCGCAGCCTGACCGTGGCGGATGCGATCCGTGCCCCCTGGGGAACCTGGACGTTGGCGAAGCGGACGTATCCCCCGTTGACGGTGTGATTGCCCGCATTGCCGATATTTACGTAGTTGTAACCGGAACGCAGGAAGGCGGTCGAGTAGTAGTGCCCGTCATCCGCCCCCGCCGCCGGATAGGAAGATGGCGCCGTGACCACATTATTGAGGCTGTCCACCAGGTCATCGATGGTCCTGATAATCTGAAGATTGTCGAACCACATGATCAGACCCCCGCAACATACAACGAGACGTTCCCGGACGAAGGAACGGCGGTGACGTTGATCTTGATTCCCGACGCTCCGATGGTGTTGTCGACGGCCAGCATGTTCCCCACATACCGGGAACTGTCCTGTATCCCCGTATTGGTGATGTCGTATTCGTCGCTCTGTCCCATGAGGCGGCCCGCCGAGTCGAAGAATTGAAGCCGCGCCTTCGCCGTCCCGTTGTCGGTGGAAAAATCGGATTTGATGATGATCCGGCCCTTGCCGGTGATGTCGATCGCCGTCGCCGGATAGGTGCCCGCGGCCGTTTTTTCGGCGATCTGTGCCGTGCCAGGAAGTGTCAGGACTCCTGAGCCCGGCGCCACCCGCTCCACGTACCGGGTTTCCGAATCCTCGGTAAATGAATGCGCCGCTATGTTTTTATCCGTTCCTTCGGCAATGGATATTTTCCCCGATGCCATAGTTCATTCCTCCTTAGTCCGTCAGCTGACATTGACCTCCAGGTTCTGGAGCTGGAAGCTCGACCCGTCGGGGACGGTGTAGTCCGTCCCGAAGTCGATGCAGCCGACGACGGTATCGTCCGCCGTGGTGTCGTCGTAGATGACCGCCGCGCCGGTGGGCCCGATATCGCCGCCCGAGGCGGTCCAGGTCACATTATCGAAGGTGGCTTTCCCCTTGTCGTTGACGTCGTCCTCGGAAACCTGCGCATTGGCCAGGGTCTTGTCGTCCTGGGTGTAGCCGTTGCCCGTGGCAAGCTGGTTCGCCGTCACGTCGGCGCGGGTGGCGTGGGCGTCCCTGTCAAAGGCGAAGGCGGTGTTCATGAGGATGATCTTGAACGTGTCGGCATCGAAGTCGATGTTCCCCGACAGCAGCTGGAACTTGTAATGATTTGACAGCGTGCAGGTAATGGCCATGGTTTATCCTCCTATGCAATCTTTTCTTTCGGCAGAAACTTGATATATAAATCGCCGTCCTGGATCTGTGCTTTCTCGATCACGCCGGCGTACAGCCCTTCGTCGAGGGACAGGTGGATCAGGGGCTGCTGCAGGAAGAGATCCCTCACAACCGGCCATTGCTCCTTCATGCCCGCGGCATAGAGTTCAAACGTCCGGTCGCCTTCGGAACAGCCCGAATCGATGAGCACGACTTCTCCGTCGAGGGTCTGCGTCCTCGAGATCCGCCGGGTCGCGTCCGCCCCGTCCCGGGACTTCCGGATTCTCCGGAAGACGGCGCTTCCCCCTTCATGACAGTCGATGGTCGAGATCACGAACATGGGCTATATCCCCAAGAGAAATTCCGAGCCTTCTTCCGTGGCCCGGACCTGGATATTCTCCAGGATCTTCCACATGAAGGCCTCGATCTCAGGTTCGAGGCCGTCGCCGGTGATGGTGATCAGGGCGTCGCCTTTGCGCAGCCGGTCCAGTTTGAGGTCGTTCATCTCGAGCTGCTGCTCGATGAGCTGCTTCTGGAGGCCGAACTGCTCTTCCCGCCGCCGGTTTTCGTCCCTGAGCTGGCTGCTCAGCTCCCACTTCTCGCCGATATCGAGATCGCCGCTTCCCATGGTGCCCCACAGGTCGGACAGGAGATCGCCGGAGCTCTTGATGGCGTTGTCGATGGAACCGAACATGGTCTCGATGATCCTGACCTGTCCCTCGATCTGGGCGATTTCCAGCTTTGCGTTCCATTCGAAGGCCGTTTTCAGGACATCCGCCTTCGCCTTCACATCATCGAGGTCGGCAATGGTGGTTTTCGTGCTTGCCCGGTCGACCGCTGTGCCGACGATGTAACGGACTTCGCCGTCCCGGTATTCTTTATCGCCGAAGGCGTTTTTCGGGATGTCTCTGAGCGTGCCGGTGACGTTTTCGACGCCGGCATCGTCGATTTCCGGCCTGATCACCAGATCGGACAGGGCGCTGTCGAGATAGTTATCAAGCTCCTCGATCTGCGACGTCAGACCGAGGAGGGACTTGATGTCCTCCGCCGCCTCCGATGTCCCGGAAACCGTTATGTGTGTTTCCACTGTTTCGGGAGTGGCTTTCAGCGATTCATGGTAGCTCCGGGCCGTTTCCTTCGCCTCCTGGAAGCGTTGTTCCGTCTCCTCAAGGTCCCGGTTGAACAGCCGCTGGTTTCCCGACCAGTCGAGGATCCCGTCGGACCATTCGATGACCTTTCCCACGGCATCGCCGATGCCGGGGACGAAGTGATCGATGACCTTCCCGGCGGCATACCCCACGCCGGCGGCAAGCGTGCCGCCCGCGGCGACCCCGAGGGCCGTCACGCCGGTGGTGAGCGCCGCCGAGGATGCCGACAGCAGCCCCGTTGATGTCACCAGTTTTCCCATGCTTGCAACGGCATTGACGGCGGATGATCCCGCCATGACCGTGAGCGCTCCGGTGAGCAGGCCCAGGTTGTTGACCACCGTATTGATCCCCTTGCCGAGGCCGATGATCGTGCCGGCGAGATTGGCCGTGTCGCCGTCCATCCGGGAGAGTTTCTCAATGCCGCGGCCGACGGCCTGGAAGAACGGCGTGAGCCCCTCGATGACGCCGCCGGTGGCCCGGGTGAGCAGTTCCATCAGATCGACCACCTTCTGCAGGGCCTTTCGGAGCCCTTCCGGCGTTGACAGGTCGATCGGACCGGTTATCGCCTTCACGGCGTCCATGAAGGCAGCGCCCAGATCCCGGTAGGAGTCGATCAGGCCGGAGAAATCGAGGCCCTGCACCGCTTCCGGCAGATTCCGGGCAATGACGGCGATAACATCGGCCAGATTCCCGCCGAATGCGTTCAGGGCGTCAAAGATGGGATCGAAGGCCCCGCTGTTGAGGCTGAAGCTGATGCTCCCGAACAGGCCGGCCGCCTCGCCGGCGATATCGCCGTAGGTGTCCATCATCTTCGTGCCCGCCTCGATGAGGGTGGCATGGACCGTATTGGCAAGCGTCTGGTTGACCTGGGAGAACCGATCGGCCATTTTCGCGAAGGCCTCGTCCGTCGCGCCGGTGGCATTCCGCATTTCCTCGAGAGCGCCGGCGAATTTTCCCGATGAATCGGCGCCGAGGACCAGGGCGGCGTTCAGGCCCCGGACGTTGCCGAACAGGCTGGCCATGATCTCCACATTGCCGCCGGTCGCCGTGTGGACATCCTTCAGGACGCCCTCGAAGCCTTTTGTTTTCAGGGCCGTGGCGTTGAATTCGATGCCGAGCTCAGCGGCGGTTTTCGCCGCCTCGCTTGACGGGCTGATGATGCCGGTGAGCGCCCCCTTGATAAAGGTGATTGCTTCCGCCGTGGGAGCTCCCGCGGCGGTGAGCGCCGCGATGGCCGCGGTGAGGGTTTCGATGGGAACGCCGGCATTGGCGGCGATGCCGGTGACGCTGGACAGCGACTGTGCCAGTTCCGGAATCGTGGTCTGTCCGAGCTTGACCGTGGTGAAGAAGACATCGGAATAATGCCCCGCCTGTTCGGCGCTCTCGCCGTAGGCGTTGAGCGTGCTCGCCAGGAGCCGGGTCGTGGCTTCCAGATCCGCCCGTCCCGCCGTGGAGAGCTTTTCCGATGTGCTCAGGAGATCGAGCGCGTCGGTGTACTTGGTTCCCGCGGAGATGGCCGTGTAGACGGCGGCGTTGATGTCGTCGATGCTTGCCGTGGAAACCTTGGCATAATCGAGAATGCTCTGGCGGAAGGCTGCCAGTTCGTCATCGGTGGCGGTGATGAGGGTGGAGATCTCGCCGAAGGCGTCGCCGAACTGCCCCGCCGTTGTAATGGCCAGAACAATGCCGCCGGCGGCGAGGAGATTCACCGCCGCGTTGACCGCCAGGATGGAATCGGCCAGCGCCGCCAGGGGCGCCGTCACATCGGCGACGCCGGTTTTCAGGCCGCCCAGGGCGCTTTCGATCCCCCTGACGGTGCCGCCGATCCGGTCCGTTCCCTGAAAGATGATTTCGATGGTTTTCTGCAGATCCGCCACGGATCACCTGTTCTTTGTCTGCGTGTAATACCGTTCCCAGAGTTCCATTTCCGTCATGGTGAGATATCCTTCCGGGAAGAGGTCGGGCCTGATCTCATAGAGAAACCGCCCCCTGACCGCGGCAAGCGACAGGGCCGCCCTTACGTCGCCGCTGTGCCAGAGGGCTTCCGCTTTCCCGGCACGTGGCCGAGTCCCGTCAGCTCGAGGATCTTCTGCGAGAGGGCATAGAAGTTGACCGGGAAGTACCTGCAGAGCCAGAGGACGTTGTCCAGCTTCCAGTCCGGAGGATCCGCCAGCCCTGTCACGACGTACTCCGCCTTTTCGGCAATGTCCTGGGGGACGTCGTCATCGACGCCGATGAGCTTCCGGATCGATTCCTTCACATCGTCGCTCCGCTGCGATACGATGCCCTCCAGGATGGCCCTGATGTTCCGGTTCCGCGCCGCCGCTTCCTTGGCCCTGCCGATTTCGATCCCTTCGAGGCACCGGACGGTAAAGACGGCATTCTCTCCCTCATCGAAATAATCCTTGAGTTCCGACATATCCACGTCCGCCGTCCGGGGTTCGAACGTTTCCTTCATGAACCGCTTCGTATCGAACATTATGAGATCACCCGCTTTCCTTCCTGCTCGGCCGAGATGGTGCATTCCGCGCTGATGGCGTCGCCGGCGGGGAAGCTCTCTTTGATGCCCAGGATCCCCTGAGAGTAGATCGCCGGCGTTTTCAGGCGGTGCGGCCGGAATTTGAACCAGAGGTTCGAGCCTTCTTCAGCGAAGAGGCTGTCGGTGATCCCGTCGCGGCATGAGAAACTGAACGACCCGCCGCCCAGGGACCGGGACGCCGAGCCGACGGTCCCGCCGTAGACCTGTGTCGAATTGACGGTGTACGAGGTGGCGGGCCTGACAAAATCATAGGCGTTGGGGATCTCGGCGAATTCCGGCGTGTAGTAGCTCGCATAGACCTTCTTCGTGGCCGTCGTTGATCCGGAATCGTCGGAATGGATCAGGGGCAAAGCCGCATTGAATTTGATCCCGGCATATCCCATGACGCTGTTTTCGACATTGATGCGGTTTTCCACCCACGTGGGATAGGAATACATCTCACGGTGGATCCCCGGAACCTGCTTGATCTCGTCGGCGTCAATCGGGGCGGACGTCTTGTCTGATATATGGATCTGGGCGATTTCGATGCTGCCCGTGGGGATCCAGGGCGGTCCGCCTGCAGCGCCCCGTTCATCGGAAAATGAAGCGCCTTCCGTTCCGTCGATGATGGCAACGGCGCCGGCGGATGTAATAGTCACCGAATGTTTGGTGAAATTACTTATGGATCCTCGCGTAATTGCCTGATCGGTTTCGGCGGCAACCGGGGTATTGACCCCTGCCAAGAAACAGGTGAGGGCCGCCACGTCGACCACGTCATTGCTGCCCGAGGCGGCAGGCGTGACATTCCCGCCCGTTTCCAGTCCGTTCGGCCTGACAGTCGGTTCATATTGGGCCTTATTGGACCAGAGATCGTCTCCGGAGAGAAAGATCATATGATCGCCCTTATCGGTCAGGGACGCCATGGCCACGGCGTTCTGACCGGCTTCGTATTCGAGGATTGCGTTTTCGGCTGATGGCATGATGATACCTCCTCTATTCTTTTTTAGTTTTTCGTGAGTCGGGTTCCGCCCACTTGTTTAATAGACTTATGCCGTCATCGACGGTGGCCGCTTTCACGGGCGCCTTGACAACGGCGGTATATTTATTGAGTGTTTGAGCGATGGCATTGCCATAACGTTGCTGTGCTTCTTTTATGTCCATAATGTTCCTCCTAAGGCTGTGAATAGGGATCTCCTGCAGTGGTCCGATAGGTGATGTTGAACAGGGCATAAGCACCCACGGCAATATCCCCGCTTTCCGGATATTCATCCGTCCCGCCCGATTCGTATTCGATCCGTTCGACCAGATCACCGAACAGGCGTTCCCGGGCCTCCGTTCCGGTCATGCTGCCGGCGGTCGTGCAGACATTCGATTCCGTTCCGACGGAGAGCGTTTCCGACGGCAGAAACCGGCCTCTGACACGCCGCAGGGTAAGCGTTCCCGCGGCGTCTTCCGTTTCCCATGCACCGGAGGTAATCTGTACCCCGGCCACATATCCCGTTGCCGCCGAATCATTGCCTTCGGCAACGTCTCCGACCCGGATCACATAGGGGCCGCCGCTCGTGAAGGGCAGCGTCCAGGTAATGCCCGTCATGGCCTCGATGAGGTCGGCAAGGATCCGCTCGGAAACAACCGACGGATTTTCCGATTCGAACAGGGCAAGGCCGCTGATGCGGACGGGCATGATCAGGACCGTGTTGCCGTACTCCTTCGCGGCTTCGTCGGGATGGGGCCAGACATCGATCGCCGGAAGTTCGCCGGGATCGAAGATCCGCCGCACCCGCTGCACGTTGGATCCGCACTCCGTGCCGTATCCGTTTGCTGCCAGGATGTCCGGCAGTCCCGATATAATTTTCTGTATGATCTGTTCGCGTATCGAGTTCATAATCTGCTCAGTTCGTACTTCAGCTGCTGGTCGATGTTTTTATGAAGCCGCACGTCCGCCTGGTTCCGGACCTTCTTCAGAACGGTCGGCTTCCCCATGATGTCGGCGACGCGGGGGCCGGTGAGCTTTTCCACGGGCAGGCGGTATTTCTTCGGCAGCGCTCCGTAGGCGATAGCCCGGCGGGCGGACTGCCCCCTGCCTTTATACTTCCGTTCCCAGATCTGTCCGGCGCCGGCCGCGACGGCATAGAAGGCGTGTTTCAGGACCGTGCGGCCGCTGCTTTTCAGCACCTTCACCGAGACGCCTGTCTTCCGTTGCGATGTGCTGAATTTGATGAGGGACTGGGGTTTGTCGGAGCAGACCACCCGGGCCGACAGGCTCCTCACCGACGCTTTCCGCGTGGAAAAGGTTTCCATGACATCTTTCTTTTTCAGAGTGACAATGCTCCGGATCTCCCGGTCCGCATCGGTCTTGACGCCGTCGAGGGTCTTGTTGACCGCCCGGGAAATCACTTTCGGCGCTCCGTCTCTGACGCCGGCCAGCA
>Ga0334886_1002509_pt1 | contig 18068 bp, 18 predicted proteins | sample GraSluR1_MG_9_FD_207232 | JGI IMG/M metagenome (GOLD analysis project Ga0334886, IMG submission 207232) | Sludge microbial communities from methane-producing bioreactor in Wageningen University, Netherlands - Granular Sludge_27_06-R1 | ecosystem: Engineered > Bioreactor > Anaerobic >...
GCGACGAGATCTACCTCTCCATCGACTTCGACGCCATCGATCCCGCCTTCGCTCCGGGGGTCGGGACCCCCGAGCCCTTCGGCCTCTCCTCCTGGGACGTTCGGTACATTGTCGAGAAGGTGGCGCCAAGGGCCGTAGGCCTGGACGCAAACGAGATCGCCCCCCAGTACGACGGGGGCCAGACAGCGGCGTTGGGCGCGAAGCTGATCCGGGAGTTCATCGCCTCCAAGGCGGCGAGTAGGTAGCTTTTCGAGGCTGGGGAGATCAGTAAATTAAGACCGCCAGCTCTGAGACCTGGGAGATCTTCTTGAAATCTCGATCCCGGGATATCAGCCTCTCGGCACCGTTTGTTATAGCGATGCCCGCAATCAAAACGTCCAGGGCGTTCACGGGGGTCCCCTGGCTCAGGAGCTGGCCCATAATAGCGCCAGCCTTTTCGGCAGCCCTCATCTCGAATTCCAATACGTCGATGCCGGAGAAAAATCGCCTGAAGAACTGCTCCTCCCTCTCAGCTTTTCTGTGGCCGATCCCGGCGAAGATCTCGTAGCAGCTTATCATGGTGGTGGCCGCTTCCTCGCCGACGAATTCTCTAATCTCTTCAGATCCTCTGAAGAGGTCGATGAGGGCGCTGGTGTCGAGGACGATCATACCCTCGACCTCGATAGCTCTCTGATCTTCCCCGAGTCCTCTTCAAGTCCCCTCAGCAGCTCCTCGTCCTCGATGGCGCCGAAGTAATCCTCGAGGTTGAACTTCTCCCGCCTCATCAACCTATCGATGACGTCGCTGAAGCTCTCTCCCTCTCTCTTTTCGCGCTTCAGCATCTCGTAGGTCTCCTCCCTTATCGAAAGGGTCCTGGTACCCATGAATCTGTGTATGTATGCACAGAGATATATCAGCTTCGCCTTCCAGGGCTCGGAGGGTCGGATCCCTCTATAACCTCCTCTCTTGCGAGGAGGCTCGGGATATATTCCCCCGGCCTTCGGCCTCGAGGTCCGGCGAGATGGCTCCCGCCTTGACGGCGGCCAGATGGCGGTCCTGGGAGCGATAGCTCTTCCGGGAGTTCATCGGCGCAAAATGCGCATCGAATAGGCGGATCACTCCTCGCCGAAGTAGTCCAGATCGACCCTCTTGACCCTGTAGGTGGCGACGTCGGCGACGCCGATGTCGTGGTCGATCATGAACTGGGCGAGCTGCTCTCCATCGATCAGGACTATCTTCGGCTGCTGGATCCCCTTGACGTAATCGTTCGCCTCTTTCGTGAACTGAGATGTGGTGATGAAGACCCCCTTCCCTGCCCGGTTTCCCATCAGGCTTCCGGCGAAGGCCTGGACCGCGGGCCTGCCCACCGTCCCCTCCCACCTCTTGGCCTGGATGTAGACGGAGTCGAGGCCGAGCTCATCCTCCTTGATGATCCCGTCGATCCCGCCGTCGCCGCTCCTGCCGACGGCTTCCCCGGCATCTCTTCGGGAGCCGCCGTAGCCCATCCCCACCAGCAGGTCCACCACCAGCCTCTCGAAGAACTCAGGAGAGCATCCCATTATCCGATCGAGAAGATCCTGGGCGAGATCCCTCCTCAGGTTCTGGTAGCCGGCCTCCAGGATCTCCTCGGGGGTTCTCGTCTTCTCAGTGACATCGTCGTTGAGATCGCTCTGGCCATCTTTGGAGGATCCACGATGAAACTCCTGAAACTCTGGAAACTGCTCAAGAAACTTGACGTTGATCTCCGCCGGGTCGGATCTCAGGATCGAGAGACCTCGATCGTTTATCCGGAACTTGCCCCTCCCCGTGCTCTCCAAAAGTCCCGCCTTCTTCATGTACGTCCTGGCCCAACCCACCCGGTTGGCTAGCTTCGCCTGCCTTCCGCTGGGGAGGAGCTCGCGCCTCTCTTCGTCGGTCAGCTCAAACTGATCTGCCAGGCTCTCTATCACCTCATGAAGGCTGTGCTCTTCGACATCTTCCAAGGCCTTCAAGAGCGGGAGCATCAAGCTCTGGAAATCTGGAACCGCCATCTCTGCCGACCTCGCCGCCTTTCCTATCTCAGTTCAGATAATTAAGTTCTGTGCTGTAGGTAGTCTGTTTTAGAATTCTCACTCCTCCCGAGAAAGCCTTATACCTATCGAAGCAGATAGTTAATAACTGGCGGAAAATAAATTTCCATCTCTGCCGAAATCCAAGTTCTATGAACCTCCCGCCCAACCCCGCCTATCCTCGAAAAAGCCCCAGGTTATCCTCATGAACCCCGAAAAAAGCGCCCCCTTCGACCGTTTCGCCTCCCTCTGCGAGAGGCTGGAGATGACCTCCTCTTCCACCGAGATGAGGGACGAGCTGGCGGAGTTCTTCGCCGGGCTCTCGCCAAAGGACGTGAGGATCTCCTCTTACTTTCTCCTGGGCAGGATCGGGCCGAAGTACGCCGACGTGGACCTATCGATCGGGGAGAAGACCGCCATCCCGGTGATCTCCCGGGCCTTCGACCTGGACGAGGAGGAGGTGGAGAGGAGGCTTCACAAGACGGGCGACCTGGGGGACGTGGCCGAGTCGGCTTGCACTAGAGGGCGAAGCTCCCTCGCCCTGGAGGAGGTCTATTCTCTCCTCCACCGGCTGAAGCGCTTCTCCGGGCCGGGAAGCTCGGAGAGGAGGGCGGATCTTCTGGCAGGGCTGCTCGGGAGAGCCTCGGCCCGGGAGGCGAAGTACATTGTCCGGATATCCATCGGCTCCCTCCGCCTGGGGGTCGGCGAGATGACCATCATCGGCGCCTTCACCGCGGCCTTTATTGAAGGGATGGAGGACGAGGGGGTGGTGGAGGACGGCTACAACAAGTGCACCGACATCGGAGCGGTGGGCGAGTCGATGTCGCGATACGGCCTCAATGGCGTCCGGCGGTTTTCGATCTCTCTGGGAAGGCCGGTCAAGATGATGCTGGCCCAGAGGGTGGGGGGGGTCTCCGAGATCCTGGAGAAGGTGGAGGGCGAGGAGATCGCAGCCGAGGTGAAGTACGACGGCGAGAGGGTCCAGGTCCACAAGCGGGGCGAGAGGGTCCAGCTCTTCTCCCGCCGGCTCACGGATATCACCAGCCAGTACCCCGACGTCGCCCTCGCCGCGAGGTCTGCAGTTCGGGCGAAGGAGGCGGTCCTGGACGGGGAGATCCTGGCCTTTCGGGAGGGTAAGATCCTCCCCTTCCAGGAGCTGATGCAGAGGAGGAGGAAGTACGACGTGGAAGAGTACCGCGAAAAGGTGCCCGCCGTCCTCGTCCTCTTCGACCTCATCTACCTCGAAGGGAGGTCCCTTTTGAAGCGCCCCTACCCGGAGAGGAGAAGGCTTTTGGAGGAGGCGGTGGAGGAGTCGGATGTCGCCCGCCTCTCGGAGAGGATCGTCTCGGAGGACTTCGGAAATATAAGGGGCTTCTTTGAGGAGGCTCTAGAGCGGGGGTTTGAGGGGGTCATCGTCAAGTCCACCTCGAAGGGCTCGGTCTACCAGCCGGGCAAGAGGGGCTGGCACTGGATAAAGTGGAAGAAAGAGTACGAAGAGGGGCTCCGGGAGACCTTCGACGTGGTGGTGGTGGGAAGCTACAGCGGCCGGGGAAAGAGGAGCGCGCATTTTGGGGCCCTCCTATGCGCCGTCTACAACAGGAGAGCGGACGTCTTCGAGACCTTCACCCGGGTGGGGACGGGCTTCTCCGACCAGGACTTCGAGGCGATCGAAGGGGTGCTTGAGGATCACCGAGTCTCTGCGATGCCGCCTCGGCTGAGGCTTAAGAAGGAGATGGTCCCCGACCAGTTCTACACGCCCGCCGTGGTCATCGAGATCATCGGAGCCGAGATCACGCGGAGCCCCGCCCACACCGCGGGAGAGGAAGAAGAGGGGGAGGGGAGAGGGTTCGCCCTGCGGTTTCCCCGCTTTCTGAAGACCAGGGAGGACAAGGGGCCGGAAGAGGCCACCACCGTTGAGGAGATCAGGGCTTTGAGATGACCACAAACGGAGAGCTGGCCGGGATCTTCAGGGAGATGGCCCGGATGCTGGAGCTGGAGGAGGTGGACTGGAAGCCTCGGGCATACCGGAAGGCCGCCTACGGGATCCAGGATCTGGCCAGGGATGTGGGTGAGGTCTATCAGGAGGGGGGAAGGGCCGCCCTCAAGAAGATCCCCGGCGTCGGCGAGAGCATGGCAGACCACATCGTCGAGTACCTCGAAGAGGGGAGGATCGAGAAGTTCGACGACCTGAGGGAGAAGTACGCGGAGGGGATAACTGAGATCATCAGCCTGGAGGGGGTGGGGCCGAAGACCGCCAAGAGGTTCGCCCTGGAGCTGGGCGTCTCAAACCTGGAGGAGTTGAGGAAGGCGGGAGAAGATCACCGGATCAGAAAGCTTCCTGGCTTTGGGAAGAAGAGCGAGGAGAACGTCCTCGCTGCGATCGAGACTTATCGGGAGGGACGGGAGAGGATGCTGATCAGCGTGGCCCTGCCCATAGCCGAATCGATCCTAAACCATCTCCAGGAGATCTCTTCGGTGGAGAGGATAAACTACGTTGGGTCCCTGAGGAGGTGGAAGGAGACGATCGGCGACGTGGACATCCTCGTCGCCTCCGGGGAGGCCGTGGAGGTGATGGAAGGCTTCGTGGGGATGGAGGGGGTGGCCGAGGTCCTCTCCCGGGGGTCGACTCGTTGTTCGATAATCCTGGAGGAGGGGGTCCACGTCGACCTCCGGGTGATCCCAAAGGAGAGCTACGCTGCGGCGATGCAGTACTTCACTGGAAGCCGGGAGCACAACATAGCCCTCCGAAAAGAGGCTCTGGGCATGAACCGCAAGCTCTCCGAGTACGGCCTCTTCAAAGAGTCGGGAGATTCGATACCTTGCGAAAATGAGGAGGATATCTACGGAGAGCTGGGGATGGATTACATCCCTCCGGAGCTGAGGGAGGACCGGGGCGAGATCGAGGCGGCCAAGGCCGGAAACCTCCCCGACCTCATCTCGGCCGAGGACATGTTGGGCGACCTCCACCTTCACACCAGGTACAGCGACGGCACCGCCACCATCGAGGAGATGGCAAAAGCTGCCCAGGAGAAGGGGTACGACTACATCGCCATCACCGACCATTCAAAGTCCGCTCGGATCGCCGGGGGGATGGACGAGGAGACGATCAGAAAGCAGTGGGCAGAGATAGACGATATCTCCGAAAAGTGCGAGATCAGAATCCTGAAGGGCGCCGAGGTGGAGATCCTCAAGGACGGAAGCCTCGACTACTCCGACGAGATCCTGGACGAGCTGGAGATCGTGATCGGATCGGTCCACTCCAGCTTCAAGCTCTCCAAAAGGAAGATGACCGACCGGATCGAGAGGGCCCTGGAGGATGAGCATCTGGACATCCTGGGCCACCCTTCGGGAAGGCTGATCGGAAAGAGGCCTGGATTTGAGGCCGATTTTCCAGAGATCTTCGAGGCTGCAGCCGAGAGGAAGAAGGTTTTGGAGATCAACGGCCAGCCCGAGAGGATGGATCTGAACGACGCCGCGATCATCGCCGCCAGGGAGAAGGGCGCAAAGTTCTGCATAGATACCGACAGCATCTCTCCTGCAAATTTGGATTGTATGAAGTACGGCCTGGGGCTGGCGAGACGGGGGTGGCTGACGAGGGAGGAGGTGGTCAACACCTACGATCTCAAAGCGCTGAAGAAGGTCTTCAGGAGGATCCGATGAAAGTTCAACCCCTGGAAGTCCACCCTATTTTTTCAGCCTCTCCTCTCTCCCATCAGAGCCTCAAACCCCACCAGCACGTCCTGCATCTCCGAGGAGATCGCCTCCTGACGCCTTTTTCGATACTGGCTGGACAGCTCATTGAGGTGCTCCTCGATGTTCCTCTCCGCTGCCTGCATCGACGAGAGCCTGCTGGCGTTCTCGCTTGCCAGGGACTCCACGAAGGCCCGGTAGAGGCTGGAGAAGATCTGCTCCCGGACCAGGGAGGAGAAGAGCCGGTCTGGGTCCATGGAGAAGGTGGGCAGAGACCGGGAGGGCCACCTCCTCTCGGCGAGTTCGTTCAGCCAACCGGCATCGAGGGGGAGGAGGCGGGCCATGGATGGGCGGAAGGCGGCGAGAGGTCCCGACGCCGGCCGGTTGTAGAAGAGGACGATCCGATCGAGGCCGCCCTCGATCCGCCACTCCTCGATCTTTACCAGAACCTCCGCCATCACCTCGGTTATGCCGATAAAATCTCCTGAGAATGAGAATTGAGCCTCGATCGAGAGGCCCCCATCTTCTAGGTGGCCGATGACCCGCTCGCCGACCGCCACGGCCCTCGTCTCCTGGTGGTCCATCTCGGCCAGTTCGGCGAGGGCAAAGCTGGCGATCTGCTCGTTGAACTTGCCGCAGAGACCCTGCTCGGAGCCGAAGATCACCGTCCCCAGAAGCCCTCCTTCCCTTGCAGGGGAGAAGGCTGGAACGATCTTCCCGCTCTTCATCATCACCGCAAGTCCCATCTCGATGGACCTGGAGTACTCGGCGAGAGATTCGACTGCCCGCTCATATTCGCGGATGTTCGTCGAGCTGATGGCCTTCATGATCTTGACCACCGACTGCAGCTCCCCCGCATTTTTGATCTTTCTCTTGACCCGTTCGAGCTCTTCCATGATCCGCCTCCCAAATCCAGCTCTCACGCACCGAGGGCATCTTTGAAGGTCCTGAGGAGCATCTCTCGATCCTCGGGGCTGAGCTTCTCCCCCGATCCGATCCTCTGAATGACCTCCGGATGCTTTTCTCGAAGGGCCTTTCTTATCGTCTCCTTCGCCGAGGCGACGTCCCCGAGGGGGACTTTGTCCAGAAGCCCCGCCGTCACCGCCAAAAGGACCGCGATCTGCTCGGGGGCGGGGATCGGCTCGAACTGGGGCTGCTTCAGCACCTCCCGGATCCTCTGTCCCCGTTCAAGGGTCTTTCGGGTATCCTCGTCGAGCCTGGTCCCAAACCGGGTGTAGGCCTCCAGGTCCTCGAACTGAGAGTAGGTGAGCCGCAGGTCGCCCGCAACCCTGGAGTAGGCGGGAAGCTGGCTTTTTCCTCCCACCCGGGAGACGGACATGCCCACGTCAACTGCCGGAAGGATCCCCTTTCCGTAAAGCTGGGGGGAGAGGTAGATCTGGCCGTCGGTGATGGAGATGAGGTTGGTGGGGATGTAGGCGGAGATGTCCTGGGCCTGGGTCTCGATGATGGGAAGGGCGGTGAGAGAGCCGCCGTCTTTGAGGTTCGTTGCCCTCTCCAGAAGCCTGGAATGGATGTAGAAGATGTCTCCTGGGAAGGCCTCCCTTCCGGGCGGGCGGCGGAGGAGCAGAGACAGCTCCCGGTAAGATCGGGCGTGCCGGGTCAGATCGTCGTACACGATCAGAACGTCCCGCCCCCTATCCACGAAATATTCGGCCATGGTGGTGGCGGAGTAGGGAGCTATGTAGTTTAAGCCGGGCGGATCGTCCCCGCTGGCGACGACGGCCACGCAGTTATCCATGGCGTCGTTCTTTCGGAGATCTGCGATCGTCTTTGCCACCTCCGACTTCTCCTGACCTATGGATGAGTAGACGCAAACGACGTCTTTATCCCTCTGGTTGATGATGGCATCGATGGCGACGGCGGTCTTGCCGGTCTGCCGGTCCCCGAGGATCAGCTCTCTTTGGCCGCGGCCGATGGGAACCATGGCGTCCACCGCCATCACCCCCGTCTCCAGGGGGACGTTGACGGGAGATCGATCCATAATCGCCGGAGCTACCCTCTCGATGGATCTTCTCTCCGAGGTCGCGATCGGCTCGCCCTCGTCCAGGGGCCTGCCCACGACGTCCACGACCCGCCCCAGAAGCTCCTCGCCCACCGGCACCTCCATGACCTTTCCGGTCCGGTGGACCACCTGCCCGGCCCTGACCTTCTCGCTCTTGTCGAGGAGGAGGACCGCCACCTCTTCAGGGTCGAGGTTGAAGGCGATCCCGAGCCGGTCGCCGGGAAATAAGACGACCTCTTCAGACCTGACGTGGGGCAGTCCTCTGATGCGAGCGATGCCTTTGCCCACGAAGGATACTACCCCGATCTCCTCGAACTTCAGCTCGAGCTTTCGGCTTTTCAGGGTGTGGCCGACGACGTTGAAGGCGTAGTCCAGGGCCTCCCTGACTGCCTCGTCCCCCTTCTTCGTCTCCATCATCTGACCCGCTTCTCTTTAGGAGCTCTCTGGTCGAGGACGCGGGAGAAGTCGGCCTCCAGGGAGTCGAGATATCCGGCGATGCTCCAGGAGATCTCCGCGTTTCTTGCGGAGATCTCCATCCCGGAGATCAGATCCTCGTCGATCTCGAAATGGACCCTCACGTCGGCCTCGGTCCGATCCCGCAAGACCTCCTTGATCTTCTCCTGGACGCCCTCTGGGATCTCGAAGGCGCTTCTCAAGACGATCAGCTGCTCAGGATACTTATAAAACTCCTTGAAAGCCTCCTTCTCCGAATCTTCCATCTTCTCCAGCCGTTCGACGAAGGTCCGGATCATCTGCTCCTCCAGCTCCTCGTCGGCTAGGTCTCGGAGGACGCGGCGAGATATGGCATAGACCTGCCTTCCGGTCCTCTCTCTCAGATCGTCGAGGAAGGCCTTCTTAGAGCTCTCCACGGCCCCATACCACCCGGCCTTGCTCCTCTCGACCTCGGCCTCCGCCTTCTTCTCCAGGTCCGCCTTGAAGTTCTTCGCATCATCCTTCGCCTTTATCAGCATCTCCTCGTGCTCTGCCGAGATCTCCAGTCTCTTTTTCCTATAGGTCTCCGCCTCCTCCTCGGCCGCCCTCTTCTTCTCTTCGACCTCCTCCAGCCGGGAGGCGATCAACCGCTCTCGCTCGTCCATCAGCTTCAGGATAGGGGCGTAGAGGAAGTGCTTCAAGAGGAGCACCAGGATCAGAAAGTTCACGATCTGGGCCAGAGTGGTGAAATAGTCTATCTGCAACGCTATCCACCCATGCTGATCACGTAGTCCCAGAACGGATTGGAGAAGATCAGGATTATCGATATAACGAAGCAGTAGATGGCGGTGGACTCGATCATCGCAAGGCCTACGAAGAGGGTCCGGGTTATGGTGTTCGCCTCGTCGGGCTGTTGGGCGATGGCGCTGAGGGCGCGGGAGAGGGCCCAGCTCTCTCCTATCGCGGGTCCGATCGAGCCTATGGCCATCGTCAGGCCGGATATAATTATGGAAGCTGTGCCTATCGTATCTATCGCAGCCATGTCAAGTTCCTCCTTCAGGTTCTCGCTTCGGGTTCTCTTCAGATTCCTCTTCTATTTCGGGTTTCTCTTCTATTTCGGGTTCCTCTTCGACCGCCTTCTCGTCCGAGCTTGCCGATATTATGTATACCGTGGCCAGAACCGCGAAGATATAGGCCTGGACCTGGCCGATCAATAGCCCGAAGAGGTCCATTATTACGGGCAAAAATAGGGGTGCAAGGGAGATCAAGACGGCGACGAGGAGGGTCTGGCTCATCATGTTCCCAAAGAGCCTGAGGGCCAGGGCCACCGTTCGGGAGATCTCTCCTATGACGTTGAAGGGGAGCATCAGCGGCGTCGGCTGGACGTACCGCCTGAAGTAATCAGAAGCGCCCTGCTGCAAGATCCCAAAGACCGGGACCGCAAAGAAGACGCAGGCGGCCAAAGCCGTCGTGGTGGAGAGAGAGCTGGTCGGCGACCGGTAGCCCGGCACGATCCCGAGGATGCTTGAGAGGGAGAGAAACAGGAAGAGGGTGCCGGAGAAGGGGAGATAGGGGTCAGAATCCCTGCGGGCTATCTCCCGGATCTCGCCTCTCATGTAGCTGATGATCGTCTCCAGGGCGACCTGCCTTCGGGAGAAGGGGGGCGTCGGTGAAAGGTGGCGGGTCGATGCCCAGGCAAGAATGGCCAAGATTCCGATCACGATCCATGTGAAGACGATGGTCTCATTGATGGTGACAAACTCCCACCTCCAGAGGACCGCCTCGTCGGGGCTCAGCTCGACCATTTCTAGATCCCCCTCCTTTCGGGGTGCCGACCAAGACGGCTGACGATGACGATCTTCGTCAGGATGAAGCCGGCAAGGGAGAAGGCCAGACCCAATAGGCCGGTTTCGACGACGAGATAAAAGCCGAAGATAGAGACTGCTGACCGAAAGAGGAAGCTTCCCAGGGTCAGGAGCTCTGGACTCTTAGATTGGGGGAGCCGATTTATCGTCAGCCAGAGGCCTCCGAAGAAGAAGATCCCAAGCCCTATCCCAAAGGTGAAGCTGAACATGGGCAGAAGATGCTCATTCATCTGAGTTTCTCCCCTCGATCTCCGTCTGCTCCTTTCTGACCCAGTACCAGGCGTTGGCGCATCCGACGATCAGGCCGGCGGAGAGGAAGACGAGGGTCCAGGAGATGGGACCAGGGTATCGCGTGTCAATCCAGACTCCGATGGCCACACCTACGAGCGTGGGAACCGCCACCGACCAGCCAACGACGCCCATCATCCCAAGGCCGAACCAGACCCCTCGCGCTCGCTCCTTCCGAGCCTTAATCTTGCGCTCTTCTTTTGCGCCTATCTCTTCGGCGAAATCTTCCCGGTCTTTTTCCATCGTCCCTTCCCGATCTACATCTTCTCAAAGACGCTCCTTGCGAAGTCCGCCTCGAGCTTAGCCAGGATGGTGCGGGTCTTCTTCTCCCTCTCGTCCAGGGCCCGAAACTCCTCTCGGACGGTTCTCTTCAGCATACCCAGGTCCCTGCTACGTATCGCCTTTCTAGTCGAGACCGTGACCGTTGAGGCGCATTTTACCAGAATCCCCTCGTCGATGGCGAGAAACTCCTCCCCCTCGCCGGAGGTGAAGGAGAAGATTCCCGGCACCATGGCGGCTACAAAGTCGATATGCCTCGGAAGGATGCAGAAGGAGCCGTCCTCGGCCTCGGCCACCACCTTCGTCACCTCTTCGTCGATGAGGACCTTCGTTGGGAGAAGAACCTTCAGCCTCATTTTTCCGCCTCTTCGATATTTCCGATCATGTATAGCGACTTCTCAGGGTAGTCTCTGAACTCGTCGTTCAATATCCGCTCGCAGCCGTCGAGGGCGTCTTCAAGCCCCACCATCTTCCCTTCCTGGCCGGTGAAGTGCTCCGTTGTTACGAAGGGCTGGGTCAAAAACCGCTCCAGCCGACGGGCCCGGTTGACGGTCTTCTGGTCATCCTCTGAGAGCTCCTCAAGCCCCAGCATGGCGATGACGTCTTTCAGCTCCTCGTACTCGGCGAGGGTCTTTCGGATCTTTTGGGCTATATTGTAGTGCTTTGATCCTACGATGGTGGGGCTCAGCATCCTCGACCTCGATTGGAGGGAGTCTATCGCCGGATAGAGGCCCTGGCTCGCCATCCTCCTCGATAAGACGATGGAGGCGGAGAGGTGGCCGAAGGTGTGGGCGACGGCAGGATCGGTGAAGTCGTCGGCGGGGACGTAAACTGCCTGGACCGAGGTGATGGCCCCCTTCCTGGTGCTGCAGATCCTCTCTTCAAACTCCGCCAGCTCCGTCGCCAGAGTCGGCTGATAACCGACCCTCGAAGGCAATTGGCCCATCAGCCCCGATACCTCAGAGCCTGCCTGGACGAAACGGAATATGTTATCGATCAGGAGGAGGACATCCTGTCTTTTGTCGTCCCTGAAGTACTCGGCCATGGTGAGGGCGGCGTGGCCGATCCGAAATCTCGCCCCCGGCGGCTCGTTCATCTGGCCGAAGACGAGGATGGTCTTGTCCAGGACGTTCACGTCCTGGATCTCCCGGTAGAGCTCCTCTCCCTCCCGAGATCGTTCTCCGATCCCGCAGAAGATGCTGATCCCCTCGTATCTTCCGGCGATGTTATTGATCATCTCCATGATCAGGACGGTCTTGCCGACGCCGGCTCCGCCGAATAGGCCGGCCTTGCCGCCCCTCTCCAGGGGGGAGAGGACGTCTATCGCCTTGATCCCGGTCTCGAAGATCTCCGAGGTGGTGGTCCGCTGAGATATCGGTGGAGGCCTCTGGTGGATGGAGCGAAGCTCCTTCGCCTCGGGACTTTCCTTCCGGTCTATAGGCGAGCCAAAGACGTTGAAGACCCTGCCCAGGAGGTTATCCCCCACAGGAACTGTCAGCGGCTGGCCGGTGTCCTCCACCGTAGAGCCCCGAGCCAGCCCCGAGGTGGGGGTGAGAGCGATCCCCCTCACCGTCTCGGAGTCGAGATGGATCAGCACCTCTATCACCACCTCGCCGCCTTCGCCGGCCAAGAGGACGCTGTTGATCTCTGGAAGCGACTCCGTGAACCTCGCGTCTACAACGCTCCCCCGGACCGAGACCACCTCTCCCCGGTTGGATGAGGTCAAATTTTATCTCACCGTCGGCCTTCCGCCCTCTTTGCCGGAGGCGCCGAAGTGCTCTTTTATCTCCAGCTCCACCTCAAGCTTCTTCTTTTTGGCATCTTCCTTGTAGGAGATCTCCAGGGTGACCGGCTCGTCGGGGTTGAGGGCCACTTTCTGGCTGGCGAGGTCCATCTCCACCGCCCCTCTCCTATCCAGGGTGTCGGCGAGCTCCCGGAGGAAGGCCGCCGCCTCAGTGAAGCTGACGGGGTATTCCTCTTCAATGTCGATTACATCCGATCCCTTTCCCGCCTTCGCCTTCTCTTCCTCAGGCCTCTTCTCGGCCTCTGGGCCGGTTCCCTTAGGCACTATTATCGCCATAATACACCAACTCCTCGGATCAAACGGTCTACAATAAAGGACCGTATGATTGATATATCTAACCCTTCCGATAGCGGCGGATCGTTCGGATCCTCCGATGGGCTGAAGATGATGGTCCGCTTAGCCCTCCGCCTCCTCCGTTGCGGATCCGGGGGCTCCGCCTTTGATAGCCGTCTGCAGCTTTCGCCGTCGACGCCGGTTCAGGATGTCCTTCATTACGTACTCTCGCCAGGTCCTCTCGCCCTTCGCCATCGAGAGATGCTCGAAGTCGTCATCATCGATGGCGATGGTAATATCTCATTATTACCTCAACGCTCCAACGCTTCTTTCGTCTCGAAGAGCTCACCTGCTGGTGTACCCCCCGTCAATGATCAGCTCCGAGCCGGTGACGAACTTCGCCTCGTCGGAGACGAGGTATAAGACGCCGTAGGCGATGTCCTCAGGCTCGCCGATGTGGCCGATGGGATGCTTTGCGTCCAGCTCTCCCTTCAGATCCTCGAGCGCCACTCCCAGCTCTAGGGACTGGGCCTTGAGGAAATCCTCCACCATCGGCGTCCAGATGAAGCCGGGGTGGACAGAGTTGACCCTGATGTTCTCCTTCGCGTAGATGAGGGCGCCGGTTTTGGCCATGATCCTGTTGGCGGCCTTAGTGGCGTGGTAGGCGGGGTTGTCCTGGGAGCCGACGATCCCGTAGATCGAGGATATGTAGACGATATTTCCGCCGCCGCCCTCCTTCATATAGGGGATGACGTTCTTGCTGCAGAGGAAGGCTCCGGTGACGTTGACGTCGAATACCTTCTCCCACTCTTCCTTGGTGTACTCGTGGGTCGGCTTGCTGGGGCCACTTATCCCTGCGTTGTTCACCAGGATGTCTATCTTCCCATACCTCTGATAGACGGCCTTCGCCACCTTTGCCACCTCCTCCTCGTCGGTTACGTCCAGGTGATGGTACTCTGCGGCTCCGCCTGCAGATCTGATCTCCCCGGCGACCCTCTCTCCCTCATCTTCCGTCCTTCCGGTGATGATGGAGATGGCGCCTTCGGCTGCCAGGACCTTAGCTATAGCCTTGCCTATCCCGTAAGTCGAGCCGGTGACTATCGCAGTCCTGCCTTCCAGCCGACCGTTCACTTTCGCTTTCATATCATCCACCATATACGATCTCTTCATCCAGTTTCATCCGTGAAGCCTCCATCGCTACCGGCATCTCCGCCAGCTTCCGCCTGGAGGCCTTCTCCCCTTCCGTCTGAGAACCTCGACCTATACCGCACGTTTTTGGTCTCCTTTATATGAATAGTTATCGGAGTATCAGAGATCACTTCTGTATTTATCCAGCGACTTGAGTGCTCCCATATATCAACGAAAAAGGGTTTTTTTCCGTTCTAAACCAATAAAGACCGATTTTAAGCTCGGAAAACTTAAATTATTTTATGAAAGATTTAGATCCCACAGGATCGAAAAAAGTCTCTGGACTGTAAAAGCTGTCAGCCTATTCCATCGATCTCTCCGTCTCAGTCAATAGATCCCCTCTTTTTCAGATCGCAGGGCTCAGGAAAGCTTCAAAAAAATTGTGTCCGGGATCTCGGCCCTCACTTTTCCTTCCATCTTCCGCTCTCTTCATCCTTCTCGTAAACCTTCTTCACCGCGGCCCAGGCGACCTTGTGGGCGGTCTCTTCGCGGGATGCATCACCCCGGCGTTCCTCGGGGTCCGCGTACTCATCCCAGGCGTTGTTGAAGGCCTTCATGTAGATCTCCTGGGCGTGTTGGGGCAGGTTATCTCTGACGCTTTTGGGAAGTTCGTCCAACTCTTCGTAGGGCATGGCACCATCACCAGAGTTATACCATCATCGCATACGTATTGGTCTTTTTCCCTCTCTACAGACGAGGTATTTCGAGAATCTGACCAGATCCGTCATGGCCTGTTATTAAATACCTTCAAGTCCTATAATATCTTCGAGAAGGCAAGGATGGTGTACGATGATGGTTTTAGGGCTGGACCTGGGCAGGCTCAAAGAGAGTTTGGAGGCTCTGGAGATCGCCGACCTCTTGGAGATGGCGGAGGAGATGGACTGGACTGCTCTCTCGTCCTCTTCGGGGGGATCGGACCTGAAGGAGCTGAAGAGGAGTCTCAACGAGGACGACCTTGTGGAGACGCTCCTCCTCTTGAAGGAGATGGACCTCGACGCCCTCATCGAGAGCTCCAGGAGCTCCAGCATCGACGAGCTGAAGAGGGCGCTGAAAAGGGTCGACCTGAAGAAGGGGGTGGCTCTTCTGGGGTTGATATTGATGGCAAAGAGGGGGCTTGAGGAGCTCGGCCGGCGGGCCGAAGAGGGCGCGAGCGAAGTCGAGGGCGAGGACGTGGCCGGTCACCCCCCCTCCGCCAAGACAGAGATCGAGGTCGAGATCGAAGGAGAGGCCGGCGGCGAGGGAGATGACGAGCTCGTCGCATCCGCGGGGTCTGATAAATATCACCGTTTGGACTGCCGACTGGCGGCGAGGATCTCGCCGAAGAATAAGGTGGTCTTCTCCGGGGTCGCCGAGGCAAAATCCCGGGGGTACAAGCCCTGCGCCCTCTGCAACCCCTGACTGTCATTTTCGCAGAGTTCAGCCCTCTTCGCCCTCGGTGCCCGGCGTCTACCGACCCTTCGCCACCTCTATCCTCCGCCGGAGCTCCTCCTCAAACCCCTCCACCTCCTCATCTTCGAGCCGGACATCCCGGACCCCGCCGTCCTTGAGGTAGAAGAGCCGCGCCCCCAGCATCGGCCGGAATATCTCCCGGGCGAGGTAGAGGTAGAACTTCATCTGAAACTCGTAGGCGGGAGCGTGGGCGGAGGAGTCGGCGAACTTGAAGTCGACGATATGCCAGCCATCTCTCGTCTTCACCAGCTTATCGACCCTCCCGACGAGGGTGTGCCCCCCGAAGGGGCGGAGGATCTGGTACTCGGTCCTCGTCTTTTCGGCGGCCTCGATCTCCCTCACCAGGCGGTGGCCCTTCAGCCCCTCGAGGATGGTCCAGACCTCCCGGAGCTCTTCCTCGGTGAACCTTCCGGCCAGGAGGTGGGGGGGGCGGCGGGGCCGCTCCGCCGATCCGAGGGCTTCGAGGGTCCGGCCGGCGACGCCGAGGCTCTCCAGAATCTGGTGGGCGAGCCTCCCCAGGTCCTTCGGCTCCAGGGGCTCCTCCTCATCGGCGAGGTCCGCCTCCCCGGTCTCCACCTCCACCTCCACCTCCAGCTCTGCCGCCTCAGGCCTGGGAGGAGAGGCCGGCCCCGGCCGGATGGGCCGGTGCTCCTCCGGGTCTACGAGGCGGGTGGGGGAGATTCGGAGGCTCCCGTCCTCGACCTCCATCGGATCGATGAGGGTGAGGTCCGGGAGGATGGCAGACCCCTCGCCCCCGGGGGCGGGGCCTTCCTCCCCCGCCTCCAGATCCGCCGCCCTGACCACCTCGAGGACCCCCAAGAAGTCGGGGGCAACCTCCGGGTTTTCGTCCTCGCCTGGGATGAAGACGCCGGCGAGGAGGTCCCGCCAGGGCCTCGCCCCCCGCCTCTTGGGGGCGGATAGGGTGAGGGCCAAGAGGTCCCTCGCCCGGGTGGCGGCGACGTAGAGGGTCCTCTCCTCCTCTTCGGCCTCCCGCCTCCTCTCCTCCTCCGCCATCTCGGAGAGGAACGTCCCCTCCCCGGCCTTCTCTTCCGGGAGGAGGGAGAAGATGGGCCCTCCCCCGCCGTCGCCTCCCCTCCTCAGGAGGAAGGGAGGCTGGGTCGCCCGATCGCTCCAGGAGGTCTCGGCGACGATGACGATCGGAAACTCGAGCCCCTTCGCCTTGTGGACGGTCATCACCTTCACCGCGTCCGTCTCCTCGCCCTCGACGGAGGCGGGCTCCACGTCCTCGAAACCGGAGCCTTCGAGCCTTCCGATCACCTCCCGAAGGGAGAGCCCCGCCCCGTCCAGGGCCTTCGAGGAGTCCATCAGCTTCCGGAGGTTTGCGGTCCTCCGCTTCAGGGGGTCGGCGAGGGCGAGGTGGGCCTCGTAATCGAGGAGCTCTGCCGCCTCCTCCAGGATGGCGGAGGGGGTCAGGAGGTCTTTACGATCTGCGAAATTTTCCAGAACCTCCCTCAGCCGCCCGACCCGCCTCGCCCTCTCGGGGGAGAGGTCTCCCTCCTCGATCCCGCCGAGGGCGTCGAAGAGGGGGGCCCCGGGGATGCCGGTGGGTGGGGAACGGGGGCGGCCTTCTGGATCCGTCTCCCCCTCCCCGGCGATGGCCTTCGCCTTAGCCCTCGCCTTCAGCCGGGCCAGGTCCTGGAGGTCGAGGCCGACGGCCGGGGAGAGGAGGGCGGCCGTCAGGGCGAGGTCGTCGGCCGGGTCTGCCAGGACTTTGAGGATCGAGACGAGCCCCCGGACCTCGGGGAGGTCGAAGAAACCAGCCTCCCCGACGACGTAGCAGGGGATCCCCATCTCCCTCAGGGCCTTGGCGTACCGGTCCCCCGTCCCGCCCCGAAGCTTCCTCAGGAGGAGGGCGAAGTCTCTGTATCTGACCTTCCGCCTCTCCGGAACGAGGTTCACGCCGCCGGATCCGTCCTCCTTCCTATCCAGAAAGTCAAACTCCCTGCCCACCATCCTCCTTATGAAGAGGGCGGCGGCCTTCCCCTCGTCCTCGGGGTGGAAGAGGATCCTCGCCCGGGGTAGGTCGCCGGTCTTTCCCGCCACCGGCAGGGGAATAACAGGGCTGTACTCCGGCCCACCGGAGATGCCGGCTCCATCGAAGATCCCGGCGAAGAGGCGGTTGGCGAAGTCGAGGACCCCCGGGTGGGACCGGTAGTTCGTCGAGAGCTCCAGGACGGTCCCGGACCCCGCCTCCACCTCCCGCCTCGCCTCGGCGAAGACCTCCACCTCCGCCCCCCGGAACCGGTATATCGACTGCTTAGCGTCGCCGACGTAGACGACGCGCGTCTTTCTCCCTCGGAGGAGGTCGACGATCTCCTTCTGGAGGTGGTCGGTGTCCTGGAACTCGTCGACGATGATGTACCGGAACTGGCTGGAGAGTCGCGCCCTCAGGGCGGGGCTATCCAGGAGGAGATCCCGGAGGGCAAGGAGGACCCCGAGAAAGTCCGTCCGGCCGAGCCGATCCATCTCCCGGCGGCGGGCTCCGTCGAAGCGGCGGAAGAGCTCCAGGAAGGCCCGGTTCGCCTCAGCGAGGGAGGCGGCGCTGGCCGGGTCTTCGACCAGGGGGAGGCCCCCTTCGACGGCCTCCGCCGGCCTTGCGGCGATGACCTTCCCCCTCCCATCGACGCCGAGGGCGAGGGCTCCGAGGAGGTCGTCGAGGCCCGCGACCCTCAGGATCGGCTCCGTCAGGGCCTCGTTCTCCCAGACCGTCCGGAGGGCCACCCTCCGGA
>Ga0334886_1002518_pt1 | contig 18023 bp, 17 predicted proteins | sample GraSluR1_MG_9_FD_207232 | JGI IMG/M metagenome (GOLD analysis project Ga0334886, IMG submission 207232) | Sludge microbial communities from methane-producing bioreactor in Wageningen University, Netherlands - Granular Sludge_27_06-R1 | ecosystem: Engineered > Bioreactor > Anaerobic >...
TCGCTGACATGCTCGCCCCACATAACATCTGTATCTCCCGTCCGCTCCACAACAGCAATATGGCTCATCGGGGTGGTGGGTGAAGCACCATGCCAGTGCTTTTCGCCTGGTTCGAACCAGACCACATCACCTGGATGCACTTCTTCCACCGGACCACCCCAGCGCTGCACGCGCCCACAGCCATCTGTAACGATCAATGTTTGTCCCAGGCTGTGCGCATGCCAGGCGGTGCGTGCGCCAGGCTCGAAGGTCACTTTGGCTCCTGAAGCCCGTGCAGGTTCTTCTGGCATAAACAGTGGGTCGACCCAGACCTTGCCAGTGAACCATTCAGGAGAGCCCTGTCTTGAGGGCTGGGTTCCGTTTCGTGTTACTTTCATTGCTTCCCATCCCTGTCGAAAACTTCCTTTGCCACCAGAATTGCAGAAATAGCGCGCGGCCATCCAGTGTAGAAAGCCAGATGGGTCATCACCTCACCAAGCTCACTTTCGGTGATACCATTTTCCTTCGCCCGTTTCAGGTGGCTGGGAAGCTGTTGGGTGTTTCCATTGGCGACCAGCGCCGCAACGGTGATCAAGCTCCGGTCGCGCTGCGACAGTTCTTCCCGTGCCCACACATCCGCATAAAGCACATCATCGGTAAGTTCCGCTAACTTGGGGGCAAACTCACCCATGAGCTGCTGCGCCCGGGTTTGTTCTTTTGCCTCAGGCATCTTGTTAATCCTTTCGTTCGGCGTGCGATCGAAATTGGGAGCGGTTCGCGCCAAATAACTGGCCAGGCCAGAGATCGGCGCGATTGGCTACCGCTTTTTTCTCGACAGAGATTATTCCCTAAATATCCATTTTCCGTTCGCCCAGCCACTTGACCATATTCGGGTCGCGATGATCAAAGAACGAACTGGTTTTTGCGTCTAAGGTTGCCACAGCGGTCATATCTGCCGCGCTCAATTCAAAATCGAAAACATCAATGTTCTCTGCCATGCGCTCCTTGCGGGTTGTTTTTGAAAGGGCAACGATCCCACGCTGCACCACCCAACGCAGGATGACCTGAGCAATGCTTTTGTTGTACTTTGCGCCGATGGAAGCCAATACTTCATTTTTGAAAATACCATTCCTGCCTTCGGCAAAAGGCGCCCAGGCTTCCAATTTCACCTGATTTTCTTCAAAGAATTGCTGATTCTCCAATTGCTGATGGAAAGGATTGACCTCGATCTGGTTGACCGCCGGGGTGATTTTGTTATGGATGATCAAATCCATCATGCGATCAGGCGGGAAGTTGGATACCCCGATCGCCCGCATTTTGCCCTGCGCATAGAGTTCTTCCATCGCGCGCCACTCGCCGTAGACATCACCGTAGGGTTGATGGATCAGGAACAGGTCCACATAATCTAACTGCAACCGATTTAAGCAGCGGTCAAAGGCTTTCTTGGTGTCTTCGTAGCCATTGCTTTGAATCCACAGTTTGGTGGTGATGAACAACTCGTCACGGGGCACACCGCAGTTTTTGATGCCTTTGCCAACCGCTTCTTCATTCTGATACGAAGCGGCGGTGTCAATATGGCGGTAGCCGGTTTCGACAGCCTCGATCACACTACGCTCACATTCAACCGGGTCTGTGATTTGGAAAACACCGTATCCAACCATCGGAATCTCTATACCATTATTAAGTTTTACTGTTTGCATGATGTTCTCCTTTTGTTTTTAATGCTGTGGTTGGTCTTCAGGGGAGAGCAATTTGGAAAACACAAGTGAGGCTAATTTCCAACTGCTGTTTTCTTGCACATAGACTTCTGTCACCATAAATGGATTGGTGACCTCATTCCCGCCAACAACAGCATCCAAACGAATTTTGTTGTAGAGAATGACGGTTGTATCACTGACCAACGGCACCGACACCTCTTCGATTTCGGCATGTTTGTAATGAATCCCCCCGCTGCTGATAACACCCAGTTCGTGTTCTCTGGTCATATTCCCGCCCATGTGGACAAAAACCGAATCCGCATGGAAGAGTTTCTCAAGGGCTTCCACGTTGCAGTCTGCCATCCACAGCCATTTCTCTTTCGAGAGATTGATAATTTCTTGTTTTACAGTTTCTGTTGACATCGTATTTTTCTCTCCATATCTACTAGATAAAATTAATCGAATTATCGATTCACATTCCGCGCCAGATCTTCGGGATAGCGCGCGCCGATCACATCCACTTTCTCCAATATGGCTTGAATTTCCTGCTTCTGCGCCGGAGTGAATTCGATCTCCGCGGCAGCGACATTCTCTTCCAGCCGCGCAATGGCACGCGAGCCCGGAATCGGCACGATCCACGGTTTCTGCGCCAGCAGCCATGCCAACGCCAATTGCGCGGGTGTCGCGCCCATCTTCTCCGCCAATCCTTTCAGCACATCCACCAGTTCCAGATTGGCTTTCAATGCTTCGCCCTGAAAACGGGGAATGCGGCTGCGGACATCGGAAGGATCGAATTTGGTATCCGGGGTGATCTTGCCGGTCAGGAAACCTTTGCCCAACGGGCTGAAGGGTACAAAACCGATGCCCAATTCTTCACATAAGGGCAATACTTCATCCTCCGGTTCGCGCCACCACATCGAATATTCGCTCTGCAAGGCGGTCACCGGCTGCACGGCGTGCGCGCGGCGGATGACGTCAACACCGGCTTCTGACAGGCCAAAATGTTTGACCTTGCCTTCCTGAATCAGGTCCTTGACCGCCCCCGCCACATCTTCAATCGGCACATCCGGGTCCACCCGATGCTGGTAGAACAGGTCAATCGCTTCCACGCGCAGGCGTTTGAGCGATTCTTCCGCTACCTTGCGGATGCGTTCCGGGCGGCTGTTCATCCCTTTCCAGCCCGTGCGGCCATCTTCATACAGGTCAAAACCAAACTTGGTTGCGATGACGACTTTTCCTTTGAAGGGTTCCAACGCTTCTCCAACCAGTTCTTCATTCGTCCAGGGGCCGTAGACCTCAGCGGTATCAAAGAAGGTGACCCCGCGATCGACCGCCGCATGGATCACATTGATCATGTCTCCTCGCGTGCCGATCGGAGCATCGCCATAGCTCATGCGCATACAGCCTAACCCGAGTGCGGAAACTTCTAAACCAGTTCCAATGATTCGTTTTTTCATGATGTGTTCCTAACTTTTCTTGTTATCCATATCTATTGTGCAGGCGCAGTTTCTACGCTGAACTCTTCCATCGGGGAGAGTGTTTTTTCCACTGCCAGCAGCCGTTCTTCATAGAATTTGATCTTGTAATTGAGCAGATCGAGCGTCTTCTGCATCTCAGCGATCTGTTCAGCAAGCAGACCCCGCTGTTCTTCGAGGATATTTTTGCGGGCTTCAAAAGTCTCATCCCCAATCAGCGCGAGACGCATATATTCGGTGAGAACCTCGATTGGGAGTCCTGCGGTGCGCATACATTTGATGAACTCCACCCGGCGCACATCCAGTTCGTTGAAATCACGAATACCGCTTGTATTGCGGTTGACAGGGGGCAGGAGCCCGACCCGTTCGTAGTAGCGCAGTGTATCCACGGACAAGCCACTGAGTTCACTAACTTCAGCAATTTTCATAAGAAATCCTCATTCCTCTACTTGTGTATCGAGTATAGCACCTGGAGTAGGCTCAAGGTCAAGCGTTTGGCAAAAATCCTTATTTATGTTAACAAGTTGTTAACAACCCTTGACTTAGAGTAAACTCCAGGTTGTATAGTGAGGGTGTAATAACAAATAATACGTTTAAACGGAGCAAAAAAAACATGTCTCAACTACAATTTATTACCCCACTCATCAACCGCGAATGGCAAATCAAACGTAATGATGAACTACGGCAGCAATTACACAGCATAGAATCTGAACATCAGCAAAACGTCAGTAAGTTCAAAAAAACAATGCACTGCTATCAAGATCAGAAAGAGAAAGCCGGTGAATCCCTGGCTTGTTAGCTAACAGCTCTCTCCCCGGATCAACACTGAAGAAGAAAAAACCGGACTCTGCTGTCCGGTTTTTTCTTTATAGAAATGTAGCGCCACGCATGGACTGCCGGGGGTAGTGGCTGCTTACTGACCGATCAGGTTCTTTTCAATAATCAACGGGAGGAACTTCTGCTTCACCAGATCAAAGCTCAGTTTGGGGCGGCGGTATTCATCCAGGCAGCCTTTGTTGTTAAAGCCGCGTGGGCGCTGCAATGGGCGTGGCAGGAATTCGGATGAGCGGAAGTCGGCGAACAACCACAATGCCAGACCGCACACCCGATCACGGTCCTCAAACAGATGCCTGATCACGATGTCATAGAGATCACGCTGGTATTCTTCCGTCCAGCGTTGGTGCTGGCGGTCATGGAAGCCGGGGATGGCGCCTGCCCCAATTTCGGAGATGATCAGAGGCTTGTCGGCGAAACCGGCAGTTGCGAGGTGTTCACTCAGATGGTCCAGTTCGCCGGGGATATCATCCAGTTCACCACCATACCAGCCGGGGTAGCGGTTGATGGCGATGATATCCACCAGATCAAAATTGAGGTCTTCAAAGGGATGGCAGGAGGCATAGGTGACGGGCCGGTGGCTGTCAAGGCTGTGGATTTCATCCAACAAGGTAATGTACCCTTCACGGCATTCGGGTTCGTGGGAATGGCTTTCGTTGATGATGCCCCACACAAACACACAGGGATGATTGTAGGCGGCGGCGATCATCTCATGGATGTTGGTTTTCTGGGCTTCGATAAAATGCGGGTCATTCAGGTGTTCGGCGGTGTGCTGCCAGCCGATGGATTCGCTCCATACCAGCAGTCCGAATTCATCGCACAGGTCGAGGAAGCGCGGGTCTTGCGGGTAATGGCTGCCGCGCACAAAATTGCAGCCCATTTCTTTCAACAACTGCACATCCGTCATCAACAGGCCATCAGGGAAGGTGTGTCCGAAATCGGGGTGGATCTCGTGGCGGTTGAAGCCCAACAGGCGTAGAGGAGCGCCGTTCAAGAGAATATCTTTGCCCTGTGTGGCAATCGTGCGGATGCCGAAGCGTTCGACCAGGTCATCACCACCGAAAACGACCCGCAAATGATGCAGATGAGGGTGTTCTGGCGACCACAGGTCAGCCTCTTCCAGGGTCAGTTCAAATTGCACCCTCACGCTGTCATCCAGGTCAATCTCGCGTGACATGACTTCCTCTTCGTTCACAAACACCGTGCAGGTCTCATTGACAGACTGGTCAGCTTGCAGGGTGATTTCGACATTGATGGTGGGCGGTGTGAGGGTGGTGGTGGTGATGCGCAGGTCTTCTACCCACTGTTGACCCAGATGATGCAGGGCGACAGAACGGGCGATACCGCCGTAGTGATACCAATCGAAGTATTCGAGGTGGAGGGGATTGCGTTCATAATTGATGCGGTTATCGACCAGGACAACTACCTGCACCCAACCCGGGGCAGCGGCTTCAAAATCGAAGCCGAAGGGTACAAAACCGCCCACATGTTCGCCCAGCATATTCTCATTGATGAAAACACGGCACCAGTGGCTGACGCCGTCGAATGCCAACCGTTGGCGGCCGGTACGGTTGATGAAGATTTCCTGGCGGTAGGCAGCCAGGCCGCGTTTACCGGCGTAAGCCGGCATAGCGTCGAAGCACTGCGGAACCGGTATACGGTCATCAAAGTCAATCTGCGAAATGATTACTTCATCGGGGTCAATTTCGCCTAAAAGTGTAAAATCCCAGAAGCCATTCAGGGACTGCATCGGTCGGGTCAGGTGTTCTTCAAATGTGCGCATGTCATTTTCCTTTTTTTTATGCCAGTATCTTTGCCTGGTGTTCGTTAATTTCGTTCAGCATGGGTTCACCCGCCAGCCAGCGTTTCATCTCTGCCACCATTAATTCACCCATCTTGGTGATCTCCGCATCTATTGAACCGGCAATGTGCGGTGACAGCACCACGTTGGGCAAGGTGAACAGGGGGGAATCTTTGGCGGGCGGTTCCGGCCAGGTCACGTCCAGTAAAGCGGTCAGGTCAGGACGCTGCTGCAATACAGCGATCATTTCTTCTTCGCGCACCACAGCACCACGGGCGGTATTGATGAAGGTGGCGTTCTCTTTCATCGAGGCTAACAACTCACCGGTGATCATACCGACGGTTTCCGGCAGCCAGGGGGTGTGCAGAGAAACCACATCGCAGATGCGAAATACCTCCTCCAATGGGAGCAAGGTCACACCCAGCGAATCGGCGCGTTCCTGCGACCAGAAGGGATCATAGGCATAGACATCCAGCGGGAAAGCTTGCAGCAACTGGCAGACCTGCTTGCCGATAGCACCTAATGAAATGATACCGATCTTGGAGCGGTACATGCCGGCGATGGGTACCCTGCGCCAGGTTTCACGGTGCTGTTTGTACTGGTCTACGTAATACCAAAAACGCTTAAGGGAGAGCAGAATCTGCGCCAGGGTGAAATAGGCGACGTATTCTCCGTTTACAGTATGGGCGCTGGTCACGCGGATACCACGCTGCCAGAATGCGGGGGGGGTGAAGTGGCGGATGGAACCCGAGCCATAAAATACTATCTTCAGGTTGGGAGCTTTGGCAAGGATAGCTTCATTCAACTCGATCATGCCCCATGAGGAGAAAATGGCATCGACATCCTCTAACAGAGAAGGGTTTGCCTGAACCTCATCGGCAGAATAGACACGTTCTTCCACCTGCATATATTGCCGGATCTCCTCACGAAGTACAGGCGGATAGACGCGATCGAAGTAATCGGGGTTGAGCAAGAACATGGCTTTCATTGGCACTCCTTGGGGTGATTGGCAGGGGTTTTCAAAGCACATATCGCACAGCTGCGCCTGTTCTTTAGCTATGAAACATGGTTTGGGACTACAACGTGCAGATGACGCCAGCCGCACCCTGGGTGACCAGCCAGCAGCCCCCATTGGATTCGATCAGCTTGAGAGCCGCTTGAGGCCCCCAACTGCCCTTTGGATAGGTATGCGGTGACGGTTTGGTGGGATCTTCAGCAAAACGGATGATCGGATCCATCAATTGCCAGGCAAGTTCGATCTCATCAGCGCGGGCGAAGAGAGAAGCATCTCCGTTGATGGCGTCCAGCAGTAAGCGCTCATAGGCATCCGGCAACGGTTCGTTTCCGAAGGATTGGCTGTAGTAGAAGTTCATGTTCACTGATTGAATTTCTTTATAAGAATCGGGTTGTTTGGTGGCAAAACTGAGATGAATGCCTTCATTGGGTTGGATGATGATCGACAGCACGTTTGGCGATTGATTAATGCCGCCCTCGAAAGAGAAAAGGTTATGCGGAGGGTTACGGAAATAGATGCTGATCTCGCTGGTTTTGTCTGGTAGAGCTTTGCCAGAGCGCAGGTAGAAGGGCACGCCCTGCCAGCGCCAGTTGTCGATGTAGAGTTTCATGGCGGCATAGGTGGGTGTGCGGGAATCGGGCGCCACGCGTTCGGTCTGGTGGTAGCCTTCATATTGACCGAGAACAACATCATCCAGTGCAATGGGGCGAATGGCTTGCAGCACCTTCACCTTCTCATTGCGCAGGTAAGTGGCATTGAAGGCTGCCGGCGGTTCCATGGCGGTCAGCGTCAATAACTGGAATAGGTGATTTTGGAACATATCGCGCAACACACCGGCATGGTCGTAATACCCGGCGCGATACCCGACATCAACGGTTTCAGCCACTGTGATCTGCACGTGGTCGATCAGATTGCGGTTCCAGATCGGCTCAAAAATGCTGTTAGAAAAACGGAAGAACAAGATGTTCTGGGCGGTTTCCTTGCCGAGATAGTGGTCGATGCGGAAAATTTGTTCTTCCTGAAAGGTCTGGTGAATGAAGGCGTTGAGGTCTTGAGCAGAGGAATAATCGCTGCCGAAGGGTTTTTCGATGATGATTTTGTTCTTATTGGCATCATCCAGGTTGCAGTCTGCCAGGTAGCCGATGGTTGTTTTGAAAAACTCAGGCGAAGTTGCCATGTAGTAGGTATGGTTCTCATGTCCGCCATAATGACTGTGCATGTATTCGCTCAAGCGCTCGAAATCTTCCTTATTGGTAAAATTTCCCTGGAAAAAATGCAGGCGCTGGGAAAAATGATCCCAGTCAGATTGGTTAAACTGGTCGGGGGTGTATTCAAGTATGCCTTCGCGCATTTCTCGCCGAAAATACTCATCATCCCACTCACGGCGGGCAAAACCGATAATGTCCAGGTTAGCAGGCAGGCGGCCTTTTTGGCACAATTTAAACAAGGAGGGAATCAGTTTTCTTTGGGTCAGGTCGCCGGTGGCTCCCATGATCACCAGGGCTGTCTTTTTTTGTGCATTCATGCGTTTTGCTTTCTACCATTATTTCTAATGTTTGATGTATCGTTGATTATATAGTATACCAGGCATCATAAACAGCACGCACCAGTTCTGGTTTGGCACCAGGCCCGAATTCGCATTGTGCGATGATACCGCCATTATGATAACAGTGTTCATGAACATGCCTGATTGCCTGATGGATTTCTTCGACCGTAGCATGCGCCAGTAAATGCTGGCGGTCCATCTCACCCCAGAATGTGATCTTGCCGGCATAGGCGGCACCTAACGCCTCAATGTCCATGATGAATAGCTGCGAGTTGATGGCATTCACACCGATTTCGATCAGATCGGGATAGATGGCGGCAATGTGGCCGTCTGAGTGCATGAAAACATATTTGCCATAGGAATGAATCAGGTCACAGTATTCCTGATAGAGCGGTTTGAAAAGTGTGCGCCACATACGGGGAGAGATCAGGAGTTTTTCTTGTGCGCCCCAATCATCCATGAGATTGATGGCGTCCACATCGGTGCGGCACCAGGTTTCGAGTAAATCCATGAAAAAATTATGAACAGTGTCACGCAGCAAAAAGAATCCCTCCGGCTGTTCGGCGATATCATAATAGAGGTTTTGCGAGCCGCGAAGGTACTGCATGCGTTCAAAGGGATTGGCACAGCAGCCGCCCATGACGAATTGGTCAGTGCCAGCGCAAAACTGGTTGACCTTCTCAGGCGTGATGGTTAGCAGTTCACGTGGGGGGCGCACTTTTTCCGGATCATGCTGCCAATCCTGGATGAGGGGCTTTTTTATCTCGCCGATGATGCCGGGATGGATGCTGACCCGTTCACAGCCCCATTCATCAACAGAGGTACCAATTTCATACGGATCACCCTGCGTATGAGGCTCTTCTTTCAGATAGCCGGGTGCGCTGGTGATGTCCATAGGAAATTCCTGGCGGATACGTTCGATGTCGGCGGGGTAGTACGTATGCGCCCATGGCAGGGTCCATAGGTCGCGCGGGACGCGGTCTGGTCGATCAAATTCAAGTGTTCGGGTCACTCGTTCACGGCTGGTGATCATTTGGGTCTCCTTGTTGTCAGGTTAAGCCAATTGTAACGGCGAAAGGGTGAAAGATAAATGGTCTGTTTTCGGTTACAATAAAATTCAAAGAGAAAAAAAAAGACAAATCATAGGAATTGATTGGAGGAATACATGTACAAATTGGTGTTATTGCGGCACGGAGAGAGTGTTTGGAACAAGGAAAATCTGTTCACCGGCTGGACGGATGTGGACCTGTCAGAAAAAGGGCTGGAAGAAGCAGCGGCTGCCGGTAGAACGCTCAAGGAAGAAGGGTACACCTTCGATATTGCCTATACTTCGGTGCTGAAAAGAGCGATCCGCACTTTGTGGCTGACACTGGATGGTATGGACCTGATGTGGATCCCGGTAGTGCGTGACTGGCGCCTGAACGAACGCCATTATGGTGCGCTGCAAGGATTGAACAAGGCGGAAACCGCGGCGAAATACGGAGATGACCAGGTGTTGATCTGGCGGCGCAGCTATGACACCCCGCCTCCTGATCTTGAGAAAGACGACGAACGCTATCCTGGCCATGACCCGCGCTATGCTGATCTGAGCGAAGATCAACTGCCAACCACGGAATGCCTGAAAGACACCGTGGCGCGGTTCCTGCCGATGTGGCATGAGGTAATCGCGCCGGTGGTCAAGAGCGGCAAGAAGGTCTTGATTGCGGCGCACGGCAACAGCCTGCGCGCATTGGTGAAATACCTGGATGATATTTCAGAAGAAGAGATTGTTTCGCTGAATATCCCCACTGGCATACCGCTGGTGTATGAACTGGATGAAGATTTGACGCCCATCAAACATTACTACCTGGGTGACCAGGATGCCATCAACGCGGCGATCAACAAGGTTGCCAACCAAGGCAAAGCCAAGAAGTAAGCTCTCCCTTTTGATGAGATAGCAGCCCGTGCGGTATTATGCCTGCGGGCTGTTTATTTTCGCCCGATGACCCTGCCAGATCAACAAACCTGCACCAATGAGGGTGATCAGAATCACGCCGATAGCAGCATCCAGCCAGAATTCTATTGGGAACAGGCGGATGAGGGTGTCAGAGCTGAAAAACAACCAGGTGTCGCCTTCGAAAAAGATATAGTGGAATTGGGTGAAAAACCATTGAAAATTGATGGCGACTAATAAGCCGACAAAAGACAGGGCAGCGATGGTGACGATACCGCCGGTGCCGACGGCGCGGCGGAACTGTGTCCAGCGCCGGGTGCGGCGGAACCAGATCAACATTGCGCCCAACAGGAAGGTGACCCCGTACCAGATATTGAGCAGCCAGGTGATCAGTACCTTGACATCAACCATGTGGTCCAGTTCACGCTGGTTGAACAAAGGCGAACCGTCTGGAAAAGTCAGGTCACCGAGGTAATCAATGTCAGCATTATTGACAAGGTAGAGGATGGCGTAACGTGAGTAGGCCCCCCTTTCTTCACGGGTAAATCCAAATTCGTCAGGCGGGAAGTTCGGGCGGGCATATTCGATGCGGGCGAACAGTGGGTTGGTCATGACCCTGACCGCGAAAATGATCAAGAAGACAGGAACCAACACCGCGATGATGGTTGACAAAATACGATGCAGACGGTTCTCATTGGTTTTCATCACTCACTCCAGGGTGCCCAGGCCCTCATTGAGGGCGAATTGGATCATTAAATTGTTGGTCATCCACTCAATGCCGGCTTTGTCATCGGTAAAGACGATGGTGGTTTGGGGTTGTGGGGCAAAGTTGCTTTGGGTGTTGAGCATGGCATATTTCAGCATCATGGCGGTGTCGGGGTCTTCCCATAACAGTGCCATGTTTTCCGCAAAGTTTTCCTGCGCGGTGGGTTGTTTGGTGGCAAAGATGATGGTGTTGAAGGCCGATGGCAAATCCATCACATGCACCGAGGGGAAGTGGACGGAAATAGTGGTAGCAAGGGCGTCGACCAACCGGCGGTCGGTGTTGGTGCGCCCGACGTTGATGACCAGTACGCCATTGTCTGTTAATCTTTCGTGGGCGATGCCGAAAAATTCTACAGTGGTCAGATGGGGCGGTATGTAGGGCGGGCGGTAAGCATCAACGCTGATGATGTCATACAAATAGGGACTGTGTTCAAGGCCCCAGCGACCGTCCTGGGCATAGGCGTTCAGGTTGGGCAAGTCCATGCCGAAATACTGCTTGCCGATTTCGATGATCTTGGGGTCGATCTCCCAGCCGTCAACGATAGCCTGGGGATAAACGACTGAAGCCTGGCGGGCGGTGGTGCCTGCGGCAAGTCCGACGATGGCAATGCGCTGAATGTCTGCTGGCGCAACCGGCGCGTGGTTGAAAAAGGGGGCAACCAGTACCTGTGACCAGGGCCCGCTGAAATAATATTCATCAGGATGATAGACGGAATGCTGGCCCTGGCCTTCGTTCAGGCGTAGATAGCGGGCATCGCCAATTTCCAGCACCTGAATATAGTTATAAGCAGATTCACCTTCATAGATCATGTACTGGCTGTTTTTGATGGTTCGTTGGATGCCAAAGAAGGAGATTATTAAAATCATCAAAAAAGTCCAGCCCAGCGGAAGAGCCTTGCGCCAGCCGTCAGACCGCAGAATGCCGATCAGGGAGATCAGGGTCAATAATCCGCCCAGCACCACAAATGTCTGGTAGGTGCCAATGGTGGGGATCATGATGAGGCCGGGCAGAAAGGTGCCGATGAAGGAGCCGATGGTGGAGATGGCATACACTTTGCCGGAGATTTTGCCCAACTGGCTGGCACCAATGCCTTCTTCATCCGCAATGATGCGGATACCGAAGGGAGAAGCCATGCCCAGCAAGATGATGGGCACCACCATCAGGATCATAACAGAAACAAACGCGCCAACCAGAATACCAATTTGCAACTGGTCGAAAGCGTTGGCAGCCGTGCGCAGTACGGGCTGTGCGATGACTGGCACGATAGCGGTTGTCAAACCAGCATACACCAGAATGGCAAAAAAGGTCTTTTTGTGGGGAGACCGGTCAGCCCAGCGGCCGCCGATGAAATTGCCGACTGCCAGATAGATCAGGATCAGGCCGATGATACCCGCCCAGACCAGGTTAGAGGTGCCGTAAACGTTGCTGAGTAAACGGCTGGCCGCCATCTCGATTGCCAGCGACGCCATGCCTGAGGTGAAGATGGTAAAGTATAGGTATTTGCGCATATGCCTCCTGTGGTTAACAACCCATTCAGTATAACATGGGCGAACTCAGTGAGGCATTAAAAAACAACGGCCACCATCATGGCGGCACGTTGCTTATTTATGAAATTTTCGTTAGCTTAGGTAGTTTATTCTTCTGCGGGGGTTTCTTCGACAGGTTCTTCTGCCACAACTTCTTCTACTTTGGTTTTCTTGCCAGCGGGGGCAATATTTTCAAGCATGATGTGGCTTTTTTCCTGCAGTTCCTCGGCTTTTTCCTTGGCCTGTTCCGTCAGTTCCTCGATCTTTGCGCGGGCTTCTGCCAACGAAGCTTCAGCCTGGGCGTAAGCCTCTTCGAAGTTCTTTTCGGCTTTTTCATACACTTCTACGCTTTTCTCTTTGATCAGCTTGCGAGTTTCTTCGCCGGATTGCGGGGCGAGCAGCAGAGAGGCAACGCCACCAGCGATCACGCCGGTGAGAAAACCAGTTACAAATGCACCAAATTTATCATTGTCTGACATAGTGGATCTCCTTTTATTTTTGTCTGATTTCAAAAATTTTATAAGTTTTTCTACATGGGCTATTCGCCCGGATGTTTTACCAAATTGATCAATTGCTTTAATCCAGCCAGGGCTCCATTGAGTTTAATCACTGGATCGGACACATTTTTGCTGAGAAATTCGGCGGTGCCCTTGACCGTATTGACGGTCTGGTTGGTGGATTCAAGGATGGGGCGGATTTCATTTTGCAGCAGGTTGATCAACACCGCCAGCTGTACCATCAGGATGACGATGGCGACACCAATCACCAGCATTTCGAGCGCCATGAAGATGATGAAGACATCACGCCATTTGGCGGCGGTGCCCGGGTCGCCAGTCAGCAGCAAGACAGCGCCTGTGATGATCAAGCCAATGAACAACACGGCAGCAACTGCGATGCCGATTATCTGGGCTTTATTGGGCTGCTGTGTCCCTTGGGCAGGGGCTGCCTGCGAAGTTTCTACTTTGATGGTGGGGTCAGTCTTTGTCACTTCTTCTGACATGGTTTTTCTCCAGCCTTGGTATTGTGTGATGTTGCTGCTGCTTAATACTAAGCATACAATAGATTAATTTGAAATAAAACAACATCTTTTATTATTCTAACATTATTTAAGGTTTATGAGAGGATGTTTTGCCTTTTGGAGAGGGGTTATTATATTAAGTTAACGAATCTCCGTCAAAGAGGAGGGCAATTGCAGTTTTGCTTTCTATTTTTCTTCATGCTACACTAACTGCATGAACAATCGGTCGAAGTTATTTTTGATTATTTCGGTGCTGGTTATGGCGATGTTGGTCGCGGGACTGGCGCCGTTGCAAGAAGATCGTGTGCTGTTGACAGAACCGGTGAACGGGTCTATTTTGCAGGGCAATGTGCTGATCCGCGGTAACACCGATGTGCCTGGCTTCAAGTCGTTTGCGCTGGAATTCGCTCATGAGAGCGGCACCAACGACACTACCTGGTTCTTGCTGCACGAATCCAATGAGCGCATCGCCGAAGGCATCCTGACCACCTGGGATACCCAACAGATTACCGATGGCGATTATCGGCTGCGGCTGACCGTATTTTTTGAAGATGACCGGCCCCAGTACGATTACGCGACTGATTTGAAAGTGCGTAACTATTCTGAGGTGAGTGAAGAAGACCGCATCATGCCGACGCCGGTGCCGACTGAAATTCCGCTGGAAGGTGACTTTGAGATCTCAGAAGAACCTGAAACCGGCACGGGTTTGTGGGCGAGTATGCTGCGCGGTATGCTGTACACGGTGTTGGTGATCATTTTCCTGGCAGTTCTTTTCTACATCTATACACAATTCAACCGCAGAAAAAAACGCCAACGCCGCCGCTAACAGAAACAAAACCGCGTGAAAAATTCGGGAGCACGATGGTATGAATTTATTCAAAAGAAAAGCACCCATCGGGGAATCTTCTGTGGGTGTATATTTGATTGTCGGACTGGGCAATCCGGGCAGTCGCTACTCCGCTACCCGGCATAACGTGGGTTTCCAGGTTATTAACAATGTCGCACGGGTATTAGGTATCACACCTGGTAAGGTGAAGTCGAAAGCCATCATCGGTGAAGGCAAGCGCGACGACAAAAAGGTTATCCTGGTGAAGCCGCAGACCTTCATGAACCTTTCTGGACAGGCTGTCTCTGCTCTGGCGAGGTTTTATAAAGTGCCTGTGGAAAATATCGTGGTAATTCATGATGACCTCGATTTGCCTTTGGGCACTTTACGCATCCGCCCGGGCGGTGGAGCGGGCGGACAGAAAGGGGTGCAGTCGATCATTGAGCAGTTGGGTACACCGGAATTTGCGCGCATACGTTTCGGCATCGGCCGCCCGCCCGGCAGAATGGATCCCAAGGATTATGTCCTTGAAAATTTCCTGCCAAATGAACAAGAACTGGCAGAATTCACCATATTGACGGCGCGTGATGCGGTGATATCATTCATCGATGCAGGCTTAGAAAAAACCATGAACAAATACAATGGCAGCGTTCAACCCGACTGACACTTTACTGGCCGAGATCCGGTCACTCAGTGCCTATCAAGCCCTGTTGAATCAGATACGGCAGGGGCAGGATGTTGCCAGTCTGTCACTGCTGCGTTCGCTGCGCCTGCCGACATTAACATTACTGCACCAAGATCTTAAGTGGCCGATTCTGTATGTGACAGACCGCACCGACCGAACCGTCAATCAATTGGATGAGATAGGCTTTTGGCTGGGGGAGGAGGAGCCGTATCATTTTCCTGCGCCAACACCGCTGTTCTACGAAATAGCTGAATGGGGGGCAGGTGCACGCCAAAACCGCCTGGTGTGCTTTGCACGGCTGGCAGCGTATCATCTGCCTTTTTCCAAAGACGACCGGCCGGCGCCGCTTATCATGGCGCCTTTGCGGGCGATCATGGCACGCACATTCAGCCGACGAGAATTTTTAAAAAACAGCACCAATTTGCGGCAGGGCGCTCGTGTCCAGCCGGAAGAACTGCGGCGGCAATGGGTCGGTATCGGATATCAAGCCGCGGATAGTGTCTATGAACGCGGCACTTTCAGCCAGCGGGGAGGTATCCTGGATGTGTGGGTGCCGTCTGAGCCCATGCCGCTGCGGCTTGACTTTTTCGGTGACGAGGTGGACTCCATCCGGCGTTTTGATCCCACCACCCAGCGCAGCCTCGAAAAAATTGATCAGGTATGGGTCACGCCAGCGAGAGAAGTTCTGCCGGTTGAAGCGGTGAAGCAGGATATCCCCTTTGACCAGATTGATGAGTTCCAGATCCCGGTGGCACATACGGATATCAGTTGTGTGCTGGATTTTCTGCCCAAAAATACCTTAATCATCATGGAAGACCAGGAACTGCTGCGTGACCGCACCGAAGAGGTTGAGCTGATGGCTTTAAAGGAACGGCAGGACGGGCTTGATCTTGGGGTGTTGCAGGAGGATTTCCCCCGGCCTTACCTGACCTGGAGCGAGATGGAAGACCGTATGCATGCCCTGCAGAAAATTGAGCTGGGCTATTCGGCGGCAGAGCAGGACAGCGAATTGTCGCAGCATTTTGTCCCGGGCGAACGCTTTAATGGCCGTCTGAAGGAGGTCATTGATGACATGCTGGATCATGCCTATCAGGGGCAGGCCAGTGTGGTGGTTTCGCGCCAGGCTTCACGCCTGCAAGGTTTGTGGCATGATCAGACCGGCTATCTGGAACTTGATTTGACAGAGCCGACATTCTGGGATGATTCGTTGGATGAAGGCTGGGTATTGACCCATGATGACGGGCACAAAGTAATTCTGTATACGGATGGTGAAATCTTCGGATGGGGACGCCCGACCAGCCGCCGCCGCAGGATGGAAACGCCGGCTTCACCGGAAGCCATCTACGAAGGTTTTGCGGTTGGCGATTATGTCGTGCATGTCGATCACGGCATCGGCAAATTCAAAGGATTGGTCAGGCGGGTGCTGGAAGGCGTAGAGCGCGAGTATTTGTGTGTGGAATACGCCAACGAAGATGAATTGTTTGTGCCTATTCATCAGGCAGACCGCCTCAGCCGTTACATCGGGGCGGATGCGCGTACGCCCAAGATCGCCCGCGTCGGCAGCGGTGAATGGAAACAATCACGCCAGAAGGTGCAGGAAAGCCTGGTGGAAGTGGCGGAAGAACTGTTGGAAATCTATGCCCGCCGCCAGCTGGTGCCCGGCTATGCTTTTTCAGAAGATACCCCCTGGCAGCAGGAACTGGAGGCCAGTTTCCCCTATTTTGAGACCCCTGACCAGATCAAAGCTATTCAGGAAGTGAAGCGTGACATGCAACGCCCGCGCCCGATGGACCGCCTTTTGTGCGGTGATGTAGGGTATGGCAAGACGGAAGTAGCACTGCGTGCGGCGTTCAAAGCGGTGATGGATGGCAAACAGGTAGCGCTGCTGGCGCCCACGACCGTGTTGGCGCAGCAGCATTTTGACACCTTCTCGCAACGATTGGCGGTCTTTCCTGTCAAGGTGGAAATGCTTTCACGTTTTCGCACCCCGCGAGAACAAACCCACATTCTGCATCAACTGTACAAAGGCGAGGTCGATATTGTGATTGGCACGCATCGCTTATTGCAGGGTGATGTGCTGTTCAAAGACCTGGGTTTGTTGATCATTGATGAAGAACAGCGCTTTGGCGTGGCGCATAAAGAATATTTCAAAAAAATGCGTACAGAGTTGGATGTACTGACACTGACTGCTACGCCCATTCCGCGCACCCTGTACATGGCGTTGACCGGCGCGCGTGACATTTCTACCATCAACACCCCGCCGCAGGAACGCCTGCCGATTATCACCCACATCGGGCCATCTTCTGATCGCATTATCCGCCAAGCGATATTGCGTGAATTAGAACGCGGGGGACAAATCTTTTTTGTGCACAACCGCGTGATGACCATTGACGGCATGTATCGTTATTTGAAAAATTTGGTTCCCGAGGCGCGTATTGACATCGGCCATGGGCAGATGCCGGAAGCGGATCTGTCGGATGTCATGCATCGCTTCACCTATGGCGACATTGATGTGTTGTTGTGCACCTCCATTATCGAATCCGGGCTTGACATTCCTAATGCCAACACCTTGATCGTTGACAGAGCCGATACCTTCGGGCTGGCGCAGTTATATCAACTGAGGGGACGGGTCGGGCGCGGTGCACAGCGGGCGTATGCCTATTTCTTCCGTCATCGCACCAAAACACCCACCCCGGAAGGACTGGAGCGCATGGAAGTGATTGCCGAAAATACGCAACTGGGTGCGGGCTATTCCATCGCCATGCGTGACCTGGAAATGCGTGGGGCAGGCGAGTTGCTGGGTACCCGTCAGCATGGCAGTATTCAGACGGTGGGCTTTCATCTGTATACCCGCATGCTGGCGCAGGCGGTTCACCAATTGCGTCAGCATGGTGCTTTCAGTCTGCCGCCGGGCAGTCTGCC
>Ga0334886_1002520_pt1 | contig 18011 bp, 13 predicted proteins | sample GraSluR1_MG_9_FD_207232 | JGI IMG/M metagenome (GOLD analysis project Ga0334886, IMG submission 207232) | Sludge microbial communities from methane-producing bioreactor in Wageningen University, Netherlands - Granular Sludge_27_06-R1 | ecosystem: Engineered > Bioreactor > Anaerobic >...
CTCGTCGTAAACGGTCTGCTTGAACCAATACCATTCCTACCCGATAGAGACAAGTATTACCCGGTGGCGCTTGAAGGGTTCAGCTACGGCGGAAGACTCTATGGTGTCCCATACACAATAGAGGCAATCGGAATTATTTACAACAAAGACCTTGTCTTCGATGTCCCGAAGACAATTTCCGAACTCGAAAAGCTGGCAATGGAAGCGGCCGACGATGAGGTAGTAGGACTCGTCTACGATGCCGGCAACTTCTATTTCTCCTTCCCGTTCATCGCAGGCATGGGCGGCTATATATTCAAAGAGACCCCTTTAGGACTCGATGTAAAGGACATAGGACTTGCCAACGAAGGAGCGATTGCCGGCGGTAGTCTCATCAAATCCTGGTTCGACAAGGGTCTCATTCCTGGAGGACCGAACTACAACCTCATGGATTCACTGTTCAGGGACGGCCTCGCAGCCTTCATAGTCAACGGCATCTGGGCGACCCCCGGTTACAGAGATGCTGGCATTGACTACGGTATCCTTCCATTCAACGAAATCACCTTTGGCGATGGCACTAATCCGAAACCGTTCGTTGGAGTTCAGGGCTTCATGATCAATGCCAAGTCTAGAAATAAACTCGAAGCAACCGAGTTCGTTGCGAACTACATAGGTGGCTTTGAGGGCCAGTACGGTATGTTCCTAGGCGAAAGAAGAGGCACTGCAAGATCCGATGTCTTCGCATTCATCGAACAGGGAGCCGGTCCAGAGCTCTACGATGTCCTTCAGTTCTCAAAGAGCGCCTCTATTGGTACTCCGATGCCGAACGTTCCCGAGATGGCTGCCGTCTGGGGAGCAATGGGTGACGCGCTCGGCCTTATAATAAACGGTCAGGACACCGTTGAGAATGCCCTCAGTGCTGCTGTGGAAAAGATAAAGACCGCTATCGGAAATTGATCCTTTAAGACTTAACATCTCTAAACAAAATCAGACCGGGCGCGGGGGTGAGCACCCCCGCGCTTTGGTTATAGTCTAGCCGGAGGGATTATCTTGAATAGAAGACGTTTTGTAGGTTTCCTCATATTACTGGCTATTCTTGCAGTTTTTAACGCTTTTTCAGTCTGGAGTATCTACTTGCTCTATGCTAACGGGAATTTCGGATTGATGGTCTTTATGCTTATAATTACGTTCCTTGTCGATCTGGTGGCCCTTAATCCGAAGGGGTATCCGTACAAGTATATGATACCGGCCATGATACTCCTGTTCATACTGACCCTCTATCCCATGTACTATACTTTCAGAACGGCCTTTACCAACTATGGTACCGGCCATATATTCACAAGGCAACAGGCAGTTCAGAAGCTTCTCAGTGATTACTTCTATATTCCCGACGATCCACAGGAGTACAACTTTTCTATCTTCGTTCGACTAAAGGACTTTGCTCCCACAGACGATTTCATAACGCTTTTTCAGTCTTTGGAAACTGGCGAGTTGTTCGCCGCGCCCCGTCCGTCGGTTGTCAGCAGGGACACTACCGGTTCAATCTCTCTAGCAACTGCAAGAATAGTAGAGATCACCGGTGAGACTTTCGAAATGAACGCTATAAACTACACAATAATGAGGTCACCCGAAGGTAAGATTTTATCAATAAGATCCTCCGCCGGGGACCGTTTCATCTACTTCTACTCGCCGCAGGATACCTCGACGAGACCAAATGCCCCGTACTACTTCAGCGAAATACGTGGAGTCTGGCTAAGAAACGCCGAATTCACAGACAGAACGGGGAATCAGATACGGCTATTCCCTAACTCTCTTTTCACGACCTTCGCAACAACAGAGAGAAAGTACGCCCTCAAGACGATCACCACCTTTTCATCGGGAAGAGCTGTTCAGGAGAATGTAGTATACAATCGACAGACCGGAAAGATCTTACTGGAGGTCGACGGTTCTTTCTTCGATGAGGACGATACGGGAAGAGAGATTGTAGTCGAAGGTTACATCTCAGATGTAGGTCTTTTGAACTTCTCCAGGATGTTCAGAGATCCCAACGTGCGTGGTCCGTTCTTGCAGGTCTTTGGCTGGACTTTCACGTGGGCTGCCCTGAGCGTTCTGTTCTCCTTCACCATAGGATTAGCCCTTGCCATGACTCTCAATGACAGGCGTTTGAGGGGAAAGAAGATTTACAGAACTCTCCTGATAATTCCCTGGGCAGTCCCTGCATTCATCTCTGCCCTTGTGTGGAGAAATGGCCTCTTTAATGAGACTTACGGTATTCTCAACAGATTTCTTGTTCAGGGTCTTTTCGGTATGTCTGAACCGATAAAGTGGTTGAACGACGCCTTCTGGGCAAAAGTCTCAGTCTTGATAGTCAATACCTGGCTGGGCTTCCCTTACATGATGACAGTAACTCTCGGAGCTCTCCAGAGTATTCCAGAAGAGTTCTACGAGGCATCTTCTATCGACGGCGCAACAAGACCTCAAAGATTCAAGAAGATCACTTTCCCACTACTCATGGTAACCGTCGCTCCTCTTCTGGTAGGGAGCTTCGCCTTTAACTTCAACAATTTCGTTGGCATATACCTTATCACTCAGGGAGGACCTGCTATAGCCGGTGCGGCCACGCCTGCAGGAGCGACGGACATACTGATATCCTATACCTTCAAACTGGCTTTCGAAGGGCGGGGTCAGGATTTCGGATTTGCCAGTGCAATCTCGATACTGATATTCATAATCGTTGCGGGGTTTAGCTGGATAAACTTCAGGCTCTCTGGTTCGTTTGAAGAGGTGAGTAGATAATGGCCGTCGAAAGAAGATTATACTGGTTGAGACACCTGATTTTGATAGTTATAGTGGCAATCGTTCTCTTTCCGATGGTTTGGCTCGCAAGCACTTCCGTAAGACGCGACCAGGCAGCATTCTCATCGAATCTCTTCTCAAATCGCGTAACACTTCAGCACTACAGAAATCTTCTCTTTCCAGAGAGAAGTGTAGGTAGACTTATACTTGACCTTCAAAGTGCCGCATATTCTACGGGCGATTACAGGGGGAAGAGCCAGACAGAGATCGAGAATACCGTTGAGAAATACCTCGCAAAGTTTGAGTCTCTGATGACCGAAAGCGATAGTATGATAGCGACAGTAGAGACTAAGATGGAAGAAGTTCGCTTGAGCCTTATGCAGAAGGAAGGTGTTGTTATTGAGCAGCTGCAAGAATTACAGGCAAAGGACGCCGAGTTGTTCAAAACACGCCTTGCTTCGCTGGATAAGGAAGGTTTTTCCAATGATCAGATCGCAGCCGCTAGCGGGGAAATCTTGAAGAGCATAAAGCCTTCTCTCGAAGGATTGTATCCATTCTATGTGAAGCTTCTTGGAGACCATGGAATAGCTATAGGTGAATCTCTGAGCAACTACAGGAGATTGTACGATAGTGTTATCAGTCTGAGAGATGATACGCTTTCTCTAGTGAGAACTTTTGAGTTTGAGCAAAGGAATGAGGTCGTTTCTTCTCTTGAATCGATTAACAGCTTTATCTCCCTCTCAAGCAATGATTACTCCGAATGGAGAAGGACTGAATGGCTGAGAATAATAAACAGATATCTCAGAGATCTCGAGAGCCAGCTTCCAGAGGAAGAGGCAGACAGACTGCTTACCACCAGGACAAACCTGTACGACACTTTCAGAGAGGCCGGCTCGGCCTGGGAAGATTTGATGAAAGCTAGTGACTCGACTGTTGGAAAACTTGAAGAACTTTCAGGCGAGATATTCGGAGAGGGTTATCGTATTTTCAACGAATCGAGTTCCGAGCTTTCCGAGACAATCAAGTTAATCGGCGAGACTGAAAAACGGATAAGTTCATTGAACTCGGCCGTCCTTGAACTCGAAGATTCTCTTTCTATTGCACTGCCAACAGTCGTCTCCGAAACTCGAAAGCTCTCCGCTCTAGTAACTCCTCTAGCGCGGATCGTCTCGGCTGGAGCGGTGAGATCAGATCCCATAAATCAGGCTAGACTCGTTGCATCTCTGAATGAAATGGAACTCTCGCTGGACAAGATATCTCTGATTTACTCCGTACTTAGTTCAAGTAATGATTCACTAAGTCTGGTAGCCTCTATCGATGAGCTTTTAGAAACAATGAACTGGTTCAAAGTCAACAGGAACGGACTCGTTGATAACTCCAGTAACCCTGAATTAGTAAGGGGAGTAGATGTTATAAACGTCTCTCTCTCAAATCTATCAAGAGTTGTGCCTGTACTTGAGGTTAGTGCGGACGATTATTCAAGTGTCTTGCTGACGCTCGCGGACTCTTCTGATAGGCTAAGGAGTCTGAAAGTTAGAAGAGGCCAACTGGAAGAATTGGTAGAGAAGCATGAAGACGCTGCCCAGAAGGCTGACTTGCAGTACCGGAATGCAGTAAAATCCGTCTATCTTCAAGGCGCGATTTCTATGACCGAAAGTAAAGTGGGCAGTCTGGAAGCGGGCAGAAACTATGTATCGAGAGTGAGTAGCGTAATTAATACTTACTTTGATGAGAGGGCAGCGAACAGGTATCGATCCCTTTTCTGGTTTGATGACTTCAACAGAGCTTATTCTGAAGCGAAAGAAGGAACAGCGTTCTTGAAAGATCTGGTAAAGCAGATGAGAGTACAGAAAGATGAGCTGGCCGACAAGATTGAGAGCTATATCGAACTCAGATTCCTTGGTACATCCATAACTCTGGACGACTTCCGGGTAATGCAGGAGACCTATAACGGCCTTTTCCAGCAGGTCAATGCAAAGTACCAGAGGGCATCAAGGCTGATATCGGATCTTCTCGACAAGCCTGCCTCTTACTCATCGACCTATTCGGCAAAGCTAAGAGAAGTCGATAGAGCTCTATTCAGGGCAAATCAGATCTGGGCGCAGAAAGAGAGCACTTACTTCTACTTTGTCAGGTGGCTGGGTAACTCGGTGATAGTAGCCCTTTCTGTAGCTTTGATAAGCGTTATTGTCGCAGCTCTGGCCGCTTATCCATTCAGCCGGATGAGATTCCCTGGACGGCGCCAGGGCTTGCTCGTTCTCCTACTTATTCAGATGTTCCCGTCGATAATGTTCATGGTAGCGATCTATGCGCTTCTTCAGTTCCTCGGGAGTATCATTCCGTTCATTGGACTGAACAGCCTCGGAGGGCTGATATTCGCATATTCGGGAGGGATAGCCTTTAACATATGGTTGATAAAAGGCTATTACGATACTATATCGAATGCTCTTGAGGAGGCTGCAATGATTGACGGCGCAACGAAGTTCCAGGCCTTCTCGAAAATAATAATACCTCTCGCCAGACCTATTCTGGCTGTAATAGCGATCCTGACGTTTATGAACATCTTCAACGAGTTTTTGATCGCCAGAATTCTTTTACAGGATATAAACAGGTGGACCTACGCCGTTGGTCTGTGGCAGTTTTCCGGAAGATTTGAGACAAGTTGGGGTCCCTTCACGGCTGCAGCTTTGATTGGGGCCGTTCCGATGGTAGTATTTTTCCTCGTACTTCAAGATTATATCGTTGGAGGATTAACACAGGGTTCAGTCAAGGAATAAAGAATGGGGCAGTTAACTGCCCCATTTCTTATGGAGGTATCTGGAATGGATGATGTCTTTCCCGATTATGGAGGCAATTCCATAGTCAATCTTTCAGTAGCAATTCTCGAACACTTCGCAGCCGAAGCCCCGGAAGGGGTTGCTCCCTATTCATTCAAGTCGAATGGCATCGATCTTACCGGAATAGATAGGATAGTACTTTTCGTTATCGACGCCCTCGGTTATCACAATCTTCTGAGCGTGTTGGAAGATTATGAGTTTTCCTTCTTCTCCCGGGAGAGGATTGGAGTCTTGACTTCGGTTTTTCCATCTACTACGTCGGCCGCCCTTACATCCATCTTCACTGCAATGCCTCCTGCAGGCCATGGAATCCTGGGTTACCTGCTGAATATGCCTGAGTACGGTGGACTCGTGAACATGATAGAGTTGACTCCATATACTCAAGATCGCGACAATCTTGCAAGACTGGGATTTGACCCTCTAAAGTATCTTGAGAAGAAAACTGTTTTCGAGAGCCTCAAAGAGGCAGGTGTAAGATCTTATCATGTAACTTCTAAGAGTTTCGTCAACACCGGTCTCACAAGGATGCATACCAGAGGCGGTATAGCCAGAGGAGCTCACGGAATAGGTGATACTTTCGAAGAGCTCAAGTCTATTCTCGGAAACGATGATCCCGGCAACTTCACGATCGTCTACTGGGGGTTGATAGACACTTATGGCCACAGGTACGGGCCAAATTCGCTCGCTTACTCAATCGAGACTATCGCTTTGATGAGATCTATAGAAGAATTCTTTGAGAAGCACGTTGGACGTGAGACGGCTCTGTTTATAACCGCCGATCATGGTCAAATACAGACGCCCTGGGAAAGAGAGGTCTGGTGGTCTAAGTTCGACAGACCTTTTAGGAGAATGTACTCTATGCCGGGTGGCGAACAACGAATGTCTTATATATATACGACGGAAGCCAAAGAGACAAAAGCGTTGCTCGAAGATCTCTACGGCAGTTCTATCGAAATCCTGACGACAGACGAAGCAGTCGATATGAATCTCTTTGGTGGAAAGCTGTCGGACGACTTCAGAAAGAGATTGGGAGAGTTAATCACTATATCAAGGGATGACTATTCATTCTGCTTCAAATACACTGGGCAGGAGCACTCCTTGAAGGGTCGTCACGGAGGATTGTCGGCACTGGAGATGAATGTTCCTCTCGTGTTTATGAGAAAACATTAGGTTTCCCGGGAGTGTCTGTTGTCCCAGTTGATCTCAGCGATAGATCTTTGAAGATACACCGGCACTAGATCGGTATAAGACACTTTTTCGCCTGTAGAGAATAACTCCTTAACTAACTGCGACATACTGGACGGTGTTGGAGAAGCTTCTGCCTGAAATTGCAGATTATACGGTAGTTTTTTACTTACAACTGTTTCCATGTATACCGGTCTGCCCGGAGACTCCATGGCTGCAGAAATGTCTTCAATACTGTCGAAGCGCGTTTCCCCTAGCGGCCTTCCCTTGTTATACCTGCGCCAGTAGTAGAATCCCTCTCTTCCCTTTCTCATCACTACATAATCGTCTCTGTCAATCTCCCGTGCTATCAAGTCAAGCGAGTTGAAGGTAACCACGGGAATGTCGAACGGGAGGATCATTCCCTTAAGAGTAGCAAGTCCAACTCTCAGACCGGTAAGGGATCCGGGGCCCACTCCCGCACCAACAAAATCCAGATCGGAAACCTGCAGATGGAGATTATCCAGAGTCTGCATGACTATCGCTGACAGAGAAGAACCATAACGGTCAATGTTTGTTGCGCAAAGTAGTATTTCTCCCTCGCCATTACTGGCAGAAAGCAGAAGTTTTTTTGAAGATGTGTCGATTATCAAGTATTTCATAGTTCTTCTCAACCCAGATTCTTGAAGCCTTCGCCAAAGACTTCGGAGTTGTTTACTATTACAACAAACGCCTTCCTGTCAGTCGACTTGACAATATGTCTCAACTGACCAATCTCTCGTCGTCTTATTGAGACCATTATGACCGGTCTATCCTCGCCGGTAAATCCTCCCGTTGCCTTTATCATAGTAGTGCCCCTTTCCATTTCCCTCATTATTCGTTCCTTTACAGCAGAGTGTTCCACGCTTATTATCAGCGCTGTTCTAGTATTCCCAATACCTTCAATTATTCCATCTATTGTTTTGCTGGTGGTGAATATCGTTATTATCCCGAACATCGCAGCTACGGGTCCAAAGACAACGATTGCAAGTAACGTAATAACTGAATCGCTCATTAGAAGGCCTGTGCCGGTACTGAAATGAAGATACTTCGAGAGTATCATCGCAACAATATCCGTACCACCAGTCGAAGCGCCTCGCCATATCACCAAACCCATTCCAGCTCCCGCAATGACTCCACCATAAATAGCTGCCAGAAGGAAGCCGTCTTGTGCAGAAGCGGCATCAAAGTAAGGGAATTTCAGCCTTTGAAGTAGATCCACAGTGAAAGACATCAGAATAGCAGAGTAGATAGACTTGACTCCAAACCCCACACCCAGAATGAACATGGCAAGTCCAAAGAGGAGAAGATTATAAGCAAACATCTGAACTCCAACCCAGATTCCAAAGAGCCTGAAAACTATTATTGCCAGCCCGCTCACACCGCCGGCAATGATGTTGTTTGGAATCATAAACGCTACTATGGAAATTGAAGTCAAAACGGATCCAAAAGTTATCGAAACGTAGTCGATAACTGTCTTTCTGGAGATCTTCATTCTACTACCTTTGAGTTCTTAAGCTTTGCTATCTGCTGGAGCAATTTCTTCTCTCTGCTTGAAGGCTTGCTGATACTAACCCTGACAGTTACCAGAAGGTCTCCACGTCTGTTGCTAGATATCGCTGGAATTCCCAGGTTCTTCATTCTGAATACCGTGTTCGGGCTTGTGCCGGCCGGTATCTTAAGAGTCTCGGTTCCTCCCTCAGGGAGTTCTATTTCCACTGTGGTACCCAACGCCGCTTCTACATAATCTACTTCTTTGCTCAGGTAAATATCATTTCCATTCCTTCGATACTCGGAAGGCATTTCAACTCTGACGCTAACGTAAAGGTCGCCTGCCGGACCTCCATTTTGACCGGAATTGCCATGACCACTGATTCTCAGTGTAGCGTTGTTTTCCACTCCGGCAGGTATATTAACGGAGACCTGATGTCTTTCCTTTTCGGTACCAACTCCTCCACAAGTAGGACATCGCTTGTCAATTATCCTTCCGTTTCCGTTGCAAGTATTACAGGTCCTGGTGTTGCTGAATATCCCGAAGAACGACCTGTGTTCTTCCTTTATATAACCGGTTCCATTGCAGTTGGGACAGGTTCTGAAACTTGTTCCGTTCTCTGATCCATTTCCGTTACAACTACCGCATGCGCTGTATCTATCGTATTCAAGAATCACTTTTTTTCCAAGAATTACGTCTTTCAGTTCGACAACTACAGAGGCGTGGATGTCTTCACCGCGAGCGGCTCTGGGACCCTGAGTTCTGGAGCTTCCTCCGGATCTACCTCCAAAGAAGACATCAAAAACATCCTGAAAGTCACCGAACAGATCATCAAAATGCCCTCCCTCGGCACCTGGCGTTCTTCCGGAACCCCGGCTGTAAGATGATGGATCTCCCACGTAACCGAATCTGTCGAACATCGCTCTCTTTTCCTGATCCGATAGGACTTCGTATGCTTCCTGGATCTCTTTGAACTTTGCTTCGGCTGCTTTTTTATCTTCTCCTTTGTAAGCGTCGGGATGCCACTCCTTGACAAGTTTCCTGTACGCCTTTCTTATCTCTTCAGGAGTAGCGCCTTTAGAAACTCCTAGTAACTCATAGTAATCTTTTCTCGCTGGAGCCACAGAAATCACCTGCCATGGTCCTCAATTTCCTCCGGGAGATTTGCTGAGAGCAACAATGACTCTTGCCGGTCTGAGAACCTTTCCATTGAAATTGTACCCGGTCGCAACTACCTCAAAGACAGCTGTATCCGGTACTTCATCGGTTGAGATAGTCTCTTCCACTTCGTGACTGAACGGATCAAACGGTTCGCCGATTTTCGGCTCGATCAAAGACACTCCTTCATCTGCCAGAAGCCTCTCCATAGACTTCGAGATAAGTTTCACCCCTTCAAGCAACCCGTTGGATAGAACCGTAGAGTTTTCGATCGCCCTGATAGTATCCGTGTATATATCTATCAATTTCTGAATAATCTTCTCTTTGCTTCTCTTTATTTCCTCTTCGGCTTCTCTCCTTACAGCATTGCTGTAATTCCTGAAATCAGCCTTTAATCTAGCATTCTCATCAATGAGCGTTTTTAATTCTCTTTCAAGCTCTTCTGTTGCGGATTTGTTGTCCTCACATTCTACCGTCTCTTCAATCACTTCCTTCTCTTTATTCTCATGGTCCAATTCTTCGCGTCTCTCTTCCATATGACACTTCCTCCTTATCTATTCGAAAAAACTTCTGACAACCTGTTTATGGAGAACTGAAGATAGCCAAAGATCTTCTCATAATAAGAGAGCTTTGGCGAAATTATGTAAACTGTGCCGATCTTCTCTTCATTTCTTCTGTAAGGAGCGGCAAAGATGATGTAGTTCTTAAGAACCTCAATGCCGATTTCCTCTCCTATAAAAGCCTTCTGGGATTCAATGTCCCCCAGCTCGTCCAGCAAGAGATCCAGACTCTTTGGGTTCTCGACGGACTTCACCAGATCCGTTACGGATTGAGTATCGAGGTACTCATGAGAAATAACGAATTCCAGTCCATACTTGAAATACTTTTCTTCGTTCTCCTTATCAAATATACTTTGCAGAAAGTAAAGCATTTCTTGTACTCTTCTGTCGTACCACTGATCATCGATGATCTCAACACTCCGAAGACCCTTTCTAATTTCACTTATCGTCTTTCCAACGACAGCCATGTTTATATGCTTCTGGAAACTCTCAATATCCAGATCAGAGATACCCATGAAAACGGTTGTATTGAGACTGACACCCAGGTCGGTAATTACCGAAACGTTAAGATATCCCTCTGCGACTATAGAAAGTGAGACTGTTTTGACTATGAGTCCATCAAGCTTGGGTTTCTCTATTATCACAAAACCTGAGGCTGCGCGGGCAAGAATTCTCGTCATACCCTGGAGAAGGCGCTCTATGTCTCCTATAACACTTGCTTGTTTCAAAGCAATTGCAACACTACTCTCCTGAAGGTCCTGAGAAATCGTTTTTATCGAGTCAAGGTAAAATCTAAGTCCTTTATCAGTCAACACTCTTCCGGCAGAAGTATGAGGTTGATTTATGTAACCGAGAAACTCAAGCTTTCTCATATCATTTCGGACGGTCGCCGAGCTGTAATTCAGATTTGAGTGCTCAAGAACCTGTCTCGAACTTACAGGTTTGCCTGTTGAAATGTGCTCTCTAGATATACAATATAAAACTCTTATCTGTCTTGAATTGAGTTCTGGACCGACAAAACGCTTCCTTGACATTTAGCACTCCCTCCAAAAGACTGCTAATTAATGTTAGCATGGCCCGCCTCTATTGTCAAGTTCAGAAAGCGATGATACAATCTTTAAGAGCGAAAGGGGGGTGATCCATGAGATTATCTCAGGTCATAGAACTCCTCGGCAATAACGTCCTTCAGGTAGTGAACCCCGGCAATATTGACCCCGAATTCGAACATGTTGAGAGTGATTCCAGAGTTCTCAAAGAGAACGACCTGTTCATATGCATTAGAGGACAGACCTTCGACTCGCATCTCATCGCCAGGGAACTCCAGACTAAAGGAGCGGCATGCCTTATTGCCGAGAGATCTATCGAAGATGAAGAGGTAATTATACCGATCGTTTATGTCAAGGACTCTCGCCTTGTTGAAGCACTGTTGACTATGGAAGAGTATAATCACCCTTATCGAAAGCTTACGACTATCGGAGTGACAGGAACAAATGGCAAGACAACTATTACTACCCTCGTATATCATATACTCTCGATTTTCGAGCGCAAGGCCTCCCTTATAGGCACAGTGAGAAACGTTGTTGGAGATAACATCTACACAAACCCGAAAAACACAACACCAGGACCCTTTGAGCTTGCAAAGCTTCTTCAACTTTCAACAAAGATGAAATCTGAGTATTTTGTTATGGAAGTCTCCTCTCATTCTCTCACAATGAATAGGGTTGAGGGAATGCGCTTTGATGTAGGCGTTTTGACAAACATCACTAGAGACCATCTTGATTTTCATCCAACATTTGAAGACTACTTCAGGGCAAAGATGCACCTCTTTTCTCTATTGAAGTCAAACGGACTCGCTATAGTTAACGGAGACAAGATTAATATTGCCGATATTCATATATCAAGAAATCGTATTATCACCTATGGTTTCGGAGATGAGTCCGACTACAGAATTGAAGATCTGGATATTTCTCGTACCGGTATGGATTTCACTATTCACACCCCTTTTGGTTCTTCACAGCGAGTCTATACAAGACTTATTGGCGAACACAATGCGTACAATGTTGCCGCCGTAATTGCCTTGCTCAATTCATTGAATTATGATATGGATCATATTGTAAAGGCGATCTCGTCTTTCGGGGGTGTCCCAGGACGATTTGAATTCGTTGAAGAGGCTACAAAGTACGGGTTTGATGTTGTTATAGACTTCGCACACACCCCGGATGCTCTTGAGAAACTTCTGCGCACTGCTAGAAGATTGAGTCCGGGAAGGTTAATACTTGTTTTTGGAGCAGGAGGTTCGGCAGACAAGGGGAAGAGACCACTTATGGCCGAGGTCTCTTCAAGGTTCAGTGATGTCGTGATACTGACTTCCGATGACCCAAAAAATGATGATCCCGCCGAAATACTTCAAGATCTGGAGCATGGAATAGATAAGTTCAAACCATATCTTGTGATACCCGATCGCAGGGAGGCCATATCTGTTGCCCTCACTCTGGCTAACAGACAGGACATGGTCTTGATAGCCGGTAGAGGACATGAAGACTTTCAGATATTGAAGGATAGAAAGATTCCATTCAATGATAAACAGGTTGTAAAGGATATACTGGAAAACAAATTCCGGAGGCATATTAAGAAGTGAGTCCAATTGACGAGGTTGAAGAATTCCTGGCTCTCACAGCGGAAAGAAGAATTTCTATCGACTCAAGAACGGCTTCCAGAGGTGATGTGTTTCTCGCTATAGAGGGGGAAAGGGTCGATGGTAACGATTACATACAGCAGGCCTTTGAAAGAGGGGCAGATTTCGCTTACTCGTCAAAGAAGTCATCGGACGTCAGAATTCGCAGAGTTGAAAGTATAGAAACCCTTCTCTGTGAGTCTGCCAGAAGGCTACTGGCTTCTTCTAACGTCAAGAAGCGCATCGCTATTACCGGCTCGAACGGAAAGACCACTGCCAAGGAGATTGCCGCTTTTCTACTTGCAAAACTCGGAAGGGTCTTCAAAACCGAGGGTAATCTCAATACCGAAATAGGATTACCACTTTCTCTTTTGAATGGCAGAGCCGAACTTGAAGGAGCGGACTTTGGAGTCTTTGAGGTTGGAACAAATCAGAAGGGAGACATAAGAAAATTGACCAAACTTCTGGATCCCCAACTTTGTGTGTTGCTAAATGTGGGAACGGCTCATCTAGGTAATTTCAATAGTCCGGACGAACTCCTTGAGGAAAAGCTTTCCATCTTTGATTCACCTTCTATAGACTTCGCCATAATGAATGGCGATGATGCAAGAATAAAGAACTTTGCCCGATCTTTCAACGGAGAGGTGAGGTTTTTCGGGATTAACGGACGAGATTTCGCCCTGAAGAACTTCTCTTACGACGAAAAGACTACGCTCGCCCATTTTGATAGCCAGGGCGATAGATTTGTCAAACTGAAAGGGTTCTGGAATATCGGACAGATAATTGACTTCGGAGCCGCATATTTAGTTTCAAGAACATGCGGCCTTGAAGAACCAGCGCTAGTGATCTCAGAGTTTACACTTCCTTACAGTGACAGGTTTGGAGTTCAACGGCTGAAGGGCATCACTCTTATCTGCGATCTATATAATAGCAGTCTGGAGTCCTGGCAGTCTGCGATCTCATCGATTGACAGGTTGAACTGCAGAAGGAAAATCGCGGTTACTGGATCAATACTTGAACAGGGTATTCACAGTGGAACAACTCACCTGAAATTGGGACACCTTCTTGACTACTTCGATGAAGTCGCTTTTTTCAACCCCGACCGCGAAATAGAGCGGGCAGGAGAAGTTATCACTCCCTCGATAGTTACCGATGATCCTTCAAGGCTAGCATTATGGCTTAAGAACTCTGTTAGAGGAGGAGACCTTGTGTTTTTCAAAGCATCGCGCGGGGTAGCTCTCGAGAGAGTCTTTGCGCGTTTTCTGGAGCTGATGAAAGATGCAGAGTGAGCTCTTTTTGTTTTTGATTTCGCTTTTCGTATCGATGCTTCTTCTTGAACCGTTCAAGAGCTTTCAAAGAAGGAGACACATTGGTCAGTATATAAGACTGGAAGGGCCGGATTTGCATAACCATAAGACCGGCACGCCGACTGCAGCGGGAGTGGTCTTTGTCCCGGTCGCCCTTTGCGTGATTGCGATATTTGACAGAAGACCGGAGACGCTTATAGTACTTTTGTCGGGAGTCTTGTTCGCTACCATTGGCTTCATAGATGACTATGCTAAGATATGGAAGAAGAATGCCTGCGGGATAAGCGGAAAAGCAAAACTTACTTTTCAGTTTGCCGCTTCGGCTTTGCTGGTTTTGCTAATTCAGTTGCAGAACCCACACACTTCTATGAAAGTCCCTTTTGGCGGAGAGATAGAATTCGGATTCTTGTACTATCTACTCTCTGCGGTAGTGATAACCGGAATGAGTAATGCGGTAAACCTTTCAGATGGTGTCGATGGACTGGCAGGTTCTATGTTCATCTTTTCTCTTGCGCCTTTACTACTCGTTCCATTCTGGGCAAATCCAGTAATTGCCTCTCTCTGCGGGGTTCTTGCCGGATTCCTCTGGCACAACTGGTATCCTGCCTCTGTTTTCATGGGCGATGCAGGCTCGCTTGCTCTGGGAGGTATGCTGGCAGTAATCTTCTCTATACAGGGAAGAGAGGTCTTTCTTCTGCTCTTCGGCTTCATGTTTATAGTAGAGATGTTCAGTGTGATAATACAAGTCACGGTCTATAAGACATTTGGAACTAGAGTCTTCAAGATGTCTCCCATTCACCATCACTTTGAGCTGAAGGGCTGGAAAGAAAGTAAAATCGCCTTCAGGTTCTCGCTGCTCGCACTGATAGCAGCGATTGCAGGAGTTCTTTCATGGTAGGTGATACCGGTGTTAAAGGGTAGAATAGGATTCGCGGGATTTGGTATATCTAACAACAGACTCTTGCAGACGCTGTTGAAGAAATCTTTCGGATCGGATTTCTTCGTGTCCGAAAAGCACTCAATTGACGATGATGCCAAGCTCTTCCTCAGAGAAAAGGGAATTGAATTCGAAGAGAACGGTCACACATCAAGGTTGATGGAATGCGATAGCTTCGTTGTCTCTCCGGGGATATCTCCGTTCTTTGGAATAGGTAAAGAGATAGTCGATTCAGGTAAACCCTTTACAACCGAATTGGAAGTATCTTTAGATATTCTCAATATGAAACCTCACGGAACTGTAATAGGCATTACGGGTACAAACGGGAAATCCACGACAGTCACAATGTTAAGCCACATTCTTTCCAGAAGGAACAAGAGGGTTTTCCAGGGAGGAAACCTCGGTGAACCACTTTCAGGATCTCTGGAAGATAGTTATGATTTTTACGTGCTGGAAGTCAGTTCTTTTCAGCTAAAATGGTTCAGTGAGGATACCCGTAGATTCCACCTCTCTGCCATTATTAATCTTGGCGAGGACCACCTTGACTATCATAAGACCTTCGAAGACTATTGTGGATCAAAACTACGATTAATAGGAATGACAGAAGGCTTTTCTGTCGTTCCTTCCAGTCTATCCGAAAGCTGCAGTACTCATTTATCCAGACCCGATAACGTAGTAACTTTCTCAATGTTTGAAGATGGAAAGTTTTCCTTCAAGGACGGGCTATTCAGAATTGGTACGAAGCAGCTCTCGAACCTTATTCTTCCATATGAAGGCCTTCACAATTATGAGGACACACTGGTTGTTGCAACCATGTCTTACCTTATGGGAATACCACCCGAGGTAGTTTTCGAAGACTTGAAGAGCTACTCGTTCCTCTCTCACCGTCTTCAGCTTGTCAGAGAAATAGGAGGAGTAAAGTATTACGACGATTCCAAAGCAACAAATGCCCACGCAGTAAGCTCTGCTCTAAAGAGCTTCGTTCCAGAAAAGACAGTCTTAATATTGGGAGGCAAAGAGAAGGATGAGTCATACAGAGAACTGATCGAGCAACTCAAGAGACTGAAGCTTGTAGTAGTTCTCGGAAGCTCGATGAAGACTCTTGTGTCAATGTTAGTTGCTTCAGGCATAAAGTTTTCGAAGGCCTCGAGTATGGAAGAGGCTGTACGTATTTGCGCAGATTTCTCCTGTGGAGGCGATTCGGTTTTGCTGAGCCCGGCCGGTTCGAGTTTTGATCTGTACAAGAACTACGCCGAGAGAGGAAAGCACTTCAGAGGGATTGTTGATTCACTGGAGTCGATTACTTTATGAAGAAGACGTATCTGATGCTCGCGCTTTTTACAAGTATCTTCCTGATTTTTGGTTTTGTCTTCATCTACAGTGCCGGAATCAGCATGGAGGCACGTCATCCGGACGTTAGCGCTTCGGATTTCCTGGAGAAGCAGCTGATAGCTTTCGCCATTGGCCTTGCCGGTGCGTTAGCGATGATATTCATGAAGGGATCCTGGCACTTCAACAAGGCCTTTACGATCTACTACCCCCTCACACTGATCCTTTTGATGGTTGTACTCCTCTTTCCGGATAGAGGAGGCTCTCGTAGATGGATAGAGATCGGAAGTTTTTCACTTCAAATCTCAGAATTTGCTAAGATCTCACTCTTGCTCGTCCTTGCAAGGTATCTTGGGAACATAAAAAAAAGGAGCTTTCTGAATACTTTTATTGTTCCGCTGGCTATTGTAATGCCGGTGACGGCCCTGATTTTCGTCGAACCAGATCTATCGACAGCAGGCATTGTGGTCGCGATAACGTTTATTATGATGATAATCGGAGGTATTAAGGTCAGATATGTGATGCTCGCTCTGGTACTGGGATTGATTCTTATACTTGTGCTTTACAGCGGCGGTTTCATTAAGGATTATCAAATCCAGCGAATAACCTCCTTTCTAACTTCGATAAATGGCACCGAACACGAGCAAGTCTCCTATTCAATAATGGCCATCTCTTCGGGTGGACTCATGGGGAAGGGTTTGGGAATGGGTTTGGTGAAATACTATCTGCCGGTAAGCTATTCGGATTTCATATTTGCCGTTATTGGAGAAGAACTGGGTCTCATAGGGATTATGGTGCTTATGTTCGCATATATAGGGTTCGCCAGGGAACTTATCTTTGCCGGACTTAAGGGGGCTCCCTCTTTAGAGGGCAAGCTTTTTATAATTGGTTTCGCACTTTACATAATGCTTCAGATGACTATCAATATCGCCGTTAACCTCGGTCTATTTCCTCCAACGGGTGTGACTCTGCCATTTGTCAGTTCAGGCGGCTCTTCAATCATGTCACTTATGATAGGCTATGGACTGGTCTTCGCAATTCTTGCCGAAAAAGAAGAAAGCGTGGAGAAAAATGAAGAAGCTTAGGATCGCATTTTGCGGTGGAGGAACTGGAGGCCATTACTATCCTGCAGTCGCAATTCTAGAAGAGCTGGCCAGTCGTGTCGATTATGAGCTTCTCTATTTCACAGTTAAAGATAAGATAGACGATAGAAGTGTGGAAGGGGATTTTCCCGGAGTTCACAGAGTTCCACTGGACTTAAGGGGATTGCTAAGACCTTTATACCGGCCGGAAAACGCCCTCATACTCTATTCACATCTGAAAGCGAATGGGCTTGTATTAGATCATCTAAAGGGCTTCGAACCGGATTTCCTGTTTTCGACAGGTGGGTTCGTGTCCTTTCCTGTGGTGAAGGCCGCTCATAAGCTAGGAATACCGATCTACATTCACGAGCAAAACTCAGTAGCCGGCATAACCAATAGAAAGATGTCTGTCTACGCCAAGAAGGTCTTCGTAACTTTTGAGGAGACCCTCAAACAACTGAGAATCCCGGAAAAGAACATCATTCTATCGGGCAATCCCGTAAGAGAGACAAGAAAGACCCGCGAAGATCTATTTGATGAGTTCAAACTTCCCAAAGACTGTAAGTTAGTTGTGGTTCTCGGCGGGAGCCTGGGATCTTCAGTTATAAATAACACAATGGAAGAGTTGTACAGTTCTATAGACGGACTTGGTCGAAA
>Ga0334886_1002538_pt1 | contig 17889 bp, 15 predicted proteins | sample GraSluR1_MG_9_FD_207232 | JGI IMG/M metagenome (GOLD analysis project Ga0334886, IMG submission 207232) | Sludge microbial communities from methane-producing bioreactor in Wageningen University, Netherlands - Granular Sludge_27_06-R1 | ecosystem: Engineered > Bioreactor > Anaerobic >...
GGGGCGTTCTCTCGGTCGAGCTTCTCGCAGGCCCCAGCCTGCCATCCGTCGGGGGTGATCCTCTGGAGGAGGTACCCCTCCGGGTACATGAACCCGACCCCGACGGCGGGTACCCCCAGGTCGCTGCCCTCCTTCAGGTAGTCGCCGGCGAGAAACCCGAGGCCTCCGGCGTAGACGGGAAGGGCGTGGTGGAGGCCGTACTCGGCGGAGAAGTAGGCTATCGTCTTATCTTTGGGATCTCCTATGTTGTTGCAGAACCAGCCGCTGGTGGGGTCCATGTCCCCTTCAAACCTCGCCATGACGGCGTCGTAGTACCTCAGAAAACGGGGGTCGAGGGAGGCGAGTCTCAGAACCCCGTCGTCCAGCTCATGCATCATCTTGACGGGGTTGTGGCCGTTTCGGCTCCAGGCGGCCCTGCCGCCCAGCATCATGAACAGCTCCCTCCCCTCAGGGTGCCAGGTCCACCAGAGGTTATAAGCGAGGTCGCCGAGCTTGGCGATCCTCGCCGGCAAGTTCGGAAATTTGTCTCTTGGTCTATAGTGCATGATCTCTCCTTCCCATCACCGGTCTCTCTTACCATGGGCCTAGGATGATTTTACCTTTTCCACCACCATGGAGAGAGCAAGGAGAAGGGCTCCCGACCGCTTTGGGATCTCGGATCAGGCCTGAAAGTTCACTCATGACAAAAAAAATCCCGGGGAAGAAGATGAGCCGCGAAATAGGTATGGGCGGGCGATGGTTCACCCGGGCCCAAGCACCGTCTTTCTTCGTCAACCGAAGCTGAGAAACTGAGATCTACATCCCTTCAGTGGGGACGAGCTCCCTTCCAGCGTCGACCCATGCCGGAATTCCGCCTACCACTACCCACGCGTCACGGTCGCCGAATATCCTCATAGCCGCTACCGCAAAGGCAGAGTTGGTGTCAAATGTACATACAACAGCGATGGTCTTGTCTTCCGGGACCATATCCATATTTGGAATCAACTCCGGGAAGGGTACGTTGATCGAGGCTGGTATGTGACCAGAGTCATAGCCTGCGGCGGGCCTCACATCCACGATCACGATGCTCTCGTCACCGGCGTCAACGGCGTTAATAAGGTCTTGCATCTCCATCAGGAGGAGGTTGTTCTCAGGGAGGCTCATAAAGAAGGCGTCGGCCTCCGCCATGAAGTCGACTTCTGCCGTCTCGTCGGTTTCAGCCATTTCTTCGACTTCGGCCATCTCTCCATCCTCGTCTCCAGCCTGAACTGAGAATGCCGCCACAAATAGTCCCAGGAGGACTAAAAGAAACAGAGTTTTGTTCTTCATGCGATACCACCTGAGTATATATTTTATTATAATGGTATATATCATTTGCGGACATATTGAATTAAATGATTCTTCTAAAATTAAAATTTAATCTTATGCGATTGATTCGCCCAACCCTGATATTCTGGAGATGCAAAATAGATTTACTTTCAATGGGATCGGTCACCGGTCCGGGATCGGATATGCTGGGTAAGTCTCCATCCTCGATAAAGGCACCTCTCTTCCAGCGGCGAAGGAGTAGAGGGGCGCAAGCTCCGTCCCCGAGAGGCCCAGGGCGGAGGAGAGAGGGTCGTCGAAGTAGCATCCTATCCCGCACCCTCCGAGCCCCGCGGCCTCAGCCTCCAGGTAGAGGGTCTGGCCGACGATTCCGCATTCCCAGAGGAGGCGGCAGTAGAACCAGGGGCCCCGCTCCTCAAGGCAAGGCCGGAGGCTGGCGATCATGGCGAGGGAGAAGCAGCCGTCAGAGGCGATCTTCTGGCCGCAAGAGAGGGCCCGGGACAGGTCGCGGAAGTCGCCCCCTTCCAGCATGTAGAATCCCGGAGGCGATCCTTTTGGCCTCTCCCAGTCGAAGCTCTCCCTGGCGGCTGACTGGAGGAGATCTTCGTGGTCGGGGTTTCGGACGAGAAAGTACAGCCCCCGATCGAGCCCCAGGACCCGGTGGACGAAGATAGCGAGGTGTACCTGGGGCCTCCAGGGGAGGAGGTTGGTGGGGAACCTTCTTCGTCCTGGCAGAGTCCGGGCCAGGGCTCTGAATAGGTCATCCCTGGTCATGGCGGAGGCGGGGTCCATGACGATGACGCTCCTCCGCTCTCGGATGAGCTTGCGCAAGGAAGATGACGAATAAGCGAGCGCGGGCGGCGTCTCATCCTCCATCGGCTCTTTCCGGTCGAGCTCCCCCCGAGGTTTTGCCGTAGACCTAGCCATTTCGGCGAGGAGGGGCCAGCGGACGTGGCCCCTGCTGAGCCGGTCCGGCCTGCCCAACCACTCCACCTCCCCGAACTCGGCCAGGACCCTCTCCGGGAGGGCGAAGTCTGACAAATCCGGGCCGGAGCCGCCGACCTGAGGATGGACCGCGACGAGGCAGTCGGGGATCTCGGCCTCGGTCTCGCCCTCTCCATCCCCCTCATCCCCCGGGGACCGATCCCTCCCCTCCGCGCAGCTGGAGCCTGCCACTCCCAGCAGGAGGGCCAGGTCGTCGGTGCCGACGCCGTCGAGGAGGGTCGCTCTCCACCCCAGGGCCGCCGAGGCGATGCTCAAGGCGGCCAGGGCGTGGCCGAGGTTGAGGTGGAGGTAGCGGAAGGCCCTTTCGCCGTACTTCCAGGCCTCCCGCCAGGGTATCGAGGTTAGGCCGACGAGGACCGTCCCCTCCGGCAACCTCATCTCGCGCCAGGCCTCCTCCGAGAACCGGGACCTCACCTCCAGGCCGTGCTCCCGGGGGGCGTAGTGGGCGACGGTGGGCCTGTCGAAGAGCCCCGGCACCGGCCCCGAGATGAGGTACCCCTCCGTCGGGTGGAGGTTCCCGCTGGAGGGATTGACCCGCAGAGCCCAGGCCGCGCCGCCAGCCCCGGCCCGCCTCCAGGCCGAAATGGCGAGGGAGTCGAAGAGGAGCTGGGAGACGGTCTCAAAGTTCAAAAGCCGGGGCGGGACGTTCCCCTCGGTGAGGGCGAGGTCGTACGCCGGCCCCTCGCCGGGCGAGGGCTCGGCCCGGGCCAGCTCCACTAGCGGGGCGCCCCGATAGCGCCGAAAGGGGGCGGGCTCGTTCGCCCAGTCCATCGTCATCGGCCCCGGGGCCATTTTTGTGAAGCTGTGCTTTGTCGCCTGGTGGTAGGCGAGGACTATGTCGAGCTCATAGGACAATTCGAGATCCTCCTGGGCAGGTCGGACGGCCAGTTCAGGTTATGGGTCAGCTTCCTCCATCAGACTTTCCATCCCCTCCGTTCATCCATTCGATATATCCAGATCCCCGTCGCCAGGGGTGGGCTCCTCTCACCCGATCTCGGCCGGCCACCCTTCGCCCCTGTCGTCGAATCCCACGACTGCGAACCGTGCGAGGACCTCCTCGACGAACCCGGCGATCCCGCCCGGATGATACGCCTCGAGGGCGTCGAGCTCCGCGATCCTCTCGGGGTCGACGCCGGCGGGCTTGACGCGCCGGGCGTACTCCCTCTTCTCCTCCTTCGATCCCGCCCTCTCAGGGATCGTGGGGATCCCGAGGTCTCGAACCTGGCGGGGGGAGAGGCCGATCCGCGCCATCCGGAGGTCCGGTCCGCCGCCGCCGGGGCTGATTTTGTCTCTTATCAGCAAGGCGAGCTCCCTAGAGAAGGCGAGGCCCTCCGGGGAGAGGTCTGAGAGGCAGAGGGCGAGGGTCGGGCGCCGGCCGCTTACGCCTGTGGCGCGGTCGACGAGCCGCGCGACGGCGTCCGCCGTCGGCCTCCCCTCGACGGAGACGAGGGCGACGGACCTCTTCAGGCAGACGGGGAGGACGAGGCGGGCGAGGCCGGGCCCCGCCATCCAGAGCTCGATATTCGGCCTCTCGATGCCAGCGGCCCCGGCCCCATCCCCGCCCCCTTCCTCGGATCTATCCTGGAAGGCGGGGGGGAGGAACTCGCCGACGAGGGGAGGAAGGATCGCGTCCTGGGGGAGGCGGCCGAAGAGCTTAGCCCTCGCCACCCACTTATCGAGCTTGGGGCAGTCGGTCTCGTGGTACCTTCTCACCGCTCTGATCTCGCCGACGAAGCCGCCGCAGATGGGGTAGTCGGCCGTCTCTCGCCCCAGGGCGAAGTAATAGAGAGCGGCGACGGTGGTCCTCGGCCGCCCGAACTCCCGGTGGACTCCCGCCACCCAGCCCGTCTTCGTCCTGTCCACCGGGGTTTCGAGGGGCCTTCCCGCGATCTCCTTCATAAGCCTCCGGATAAAGGCGGTCCGGGGATTTCAGCCTGGCGACGGCTCATCCTCCCACCTTCTCAAGCCCGCCGTTTCATCTTCTGCACAAGGGTTTTAGCCGAAGAGCTCCATCCATCCAGCATAAGCACTTCGGAAGCTGAAAAGATGTCCAACTCCAGGGCAGATTCACCAGGGGATGACTCCGACCCCTTCCTCGCCGAGATCCGGAGGCTCCGGGGGGGGCGGGAGGCGGAGGAGGGAGAGGACTGGGTCGAGCGGGCGGTGGACCTGAAGGTAGACCAGCTCCTGGACCTCTCCGAGTGCCTGAGGAGCCTCGACCCCTCCCAGGAGCTGATCGATATAAGAAATGAGTGCGACGGGATCCTGGAGGAGATGGTCACCGGGAGGCTCGCCGGCGAGGCGGCGGTGGGGAGGACGGACGATTTTCTCTGCAAGACCGCCTCCGTCATCATGGAGCGGCTCCTCGGCGAGATCGAAGAGGAACCGTGAGATCCGGATCGAGGGTCACGCCGAAAGCCCGGCCGCCGATCCCGCCATCATAGCTCCCTTGCCCGGATCGGGATCTCCTCCGGGAGGGTCCAGGGGGGGCTGACCCCCCAGCCCCTCTCGTCGAGGTCCGGAGCCGCCTCCAGAAGTTTTCGGGTGTAGGGGTGGACGGGCGCCGTCGTCACCTCGCCTGCCGGCCCCTCCTCGACGATCTTCCCTCCCAGCATCACCGCCAACCTGTCGGAGACCTTCCTCGCCAGGGCTATGTCGTGGGTTATGAAGAGGATGGCGAGGCCCCTCTCCTCCTGGATGTTGAGGAGGAGCTTCAGGATCTTCGCCTGGACGGAGGGGTCGAGGGCCGAGGTCGGCTCATCGGCTATGAGGAGCTTGGGGTTGAGGACGAGGGCTCTTGCGATCGCCACCCTCTGCCCCTCGCCGCCGCTGATCTGGTGGGGGTACTTCTTCAGGAAGGCGTCCTCGGAGGGGAGCTCCACCTCCTCCAGAACCTTTTTGGCAATCTTCATCCTCTCCGCGGCGCCTCCGACCTTCTGGACGAGGAGGGGCTCGGTGACCGCCTCGAGGACCGTCATCCTGTGGCTGATCGACTCCTTCGGGTTCTGGTATATAATCTGGACCTTCTGATAGAAATCCCTCCCCCTCCGGAGGAGGGGCTCCCCCTCCAGCCGGACCTCCCCCTCGGAGAGGTCGAAGAGGCCGATGATGGTCTTCGCCAGAGTCGTCTTCCCCGAGCCGCTCTCGCCGACGAGGGCGATCGTCTCCCCCTCGTAGAGGGTGAGGTCGACGCCGTCGACGGCCGCCAGGCCCCCGAACCTGGTCACCGCCCCCGAGATCTCCAGGAGGGGGACGATCCCGCCCCGGTGGCAGGCGATCTGCCGCCCGCCCGCCTCCACCAGGGGGGGGACCACCTCTGAGCAGATCTCTATCCTCTGGGTGCACCGATCGCTGAAGGGGCAGCCGGGTACGCCGTGGACCATCCTCCCCGGGATCCCCTGAAGGTCTTTTGTGGTGGTCATGTTGGGGGAGGACCTGATCAGCCCCCGGGTGTAGGGGTGGCGGGGGGAGCCCAGAAGGTCCTGGGTATCGCCTAGCTCGACGATCCGGCCGGCGTAGAGGACCGCCATCTTATCCGTCAGCCTCGCGGCGGTGGAGATGTCGTGGGTTATGACGACGGCGATCTTATCCTCCATCCTCTCTTTGAGGAGGCGGGTGATCTCGGCCTTGGTGACGGCGTCGAGGGAGGCCGTCGGCTCGTCGAGGATCAGGACCTGAGGGTCGTTTGCGAGAGCCATGGCGATGAGGGCCCTCTGCTTCTCTCCCCCGCTCAGCTGGTGAGGGTAGGATCGACCCTTTGCCTCGTCCAGCCCCACGGCCCTGAAGAGGCGGCTCACCCGGCCCTCGACCTCTCCGGGATCGGCCCTCTCCCGATGGACATATATCGCCTCCCCCACCTGGTCGGAGACGGTCATGATGGGGTTTAAGGCGTCCTCGACGTTCTGGAAGACCATGGCCATCTCCTTGCCCCGGATCCTCCGGCGGGCTACCTCGTCGAGGGGGACGAGATCCTTCCCGTCCAGGAGGATCCTCCCCGAGACCTTCCCCTCCAAAAGGCCCATGAGGGCGAGCCCCAGGGTCGTCTTTCCCGCCCCGGACTCGCCGATGATGGCGAGGGAGTCGCCCCGGAGGAGGTCGAGGTCGACCCCCGCCAGGATCAGATCACCGTCGTAAGAGACCTTCAAATCTTGGATCTTGAGCATCGTCATATACCTCCATCATGATGGTCGTCCCGATCCCGGAGGCGCGGGTCGAGGGCCGACTCCAGGGCGTACCCCGTGAAGCTCAGGCCGATGAGGGTGGCGGAGAGGGCGATCCCCGTCGGCAGAAGCCACCACTTCCAGACCTCCAGGAAGGTGAAGACCCTGGCATACTGGATCATCTTCCCCCAGCTCATCACCGAGGGGTCGGAGATCCCCAGGAAGGATAGCCCTGCCTCCATGAAGACCGCCCTCCTGGCATCCTGGATCATTATGGCCACCAGCACCGGCGCCAGGTCCGGGACGATGTGGCGGAAGAGGAGGTGAGGCCAGCCGGCGCCGAAGGTCCTGGCGGCGGAGACGTGCATCCTCTCCTTCAGGGTGAGGGTCTGGGCCCGGATCACCCTCGCCCCTCCGGGCCAGGAGAGGGCGGAGAGGAGGAGGATCATGAAGAGGACGTTAGGCCGGAGGTACGCCGCCACCAGAATGATGACGATCACGTCGGGGATGGCGATGGTGGCGTCGACGACCCTCATCCAGAACCGGTCGTAGAGGCCGCCGAAGATCGCCGCCGTTCCTCCGATGAGGACGCTGATGAACCCCGAGAGGAGGGCGACTCCGAAGCCGACGGATAACGAGGTCCTGGCGCCGTAGAGGAGCTGGGTCCAGATGTCCTGGCGGGCGTCGTTCGTCCCCAGCCAGTGATCGGCCGATGGGCGGCTGAAGGCTGGGGTGCTGGTGTTCTCCCGGGGGGAGTAGGGGGTGAGGAGGGGGGCGAAGATGGCGAGGAGGATCATCAAGGCGATCAGAAGGAGCCCCATCCTCCCGACGTTGCTCCCCAGAACCTCCCGCCAGACGTCAACGTGCATCGCTCACCCTCGGATCGAGCTTTGAGTAGAGGAGGTCCACCAGGAGGTTCGCCGCCAGGACCGCCACCGTCACCATCAGAAGGATCCCCTGGATCAGGGGGTAGTCCCGGGTCAGGAGGGCGTTGTAGAGGAGCCAACCGACCCCGGGGTAGGAGAATACGATCTCGACGAAGAGGGCCCCTGTGATCATATGGGGGATCATCATCCCCGTGGAGGTGACGACGGGGAGGAGGGAGTTTCTGCCCGCGTGCCGGTACTTGATCCTTCCTTCTGAGCAGCCTTTGGCCCTGGCCGTCATGACGAAGCTCTCCCGGAGGGTGGTGATCATGGTGTTCCTGGTGAGGAGGTAAGGGGAGGTCAACCTCACCAGGACCAGGGCGGCGAGGGGGGCCATCAGATGGTGAAGGATGTCCAGGGCCAGGGGCAGCCCCGCCAGGCCGCTGTAAGGGGTGAGGGCGCCGGAGAGGGGGACGACCCCCATCAACACCCCGAAGAGGAGGAGGAGGACGATCCCCATGAAGAAGTCGGGAAAGCCGTTGAGGAACATCAGGCCCCCGAGGAGGGCCTTGTCGAGGCGGCGACCACGGCGGAAGCCGGACTCGATCCCCAGGACTAGCCCTCCCAGGGTGGATAGGAGGAGCGCCGTCCCCGTCAGCAGAAGGGTCCAGGGGAGGAAGTCGAGGATCACCGTCATAACCTGCTGGTTGTAGTAGTAGGAGTAGCCGAGGTCTCCCCTCAACAGGGCGAGGAGGTAGGCGACGAACTGCGAGCCCATCGACTGGTCGAGGGAGAGCCGCTCGATCAGCTGGGCCTTCAGCTGGGGGGTCATGGCGAGGAGGGCCTCCTGGCCGTAGATCGCCTGGAAGGGGTCTCCGGGCATCAACCTCGGCAGGACGAAGTTGAGGGTCAGGATCAGGAGGAAGGCTACGGCGTAGTTGGTGAAGAAGGCGGCCCGCCGGAGGAGGGCCCAAGCTCGCGCCGTCGCCTTCGGGATACTCCATCCGACCTTCGGCCCCTCCAGAGGGCGCCCATACTGGTCCTCCATCGAACGATCCGCCTCCGTCGCCTCATTCCGGCCTTCTTAATAAACTCTCCTTATTATAGCACTCAAATTCTCAAGGGTTTATCTAATCGGGTCATTATTTATGAAACTTTCCCGGATCGTATGTAAATCAAACAATCGATATGATGATCTATAACACAGAATCTGCTCCAATTTAACAATTGAGCCTGGAAGAAAGAGGGAACGATGGGGAAGGTCAGGCGGCCCCGTCGTTCAAGGTGGCAAATTCGGGGGCGCTCCCCTCCTCCCCCTTCCGCCCCTCCGCCGGTCTTCCGCCGCCGGGCACCACCCCCCTGGGGGGTCGCCCCCGAGGGTCAGGGGCGAGAGGTGGGGGAAGGTCCTGCAGATCATCGGCCTGGCCCCATGGATCTTGCAGAGCCCTTCGGCCTCGTCGAGGAAGCCGCACGGGAGGGTCTTCTTCATGGCCCAGGCCTCATACCCCCCCACCTCCACCCGGTGGGCGTAGACCTCGACCGTCTCCCTTATGCCGATCCCGAGATGGGCCGAGAGCCTCTCGACGTCCTGGGGCTCCAGGGTTATGGGGGTGGAGAGGGTGCAGCAAAGCCCGCACATCCTGCATTCGAGGTGGGAGTGAGCCTCGAAGAGCCGGGCCCCGAGGTCCGGGTCGGGGACTCCGGGATAGAGGCCGACCGCCCCCATCAGCCGGACCGCCTCCATCACCCGTCGATGGACCGGGGGAGCGTTGAAGGCCGCCGGGAGCCAGGTGGGCTGATCACAGGGCCTCTGGACGTAAGAAACCGGCAGGTCCAGAAAGAGGCCGTCGAGGTGGTAGGCGGTCCTGGAGATCGGGGACCAGAGGATCCTCCCCTCGGCCCCCAGGGAGATGAGGGCCTCGGCCACCTCCCGGGATAGGCCGGGGGCCACCACCAGGTTCTCGGCGCAGGTGACCGCCCCTTCCGGGTCCTCGCCGAAGGCTTTAGCTATCCTGGCCGAGGTCACATGCCTATCTGAGCTGACGAACCTCTCGATCCTCCGCTTCAACAACCTATCCGCCATCTTGGAGATCGCCCCCGGGTATGGCCCTCCCGTGGGAGGAGGTCCTCTAAGTAGGTATCCCTGAAGATCCCGGCTTCGAAAAAAGGGGAGGGGTATGCCCCGGAGGGGGGCATCGTTCCCGACGCCTAGAGGAAGGCCATCTTGTTCAAGGGTATCGGAACCCCGATGGAGATCCCGCCGCGGGTGAAGTAGAGGGCGACCTCCCCGTTGTGGGCCCAGTACCAGCGGGGATAGTAGAGGGTGAGGGCGGGGAGGGCCTCGGCGTAGAGGACCTGAGCCTCGGCGATCATCTCGGCCCGGTCGTCCCCGGCGGTCTCGGTCCTCTGATCCTCCAGGAGGGCCGTCAATCGGTCGTCCTCCCGGTACCGGACGCTGTTGAGGGTCTCGTCCAGGGTCATCCTCCGGAGGTAGTCGGGGTCGGCGCCGAGGCCGCCGTGGCCGAGGAGGGCGAGGTCGAAGTCCCAGGCCATCACCAAGGTGTCGAGGGTGGCTCCGTCGAGGGACCGGAGGGTCACCTCAAGCCCCGCCTCCTCCAGCTGCTCTTCGATCAGCTCCGCTGCCCGAGAGCCGGGCCAGCCGACGATCCCCCTCTCCGCCACCAGGACCTCCACCTCAGTGCCAGAGTGGCCGAGATCCTCGATCATACCCCTCGCCAGCTCCGGGTCGTATTCATACGCCTCGACGGCGGGGTTGTACCAGTCGCTGTCTGGAGGCACCATCCCGGGGCTCCCAGCAAGGCCCTCGCCGCGGAGGACGATCTCGACCAGGGCCTCGCGGTCTATGGCGTGGGCGAGGGCCCGCCTGAACTTGGGGTCGGAGAAGGGCTCCTTCTGGTGGTTGATCATCAGCTTAGCGTTCCAGTCAAAAGCCCCCTCGATGATCTCAAGGCCAGCCCCCTCGAGGGAGGAGACCGCCTCCGGGGGGACGGAGGCGGCGGCGGCGGACCCCTGCCTCAGGGCGGCGGGGGCGGTCTGGTCGGAGATCTTGACGAAGAGGATCCGCCCGACCTTCGGGGCGCCCATATAATAGCCGTCGTAAGCCTCGAAGAGGTAGGTCCCCTGGGCCTTATTGTAGTCCGCGAGCCTGAAGGGGCCGGTCCCCACCAGGGCCTCATCGTCCCTCGCGCCCTCGGGGTCGGAGACCCCCTCCCAGATGTGCTGGGGTAGGATGGGGAGGGTGCAGGCGACGAGGTCCATGAAGGGGGCGTAAGGCTCGGTCAAGTAGAGCTTGACGGTGTAATCGCCGCCCGCCTCCGCCGACTCGATGATGCTGGAGTCGACCCACTGGTAGGGGTGGTCCTGGATGTACTCGACGGTGAAGACGACGTCTTCAGCGGTGAACGGTTCGCCGTCATGCCAGGTGACCCCCTCCTGAAGCTCGAAGGAGTAGGCGTTCTCCGCCTCGAGGTACTCCCAGCCCTCGGCGAGGGCCGGAAGGTACCCCTCATCGTCCTTCCAGACCAGGGTGTCGAAGATGAAGCTCATCCTGACGTATCCCGGCCCCCGGGAGTAGTGGGCGTAGGGGGAGGGAAAGCCCCAGTCCCCCGTCGCATCGGCGATGGTGTACTCGGCCACCTCGTATCCGGCGACTCCGGCGGGGCCGATAGCCAAGAGCGCCAGGAGAGCGAGGGCCAGCCCAGAGATCAAGATCCACGGTTTTAGCACTTTGAAACACCTCTTCCTGAATAGTCGAATCTGATGTTATGTAGATGGGGTCTATTCGGCTTATTTATGAACTTATTCGTTTTAGAAATGTCCGTTATAGTATCTAAATGTCAATTTTTACAGATATAAATATCAAATTGTGTTGCTCATTAGATATATCAGGATCAAATCAAGGCCAATACTGGAATTATTTGCCCAATAACAGCTCTGATGGGTCTCCTATCGTATCATAAGACCTTTTAGTCATACTAATAACAGTAAACCTCTTAAACCCGGAGGTGAAACCGGACTTAAAGCCGGAGATGGAACCGTCCACAATCCGCCAATCGCCCCCGCCCCACCCCCGCCCCGACCCGGCGACGGCTCGCCCATCTGCTGGTTGATTGCTTATCTGCTATTTCCGTGACGGGGGCCTCTGAGGTGTAATTGACCATGAACCCGATGACCGAGATCGACTGGAACGAGGTATGGATTGACCAGATGCGGCGAAGCCGGGAGGCGAGCACCGCCCGGGACTGCGCCCGGATCTGGGAGAGCCGGGAGAGCGCCCTCAAGTTCTGGAATATGTCTAAAGAGAACAGCCACCGCGTCGAGGAGACGATCGCGGGGACGGAGATCACCCCCGACTCCAGGGTCCTGGACATCGGGGCCGGCCCCGGAACTCTCGCCATCCCCTTCGCCCGAAAAGTCGCCAGCGTCACCGCCGTCGAGCCTGCCGAGGGGATGGTCTCGGTCCTCCAAGAGAAGATGGCCGAGGAGGGGGTAAAGAACATCGACGTCGTCCAGAAGCGGTGGGAGGACATCTCCGTCGCCGACGACCTGGACCCGCCCTACGACGTGGTGATCGCCTCCTTCTCCCTGGGGATGGCCGACATCCGGGGGGCGATCGAGAAGATGATCGCTTCCGCCGGCCCGGGCGGGCACATCTACCTCTACCACTTCGCCGGGGAGACCCACTGGGACCGGGACTGCCGGGACCTCTGGCCGAGGCTCCACGGTCGGGAGTACCAGCCCGGCCCCAAGAGCGACGTCCTCTACAACGTCCTCTACTCGATGGGGATCTACCCCTCCGTCCGGACCTTCCGGCTGCGGCACAGCCAGCGCTTCGCCAACATCGAGGAGGCGATGGCCCACTTCCGAAGCCAGTACGCCATAACGACCCCCGAGCAGGAGGCGATCGTCCGGGAGCACCTGGGCCGGGTTCTCGTAGAGGAGAACGGCGGCTTCAGCCTGCCCGCGTCGTCGATCAGGGTCAAGATCTGGTGGGTGGTGGAGCAGCCCTAAGGCGATCCTGCCCCGACCTTCCGGGGGGCGCCTGCTAATACCCATGGGACCGGGTTTATGAGGTCCGTCTACCTCGCCCCCCAATTGACCTTCGTCCGTCATAGAGACGGGGGCGCTTATGCAGATAATGGGACCGAATCGTCCATATCGGATATCAGATCCCCCTGATCCGCGAGGGCCGATCGGGAAAGATGAGAGCCGGGATAGACGGTCCCCTTCAACCTCCCCTGATCATCTGATCCGACCAGAGGCCGCCGGGCCTGGAGATCTCGGGATGAATTCCGTTAATAAATCCTAATAATATAAATTCTTTTCATACTCGTTCATCAGTTCGGCGGAATTGAGCCGAAGACTTATGCGTAAATGCAGGTTTATTTCCACAATTGGTGAGGAGGTACCCTCATAAAATTGACTATTTTCTTTGAAATTGAGCGCAAAAAGGTTTTTATAGCCAAAAATAGGATTCTATGTTATACAAGATAGGAAGAAGGAGGTGAAGATAAAATGTGTTGCCATACAAAAGATGGGCACGTCCATGTCCACGAGCACGAGGGAAAGAAGCACGAGCATGAGCACGTCCACGATGCCGAGCACCACACCCACACCCACAAGTGCTGCCACGGACATTAGAGCCCAAAAATCGTGATCAGATTATGACCGAGCCCTGAGGCCTTCCGGAGGCTGCAGGTCGATGGATCTGCCAGGGCTGCTATTGTTTCAATTTATCAATTGCTTCCGCCACCTGTACGGCATATCGACGGCGGAGCAGGAGGCGCTCTTTTCTCAAAATGGCCTTAAAAGCTCAATATGAAAAACAATTTTAAATGCAAGATGCTATAGGATCCGTGGTGCAGGGATTTGGTCGACCAGGCAGAGATACATAGAAAGTCCTTAAGCGACAAAGTCGAAGACCGCAGAGAAGCGGTTGATCGACTGCGAGCTAATTTTGCCATTCTTCCCGACAAAGAGGCCGCCTGGCAAGATCTGATTCGACTGACCGGCGACGAGGACAACCATGTGCTATTCACGGGTGCCTACGTTCTTGGCGCCGCCTTTGCCGCCGTTCCCGACAAAGAGGCCGCCTGGCAAGATCTCCATCTATTGACAGGCGACGAGGAAAACATTGTGCGATTGCAGGCTGCCTACGCTCTTGGCGCCGCTTTCGCCGCCGTTCCCGACAAAGAAGCCGCCTGGAAAGATCTCCATCGATTGACAAGCGACGAGCACAGCTACGTGCGAAGCTGGGCTGCCCAAGCACTTGGCGCCGCCTTTGCCGCCGTTCCCGACAAAGAGGCCGCCTGGCAAGATCTCCATCGATTGACAGGCGACGAGGAAGACATTGTGCGATTGCAGGCTGCCTACGCTCTTGGCGCCGCTTTCGCCGCCGTTCCCGACAAAGAAGCCGCCTGGCAAGATCTCCATCGATTGACAAGCGACGAGGACAGCCACATGCGAAGATGGGCTGCCCAAGCACTTGGCGCCGCGTTCTCAGCCGTTCCCGACAAAGAGGCCGCCTGGCAAGATCTCCATCGATTGACAGGCTACGAGGAAGACATTGTGCGATTGCAGGCTGCCTACGCTCTTGGCGACGCATTCTCCGCCGTTCCCGACAAAGAGGCTGCCTGGCAAGATCTGCATCGATTGACCGGCGACGAGGACAAATATGTGGGAGTTTTCGCAAACCATTCTTTGGGAAAGGCCTCAATATTTAAGGCGACAGAGGCTGATGGCGAAGAAGAGTTCAGGAGAGAGCTGGAAAACGCATTGCAATATTTCGAGAGATCTGCAGCCGAAGCTTCGTTCTTCAATCGTGACAAATTCTGTCTTCCTTTCTATCGGTCGTTTTACGTTCTTACCTTCAAGAAGGAGGGCTCTGAAGCAGAGGTACAGAGATCTCTGGCAGAGGCAAAACGTGCATCCGAAGGATCGAAGAGCAGGAAAGACCTGCTGGAAGCGATCGAAAATCTATCAAATGCCCTGAAGGAGACCCAGAGTCTTCGGGAAAGGGGATTAGAAGCCGCAAAATGCGATCTCAACTCATACAGGCGATACTGCGATCGTGCCGCAGAGCTTCTCGACGAGACCGAAGAGAGTGCACCTCGGGCGACGAGGCTTATTAAGAGAGGGCTGCCGATAATCGATCATCAGATCAAAGAGCTCCTTAAAGAGATCAAAGATAAATCACAAGAGATCTGTAAAACTGGCGACCCTCTAGCATCAGAGTTGGGTTGCAGAATTCAAAAACATGCTGCAGCTGCCCTAGAAACCTACAATCCAAGAGAGATCCAGAAGGAAATCGAATACATTCTCAGACGAATCGGCTTATGGAGTGATTCGATTACGGATGAAAAGGTGAAAAGATATATAAAAGATAATATTGAAGATGCTGCGAACGAAGAAGACATAAAGAGACGACTTTCAGTTATTCGCGTCCTATTGGAGGATATAATGAGCAGTAAAGACACATCAAAATATGTAATACGCAATTCTACAGTACAAATAGCCGAGGGAGAAGGACATGACCAGAAGATGAATGTATCATCTAACTCAAATAAGGAGACTCACCAAAATTCAAAGAACGGAAATCCTTGGTACAAGGACAGAAATTATTTAATTGCCCTAATAGCGACTATTATCACAGCATTAGGTATTTTGATATCCATATATTAACCTAGGAAAAGGTCAGAGGTTTCGCCCTTGAACAAAGGCCAAGAGGGACCTTCAAGTCCGATGTCACTGAAATAGTCCCTTTCAAGAAATTTTTATCTTTCTCTCAGTAGTGCACCAGCGTCCCCTCCATCTTCGCCTTCCTTACCGCGTACCGAAAGGCGAGGAGGCTCGCCGGCAAGAGCAACGCCGAGAAGAGGACCAGGGTCCCCACCTCCGGCGCCAGCTCCCCCAGGCTGTAGCCCTGGAGGAGGGCGTGCCTCATCCCGTTGAGGGAGTAGGTGATGGGAAGGAGGTGCGAGACGGTCTGGAGCCAGCTGGGAAGGACCGAGATGGGGAAGAAGACCCCCCCGAATAGCTCCGAGGTGCTCATGAAGAGCATGTTTATGGGGTCGCCCCTCTTGAAGATCATGATGAAGCTCGCCGAGAGGATCCCGATGCTGGAAAAGCATATTATCGTCAGGGCGAGGATGATCAGCGCCGCAAGGACGTTGGCGCCGGCGAGGCTGACCCCCAGGAGGACCCCGATGACGAGGTATAGGAGGACCCGGAAGGAGGCGAAGATGAAGCTCCAGAGGGTGGAGAGGGTGATGATCGCCGAGGCGTCGGTGGGGGTGACCAGCATAGCCTCCAGGGTCCCCATCATCTGCTCGTCTCTGACGCTCTCAGAGAAGCCCCGCAGCGAGACCATCAGGTAGCCGGAGAAGGCGATCCCGATGAGGACGAAGGAGAAGTAGTCGCCGCCGTAAGGCTCGAGGTACTTCATCCCGGCGGTCCCGATGAGCTTGGCGACGAAGTAGTAGGTGAGGATGTTGAAGAACATGAAGAAGAGCCGGAGGAAGAACTCGAACTTGTAGCTCATCTGGAGGATGTAGCTCCTCTTTACGAAGGAGAGGGCCTTCCGATAGGTCGCGAACATACTACCCACCTTCATACCCCGCCCCTCCTCCGGCCGAGGCCGCCGCCTCCGCGGCCGAGACCCCGCCGGTCCGGGCGGAAGCCCGGTGCCGTTGCCCCGGCCTCAGTCCCGCCCCGCTCCTCAAACCTCTTTCCAGTATAGTGGAGGAAGACGTCGGATAGCTTCGAGCCCTCGCCGAGGGCAGCCTTCAGCTCGTTCGGGGAGCCGATTACCTTTATCTTCCCTTCGTCGAAGATCGCGACCCTGTCGCATAGCTCCTCCGCCTCCTCCAGGTTGTGGGTCGATACGAAGATCGTCTTTCCCCGCTCCCGGACGATCTCTTCCTTGATGAAATCCCGGAGGCCCTGGGCGGCGCCGGGGTCGAGGCTCCTCGTCGGCTCGTCCATGAAGAGGACGGCGGGGTTGTTGAGGAGCCCCCGGGCGATGGCCATCCTCTGCTTCATCCCCGCGGAGTAGTTGAGAAACCGGACGTCGGCAGCGTCCTTCAGGTCCACGACCCCGAGGAGGTCATCGACCATATCTCTGGCCTTGTCGGAGTAGAAGTTGTGAAGGGAGGCGAAGAACTCCAGGTTCTCCCTCCCCGTGAGCCTCCAGTAGAAGGACCGCTCGTCGGTGGTGACCAGGCCTATCGACTCCCGGACCCGTCCGCTCTCCCTCTCCAGGTCGAAGCCGTTGACTTTGGCTCTGCCGGCCGTGGGGAGGATCAGGGTGCAGAGGATCTTGATCAGGGTCGTCTTCCCCGCCCCATTGGGGCCGAGGATCCCGAAGACCTCTCCCTTCCTAATCAATAGGTCGACCCCGTCGACGGGGGTGACCCCGCCGGCGGAGGGCCGCCGTCGGAGGAGGTCGGCAAGGCCCCTAGGCGCAGCGAAGGTCTTGGTCAGCTTGCAGGTCTCAATCGCCGCCTCTCCGATGATCCCGCCTCCAGAAGATCTCCGCATAAAGAGGCGGGATCACGACAGCCTGATCTCCTTCATCTCGGCGAGGGTGCGGGGAAGTCTGGACCTCCTCTTCCCGGACGTAAAGAACCTCCCCCCAGGGTGCGGCCGCGGGCCGTTCGGCTTGATCTGCTTTATGGGGACGATGAAGGGCTCCTCCGACTGGGACCGGACCGCCACCTCGACGTTGTAGATCGCCTCGATGTTCTCGGGGGTGAGGACGGTGGCGGGGTCTCCCGCAGCCATGATCCTTCCCCTCTTCATCATGATGATCCCGTCGGAGTACCTCGAGGCGAGGTTGAGGTCGTGGAGGGCCATCAGGACGGTCATCCGCCTCTTCTTCACGAGGTCGCTCACTATGTTCATGACGTCGAGCTGGTGCCAGATGTCCAGGTTGCTCGTCGGCTCGTCGAGGAGCATCACCTTCGTCTCCTGGACCAGGGCTCTTGCGATCAGGACCTTCTGCTGCTGGCCGCCGCTCAGCTCGGCGAAGCCGCTCATGGCCAGCTCCTCGATCCCGAGGAGCCTCAAGACCTCCCAGACCCTCTCCTCGTCGTCGGAGCTGGAAAGCCAGCCGATGTGGGGCCTCCTCCCCATCAGGACGGTGTCGAAGACGTTGGAGGAGAAGGTCCGGGCCGAGCTCTGGGGGACGTAGGAGAGGTTTTTGGCGATCTCCATCCGATCCATCTTCGTCACCTCCTTTCTATCGATGAGGATGCTGCCCTTCTCCGGGGCGATGATCCGGTCGATGCACTTGATGAGGGTCGACTTTCCGGAGCCGTTGGGCCCCACTATCGTCACCAGCCTCGACGGCCCGATCTCAAAGCTGACGTCTTTGAGGATCGGGGAGCTGTTGTAACCAAATACTATTCCCTTTGCCTGAAGCTGGATCATCATGTCCAAAACTCCCTCCTTCTCCCTTTCAACATAAGATACATGAAGAACGGAACTCCTATCACCGATGTCATGATCCCCGTCGGTATAACCGTCGGGGCGAT
>Ga0334886_1002539_pt1 | contig 17884 bp, 17 predicted proteins | sample GraSluR1_MG_9_FD_207232 | JGI IMG/M metagenome (GOLD analysis project Ga0334886, IMG submission 207232) | Sludge microbial communities from methane-producing bioreactor in Wageningen University, Netherlands - Granular Sludge_27_06-R1 | ecosystem: Engineered > Bioreactor > Anaerobic >...
TTTGTGTTTATTAAAACCATATGATAATATTTTATTATAGTTATTCCTGAGCTCGGGATAAAATAAAAAGATAAAGGTGGCGAAAAAAAATGGAATGGGGTGTTAGTTATAATAATAACATGACGGCACAAGATTATTGGAGCGATCAAAAATACACCGTTGATAAAGCTATAGAACATGGTAAGAATTATGCCACAACTCCAGAAGAATTTAAAGAAGATCTTATGAATGGATTTGAAGGTGCTTACAAAGGGTTTGTAGGAGTGGGTTTTACCGGATTGTTCACGGGTAACCCAAAAGTAATTGTTGGATTGGCTGTAACTGGAGCAATATCTGGTTTTTTCAAAGGATATTCTTCATATTATGATGATTTTTTTCATTTTGGGACTGAAGGAAGTTTTGAAAATATGATTTCTAAAGATTAAATAAATTCAATCTTAACCCCATACACTAAAAATGTATGGGGCATTTCGAAAGATAAAAAAGGAGTTAACCTAATGATAAAAAAACACTTAAAATTTTTTATAATTTCAGGAATTATATTAGTCATTTTATCTTCATTATGGGTATATTTTTACTATGAAATTCCGCCAGAACGAGGAGATAAAAATCATTTTATTTTCTATTTAATATCTCAATTTAATTTTATTCTAATAATTTTTATAAGAACAAAAATAGTTAATTTGAGTTATAAAAAATATGATTCTTTTGGGTTTATTTTAACTTATATAATTACTTTAATTGCGATGAGCATCTTATTAAATTTGAATTATCAAGTGTTTTTAAAGACAAATTTCAAGAACATTCTAAGTTTTGTGAGTACTATAGTTACTATAGAAGTTATTTTTTGGAGTTTTAATTTGATATTTAATAATAATAATAATAATAATAATAAGGATGATGAAAAAAAAGATGATTACTGAAAACTCAATTATAGCTATTATTAATAGAAGCACTTTAAAAATAATAGAGGAAATAAGCATTAATGAATTTAACTTTAAATACAAAAATAGCAAGGTGAAAAAATTGAATTTATTCAAAATGATTACTGGGTAATCCCAAATTCTTTTAATAAAAAAATTCATGATTACAATATAAAAGAAATAACTAATTTATGTTTCGGAGCAAATATATTTAAAAAAAACATATATATTACTAATAATAAATTTTTATTAATTACAGAAATTTTTTTTGCTAAAATTCCTGAAGATATATGTAGTTTTTTATTTTTATTTTCAGAAAAGAATAATATTTTTTGCTATTTTGAGGGTAATTCTGTATATTTTAAATCTATTAATTTGCATTTGAGAAAGTTTAATAAGGTTATTAGTAAAGTGTTTATTAATGATCCAAAAAGGAAAATGTTTATAAATATAACAATATTTATAAACGGAAAATGTGTTTATTATGAAAAATTAAATATATTTTTAATGAATTACAAAGAAAATTTTAGATTAATTTGTGAAGAAAAGATTTTATCATTTAAAGGATAACGGAGGTAGAGAATGAGAAAATTATTTATTTTATTTTTACTTATTATGAGTATTTCTGTATATTCAATAAATTTTACGGTTGAAAATATTGATTTTGAAGATGCTCCTGAAATTAAAACTGAAAATAAAATAGGCATAGGTTTTAAAAACGAACCACAAGAAATGACTTTAACTGAAAAATTATTAAAATATTCGCACCTTTGGGGTTTAAAAGGAGAAGTTAAAAATCATGTATCTAATGATATAGAAATTGATTGGTATGAAGATCAATTTGAAACAGGAGAATACAGAAACATAAATTGTGTGCCTTCTACAGCAGCAATGGCAGTGAATTGGTATAATAAAGAAATAATAACAAATGGGGAAGAAATAAGAAATTTATATTTAGAAAAGAAAAATATAGACGGATTGTGGTATTTCCAAAATTTAACAGATTTTTTGAAAGAAAGCGATATAGAATTTGAAATTTACCATATCTTTCTTAATTTTAGATTTAGAATTATTAATAGACTAAAAGAAGAGATAGATAAAGGAAATATAATAATGTTAGGTGGAGATATGAATAAAATTTCTTCTAATATAAACCCATATGAAAGAACAGGAATTTTTTATAACGCAGCAAACTCAACTATGCATCATGCTTTTATAATAAAAGGATATGTTGAAACAGATGAAAAATTATATTTTGAAATATATGATCCTATATCAAGAAAAGAAAAAAATAAAGATGGGACACCAAGAGGAAAAAACAGATACTTTTTAAGCAACGAAATAGAAGAAATACTAATTTATAATGTTAATCGACCCATAATTTTTATTAAAAATAAACCTTAACGCAATTAGATTCATTTTAAATAAATAAAAAAATAAATTAATCAGCAAAAGGAATTACAGGAGTTAATAAAGGATCAGTTTTATCTTCTGAATTTTTAAAAATAAATAAAAACGTTATAATTATGTTGAATGAGATGAAAAAAATTGAGAGAAAACGTCAATATAAAAATGTCAAAAATTAAAGAAAAAAATCATGAAAGGTTTTATGTAGTGTAACAGCCACGCGTTTTTTGCACGGCGTTACAGCACAGACAACAACATTTGCATGAAATATGAAATCTTATATAAATTAGTAGTATTTTTTAATTTTTTATTTTTATTCTTCCGAACCCTCAAAAATTATACCCATAAATAAAAAAACATCCTCGTTTTTTCTTCTCAAACAACAAAAACTTAAAACCCTTTCTAAAAGAACTTTACAAAGATTTTTTTACCTTTTCTTTCATTATTTGCGATTGTTAACTTTCGGTTAATCGGCATAACCGTTATTAAAAAAGGAATTCAGGCGATGGCATTTTTTGGTATTTCAACTTAGATTTAGTATTATTACTTAATTTATAATATTTGGAATAAAAATACAAAAAAATAAGGGGAGTGATTATAAAACAAATTCTGATATCAAAACATAAAACAAAAAATATATGCAGGAAATAAAATTTTATAATCTAAAAAAATCTCTAATTTAAAAATATCAAAACAGAGAATATTTTCTATTATGTTTTTAATTGTAATAAAAATTAATTTAAAATTAATTAAGTAAAATATAATGATTTATGAGTTTAATCTATTATAATTCTTGCTAATGCTCTGTTTTTTTTTTTTTTTTGTGGTTTGTGTTTATTAAAAACATATGATAATATTTTATTATAGTTATTCCTGAGCTCGGGATAAAATAAAAAGATAAAGGTGGCGAAAAAAATGGAATGGGGTATTAGTTATAATAATAACATGACGGCACAAGATTATTGGAGCAATCAGAAATATACTGTTGATAAAGCTATAGAACATGGAAATAATTATTTAAACTCTTTTGAAGATTTAGGAGAAAGAATTGCTGAAACAGCTACAAACGTTAATGACACAGTGTCTTTATTTATAGCTGAAAATCTTATGTATGAACCAACGGGGTTTGGTGGCGGTGGAGCAAGTGGATACGATGCATCGCAAATGTTTACTGCAACTGACGGAGTATTTTAAAACATTTTAATTTTTAGAGGTCGCAGATAACTTTGCGATCTCTAAAAAAATTTATTTTACTAAAAAATCATAAAGGGGTTTGTGAAATGAAAAATTTTATTGATTTAAACGAAGTTATTTTAGAAAAATTTAATTTATTTACTATATCTGGAAAAATTTTTCCTATAAAAGATTATTTTAAAATAAAAGAACATTACATTGTAAAACATGATAATATTTTAATGCCTTTTTCTTTAAATAATGAAAAAATTGAAATTATCAACAATCAACAATGGTTGAATCCAAAAATATCAAAAGATTTCAATTTTAAAAATTTTATTCATTCAGAATATTTTTATGGTGTTCGCCAATATCAAGAAAATTTATATGTTAGCGATAATATTTTTTCTATTTATACAAAGGTTGAAATACTAGATTCTTTCGATAATTATTCGGGTCTTTTTTTTATAATTTATGATGAAAAAAATAACTATTTTTTCAATTATTATGATAATTCTAAAAAGCGAGTAATAAATAGATTTTCAATAAATCCTAAATTTATTAATTCTTATTTAACGATAAATGTTTTTTTAAATGGAAATCAAATCTATGAAAATTCTTTTAAATTATTTAAACAAACATATGGAAAAAATAATTTTAATTATGATGCAGGATTTTCAATTAGAGGATAATGGAGGGTGCAAATGAAAAAGAAAATAATAGGATTAAGTATATTGCTAATTTTAGTTATTGTTATAATAACAATATTTTCATTAAATAAAAATATTGGATTTGAAGATTTTACAGAAGGAAAAGGAACAATTGATGATCCTTATTTGATATCAAGTGCTGAACAATTAAATAATATTAGAAATCATATGGATAAACATTTTAAATTAATTTCAGATATTGATTTTTCAAGATATAAAAATTGGGAACCGATAGGAACATACCCTTTAAGACATGGACAAAAAAGTGGTTTTTATGGAACATTTGACGGAAATGGTTATGTTATCAAGAATATTAGGATATCTGACACAAATAAAAATCATGTGGGGTTATTTGGTTTTATAGAAAGAAGAAATGATTATTATGGGGAAATCAATAACTTAAAGCTTGAAAACATTAAAATTAGAGGTAATAATTTTGTTGGAGGAATTGTAGGGTTTAATGAAGGGATTATATTAAATTCTTCAGTAAACGGTAATATAAAAGGAAATGATAGTGTTGGAGGTTTTGTTGGAGTAAACTCAGGAATAATAAAAAATAGTTATTTTGAAGGAGTTGTGCAAGGAGAAAAACTAATAGGAGGATTCGTTGGAGATAATCTCATTTTGGACAAAAGAGAAATTTACATTAAAAACTCTCACTCAAATGCTAAAGTTAAAGGAAATCAGGTTGTTGGAGGTTTTGTTGGAAGAAATCATTCAAATATTTTTAACAGTTATTCATTGGGAAATGTCGAAGGTAACAAAATCGTTGGTGGATTTATAGGAGCAAGCAGTAAATACAGTATTACATCGAATAGTTATTCAAAAAGTAATGTGGTTGGAGAAGAAATTTTAGGAGGATTTATAGCAGGGAATTTTGGAAAAATAGAAAATAGTTATTCAATTGGTAATATTGAAGGAAAAAATTTTATAGGTGCTTTTATTAGTGCAAATTCTGGAAAAATAGAAAACAGTTATTCAACCGGAAATGTAAAAGGTGAAGTAGGGATAGGAGGTTTTATTTTTATAAACGAGGAACAAGGAATTATAGCAAATAGCTATTCAACAGGGCTTATTAAAGGCAAAGAAAATGTTTCTGGATTTATAAATGAAAATAATGGTGTAATATTATCCTCATATTATGACCATGAAAGAATAAAAATATCTGATAATATATCTAAAGAATTTAAAAGAACAACAAATGAAATGAAAACAAAATCAACTTATATATCATGGGATTTTGAAAATATTTGGGAAATAGACGAGGGCATATCTTATCCTTACTTTAAATGGCAAGTTGAGTGAATTTTGCCTAACTCATTTTTAAGGAGGAACTTTCATATGAAAAAGAGTTTTATATTATATATTTTTTTATCTTTAATTTTATTATCATCATGTTCATTTGAAAAAATATTTACAGAAGGAAAAGGAACAATTGATGATCCTTATTTGATATCAAGTGCTGAACAATTAAATAATATTAGAAATCATATGGATAAACACTTTAAACAGGTAAATGACATTGATTTATCTGTTTACGACAATTGGGAACCTTTAGGGAAAATTATTGAAATAGATAATTCTAAAAATATAGCTTTTACAGGCACTTATGACGGAAACAATTATTCAATTTCAAATTTAAATATTTTCAGGTCTGAAGAAGAGTTTATAGGATTTTTTCGTGCTTTAGATAAAAAAGCTATCGTAAAAAATGTAAGATTAGAAAATGCAAATATCGCTGGATATAACAGAGTCGGTGGTATTGCTGGTTTTGTAAATGAAGGAACAATTGAAAATTCATATGTAAGAGGCAAGGTACAAGGAGAAATAAGAGTCGGTGGAATTACAGGATCTTTTTCAGATAAAGCGAAGTTACAAAATTCAACTTCTGAAATAGAGATAAAAGGTACAGAACGTGTAGGAGGATTAATAGGCATCAATTTTGGAGAAATTATAGATAGTCATTCAAAAGGAATAGTGACCTTTTTAGATTCTACAAATTCTGAAAATAATAATTTTATTGGAGGAGTTACAGGGGATAACTACGGAAAAATTATTAACAGTAGTTTTGATGGAAAAATATATGGAAATGATTTTATAGGTGGAATAACTGGAAAAAATAAAGAAATTATTGAAAATTCTTTTTCATTTGGAGTTGTAAGTGGAAACAGTGAAGTTGGTGGAATAACTGGATTTAATACATATAGTGCCGAAATAAGAGAATGTTCTTCCGAAAATATTGTAAGCGGAAATAAATGTGTGGGAGGACTTGTAGGAAGTAACGAAGGCATTATTATTGAATCAAAATCTTTAGGAAGTGTTAGTGGAAATTTTTATTTAGGAAAATATATAGGATTAAATTCTTTTACGGGAAATGTTGATTTCAAAAATGATTTGGATAATATAACTGAAAATAAAATAGGGTTAGATTTTAGATATGAACCGCAAGAAATGACTTTAACTGAAAAATTATTAAAATATTCGCACCTTTGGGGTTTAAAAGGAGAAGTTAAAAATCATGTATCTAATGATATAGAAATTGATTGGTATGAAGATCAATTTGAAACAGGAGAATATGGAAACATAAATTGTGTACCTACTGCAGCAGCAATGGCAGTGAACTGGTATAATAAAGAAATAATAACAAATGGGGAAGAAATAAGAAATTTATATTTAGAAAAGAAAAATATAGACGGATTGTGGTATTTCCAAAATTTAACAGATTTTTTGAAAGAAAACGATATAGAGTTTTTTATAGATAATATAAAATTTAATATTATTAATAAATTGAAAGAGCAGATAGATAAAGGAAATATAATAATATTAGGTGGAGTTATGGAAGAAATTTCTGTAAGCTTAACTTCTTTTGAAAAAACAGGAATTTTTTATAATGCAACAATTATAGAAGAACTTCATGCTTTTATAATAAAAGGATATGTTGAAACAGATGAAAAATTGTATTTTGAAATATATGATCCTATATCTGGAAAAATGAAATGTTTTGATGGAATGCCAAGAGGAAAAAATAGATATTTTTTAAGTGAAGAGATAGAAAATTTAATAATTAATAGAAATAGTTGGCCGGTGGTTTTTATAAAAAATATGATTCTTTTTGATTTATTTTAACTTATATAATTACTTTAATTGTGATGAGTATATTATTAAATTTAAATTATCAAATATTTTTAAAAATAAATTTCAAGAATACTCTAAGTTTTGTGCGTACTATAGTTACTATAGAAGTTATTTTTTGGAGTTTTAATTTGATATTTAATAATAAGAAGGATGATGAAAAAAAAGACGATTATTGAAAATTCAATTACAATTATTTCAAAAAATATTCTTGAATTTTCTTTTAATTCCGTAATCACCCCAGAAATGGGTTGAAAATGGTAGAGTAAAAATAATATCTCAGAGGTGAAAAAATATGTGAAATAAAAGAAAATATGATTCTGAATTTAAGTTAAAAAATTCATTGAAAGGATTTTAAAAATGAAAAAACAAAAACATTTTTTTGATAATATTTCTATATTTTTTTTGCCTTTACTCTTTTTAATAATATTAAATTCTTTTTATCCTATAAAAGATTTATCAAGTTTTAATTTTTTTAAAATAATAAATAATTTTATACCTTTTTATATTTTGATATGTTTAGGGTTAAGCGAATTGGAAAAACGAGAATATTTTATAAACGGTCAAATGAAAGTTGTTTATGCTTCTTATTTAATAAAAAATTTTGTTTATTTATTTCCTTCATCTTTTATGGTTTTAATAATTTTTGATTTATTTCCTTTTTTGAAATCTTTGCTTCTTAATTCTTTATTTGTTTTTTTATATATAATTTTTAATATTATATATAAAAAAATTGCTGAGTTTATAAAAAGATAAAATTTATTAAAAAAATGCTTACAGAGTTAAAAATATCAAATTATTCTTTTATATCTGAGAATAATTTTTACTCTAATTCTACAAAAAAAGCTTCCATATTCCAGCGGGAAAAATAAAATTTAATTTTAACATATAAAGAAAGGTGAGAAAAATGAAAAAATATACTCTTATGTACATATTAAATGTTTTTTATTTTATTATAATAAACTTATTTATTTCTTTTGAAGGTTTTTATTCGCTACCTAACATATCTGTTGAATTTATTAAAAACTATTTATTTCTTTTGATTATTTATTTTATTATAAAAAAAGAAGTTATATTTCTTTTAGTTTTTTTATTTTTCGTTTATTTAAATTCGTATGTAATTTACGCAAATATTTTTTCAGGCGATTTGCACATTGTTATAAAATTAATATCTGTTATTATTTATATATCTCTTTTAATTATAGGTTATATTTTTTTAAAAAAAGAAGAGGTTAGAGAAGAAGAAAAATTTAAAAAAACATCAAAAGTTTTACATGAATAGCGAAGTAATAACTGAAAAAGATAAAGGAAAGAAAAAATTTAATCAACAGTACTTGGAATACTCTTATTAATAGTACCTATATTCTTTTCAGCATTTTTTATGGCAGGAATATCTTATACAATAAGCTTAAAACTTCCAAACGAAGTAATTTATGAAACCGTTATGAGTTTAGTAATTCTCTTTCTAATTTTTATGAGTATGGCATTATTCCCAACAGAAAACGTCTCAATTTTTTTATTTCAGTCAAAACACTTGAAAAAAACTGATAACTAATATCACTAAAAAAAGATGTTAAAGCATCTTTTTTTGTTTTATTCTTCCAAAACTTCAAAAAGTATACCTTTTAATTAAAAACTATTTCTAATATATATTTATTAGTATCTTTAAACTTAATAATATTTTAATTTTTTAAAATGAGATGAAAAAATTGGAATACTGAAAAACCTGTCCACCCCATCAATCTTTTGTTGAAAATAAAGACAATTTAAAGAAAAAATTCATAAAAGGTTTTATGTAGTGTAACAGCCACGCGTTTTTTGCACGGCGTTACAGCACAGACAACAACATTTGCATGAAATATGAAATCTTATATAAATTAGTAGTATTTTTTAAGTTTTTATTTTTAATCTTATGAAAAAATTCAAAGGTTATTTGTATGCTGTAACGCCGTGCAAAGTGCAGCGTGGCTGTTACACTACATTAGAACATGAAATGAAAAAACGGAAAGATTTAAAAAGGAAGTATGAATCAAATAAAAAAAAGGATGCTTACGCATCCTTTTTTTTATACATCTCTTTTTTCTATTAAATTTAACATAGCTTGTGCTGCAATTAATGGACCTGTTTCTTCAAATCCATCTACACCGAGTTGAGTTTTAATTTCTCCAACTACAACACCACTATCAATCATAGCTTTTAAATATCTTTTAGAGATTTTTTCATGTGCTTCTTTTCTTTGAACAGCGCCAAATGGGTTTGCAAAATAAGAGTATGTCAAGCCTTTTTCTGTAGTAGTTCCTTTTGCCATTCTTGCTCCTGCAGCAAATATTTCATACGCTTTTTCAGGATCTGTATAATATTTTGCTGAATCTTCTTCGCCTTCAATTTTTTCAAAATTGTTAGCATAAAAGAAGTAGTCTATTTTTGTAGGTTTAATTATATCCGGATAATTTGAATATGGCACTATTACTCTTGCGTTTATTTCATTCGGATTCATAAATATACTTCTATCCATTTGTGAATATGCATAACCTGGTTGTAAGTCATCAAGTCTTACAAAGGCTCCTGTTTCTGTTCCATATGAGATTACTGTTCCATCTTCTGTTATGTCTAAAGATCCCATATCGTCTATAAGGATATTTACTTCTGAAACATTTTCTTCAAGTCTGTTAAGAGCATCTATAGTTTCAGATTTTCCTGCTCCGCTATCTCCAACAAGCATCACATTAGCTTTTTGACCTGATTTTAATTTAATTTCAGCTAACGCTCCATGTATAGGAAGTTTTTTCTCATCTATTATAAGAAGGTTATGCATTGTTAAAATCATTTTTTTCATGTATCCGAAATAGTCTATAATAGGATCATCCATAATCATAGAAACGTATGTTCCATCTTCTTCTTTATAAATTACACCTTTGTAATCTTCTTCAGATTCAAAATTTTCTTTGTCTACACCAAAGAAATAAATTCCATCTGGTTTTTTATGTTCTAAAACATTGAATCCCGCAAATTCAAATATGTTTGCTGTTCCTGCTGCTAATGCAAAATAATCTTTATTAACTACAACGTATATAAGTTTTGTTCCTGCAAGTATCGGGAATATCAACCAGTTTTCTTTATTTTTTAATTTTATATTTTCTAAATAAGGTTTATCTTTTACTTTGAAAAATCCGCCTCTTTTATTTATTCTTGTATAAAAAATAACTGGTGGTTCGAAAACTGTACTCCAAACATAATCCATGTCATAAATAAGTGGATAATTTAATTTTGCTTTTTCTGATACATTTGGTTTGTCTATTATAAATCCAGCTTGAGCTCCACTCGGAAGCTGTCTTAACACTTTAACTCTTGAATTTGAAATGTTTACTAATATTTGTCTATAAACACTTAAAACAAGACTTTTTAAATCAGAATTATTTTTTATAAGTTTCATCTGTTTGTAAATTCTATCTGTAGAAACGGTTGTGAAAGAGTTTTTTTCAATCATAAATCTGTGTTTATTTCTCCAAAGATTGAACAATCCTTCAACAAATTTTACAAGTGTATCTTGCATTCCAGCAAGTTTTGGAAAAGAATAATATTTCGAGCTATCAATCTTTTCCAAAGGGTTAACAGCTAATGTTTGGAGCAAATGAACTAATCCGTCTATATCATATTTATCTTCGGCCTTATAATCGTTTATATTTTTTATAAACAAATTAAAAAAAGGCATTAATGAGTTTCTTTTTTCCTGTGATATTTCTATTAATTCGACAAGAATTTCCCTTAAAGCGTTTGAATTTAAAACCTGTTTTATGGTGTTGTAAGATGTTTCTCCTCTAATAACAATAGTTCTGATAAAAATCCCTCCTTTGAATTTGAACGCACGTGACGTTTCATATTTCTCCGAAAATATTTCCTATATAATTCGACAATGAATCTATTCCTGTATTTTTTAGTGTTGAAACGGGGAAATACATAAATTGCCCGTATTGAGATAACTCTGATTTTATTTGGGCAAACATTTTATTTTTTTCATTAGTTTTTAATTTATCTTCTTTTGTTAGTATTATAGAAAAAGGGATATCCATCGATTTAAGCCATTGTATCATTTGATGATCAAGATCTTTTGGTTTATGTCTATGATCTAATAATAAAAATACTGTTTGTAATGTTGTTGAAAGCTCAAAATATTCACTCATAAGAATTTCCCATTTGTCTTTTTCGCTTTGTGGGCCTACGGCATATCCATATCCTGGTAAATCTACGAAATAATATTTTTGATTTACAAGATAATAGTTTATTGATCTTGTTTTTCCAGGTTTAGAACTTGTTTTTGCTATTGTTTTATTAAAAATTTTATTTAAAAGACTTGATTTACCTACATTAGATCTTCCGGCAAAAGCAACTTCAAGTTTTTCATTTAAATGTAATTTTGATTTTATAAAAACGGTATCAGTTAATTCAACTTGTTTAATTTTCACAATTCATGCCTCCAACTAACGCTTTTTCTAAAACGTCATTTATATCTTTTGCAAAATTCATTTTAATTTTTTCTTTAACTTCTTCTGGAATTTTTTCAACGTCTTTTTTGTTATCAAATGGTATAATAACTTCTGTTATTCCTGATCTATATGCAGCAAGAATTTTTTCTTTTATACCACCCACTGGAAGAACTTTTCCTCTTAAGGTTATTTCACCAGTCATTGCGAGATTATTTTTTATTTTTTTATTAAGTGCTGTTGAGATTAAAGCGGTTGTTAAAGTTACTCCTGCAGAAGGTCCGTCTTTTGGAACAGCTCCTTCAGGAAGATTTATATGGAAATCATTTTTTTCAAAAATTTCTGAACATTCTTTTGAAAATTTTTCAGTTATTTTTCTAGATAAACTTAAAGCTATTTTTGAAGATTCAACCATAACTTCGCCAAGTTTCCCTGTTGTTATGAGTCTTCCTTTACCCTTAAAAGATAAAACTTCCACATCTAATATAGTTCCTCCATAAGCTGTCCAAGCAAGACCTGTAACTACTCCCACTTCAGGCTCATCATTTTTCTTAGTGTCAAAATAAGGTGCAGGCCCTAAAAATTCATTTAAGTTTTTAACAGATATTTTTACAATTTTTTCTTCTTCTACATACTTTAAAGCGGCTTTTCTAAATAATTTTGATATTTGTCTTTCAAGACTTCTTACTCCGGCTTCTCTTGTATATTTATTTATTATTTCTTTTATAACTGCAGGAGATATTGTTATTTTTTTAGAGTCTAACCCGTGTTGTTCTTCCAATTTTGGAAGTATGTATTTTTTTGAAATGTTGTATTTTTCAAGATCTGTATAACCATTTATATATATCAATTCCATTCTATCAAGAAGTGCTGGTGGTATTGTATGAGCAACATTTGCAGTAGTAACAAAAATAGCTTTTGATAAATCTACGGGTATTTCTAAATAATGGTCAGAAAAAGAGTGATTTTGTTCAGGGTCAAGCACTTCTAATAATGCTGCTCCCGGATCGCCATGATAAGATGTACTCATTTTATCTATTTCATCTAAAACTATAACAGGGTTAATAACTCCTAATTTTCTTATGTTTTGAATTATTCTTCCAGGCATAGCTCCTACATATGTTCTTCTGTGTCCTCTTATTTCAGATTCATCTCTAACTCCACCTAAAGATATTCTGCCAAATTTTCTACCGAGTGCATCTGCAATAGATTTTCCAAGAGTTGTTTTTCCTACCCCCGGAGCTCCTACAAAACATATTAAAGGTGATTTTGTATTTTTAGATAGTTTTCTTACAGATAAAAATTCTAATATTCTTTCTTTTATCTCTTCTAATCCGTAATGGTTATCTTCAAGAGTTGCTTTTGCTTGGGTTATCACAAGGTTATCTGTAGTTTCTTTTTTCCAAGGAAATTCTATTAACCAATCAATATAATTTCTGATAACATTCGCTTCAGGCGAATAAGAAGACATTTTAGATAATCTTTCGATTTCTTTTAACCCTTTTTCAACAACGTGTTCAGGGTAATCACCTTGTTTAAATTTGTTTTTTAATTCATGTAATTCTTTTTCATCATCTGTATCGAGTTCTTTTCTGATTTCTTTTAACTTTTCTCTTAAATAATATTCTTTTTGATGTTTTTCCATTTTTTCTCTAACTCTTAATTCTAAATCTTCTTCTAGTTGTAAGAGTTCGAGTTCTCTTGTTAAAATTTCGAGTTCGTCTTCAAGTCTTTCTTTTATGTCAATTATTTCTAAAAGCTCTTGTTTTTCTTCTAATTCGAGAGGAAGTACAGAAGCAATTAGATCACTTATTATTTCTGGATCTATAGTTTCTTCTATTGCTATTATAACTTCTTGAGGGAATTTTTTTGTAAGCTCAAGATATTTTTGAAATAATTGTTTAAGTTTTCTAACTAAAGCTTGTGCTGTTTTTGTGTTTTTAAATTTTGAGTCGAGTATTTCGATTTCGAATAAAAAAATATTTTTTGTTTCTACTATTTTTGTAGTTTTTGCTCTTTTTATTCCTTCGACTAATACTTTATATTCTCCATTAGGCATTTTAGATATTTGAACTATTTTACCTATAGTACCTATTTCATATAAATCTTCAGTGTTAACATCTTCTGTTTCAATCGCTTTTTGAGATACAAAAAATAAATAACCGTTTGTTTTTTCTAAAGCTTCTTCAACTGCATTTAAAGAATTTTCTCTTCCTATATACATTGGTAAAACGGCATTAGGATAAAGTAGCATTTTTGTTCTTGTGGGTATTACCGGTAATATTTTTGGTATATTTTTTTTGTTTGATTGGTCAATATATTTTTCAAGAATTTCTTTTTTTTGAGCCATTTCTTTTCCTCCGTTTAATAAATATTTTTCAGCCATCTTATATATATTATACTTCCTTCGTGTATGCTTATCTTTACTTTATTTTTAACAGTCTGATTGCTTACACCTATAGGGTTGAATTTTTCTATATGAAAATTATTTAATTCGTATTTAAATCCGGAAAGAGATATTTCAGCATCTCCGCCTATTTGAAATACAGACCAAGTTTCATCTTTTTCAACTTCAAATTCTTTACTTTTACTTAAAAATCCGGATTCTAAATATTCTTCAACTATTTTTGGATTTAAAAATCCATATTTTGCAATTAAATAAAAAGAAGCAAGACTATGGTCTATTCTTTTGCCTAGAACACCTGAAATTTCTGTATTGAATATTTTTAGTTTTTTCGCAAAGGCTAGTGCCAATTCTGTGTCTGTTTCATCTTTTTCAAAAGGATATTTTATTATTTGAACATTATTTTCTTGAGCCCATAAGACTTCTTCTTCTGAAGCGGAATCTAAATCTCCTATAAGATAATTTGGGATTATATTCAATTCTTTAAAAATTTTTATTCCTGAATCACACGCTATTGTGATTTCGGCGTCTCTTATTTTTTTCTCGTAAAAACTTAAACTACTGTTGAGTTCGCCTCCTGAAATTATATAAATTATTTTTGTTCACCTTCTTTTAATTCATTTTTGTATTTGTTAACGGTTCTTCTCGCTATTTTTATTTTGTAATCGTTTTCTAAAATATTTTGTATCTTGTTATCTGATAAATCAAAATTTTCTTTAATCACCTTGTTTATAATTTTCTTTTTAATAATTAATGTTTTTTTAGTATCAAAAAAAAATGATAATTCCATAAGCTGTCCGTTTGGAAGCTGTATTACTTTATTTCTAACGGTTCTGCTTATTGTTGAAGGGCTAACTTGTAATTTTCTTGCTGTTTCACGGATTTTAAGAAAGTTTATTTTTTCACTATTTTTAAAATAATCACTGTTTGTTTTTAAAAGTAATTCCGAAATATTTTTTAAAAATGTTTTTCTTTTTATAATAAAAGATTTTAAAAGAAAATATTTTTCTTTTATTTTTTCGATAAATTCTATAGTTTTTTTATCTTTAATATTTTTATATTTTATATAATTTTCTAAATTTATTTCTGGTAAATAAGGTTCTTGTATTTGAAAATAAATTTCTCCGTTGTAATTATAAAAAATTATGTCTACATTTTTTTTAACATTATAAATAGCTTGTGTGTTATAACTTCCTAAAGGTGTTCCAGTTTCTCCTAATTGTTTTCTAATTTCTAAAGCATCTTTTAAAGTTAGTTCAGCAAATCCTGTAGGGCCTAAATTTTTAAGAGTTTCATGAATCTCGTTAAATTGCAAATGGGTTATTTTATGAGTAGCAATAAATTCGTCTGTTTCCAAATCTAATATACCGTTTTTATCTATATGTCTTAACAAATCAAGAGCTGTTTGTTCAAGTTCATTTGGCACTAAAGCTAAATAATAAGGTTCTATTTCTTCAATTAAAGTTTTTTCTTGTTCTGTATAATCATAATCAATTTCACTTAAAGTGTTATTAAAATTGAAATTTTTGTCGTTTTCTATAAAAATATTACTTTGTAAGTGTTCTTCTATTTGTTGTTCAAGATCTTCATACGAGATATCGAGAAATTTTATTAAATTAAGGGTTTTCGCTTTTACTGTTAATTTTGTTTTTGCTTTTAATTTGGGCTGTATTTTATTATTTCTCATTTTGTAAATTTAAAAAAGTTTTATAAAAATTATCTATTATAAGTTTAGGAGTAACAAAATAATCAGTAAATTCTTCTTTTAAATCAGAAGCAGTTTTATACATTATATACGACGCTGCTATTGCAGCATCGGTTATTGACTTGCCTTGAGCAACAAAAGCAGCAGCAACGCCCGTTAAAACATCTCCTGAGCCTCCTTTTGATAATTCTTTTCCGCCTTCAACGTTGAAAAAAGTATTTTTGCCATCAGTTATAATTGTTGTTGTTGATTTATACATTATAGTAATGTTATGCTCAAGAGCAATTTGCTCAAGTTTTTCAAGGTTATTTTCTGTATTTTCAAAAGATTTTTCCATTTCACCCGAATGAGGAGTAATTAAAGTATTTTCCAATTTAAAATTTTTAATACATTTTATTGCGGCTGCATCGACAATTATTTTTTTAGATTTTCCATATTTTTTAATCACTTCAACAAAAAAATCGTGTGAGTTGAATGAACAACCAGAGCCTATAACTATAACATCTGCTTTTTCAAAATCTTTTTCATATGTTTCTATTAAATTAACATCAAAAAAATCACTGTTTGTTTTTTCGCATATAACAGATGGTTCATAGCTTATTATGTTTGAAGTGTCTACACAAGTTATAAGTTTAACTATTCCTGCACCAGATTTTTGTGCAGCGGTTGCCGTTAATACAGCAGCACCCGGATAAGCTTTTTCTCCGGCAAACACTAATACAAAACCTCTATCGTATTTATGTTTTATATATTTATAATCAATTAAAATCCTTTTTACAAAATCACTTGTTATAACTCTTCTCGTTATATTCTTTTCATAGGATCTATCAAAAGAAAGAGTTGCTATTTTTATTGCACCACAATAATTTTTTGAAGGTTCTAAAACATGTCCTATTTTTAAATATCCAAATGTAACTGTTATATCAGCATGAATAGATGTTTCGGCAATTTCTCCGGTATCCGAATTAACTCCTGTTGGAATGTCTATTGAGATAATATTTGCATCAGAAAAATTTACCTTGTTTATTATTTCTTTTAATTCATCATTCAACGAGCCTTTTAATCCTATTCCTATTATTCCGTCAACAACTGTATCATAATTTGAAAATTTTATATCGTTTATATTTTCAAATTGAACATTAAAATTTTCTGCAATTTGTTTTTGTAAAATAAAACCTTCAGAAAAATTCTTATTATTTCCAACTATTGAAATTGTAGTGTTATATCCTCTATTTTTTAATATTCTTGCTGAGGCTATTGAATCTGCTCCATTATTACCATTTCCTGCCAGAAACAAAATCTTTTTTGGAATAGTAGATTCTATAACATCAGATAAAGCAAAAGCGGCTTGTTCAATTAAAACTTCTTCTTTTATTCCTTTTAAAATAGTTTTTTTATCTATTTCTTTTGTTTGAAAAGAGTTTAAAACATACATAAAAAACGCCTCCAATATTATTCAACTTTTGCTTAACTATTATATTTTATCATATCAAAGCCTTTTGCTTCAAGTGGCACGAAAAAGCAGGAAAGAAAAAAATTATTAGTTGGAAAGTAGAAAGTTGGTCAGTTGAAAGGAAAAACATTTTAATATTAACCGTTTTTTGCTTTTAATGTAGTGTAACAGCCACGCTGCACTTTGCACGGCGTTACAGCACAGGCAAAAACATTCATCATTTGCGTTAAACGCTGGTTCAACGATGGTTAAACGATTGCTCAACTACCGTTCAACTACCGTTCCCAAAAATGAAGTGGTAAATATGGATGAAATAAATCGCTCACAAGATCAAATTTTCTAAAAAACAAATTTCGCTCTTGTCAAAACTTGCTAAAACTAGCAAACTCGCTACGCTCAGACATGCTATTTTCTTACGCATTTTTTGATTCGCTCAATTGTTTTTTTGACGAAAATTCTCAATTGCTCGCTACTTTATTTCATCCATATTTACCAT
>Ga0334886_1002541_pt1 | contig 17855 bp, 10 predicted proteins | sample GraSluR1_MG_9_FD_207232 | JGI IMG/M metagenome (GOLD analysis project Ga0334886, IMG submission 207232) | Sludge microbial communities from methane-producing bioreactor in Wageningen University, Netherlands - Granular Sludge_27_06-R1 | ecosystem: Engineered > Bioreactor > Anaerobic >...
ATCTTCTCGTGCCCGCCTTTTTCGAGGCTTCCCAGAAGCTGCATGCGCATGGCACGCAGGATCCCCGGGTCGGCTTCCACCTCGCCGCCGGCGGTCGCTCCGCGCCGGCCGAGCATCGCCGCGATCTGACTGACGAACGCCCAGAGCACGACCGCCGCTACCAACGCTGCGAACCAGAACCAGATCGGAATCAGCGGCCGCTCCGTAAAACTGTACCAGAACTGGGATGCTCCCGGCAGGATCAAAAAGATGGCATTCTGATGCGCGCGCCAGACCAAGGCCGATGCGGCAAGGCGGCCTTCTTCGGTCGGCACGCGCGCCAACGTCCGCAACTCCGCGTCCAGCAGCGTCACGCCGTGCACGTCGGCGAGCACGATCTGTTGTCCCGGTCGGTCGGGCCAGGCATCGAGCACCGTGTTGAAATGAGTTCCGACCGGCAAGCGGCGGCTGGTCACGGTTTCCATCGCACGGCCGGTCCAGTGCAGGGCCGCCAACGTATAGTCGTCATGGAGCACCATCACGCGCGGCGAGCCGCCGTCGCCGGGGTCGACGATCCTGACATGGTTGGGTCTATGTTGCGGCCGTTGATCGTCGAACAACAGTTCCCCGCTCGGCGACCACACGGACAGGCGACCCGACTCACCTTTGGGATTATTGGCCACGGTGACGATTTCCACCGTACCGTCGCCGTCCAGATCCGCCACAGCCAGGCTGGTCGCCGCGTGCGGTCCGCTCAGCGCCCGTTGCCAGCGCAGCTTGCCGCCCGCGCCGAGGACGAACACGCGGCTACTGTCGTCACTCGTATGATTGATCCATTCTTGCCTGAGATTGCTGGGTCCCCAGGCGACGGAGATGATCTCCGTCTGCCCATCTCGGTTCAAATCCCACAGAGCGATCTCGGTGGACACCGGGATACAGCCCATGTCGTAACGCCAGAGCACCTCGCCTGCCGCCGGATCGACCGCGAGCAAGCCGCGGCCGTCGACATCGAAGCCCACGACGCAGGCCAGCAAAACCGCCGGGTGTGCCAGGCCGGAAACCGGCAGCGCCGCCAGCGGAACATAAACACCGTCCCAGACGCCGTCCGGGCGGCGGCGGTCCTCGCCCACGGGCAAGACCGCCTCGCCCTTGATCAGCTGGGCATCGACATCCAGGACCCAGAGCCGCCAGTCGCTCCGATCGTGCCGGGGCGCAACCGCGACGACCTCGCTGCGGCCGTCGCCGTCGATGTCATACGGCGCCAGCAACGCCGCGAACGGTTCGCGACGGCCGTATTCCGGCGGCAGGTTCATCTGATCGAGCGAACGAACGTTGTGGCCGTCGTGGTCCAGGAGCCCGATGCCGTTGGCTTGGTGGACAAACAACTGTTCGTAGCCGCCGCCGTAGCTGTCCGCCAAGATCACCGCGCGACCGTCGTGCCCAAGCGGTTGTCCGGCCAGAGCGTAGGCATATTCGACGTTCGCCCGGTATGGCGTGCGGTAGAATCTCGCGCCGAGCTGAGCCGTCAGCCAGGAACTCAGCCCGAACGACCACCACAGACCTGCTCCGCCCAGCAGCACGAACAAGGCCGCGAGACCGGCCCCGAGTACGCGCCGCCTTCTTCGCTGCGCCAGGCTCATCCCGAATCGTCCCCCAGGTTCCGTCGACACCGCGAGAGTGTACCACAGACCGCGCGACGGCGGTAGATAGGAATCGCTTTCTTTTGGCGATTCTCGACAGATCCGGCGCGGCCCACCGCGATGGATGCTACTGGCGCGAGAATTGCACAAACAGGGCCGGCGGGTCGCACGCCGCTTCCTTCTGGCGGCGAGACCCATCCCAGGAGGTTCGAGCATGGCACAGAGTTCCCGGAAGCTACCGCAGCGCAAGCCGGCAATCTGGCAGCGCTGGCTCGCGTTTGGCGTGCTGGTCGCGGGTGTCGTCCTGGCGGCGGGTTGCGGTCAGCAATCGCCGACCGCCCCGTCGTCCGGCGATGCGTCGCTGGCGTTAGACAAAGGCGACACACGGATTGCGACCTCAGACATGGACGCGACCGCCTTGCTGTCCGTCACCGTTCCCGACTTCGACCGCTGGCTCTGCGAAGGAACAGACGAGTATCACTGGGTGATCGTGATCCCGGGACAGGAAGTGCAGTTCTTCTGGCGGGAGATCGGCGGCGTGCCGCTGGGTCCGCAAACGACGTTCCGCTACGGCTGGAATATCCAGGACTTCGCCGATGACAACGATCCGGGCTGGGTTTGCCGTCGCGGGACCGGCGCTCGTTACCAGCAGACGAAGGTCATGGCCTTCTGGGACGGATTGCACGACCTGACCATCGAGCGCTGGGACGGCGACCAACTGTTGGTCCGGGCGACGTTCGGCGTCTGGGTCGCGCCCATGCTGGCGCGCGAAGCCCCAGCCGTGCGCAACTGACGCGAACGCACCGCCAGCGTCGTCACCGCCGGCGACGAGACGCACAAGGACCGGCGCCTGCTCGGGCGCCGGTCCGCGCACGACCTATTCGAAGATCTCCGCCAGGAATAGCTTCAGATGCCCCCAGGAGCGCCGGTCGGCGGCCGCATCGTACGCGGCGCCGCGAGAGGGATCGTTGCCGGCTTCCTTCTGCGTAAAAGAGTGCACCGCACCCGCATACATGATGAACTGGAAATCGACCCGGGCCGCGTCCATCTCGGCCAGGAAGGCCTGGACTTCCGCCGGCGGCACGTAAGGATCGACAGCGCCGTGACACACCAGGATCTTGGCCGCAACCTCGCCCGGACCGGCCGGCTGTGGCGTGCTCAAGCCGCCGTGGAAACTGACCGCCCCCTTGAGCGGAGCGCCCATGCGCGCCAGCTCGAGCGCGCCGGTGCCGCCGAAGCAGTAGCCGATCGCGGCGCAACGCGCGCCGTCGACCCGCGGATGCTCGCGAAGCGCGCTGAATCCGGCGTGCAGGCGATCGCGCAGCAGGTCGCGGTCGCTATAGAACTTGCCCGCCTGGGCGCGCGCCTGGTCCGCGTTCTGCGGGCGGACGCCTTGGCCGTAGATATCGCAAGCCAGCGCGACGTAGCCCAATTCCGCCAGCATCTCGGCGCGCATGCGCTCATTCGCGCTCACGCCCATCCATTGGTGTACGACGAGCACACCCGGCTGCGGTTCGCTGACGGCATCATCGTAGGCGAGGTAGCCTTCGAACGTAACGCCGGCGAGGTCGTACAGCAGCGTTTCGGTCACGATCGCGGCCCGCGCCGGCAGAAGGCCGGCGATCAGCAGGGCCGCGGCAATCAGCGGCCGGCGAAGCGGCCGCGCGACAGGAAAGGCATTGGACCAGAACATTCTATCCTCCAGGCGCCATTGGACGTCTCTCGTTGGCCAACCACGCCAATTTCGATTGATTTGCGCTGCGTCGCTACCTCGAGACCGTCAGCGGCGACTCTCGGCCGCAGCCTGCCGCTCGGCGGCGGCCAGGACTTCCTGCAACCACGGATGGTCTTCGCCGTGTCCAGCCACGGCCGCCTGGGCCAGCGCGAGGGCTTCCGCGCCGTTGCGCAGGCTGTCTTGCACGCTCGTGGCCAGCAGCCAGGCCAACCGCGCCCGGGCTTCCGGCCAGTCCGCTACGTAGGCCAGCGCCTGGCGATAGCCGGCGATCGCCTCGGCATCGCGCGCCGCCTGCTCGTGGACCCACGCCGCCACGTAACTCGCGCGAGCCGCACGCTGGACGGCCAGCTCGAGATTGCCGCGTGCATCCTGGTAATCAGGGGCCAACAAGGCCGCCCGCTCGAAACAAGGGACCGCCGCGGCGAAACTGTCCTGCCGCGCCAGGACGACGCCAAGCCGGTTCCAAGCCTCCGGATAGTCTTCGCGCGCCGCGAGCGCTCGCCGGAAGCTCGCGGCAGCCGGAGCCAACTCGTCCCGCCGCAGCTGGTTCAATCCGACGCCATGCCACAGTTCGGCGGTCAAATCGACGCGTTCCGGCGCGAACGGACCGGTCACGGTCGATAATAGCACCAATCCCAGAAGTCCGGCCGCCACGAGCGCACGCCGGCGACCGGGGCCGGCGCGCCAGATGCGCCAGATCTCGACCGCGCCGGCGACGGCCGCGAGCGACAGCAGCGGCCACAGCGGCGCTCGGTACCGCGAGGCGACGAAGATCGCCACGATTGTCGCTGCATAGACCGCGACGAACAACGGCACGACGCCCGGCAGCCGCCGCCGCCCGATCACGAATCCCATGACCGCCAGCGGCACCAGCAGGCCGGCCGGAAAGCCGAAGGGACCGGCTTTCCAGAACAACGCAGCCAGCACCGGCGACCACGTGCGCTGCTGGTAGGGATCGACGTTGCGCGGCAACTCGCGTCCGGTGACCAGATGCAACGCTTTCTGTCCCTGGTCGACCAGCCAAGCGCCGGGTTGTTGCCTGATATAGGCGAACGCCTGGGCACGGAACCAGCCGCTGCTGAGCCAGGGGTCGTCTTGGCCGGATTCCAGCACCGGCCGCGCGATCAACGCCTCCCAGGGCAAACCCGGGCGGATGGTCAAGGTCGCAGGGAAATCGGGATGGTTACCGAGATAGAAGTTGATCTCGCCCGAAGGCGGCCAGAGGCCAAGGCGACCGGTGTGGTGATGGGTCACCGCCGCAAATGGGACGAGCAACACGGCGGCACCCAGCACGACGGCAAGCGCAGCGCCAGCACGCGTACGCCGCGCGCCGCGCCGCCAGAGAGCCCACACGAAAGCCGCGAGCAGCGGCGGTAAGAGCTCCGGACGCGCCAGCAGCGCCAAGGCGCCGGCCGCGCCCGCCAAGAGGCCGATCTTCGCGCGCGGCCGCGCCGCGAGGTCAACGGCCAACCAGACGATCGCCACCACGAACAATGCTGCGAGTCCCGTCGCGAGCAACTCGCTCTCGAAGAACAGCAAGACACCGTTGAGCGCGACCGCGAGCCCCGCAGCCAGACCGCACCCAGGGCCGAGCAGCCGCTGTCCCAGCCGCCATGTCAAGAGCGCCGTGATCACGCCCAGGAGCGCGCCGGCGACGCGGGCCGCCGCGACCGACACGCCGACCACCGCGTACAATCCCGCGAGCGCTAGGGGGTAGAGCGGCGCCTGCCAGAGGAAATGCTGGTCGTAGACGCGGTCGACCGCCAAATGCCGCGCGAGGTCGTGGTAGGCCATCGCGTCGACAAGCGGCTCGCCGAAGAAGGGCCCGCTTGCGCTCTGCCACAGATAGAGCGCCCGCACCAGCAATGCGACCCCGGCCACCCACAGACCGTAGCGCCACGCCGTCCGAGACGGCAGCGCCGGTGCCGTCGCCGCGGTCTGCGCGGCCGTCGCCCGATCCGCTGTCCTTTTCTTCATCGCGCCAGCACCACGGTCTGACGTCCGAGAACGCGTCCATCGACGCTGACGCGCGCCAGATACACCCCCGCGGCGGCCGGCCGGCCATCGCGATCGCGTCCGTCCCAAAACAGCGAGCCCGGACCTTGCGCGCCGCCGACGCTGGCCGCATAGAGCCGACGGCCGCCGACCGTAAACACCTCGACCGTGACCTCCCCGCCGCGCGCGAGTTCCCAGGCCAGCGTCGTGCCGCCGCTGCTGGGATTGGGAAACGCCGGCCGCAGGCGGCCCAATTCGCCGAGCGCAACGGACGGCGGCGCCGCCGTCACCGGCGCGATCGGCACTGCGTAGACGCTGCGGCCGTAGGTGCCGGCGAGCAATTCGCCGCGCCCGCTGTTCCAGAGCAGGTGGGTGACGACCACGTTGGGCAGACCGTCGGCCACCGGTTCCCACGTCGCGCCGCCAGCGGTCCGATAGACGCCGACGTCCGTGGCGACGAAGAGCGAACCAGGGGTGTCCGGGTGCGCGAGCAGGTCGTTGACCGGCGCCTCGGGCAGGTTGCCGGCGATCGGTGCCCAGGTCGCGCCGAGGTCGGTCGTCTTGAAGACGTGCGGCAGCGGTTCGTCCCAGCGGAAACCGCTGACCGTGACGTACGCAATCTCGCGCACGAAGGGATCGCAGCGCACGCTCGTGATCCAGCGTTCGGGCAGGCCCGTCGAGACATCGCTCCAGGAGGCGCCGCCGCTTGCAGTCACGTGCACGCGGCCGTCGTCGCTGCCGGTCCAGATCACTTGGGCATCCCGGGGCGAGACGGCAATCGTAGTCAAGGTGCCGCGCACCTGGCCGCTCTGGTCCTGGTGCGGACCGCCGGTCAGATCGCCGCTGATCGCGGTCCAGCTCGTGTTGCCGCTGTTGCGATAGAGGCGGTTGGTGCCGAAGTAGCGGCGGTCGGGATCGGTGGGATCCTGCATGTGCGGCGCGTTCCAGCCCTTGCGGTCGGCGCCGCCAATGCCGTTGCCGGCATAAGAGAACGACCCGGCGTTGTTGCTCGAGTAGTAGACCATGCCATACTGGAACTGCACCCAGATGCGGCTGCTGTTCTGCGGGTGCACAAGCGGCTGGAAGCCGTCGCCGCCGAAGATCTCGACCCAGTCGTCGAGCTGGCCGGTGAGCGTGCGCACGGTCGAGATGTCCTGGCCGCCGAGGTACAGTGCATTGGCGATGTTGGCGTCGAGGCCGAGGCGATAGACCTGGGTGATCGGCTGGTTCGGCAGATGCGTCCACACCGAGCCGCCGTTGTCGGAGCGATAGACGCCGGCGTCGTTGCCCTCGTAGATCACGCGGTCGGGCCACGGCCCCCAATTCATCCCGTGATGGTCGACGTGCATGCCGCCGGAGGTCTCGGTCCAGCTCGCGCCGCCGTTGAGCGAGCGGTAGAAGTCGAGGCCCAGGACGAACACGATGTTCGGATCGTCCGGGTGGCAGCGCACGTTGCCGAACCACCAGCCGTAGCTGGCGAAGACATTGGCCAGCGCGCCGTCATTGGTGCGGGTCCACGCAGCACCGCCGTCGTTGCTGCGATAGAGACCGGCGAAGTAACCGATGCGGTCGGCGTAGACTGCGTACATGCGGTCGGGCTGGGCGCGGCAAATGGCCAGGCCGATGCGGCCGCCATCAGCGCCCGGCGCCGGCAGGCCGCCGCCGGAGAGGGACCACGCATCGCCGCCGTTGTCGGTCCGCCAGACCGCGCAGCCAGGTCCGCCGTAGTCGTAGCGCTCGGGCGTCCGCAGGCGCTGCCACATCGCCGCCAGCACGACGTCGGGCTGGTCGGGGCGCTGGATGAGGTCGACGCAACCAGTAGTATCGTCCACGTAAAGGACCAGGTTCCAGGTGAGGCCGCCATCGACGGTGCGATACACGCCGCGGTCCGGTCCCGGCGACCAGAGGTGGCCCATGGCGGCCACGAACATGCGCCGCGGGTTCGCGGGATCGATCACGATGCGGCCGATCGCGCCGCTGTCTTCCAGTCCGACGCAGGTCCAGGTGTCGCCCCGGTCGGGCGAGCGGTAGAGGCCGGTGCCGCCGTAGGCTACCGAGCCGCCGCCGGGGTTCACCTCGCCGGTGCCGGCGTACACGATGTCCGGGTCGACCGGATCGAGCGCCACCGCGCCGATCGCCAGCGACGGCTGGTCGTCGAAGACCAGATCCCAGTGCTGGCCGCCGTCGAAGCTGCGCATGACGCCGCCCTCGGCGGCGCCGGCGTACACCACGTTGTGGTCGCGCGGGTCGACCGCGATCGAGGTCACCCGGCCGCCGACGTTGGTGGGACCGCGCTGATACCAGTCGGCGCCCGCCTTGTCGCCGCGGCGCGCGCGGAAGTCCTCGAGCATGGCGCGGGCCTCGAGCTGCGCCGTCTGCCAGGCAGCGCGGTCGATCTGCAGCTGCGGCCAGGCGCGTTCGACGAAGAACCACGGGTTGGGCGCGCGGATCGGTTTGCCGTCGTCGGGAGCGCGGGACCAGCGCGACTCGCCGGCCTGGGTGAACCGCGCGTCCGCCTCCAGGCGCGCGGCGCGATCGCGCAGGGCACCCAGCGCGACCAGCACGAGAACGGCGGCCAGCAACAGGGAACGAGTCAAAGGCGAGGAACGTAGCATCAGCGGCCTCCGGATTCCTGGACGCGGGGATCGCGGCCGAGCCGGCGGCGCGCCGGCTGCCGTCGCCTACGCGGTTCGCTTGACGGGTATGATTCTACCGGATCGCGCGGGTCGTGGCCAGCGCCGTAGGTCAGCTCAATAGTACACCGCCACGCCGCGCGCCTCGAGCGCTGGGATCTGCACGGTGAGCGCTTGTTCTGAGAGCGGGTTGTTCTGCACATAGAGTATATCGCCGGCCGCGAACTCGGCGTTGTCGACCAGCGGATGCAAGTCGGTGATCAGGTTGCCGGTCGCAACGAGAAGCGTCAGCGCGCCGAGGTTGGTCAACCCATCCAGGCCGGTCAGGTGGTTGCCATTAACGAGTAGCACTTGCAAGGCGGCCAGGTCCGCCAGCGGTAGCAGGCTCGTAACCGCATTCTGCTGCAGCGAAAGGCTCTCCAGCAAGGCCATCGCCGCGAGTGGATCCAGATCGGCTACCGCGTTGCCGTCGAGGCGTAGACTCACTAGCGCCACGAGGCCGGCGAGCGGCGCGATGTTCGCGATCTGGTTGCGCGCCAGGTTTAGGATTTCCAGGTTTGCGAGTCCCGCCAGCGGCGTCAAGTCGGCGATCGCATTGTCGTCCAGGTGCAGGTGGCGCAGGTTCGTCAGCCCAGCGAGGGCGACGACGTCGGTGATTTCGTTCTCGCGCAGGTCGACATCGAAGAGGGCGGCCAGACCCGCCAGCGGCGAGAGATCGACGATGGCATTCGACCGCAGCTTCAGAAAACCGAGGCCAAGGCACTCCTCGAGGCCGCCGAGATCGGCGACACCCTGTCCCTCGACCTGCAGCTCGTGGATCTGACGCACAAGCGAGCGCAGCAGCGGCTCCGTGGGCAGGCCGAGCACGGCCCGCACGGCGGCCTCGAGCGCCGGATCGGCGAAGGCGACCTCCGTGTTATCGTAGCAGGTAGCCTCGACGCAGTTCGAGCAACCTGGCGAGTTGCCAACCTCGTCGAAAGCCGTCACGGCGAAGAAGTAGCGTTCGCCTTGCTCGAGTCCCGCGATTGTCATGGTCTCGACCGTACCCGCGGGCCCCGGTACCGGCGGGCTAGGAATAACGACGGCGTCGCCCCATGTCCCGGGATGGATGAAGACGAACGACCGCCGAACCTCGTAGCGCGCCGCGGTCCCCTGGTTGCCGTCATCGCCCGGCGCGGTCCAAGTCAAGGTCACCGAAGTTGCGGCGAAATCGGCGACGGCGAGGTCGCTGATCGGGGCGGGAGCCCGGCTGTCGTCGTCATCCGGGTCGGACGACGACGAACACGCGACCAGGGTCAGCGAAAGCATCAGCAAACCGAAAGTCAGCGAGATCGAGGCAGCAGCGCGCATGGTCAGCACTTCCTGCGGTCGAGTACCCTGATCGGTCAAGAATCGCCAGTACCACAGTCTCTCAACGCTCGGGGCAGGCCGGACAGCCGTTGTCCAGGACGATCTTCCAGACGCCGTCGCCCTCGCGCCGCCACACCGAGTTGAAGGTGCCGACGCGGTCGCCCTCGGGATCGAAGATTGGACCGGAACTCAAGGCGAGATTGCCCGCGGCGATCACGACGACCCGCTCCGGTGCCCAAGTGAACGGCGCCTGCTGCGACTCGAAGAACCGTTGCCAACCTGCGGCGACAGCGTCGCGGCCGCGCAATACACTGCGGCCGACGAACACGGCGTCTTCGCCGAGGAAGGAGACGAAGTCGCCGTGATTGCGGTCGGCCATCGTCTTGGCGAACCGCAGTTCCACCGCGCGCACTTCCGTTTCGAGCGCCGCAACGTCCACGGCGGGGTTCGGCGCGGACCCGCCGGACGCGGCCAACGCGGCTGCGGCGAAGCCCCCGAGCATGCTCCACACGCCCATCGCCCCCAGTTTCGCGAACATCCCGAACCTCCCGGATGATTGCCGGCTCGCATTGTACCAAGCGGGCCATGGGCTTGTCACCTTCCGGTTCCGGTATTACTGTTGCCAAACGGAGGCACTCGACCATGCGATGCCGCGTCGCCGCCACGATCCCCTTGCTGCCGGCTGTGTGGGCGCTGGCGCTGCTGCCGTTTGCGTGCCAACTCGACCTCGTGGACCACTCTTGCCCCTGCCATACGGGCGCCGACGTCCACGCCGCCGCCTGCTGCGACGATCAGTGCGATCACGCGGACCTCGCCGCCCCTGCAGCGCCGATCCGGCCGTACACGCTCGGACCGGCTGCCCCGACCGCGCTTCCTGCCGACCTGCCGGGTTACGACGAGTCGAGCGTGCCGCGGGGCGACCGCGTTCCGACGGCACACCCGGTGCCGCCGGCCCCCGCCGCCGCTCCGCGCAACTTGCCCATGCTCGCCTGATCCCGCGCGTCTTTACTCATCGCTCTCGTTGACAAACACCGATCCACGGGAGGAATCCATGCTGCGATTCACCTTCGCGGCCGTGGCGGCGGCATTGGCGGTGATCGTGCCGACAAGACCTGCGGCTGCCGGCGCCGAGCTGACCTTGCCAGAAGCCATCGACCGGGCCCTGGCCGCCGACCCACGCTTGCAGGCGGCCGACGCGCAGCTCGCCGCGGCGGCTCACCGCGTCGCGCAGGCTGGTCGCCGGCCGAATCCAACCTTGGACCTCGAACTCGAAAACTTCGGCGGCACCGGTGCGCTTGCAGGTTTCGCGGCTAGCGAGCTGACCGCGATGCTCGGCTGGAGCGTCGATCTCGGCGGCAAACGGGCCGCCGGCGTTGACGTAGCCGCCGCCATGCGCGACCGCGCGGCGGCCGAGACGGCGCAGACACGCCTGGCCGTGATCGCGCGCACGCGCGTGGCATTTACGGCCGTGCACGCCAAACAAGCCCGCCTGGCGTTGCTCGCCGAGCGGCAGGCCCTGGACGCCGAAGTGCAAGCCGATTTGCGCCGGCGAGCCGCGGTCGGCGCAGCGGCGAGCCTGGATACCTTGCGGGCCGCGCTCGCTGCCGGCACCACAGACGTCGAGATCGCGCGGGCCCGGAGCGAACTGGCCGCGGCCTGCCGGCAGCTCGCCGCCTGCTGGAATGCTTCCGCTCCCGATTTCGCCCGCGTCAGCGGCACGCTCTCCACCGGCGGCGGACCACGCCCTCTCGGCGCCCTGCTCGACGAGCTGAGCCTGGCGCCGGCGCTGCTTACGCAGGCCAGCGAGCAGCGGATGCGCCTGGCCGAAGCCGGCTTGGCGGCCCGCGCCAGCCGCGGCGACCTGGACGTCGGGCTCGGCCTGCGCGTCGAGAACCAGACCAGCGAGCGGGGGCTGGTGCTGGCCCTCGGGCTGCCGCTGCCCGCGGCTGATCGCGGCACCGACGCCCTGGCAGCCGCGCGAGCCGAAGTGCGTGCCGGCGAGTATGCGGGCCAGGCCGCGTACCGGGAACTGGCGGCGAACCTCGTCGCAGGCTGGGAGCACCTGGACAGCCTGCACCGCGAAGCGGCCGCTCTCGAAGAACTGTTGCTGCCGGTGGCTGAGGCTCTCTACGCCGAGGCGCGCCAGCATCTGCACCGCGGCCGGCTCTCTTTGACCGACGTCCTCGCCGTCCGCAGCGATCTGCTGCAGCTCCAGGATCGCCGACTCGATCTGCTCGAGCAATACCACATGACCGCCGCCGAGCTGACCGGCCTGACTGGTCTGGACCTGCTCGGCAGCGCCGCTGCGGAGGTGCGACCGTGATGCGCCGATCCAACTTGCTGATCGTTCTACTGTTGTTGCCGGCGATGCTCGCCTGGACCCCGGTTCGCGGCGGCGTAGACCTCGCGCACGACCACGACGCCGCGGACCACGTGCGATTGACGCCCGCCGTGCAGGCCGAGTTCGGTATCCGGGTGGCGGCGGCCGGACCGGCCATGATCGAGCAAACCGTGTCGTTGCCGGGCGAGGTCCGACCCGACGCCGACCGCCTCGTCCACATCACGCCCCGCTACGATGGGATCGTCACCGAGGTGCGCGCCGAACTGGGCGACCGCGTCGCGGCGGGTCAGGTGATGGCCGTGGTCGAGAACGACGCCACACTGGCGCCCTACTCATTGCAGGCGGGGCTGGCCGGCACGGTGATCGCGAAACACCTCGTGCGCGGCGAGGCCGTTGGCCGCGGCGAAGCCGTCTACGTGGTGGCCGATCTGTCGCGGGTGTGGGTCGATCTCTCGGTCTTTCAGCGCGACCTCGCCCGCGTCGCTCCTGGCCAGGCGGTGCGCCTGTTCCTGGACCATGACCTGGCCGGACCGGAGGCGACGATCGCCTACATGACGCCCGTCGTCGACCCCGAGACCCGCACCGCCACCGCGCGCGTCGTGCTCGATAATGCCGGCGGCCGCTGGCGGCCCGGCATGTTCCTGACCGGCGAGGTCGTCGTCGAACGCCGGCTAGCCGCCGTCGCGGTACCGGTTGGCGCGGTGCAGACCGTGCACGGCGGGCCGGCGGTGTTCGTGGCCGAGGACGACGCATTCCACGCGCGGCCGGTGCGCGTCGGCAGCAACGACGCCGCCCACGTTGAAATCGTGGCGGGCCTCGCGGCGGGCGAGTTGGTGGCCGTCGCGGGCGCCTTCGTGTTGAAAGCGGAACTGGAGAAGGCCGCGTTCGACGACGGCCACAACCACTAGGAAGGTCGCGATGCTCGCCAAGATCGTCGGTGCCAGTCTGGCCAACCGCTCCCTGGTGGTGCTGGGTGCCCTGCTGTTGGCTGGGCTCGGCGTACGCGCCTGGTTCGCCTTGCCGGTGGACGCGTTTCCGGACGTTTCGCCCAACCTCGTCCAGGTCTTTACCGTGACCGAAGGCCTGGCGCCCGAGGAGGTCGAGCTGTATGTCACCTACCCGGTCGAGGTGGCGATGTCCGGCTTGCCCGGTGTCGAGCGGACGCGCTCAGTGAGCAACTTCGGCCTGTCGGTGGTCTCGATCTATTTCGAGGAAGACCTGGACATCTACTTCGCACGCCAGCTCGTGGGCGAGCGGCTGCAGGAGGCGCGCGGGAACATCCCGCCCGGATTCGGCGAACCCAAGCTGGGACCCATCTCCACGGGCATGGGCCTGGTGCTCTACTACTACCTCGACGACAGCACCGGTCGCTATTCCCTGCAGGAACTCCGCGACTTGCAGGACTGGGTCGTGAAATTTCATCTGCAAACCGTGCCGGGTGTGACCGAGGTCCTCGGCATCGGCGGCTGGGAAAAGCAGTTCCAGGTCGATCTGTGCCCCCGCTCGCTGTTGCAGTACAACCTCGACGTGACCGCCGTGGTGAGCGCCATCGAGCGCGGCAACCTGAACGTGGGCGCGCAATTCATCGAAAAGGGCGCCGAGGAGTTCACCGTGCGGTCGGTGGGGCTGGCCACGGGAATCAGCGACCTCGAGTCCATCGTCCTGAAGTCCGTCGCCGGCCGGCCGGTCTTTTTGCGCGACGTGGCCGTCGTTGCCGAGACCGGCGCCATCCGGCGCGGCGCCCAGACGCGAGGCGGCGTCGGCGAGGTCGTGGCCGGCAATGTGGTCAAGCTCTTCGGCGCCAACAGCTCCGCGGTGATCGCCGCCGTCGAGGCGAAGCTCGAGCGGATCAACGCCACTCTGCCCGAGGGCGTCCGCGTGGTGCCGTACTACGAGCAGAAGAGCCTGGTGGCCGCGGCCGTGCGCACCGTGACCGGCGCGCTGCTGCAGGGCGTGATCCTGGTGGTGGCGGTCCTCTTGGCGATGATGGGCGGCTGGCGGCCGAGCCTCGTGGCGGCGCTCGCCATCCCATTCGCGTTGCTGGTGGCCGTGCTCGGCATGGACCATCTGGGCATCACGGCCAACCTCATGAGCCTCGGCGGTCTGGCCATCGCCATCGGCATGCTCGTCGACGGCGCGATCGTACTCGCCGAGAACACCGACCGCCGGCTGCGCGCCGCCCCGCCGGACGCCGACCGGCGCGGCGTCGCGAGCGCGGCGGCGCTGGAAGTCTTGCGCCCGGTGAGCGGCGCCGTGTTCATGGTCATCCTGGTATTTACGCCGCTCTTGACGCTGCACGGCGTCGAAGGCAAGACGTTCGGCCCCCTGGCCAAGTGCGTGGCGCTGGCCATGGGAGCCGCCCTGGTCTACACCGTGGTGCTGGCGCCGGTGCTGGCCAGCCTGGTGCAGCGGGCCCCGCGCCGCGCGCCGGCGGCGGGACAGGCGCCGCGCGAAGCAGGCGCCGGGCTGGCGCGGCTGTACCGCCCGCTCGCCGCCGCGGCGGTGCGGCGGCCGGGGCTCGCCGCGTTGTTGGCCGCCGCGATGGTCGCCGGCGGGGTCTTGGCCGGCAGCCGGCTCGGCTCGGAGTTCACGCCTCGCTTGCAGGAAGGCACGATCGTCGTCGAACTGACTCGCGCGCCGTCGATCAGCCTGCAGGAGAGCATCCGCCAGAATCTGCTCGTCGAGCGCCGGTTGCTGGCGATTCCCGAAGTCGACGACGTCGTCAGCCGGATCGGCCGCGGCGAGGTGGGCGCCCACGCGCATCCCGTCAACAGCGCCGAGTTGCTCGTGCGCCTGAAGCCGCGCGATCAGTGGCGGGAGCATCGCACCCAGGCGGCCGTCGAGGCGGCGATTCGCGAACGACTGGCGGACGTGCCCGGCGCCCGCTGGCACATCACCCAGCCGATCGAGGGATCGGTGGCCGAGTTGCTCGAGGGCATCAAGGCGCCGCTGGCGGTCAAGCTCTACGGGGAGGACCTCGACGTGCTGCGGCGTCTAGCCGGCGAGATCGCCGCCGTCTTGCACGAGGTGCCGGGCGCGGCCGAGGTGGAAGTCGATCAGGTGAGCGGCGCACCACAACTGCGAGTGCGCATCGACCGTGAGGCTATCGCCCGCTACGGCCTGAACGTGGCCGACGTCCAGGACGTGGTGGCGGCCGCCGTGGGCGGCGCCAGCGCCGGCGAGGTCTACGAGGGCGACCGCCGCTATCCCGTCGTTGTGCGCTACGAGGAGCGGGCCCGCGATTCCGCGCGCGCCATCGCCGACATCGTGCTGCACACGCCCGACGGCATCCACGTCCCGCTAGGCTCGCTCGCGCACATCGAAGAAGTCGTCGGGCCGCGGCAAATCACCCGCGAGAACGCGCGGCGTTTCATCGCCGTGCGCGGCAACGTGGTCGGCCGCGACATCGGCTCCTTCGTCGCCGAAGCACAAGACCGACTCGCAGCTGAACTCGCGCTGCCGCCCGGCTACCTGCTGGAGTGGGCCGGACAGTATCGCCTGCAACAGCAAGCGAATCGCCGGCTGGCGGTCGTGATCCCGTTGACGTTGGCGGCGATCTCGGCGCTGCTGCTCGTGAGCATGCCGACCGTGCGCAGCGCGCTGGTCATCGCCATGGTGCTGCCCCTGGCGTTGAGCGGCGGGGCCGTGGCGCTCTGGCTCGTCGGGCTGAACGCTTCGGTGCCCGCGACGGTGGGATTCATCGCGCTGTTCGGGATCGCGTTGGGCAACGCCATGGTGATGGTCACGCGCATGGACCAGCTGCGACACAGCGGCCTCGCGGCCCCCGCCGCCGCGCTGGCCGGCGCCGTCGAGCGCCTGCGGCCGGTGCTCATGACCGCGCTGACCACCGGCCTGGGCCTGTTGCCGCTGCTCTTGGCCGAAGGCACCGGCAGCGAAGTGCAGCGCCCGCTGGCCACGGTCGTGGTCGGCGGCCTGCTCACGGCCACGCTGGTTACGCTGGTGTTGGTGCCGGCCGTGTATGCCGTGGTGCGGCGGCGGTGAATTCTTCGGCTAAGAATGTCACTACCCTCTCGCCGAATCGCTGCGGTTGTCATTGTCCATACCAGGCCCTGGCGGTAGCGGGGCCCACGACGTTTTATGTTGATAGGCTCGGCGTACAAAAAACGGCCCCCGCCCGGATCACTGGGCGGGGGCCGCCGCACTGCCTCAGGCGGATCGCCGTCCGCGCGTGGCACCCTACAAGTCCACCCCCAACCGCTCCCACACCGACTCGTCGTCCTTGATGAGCTGCGGCTTCAGATGCCGGTAGGTCTTGAACAGGAAGATCACCAGCGGCACCACGCCGCCCAGGATGATCACCAGATCGGGCAGCAGGCGCAGTTGCCCAAGGAACATGACCGCGGGCCGCTGGAAGAACGACGCGTCGCGCGCAACGACCATGCCCTCCTGGAAGCTGGTCCACGCTTGCATGATGCCAACGGGGAACAGGGTCAGGAAGGTCAGGAGCAGCAAACCGACGTTCAGCCCCCAGAACGACACGCCCAGCAGCTTGTCGTTCCACGCCTCTTTTTTGACCAGGCCGCGCCACGAGAAGAGCAGGAGCGCGATCGACAGCATTCCGTAGACCCCGAAGAGCGCGCCGTGGCCGTGGTTCATGGTCAGGTAGGTGCCGTGCTCGAAGTAGTTGACGAGCGGCAGGTTGATCAAGAACCCGAAGACGCCGGCGCCCAGGAAATTCCAGAACGTCGAGGCCACGATGAAATACATCGGCCATTTGTAGGGGAACTCGCGCCCCTCGGCGCGGATCGAGCGGTACTCCAGCAACCCCCGCACGACCAGGCCGAAGAGCGGCACCGGTTCCATGGACGAGAAGACCGAGCCGATCGCCAGCCACAGCGACGACCCGCCGTACCAGAAGTAGTGGTGCGCGGTGCCAAGGATGCCGCTGAGGAACGTGATGGCCGCGGTGAAATAGGCCACCACCAGCGCGCCGCGCGCGGTCACCAGGCCCATGGCGACCATCAGCACGGCGATCACGCCCACGCCGAAGAATTCGAAGATGCTCTCCACCCAGATGTGCACCACGAACCAGCGCCAGTAGTCGGCCACGGTCAGGTGCGTCTCGCGGCCGTAGAGCAGACCGAACGCGAAGAAGATCACGACCAGGGTCGCGCTCAACACGTAGAAACGCACCAGGTCCTTGAAATCTTTGTCTTTGCTCTTGGCGAAGGTGTTGGCCACACCGCGGTAGACGATGGCGAGCCAGCCGACGAGCCCCGCGAACAACAGGATCTGCCAGAGCCGTCCCAGCTCGAGGTACTCCCACCCCTGATGCCCGATCCAGAACCACCAATCGCCGAACAGGCCCTTGATCCCGGCCACGTGCCCGGCCAGGCTGCCGACGGCCACAATCATCACCGCGGTGAACAGGATTTGCACGAGGACGCCCTGTCCCTTGGGCTCCTTGCCGCCGATGATCGGCGCCAGGTAGATGGCCGAAGCCACCCAGGTGGTGGCGATCCAGAAGATCGCAAGCTGCAGGTGCCAGGTCTTGGCCCAGCTATAGGGAATGACCTCGGCGATGCCGCCGACGTAGAAGCTGCCCGGGTGGACCGTGTAGTGCGCCAGCAAACCGCCGAAACAGGTCTGCAACAGGAACAGCAGAATCACTACCAGGAAGAACTTGGCCGCCTTGACCTGGCTCGATGTCAGCGGCATCGCGATCAGTTTGTCGCCCAGCGGCACGCCCTTGGCCTCGCCGTACCAGATGTTGTAGCGGTGGACGTAGTAGATGAAGAAGCCGAGCACGAGAAACAGCGACAGGATGCCGCCGATGGTCCAGATGTAGGTTTCGGTGGTGGCCACGTTGCCGACGGTGCGGTCCGGCGGCCAGTTGTTCGTGTAGCTGTAATCGCTGCCGGGGCGGTTGGCGGCCGCGACCCACGCCGTCCAGAAGAAGAAGCGGCTGAGTTGGCGGCGCTCCTCGACCGATGGCACCTGGTTGGGCAGGAAGCCGTAGTTGCGGTCGCCCTGCCCGAAGGTGCGCTCCCAGAACGCCTCGTTGGCCACGAGCGCGGCGACCTGCAAGTCCGTGAGCGCCAGCACGTCGCGCTCGGCATCGTAACGATTCTCCTTGAGGTGATGCGTCGTGTGCAGGTCGACGATCGCTTGCTGGCGATCGGTGAGATCGTCATAGGCGGCGCCGAACTCCTCGCGGGCGA
>Ga0334886_1002546_pt1 | contig 17827 bp, 17 predicted proteins | sample GraSluR1_MG_9_FD_207232 | JGI IMG/M metagenome (GOLD analysis project Ga0334886, IMG submission 207232) | Sludge microbial communities from methane-producing bioreactor in Wageningen University, Netherlands - Granular Sludge_27_06-R1 | ecosystem: Engineered > Bioreactor > Anaerobic >...
TAATTATCCGCGATTTTATTCATATCAATATCAGTGAACCATCATTGACAGAAAATGTGATATAACTGCCAAATAATCATCTTGATCTGCAATTTTATAAAAAGATCTTGGTGAGTTTAAAAAAAAACCTCGTTTCTCTAGACATCCTGATTTTGTAGAAATTTATTACGTTGTAAATTTAATATAATAATAAGAAATCTACAATCTACATAAAATGTCCAGAATGCCGTGAAAATGGTCTGCTCATTGAAAGACAGGGCAAATACTTCTGTGCCAATTGTATGTACGATTACACCTAACTCAATGATGACCGAAGCAAACTTGATGAGGTCTTGATAGAAAATCTTCAAGTAAAGGGTTTCGGTCCATTATTTGCCATTGCCCTCTATGAAAGGGTTACTCTAACTCCTCCAATGGAAGCTAGGGATTATGTCTTCAGATTAGCTGAGGATAATAATATTGAAATAATGGAACCTTCAAGTAAGCTGGATTTCCTGAAGAATCCCATTCTACTGATATTCATAGTAGTTTTTGTTATTGTGATTATTGGCTTAGCCTTATTGTCTGTTTATGGATAAGTGGTTATTTTTTTGAGTTTTTCATTAGTCAATAATAGACCAGTAAAATATTTTTAGGATTATCCGGGTCAACCATTACCTGAATCTTAGCACCTTCGGTTAAATTTTCCACATCCAGTGGGTTTAAATATTCGTTGTGTTCTAATTGGTAAGCTCTATCACCAGGCACAGTTAATTTTAAAACGAATTTAACCTGTGGATGCTCATTGCGATAAAAACCAGTTTTTTTCAGACTTAATATTTCTGCTTCACACCTTAAACCGTCATTTATGAGATAAGATTTTCGAATATCCTTCTTTGTTTCGTAATAATATAATCCCAGCCCTAAAATAAGAGGAAAAATTATAAAAATCGCACCAACGACGTAATTGACAACGTTCATAGATTTCGTGACAGTTACATAAAGTAAATAAATCCCTGCGATAATGGGAAGAAAGAATGGCACCAAACTCCACAACAAATCAGACACTTTCCACATATAATCTACTCCAAACATCAATTACTTAATTATAAATTAATATTATTGAAAATAAAAGTTATCCTTGTTTTAAAGTGATATTTTTATGATTCTTCAAAATTTTAATATAAAAAAATTTACTACTTCGTTATAGAATGGTTTAGCGAAGTAAATATAATAATTTTATTAAAATATTTCCAATTTATTAATAAGACTAGATTTTTTTTATTCACTATAACCAAAATCTCAGAAACTGTTATGTTTACATCATCAAGGGCATATGTGCCAACAATTTTAGCATAATCTCACTGATTATTTTTTTAATCAATGTTTATTATTAGATTGAGATGCAATGGTAATAGCTGGTAACTTAATCTTTTCCTAAACACTAAAAATTGAAATTCCAAATTTTATCTTTGATAGTTAGGATATGACAGGACTATCTTGAAAAAAACATTGTTACACCTTTCACATGAACCTTTAAATGTATGTGAAGAAACTAAAGATATTGTTCACTAAAAACAATATTGGTTTATAGTGTTATTATTATCATCCAGTATTGTATGAGAATAATCCACAATGATAAATCAAAAACCTATTCAGGTGAAAGAAAAAGTGGGTTATAACTAAATCAGTAAGGAATGAAATCTTACAAACGATGAACTAAGGAGGTGTCCACATGTTTTTATCAGAAGACATTGAACTATTTGAAAATGAAGAAAATATAAACGGCCTTATAAATGCCTTAGATGCCATGGATCAAAGCGTTAGAAAGTCAGCAGCAAGTGCACTCGGACGCATTACTGCAAAAAACGCAGAAGAAGATCATCTAAAAGTAATAAACCAATATCAGCAGAAAGTTCAGGATTTCAAGAAAGCTACAAAAATACTGGAAAAACAATTGTTTGTGGTGTTAAACAAGTTAAGTGTAATGAAGCCCGATGAAATCCTCATCAATGGATATTCAGAAGATTTCGTAGAAAGTTTATACCGGCATGATACCAATCTTCAAAAGCTCTATGCAAATTTTAACAGTATAAATCCACCGGTAGGTTTTGAAACTGCTCATAAACTATATCTAAAAGCAATTGAATACAGGATCCTGAAACACATGTGTGATATTAAATATTATATTGCAATACACAATAATAATGAGAATGATTATGAATTGCGTCAAATATCCGAATCTTTAAACCAAAAGGTGCTAGAAGCAGATAGAACCGCGCAAAAGGCATTTTATATAGCAGCAGTGAGTTTATAATTATTATTACCATTTTTATTTTGATTCCTTGGATACTGTTTCTTTCGGCTGTTTTAGTTTCTTAATTACATTGGTGATCATAAATGCAAAAATGAACATTCCCACAACATTACCCACCACCATAGGGACGTAGATTTTAGTAACTACTTCCACTGCCTGGGCAAATGGAGTTGCCAGGATCAGAATCAGGACCATATGTAAAGTTTCCATTAAAATGGCAAAAATCACTGCCCCCCATATGCCAATGAATTTTTTCTTATTTTTAATGTAGATTAAGCCGGCAATGAGCCCTGCAAGGATAGTGGATAATGCACATGGAACTGCTGTGAGCCCTCCCATTGTTAAACGATGCAAACCACCTATCAATCCGACTCCAAGACCAGCAACAGGCCCACCAACCAGTCCAGCAATCATTGGCGCCATATCTCTTATGTTGGCTATGGCTCCATTTACCTGGAACCCAGCATAGGTACAGAAAATTGCCAAGCCTCCAAATATTAAAATTAGAATAATCAGGTTCTTCTGGGTTAATTTGCCATCAAGTACTTCCCTGAAAAATCTCAGCCGGGTTAGGGCATAGGCAATGACGATTATAATTAGCAGTTTAACCAGCAGGTCCGCAAATATATTTATGTTTATTAAATCCATGAAAATCACTTATTGTTTTATACTTTAATCAGATGATATATCATTTAGGCTAATTTCTGGATTATAAAATATTATCAACTAATCTCCCTAATATAATAAGTGATAGTTATGCAACTGTTAAAAAATTTCAAAATTAAAGCAGGTGATACACATCTATACCAGTTGGCCTTTCTTCACGAGTCCTACTCTAATGAAAATAACCTCACAGAATGTTATGAAAGATTAGAATTTTTAGGAGACGCAGTTCTGGATCTAGTTGTATCTGAACAACTATACAACAGAGACCCGAATCTAACAGAAGGCGAATTAACCAGGCAGCGTTCAAATTACGTGTGTAAACAGGCTCTTTACACCTATTCCACAGAACTGGGATTGGACCAATATATTAAACTAGGTAATGGAATGGAAATGACCAAAAGAGAAATTGATTCAGTTGTTAGTGATGTGTTCGAATCATTTATCGGAGCTTTATATCTGGATCAGGGCATGGATACTGTGAAAGAATTCCTCTCAAAAACAGTCCTACCCCACATAGAAAGTAGAGATGTTTTTTTCCATGATTATAAATCAGAATTAAAACAATTATGTGATCAGGAAGGCCTGAGCATCGTATACAATTTAGTTAAAGAAGAAGGGAAACCACACGACAAAACCTTCCAGATGGCTTGTATTATTGATGGAAAATCCCGGGGTACAGGTAGTGGGGGTAGTAAAAAAGAAGCAGAACAAAAAGCCTCCAGAATGGCCCTGGATAATCTGCCAAATCAATAAATAGATTTCTATATGACTGTTACCTATAATCATCATCCTATTATAATAGTATTAAAAACACCAGTAAGGAATAACTTAATTAATCTAAAAACAAGTAGTAATCAAACAAGCAGTGTGAAAAATGATAATTGAATGAACTGTGTGTGGTGATCGAATGGAGAATAAAATAAAATTATCAACTGACATTAATGGCCATAAGGTCTGCGAATTTGAAGATGACAAAATTTCAGTTACCATCGTCCTTAAAAAAGATTACTCGGATGTAGAAAAAAAACTCAGAGATGTGGACATCCTAAAAGATATTGAAAAAGCATTAGAATCTGTTACCGCAACTGATAAATTCAAAGAACTGGTGGACAGTTATGGATATCTGAATGTAGATAGGATCGAAGGGTAGAAATCGAAAATAAAACTGATTTTTAGGGTAACTATCCAAACGATAAGGTTCCTTTTCTTTGGTTTAACTTCATATGGCCTTTTTCTAAATAGTTAGCCAGGAGATTCAACAACCATGATGGAAAGTATTTACCAAAGTTCTCTTGAGGGAACTATCACCAGGGACGATGCATTGAAACTCGTTGATACCAATCATTTCCAGTTATTTGACACTGCAGACCATTTGCGGAAGGAAATTGTTGGGGATGAGGTTACCTTTGTTCGTAACCGAAACATTGACATCACCGACCACTGCATGATCGAATGTAGTTTCTGCTCCTTCAGAGACCATATTGGTTATGAGATGACCACTGAAGAGATACTGATGAGTATTAATGAGGCTGTGGATGTGGGTGCCACTGAGATCTGTCTTTTCGGTGGTGTAATGCCCTATATGGATGTGGATTATTACTGTGACCTTTTCTCCGCCATCAAAGAGCATTATAACATTCACCTGCACAGCCTATCACCGGTGGAAGTTTACCATGCCGCCCAAAATTCCAAAGTGACAGTTGAAGATTCATTATCCTCTTTTAAGGATGCGGGGTTGGATACAATGACTGGTGCTTCTGCAGAGATATTGGTAGATAGCGTGAGAGAGAAACTCTGCCCCAATAAGGTTACCACCAACCAATGGATCGACATAATAAAAAAGGCCCATAAACTCAAGATTCCCACAACATCTACCATCATGTATGGGAGCATAGAGTCCTGGGAAGATCGCATTGAACATTTATTCATACTCAGGGATATCCAACGTGAGACCAAAGGATTCACTGAACTGGTGCCCATGACCTTCCTGGGAAAAAACAACATTATGGGTGAACAATCCAATGGTGCCAGTGGTCTGGATGATCTTAAACTACACGCCATAGCCCGTATAATATTGGGAAGGGACTTGATAAATATTCAAGCATCATGGATTAAAATAGGAACTCGTATGGCTCAAATAGCCCTATGTTGCGGTGCTAATGACATGGGAGGCACCATGATGGAAGATAAAATTTCAATAGCCGCAGGATCATCCCATGGAGAATATTTAACCCGTGAGGAGATGATCTCCACCATAAAGGGCATTGGAAGGATAAGTGCGGAGCGTAACACTCTGTATGAGATAATAGGTTAACAAACCACTAGCTTGATTCACTAATAATTGATTATTTTTCTTAATCATAAGAAAGTTTTTAAGTGAGATAAATGTCCAGGGAAAGTATTTACAAACGTTATGAACTTATAAACATGCCCCAAAAAGAAACCAGTGCCGATGCCTACTGGTTCATCTTTAAGGACCATAAGATGCTGGTTGAAGAAAATCACAACCAGGTGGATATTCCATTTACCAGTAATCTAAAAAGTTTAGGCATATCACCATTACGAACCCAGTATCTGGGTAAACTTGAAGGCCGTCCCTGTTTTTCTGCAGAAGTTACACCAGGAACCTGTCCCCCTGAAGGAATGATTTTTAAGGATCTTCGCTTATTGTATAATAATTTGGAGGAAGATATATATCTCTTGGCAGGGAGAGCTATTCAAATTGTTAACTGGGATTCTAGTCATCAGTTTTGCGGGAAATGTGGATCACCAACCCAAACCATGGATGATCAAACAGCCAAGATATGCCCTGAATGTGGATTCACAAGCCACACCCGTCTTTCACCTGCAGTGATAACTGCAATTATAAAGGATGATAAACTACTCATGGCCCAACACGCCCACGGCCCTGAAAACAGGTACGGGCTTATTGCTGGATTTGTAGAAGCTGGTGAAACTCTGGAAGAAGCTGTAAAAAGAGAAACTGCTGAAGAAGTAGGTTTAGATGTTAAAAATATTAAATATTTCGGAAGTCAGCCCTGGCCATATCCTAATTCACTGATGATCGGCTTCACAGCCCATTATGCCAGTGGCGAGATCAAGGTTGATGGCAATGAAATAACAGATGCCCAGTGGTTTTCAAAAGATGAAATTCCTCTTCCACCTTCTAAAATGAGCATAGCCAGCGCACTCATTGAATGGTACAAAAAAGTTTAACTTTTATAAAAAAAATGATTTCATGATATAGGGACTATAAATGATAGGATGCTGTTTTAATATCTAAAAAAATCATATTGGCCGGATATCACTGGAAAAAAGCTTTATTGGAAAATATCAATTAATCTAAAAAGTTATATGTTAATATGTATCATATTTAAATTATATTAGAAAGTTTAGATTTCAATGTGATGGGGTTAATGGTGATAATATGGTAGGGGAGAGAATTTTGGTGGTTGAAGATGAAGGTATAAGTGCCATTGAGATCCAGGAGAGCTTAGAATCCCTGGGATACCATGTTCCTGCCATTGCCAAATCAGGAAATGAAGCTATTCAAGAGGCTTTTGCCATTAAACCCGATTTAGTTCTTATGGATATCACCCTACAAGGAGACATGGATGGTATTGATGCTGCTACTATTATTAAGAGTTTTATGGATATTCCCCTGATATATTTAACTGCACTGGATGATAACGAAACATTCCAACGGATGATGGACACCAGGGCAACTGCATACCTGATCAAACCAATTGATGAGGCCGAGCTCCGAAACAACATTGAATTGGCTTTGAAAAATTATGAACTGACCAAGAAGGAGCTCGAAGAAGAAAAAAAGGCGGGTCTTAAAGATGTTCATATTTTCATGCGCAGCGCTCTCCCTGAACTTGTGTCAAAAATGCCCATACCTGAGAGAAGTGTTTTCCTTTCACGTTTCATGAGGCTTTTTGAACAGAATATGAAGCCACTATTCATCAGTTATGCTCGGGACCATAGTCAGACACCCTATGATGAACTGGATGATCCTGAAAAAATGAAAATATACCTGTCCTGGATTTCACAATTGTATGAAAATTTAGGCTTCAGAGTCCAGACCCGTTCCCGGGCCAACCGGGGTGCAATGACTGTTAAAAAATGTTCATGGTCACCAAACAAACCCCAAGACATATTTTTGTGCCTAATTTGCCAGGGAATAATGAAACTCACTTATTCCTGGACAAAACTCCCTGGAAATGTTGAAGAAGAACCAACAACCGGTATCCTGCAATCAGTGTGCAAATTTGATTATAATATGGACAGCTGAAATAATAAGAAAATAACTTTTTTTAGATTTTTTTCATTAAAAATTAACACTCCCCTTATTCCACCACTTTCTTTGTGATATCCATCACCAAGATCATGAGTAATATTTATTCCGATGTGAACATGATTTCTATATTATAACAACGGCGGTAAATAAAAATATTTTTGTGGCGGTATCCCACTAGCACGTCTACGTCTAAAGGGGATAAATAATGAAAGGTAATAAAACTGTTTTAAAAGGAAAATCAAACACCCGAGAAGAATTAAAAGAAAAAAATAGAATATTAAAACATGAAATTGCCCTTAAAAATAAGATTTTTTCCATCAGTCCAGATTACCTGTTCTTGTTAGGGCTGGATGGCAAAATTATTGAGGTATCCCGATCTGTTGACAAACTCCTCAGCTCCGAAAAAAAGGCAATAGGTAGTAAACTTTCGCAGACCAACATTATACATATTAAAGATATCCATAGATTCATTAAATCAATCCACTCCCTTCTTAATGGGAAATCCATTAACCCATTTAGATCTGTTTTTTTAACTCCGGAAAAGGAAGAAATACATGTTCAGGTCCAGATATCACCATTAAAATCTGATAACGAGATTATTGCCATTCTAGTTCATGCAACTGATATCACAGCCCAGCTACTATTGGAAGAATCAAAAAAGGAATCTTCATCCCTCCAAAAAGCTTTGAATGATAAAGAGATGCTGGTTCGGGAGATTCATCATCGCACCAAGAATAATTTGATGATTATGGCCAGTCTGTTCTCACTAACCTCTGCTGATATTGAAGATGAAAATGCTAAGGCCATTTTCAACCAAACACACTCCCGTGTAAAGTCCATGGCATTAATCCATGAGAAACTGTATCGTTCTGATGATCTTAAATGCATAAACTTCGGGGACTACATTCGCAACCTGGCTCAAGATCTTTCTAACCTATTTTTAAGTGAAAGCAACAATGTGCAGTTGATAATGGATGTTGAAGATGTGAAAATTGACATAGTAACTGCCATTAATGTAGGTCTTATCTTAAACGAACTTTTAACCAACAGTATCAAATATGCTTTCCCCCATGGCGAAAAGGGAAATATTTACATCGATTTTCACCAAACCGCCAACCATTATGTCATGATGGTTGCTGATGATGGTGTGGGATTACCCAACGATTTGGACCTTGAAAACTGTGATAGTTTAGGGTTGAGCTTAGTCAGGAACATTGTAGGCCAAATAGAGGGAGATTTAATCGTTAAACAAGATTTTGGTACTGAAATAACTATCTGTTTCCAGTAATACTCTTCGGATGGGCAGATTTTTAGGATTTTTTTGAAAAATTAGGTCCCCTCACACATTTCTTAAGATTATTAAAATTGCTGAATAAACTGAATATTTACCATAAATTAAAATAGGAATATGGTCTAAAATATAATCATGGACGGGGTTGAAAAAATTTTCAAAAAAAAGAATATCCTACTTATAATCTTGTTTTTAATAATCGTTTGTATGGGCGGTGTTGCAGCTGTTGAAGACAATAATCTGAATAACTCTCAGGTTGCGATAGAATCTAACAATACATGGAACACAACAAACTCTTCCCATGATAATGATACATCCCTAGGATATGATGAAACGGAATTTGAATTTACAGAAAATATAAATGCATCTGCAGATGAATTGGATTATTTGAGTGGATGTTGTTCTGTTATACTCCATGTTCGTGATGGGTATGATGTATTTGCATACAGGAGAGACTCAACCTATGCAGCCAACCTTTATATTACCGTGACCAATTGGTATGGTAAAACTGCTGTCAAGGAATATAAGACAACTAATAGCTATTTTTTCCACACTATTGTAACACTGGATGGATGGATGGTAGGGATTGGTGGAGCAGATATTCCAGGTGTAGTCCAACAACTGGAGAGCCTAGCAGGTAATACTGCTGCTTCTGGTAAAATAACCTCCTCTACCATAAGTAGCGCTTTAAGTCTGGTATCAAGGTTAGCAGGAATAGGACATTTTGTCATTAAAGCCCCCAATAATGTGGTGGGTTATGCTATTGTTAATGGGGGAAGAAGATCTGGTCTTTTTACAATGGGTAATGGTCAATATCTAGCAGTTCCCAACAGCCCTTCATGCTACCGGAGTGGTTATGTTTCTACGTCAGCCCCTGTGTCGAAAACCATGAGCCTTGCATATAATAACCCATGGGGAGTTAATCATCGAAATGTAATTGCATATGAATACGTTAGAACTTCTGATGTATTCAATTATATTACCAAAATTAATGTTTATGCCTCAAAAAGCTTAAGATCCGATAACATAGTTTTCAGAGGTAATTTTATAAGTGGATCATCCTTGCCCACCACTCCTTCCAAAAGATACATTGGACAAATCGTCAAGAAGGTTTCCCGTCCAACCACCCAGTTCGGCTATGAAAACATGATTTACACTTACAGTAAAATACTGGATACCTTCAGCACCACAGGCAAATTATCTGGAACTGTCGGTGTTGGTCCGTGGATGGTTACAGTGCAAGATGTGATAGCTAAAGCAAGTGATGTTAAAAATTATATTGAGGCTAATCACAATCTACCATCTTCTATAACTATTAATGGAATAAGTGTGAGCCTGGCCAGCTTCCTTAAACTTTTAACTACCAGTGTTATTCAGATCAACAAAAATGATCTGAATACTCTTTTAAACCCCAAAAGTTTCGGAACTGCTCCCCTACCCAAAGATACCGTGAGGACAGGAGACCTGAAAAAGAGTGATTACATAGCCATAGCACAGAATGTAAATAAGTTTATGGATTCTAAGGGAAGAGCACCTAACTTCGCAGTAAACAGTGCATTCACTGCATATACCACCAGCTTAGGCACAAACCTCGGCTACCAAAACATGATATACACCTACAGCAAAATCCTCGACAACTACAACACCAACGGGCAACTACCAGCAAGCATTAAAATAGTACCATGGAACTATGTAAAAAATTTCGCAGGAAAATTCACCATCCAACAAACCAAAACCGCAGCCAATTATCTAAAAACCTACGTTGAAACCAATAAAAAACTACCCAGCAGCGTACCAATCACCGGAACCAACATCAACGGACAAATCACAAACACCCACATACCACTCCCCGCATTCCTCAAACTACTAACCACCACCACCCTGAAAATCAAAAACAACGACAACACTCCCACCACCCTCTTCAACACTTACAAAAACCCCACAACAACACCACAAGACACACAAAAAACCGGGACCATAACCCAAGCCAAATACATAGAAATCGCTGGAAGAATCGAAGACTACATGATCCGCAACCAAAAAGCACCACCATACTCATCATACTCCCCACTCGGAAAATACTTCGGATACGAAAACCTCATCTACACCTACAGCAAAATCCTCGACAACTACAACAAAACCGGAACACTACCATTTAGTGTAACTGTAAATTCATGGTCTAGTGTAACTGCAAAGCCAGGAATTACTCCCGTCACCGTTAAACAAGTAGTAGATGCAGCAAAGGAAGTTAAAAAATTTGTTGACTCTAATCATAAGCTTCCTTCCTCAGTGAATATAGGTGTGAACATAATTAACATGCCAACCTTCCTTAAACTAATAGTAACCAGTGTTCTTCAAATCGAAAAAAACGATTTAAAAACCCTTTTAAAGTCGCAGATTTACTATGCTCCCTCTAAATCACAAGATAAAATGAAGACTAGGAGCATGGTTAAAATTGAGTACATTTCAATCGCCAATAAGGTTAATAGTTACATGAACACTAACGGGAGAGCACCCGGCTATACAACTGCCCTTCTATAAATAAATCTAAAAATATGCATTAAAATAGTGACTATCCGTTCGCTCTTATTATTTTATGCATAAAAATTTTTATCTTTTGAGAATACACTATCATATTTATTATGTTGGTTAGTTTAATAACTCATTAAAATGAAAATATTCCTGAGAAATAGTAAGAGGGATAATTTTGACTGATAATAAAGATTTAGATATTTTAATAGAGAATCTGAAAGATGATGATCCTGATAAGAGGAAAGAAGCAGCAGACAAGATGGGGGAAATCAGTGATAGTGCTGGTGTGAAACCGCTTTTAGGTGTATTAACTGATGAAAAACCCCAGGTTAGGTTTGCAGCTGCAAAAGCCCTGGGTAAAATCGGAGAACCCGCTATTGACCCCCTGGTACTGATACTCAAAAATGAGGAAGGAAACATCCGCAGGTATGCTACTCTTGCACTGAAGGATATCAAAAGTGATAAAGTGGTGGATCAACTGGTTGAATCACTTAATGATGGTGATTGGAGTGTTCGCAAGTTCGCATCCAAAGCTCTGGGCGAAATAGGGAACAATACTGCAGTGGACCCCCTTATTGACACCCTTACTGATGAAGATTGGGGTGTGAGGGTGGCAGCAGTTAAAGCTCTTGGAGATATAGGTGATGAAAATGGCATTGATCCTATTAAAAAAGCACGTCGAGCTGCCACTGGAGATAAAGAATTTAAAAAAGCATGCAACAAAGCCTTGAAGAAGATTCAGAAATAAACTCACAAATCATCTAATCTTATTGCAAATAAGATGGATGAAATGTGAGTATGATCCTAATTAATTCATAGGATCAATTATCATTTTATAGATTATTTCTTAATTTTTTCTTATTTTTTTGCCCACAACATGGTATATTCCATAAATCCCGAATTTCCATTGGGTTGTTCTGATTTAATCACAAAGCCACATTTTTTATAAAATTTTACCGCATTCTCGTTTTTTACATAAACATCTAATTCTAAATGTGAATATAAAGATTTACAGTGATTTAACAGTTTTTTTCCAATGCCTTTCCCTTGGTAATCTTCTAAAACAAATAAAGCACCAATAAACGAATTATCCATAGCACTAATAAATCCCCTAATCATCCCATCTTCTTTATAGGTAAAAGTAGTCGAACTGGGCAAATAATCCTCGACTACTACATTATAATTTTCAATCCAATAATTTTCAGGTATGAAACTGTGGGCAGAAATATTGGTCTTTAACCAAATGCTCATTATATCCTTAATTTCATGATATTCCAATTCTTTAATCATGGTTGCCCATTACTCTACTAATTTTAAATTTTAAAACTTACCCAGTAAATAGTTTTTAACATAACATCAAGTACAACTAGAAATCTTACCAAATTTCATTATTTGTAAGGGAATTATTTTCTCTTTAGTTGATAGAGGTCTGTTCGCCGGTTTTCAAGTAGGGGGAGTTCTTTCCTAATCTTTTTAATTTCAGGAAGGTTAATCTGAGTGTAAATTATTTCTTCACCCGTTCCTGCCTCGTTAAGGATGTTTCCCCAGGGATCTGCAACCATTGAATGGCCGTAAGCAACATAAGAAGCATTTTCATCTCTTGCTGGTGATGCAGCAGCCACATAAACCTGGTTATCAACCGCACGTACTTTTATGAGGGATTTCCAATGGGCTGGACCTGTGGTCATGTTAAATGCTCCGGGAACAACAATCAATTCTGCCCCTTCCAGTGCCATTAAGCGCAGGAGTTCAGGGAAACGGATGTCATAACAAATACATATCCCTATTTTCCCAAGCTCAGTGTCCACAACTGTGACTTTGTTACCTGCAGCCAGGGTTAAAGACTCCTTGAAGCTGATGGCATCTGGCACATCAATATCAAACAGGTGAATTTTACGGTGGACTCCTATTATCTCTCCTTCAGGGTTAATAAAGAAGCTGGAGTTATAGGTTTTGCCTTCATATTTTTCAGGGATGGAACCAGCTAAAATGTAGGTTCCTTCCCTTTTTGCAGCATTACTGATTGCGTTGAGAGTGGGACTATTATCCATTTGCTCGGCATATAATGGAAAAAGTTCAGTTTGATAGGGGCAGTTCCACATCTCTGGTAATATTATAATATCAGCCTTTTGTGCTGCTTTTTTGATCATATCCAGAGCATGGGCCACATTATCATTTTTATCTTCCACAACCTGCATCTGGCAGAGTGCTAATTTAAATTTATCTTTCATTTTGCCACCATCATAATAATATTACCCGATAATCATATAATTTTAGTAGGTTATTGATATAGCATTGGAATAGGTGAATGTTGAGTTAATAATGATGGGAGTATGATACTATGAGCTGTTACCTGAGATATATGAAAGACGTTCTTGAGGAAGCAAATTTGCATCCTGAAGGTCGTGCTGAGCGTAAAGAAGTAGATTTAACAATAAGGAAGGTAGTGGGGATGAAAACAGGAGATAAATGCAATGTTGTCTGGAAAGAAGTGAAGGTATGGCTGCAGGATGAGGATAAAAAGAAATTATTAACCGAAAAGTTAAAAAATTAATCAATCCACCTGTTTCTCCCCTATTTTAATCTTATTATTATGGTTTTTTAGTATCATTACTGTAAATACCGACATAGTCTAAAAAGGATATCATGTACTGGTAGGCGAGATGGTCGCTTTTAGGTTGCAGTTTACCGTGAGGGGATAATACTTCACAAACAACTGAAGTGATGTTGTTGCGGTTGCAAACCGTTGTGAGAACTCCAGAATAGTTACCCACTTTCATCACTGGCGAGTTGGTCTTATTATTTATATAAAGAGCTAGTTTCAAGCTTTTCTGGTTTTTAGGATCATAAATGATGCAATTTTTCCCGGGAATATCATGGGGGCGGGTAGAATGGCAATCCAACAGCAGGGTTATATTTTTATTTTTTGAGGTGCGGATGATTTTGTTAACTGGGGTTCCAGGGATATTTGCCACTCTATTGGGATCGGTTTTATTGTGAATTCTGGTACTGGTTGCTGTGTCACGGGGAATGGCAAAGGGTATGATATAGATGGTTCCATTAATCTTTTTACCATTTAAGGTGTTTATCAGTTTCGTGGCAGCTATTTGGGGTGGTAACTCTCCTCCGTGAACACCAGCGACGATCATGACCCTGGGGCGGCTTCCATTACCAATAGTTATCATTGGTGTTCCATTTTCCGAGGCCGCTATAAGTTCAGTTATCAGTGGTGATTGATTGATCCTATCCATCAGGACCGTGTTGTTGGTTATATCTCCACCTGTTGAATTATCTATAATGGATATTTTATATTCTAGTGATGCCTGTGCAACTGATTCATTAAGAGGAGGGGTTTTGGTGGTTTCAGCAGATTCTGGTTTTTTAAAATTTTCAAAAATAAAAATGCCGGAAAGCATGAGAATTAATACTCCCAATATCAAGAATCGTTTCTTCACAATTATGATTTTAGGACCAGTCCCCGTTCTTTTCTTGGGACGTAAGGATGGTCGTTTTTTCATTAAAAAACATTCCCCCCGACAGGATGTAAACATTTAGTTATGCAATCCTGTATTAATATATAGATCCTTGTATTATATATTCTATGACCATATAATGAACAAATTTTTATTTATTAACTAAAATTTTATCAAATAAACATTCGATCCCATAATAGGATAGTAAAAAAATCCTGTTTGAAAAAAATCCATTTGATATATTTATTAATTTACACTATCCATTATCAATTGTTGAATTGAAAAAAATATTATAACTCACCATTGTTTAGCACAAAATAACACATCATCTTAAAATAAATAAAGAGGGGATTTCCATGTTTGAAGACGACTACCTGGATGATTTGAAAGAATATAACTTATTCATAAGCCATAATGGGGAAGGTGATGAGGAATATCTTGGATTTATCAGGAGACTTATCGAAGCCCCTGATTTTGAATGGAAAGATCATGGAATTCCAGGGAAAAACAGTCCTGATGAACTCAGGCAACAGGTCCAGAATGCTGAAGTTGTAATCATACTAAGTGGTCTTTATAACAAACACCCTGATTTAATAAAAACCCATGTGGATTTAGCCCGCCAGTTAAACAAACCCATCGTTCTTATTCGCCCTTATGGCCTGGAAGAAGTCCCAGGCGAGTTAGAAAAAATAGCAAAGGGTGTGGTGGGATGGAATAGGGTGTGTATTGTAGAACGGATCCAGGAATCTTTAGAAGAAGAATAAAGTTTTTTAGCATGTTTTTATTCAATTAAATAATAATTAACCTATATTTTTCATTTACACTATATTTTTGGAATTTAAATTAAATACTTATATTTTTCTATTTGCCAATAAAGTGCTTAGTTTATTATATAATAACATGTAAACAATATTTCATAATAAGCATAATGGAATAAATTGGGCATAAAGGGGGTGAAAATATACGAAAACAAAAATCAACTTACACAAATTACCGAATTATTTTCCTTTTAGCATTACTATTATTAACAGCAGCGACTATTTCTTCTTCCAGTGCAGCCACCACTATTTATGTTAACAATGCAACTGGAAATGACGACTATGATGGAACCAGCGCCACAGTTATTAGTCTTACTGTGGGCCCTAAAGCAACCATACAAAACGGAACCAACACCGTCGATAACTCGGGAACAGTATACGTTGCTGATGGAACCTACCAAGAACATATAACCATTAGTAAAAACTTGAGTCTCATAGGACAAAGCACAACAGGCACCATAATTGACGGAACAAATAACGGACGACCACTAACTATTACTTCAGGATTATCTGTTAACTTGACTAATTTCTCAATAATCAACGGATACTGTTTCTTTGGTATTGTTACTTGGTCTGCTCCAGGTGCAGGAATCTACAACAGCGGCACATTAAATATGACTAATTGTAATGTAGAAAACAACACAGCCGATGGTCAGTCTGAAGGTGGGGGAATCTACAACAGCGGTACATTATACATGACCAATTGTAATGTAGAAAAAAATAGAGCCATCGATTTCGGTGAACATTCAAGATCCAACGGTGGAGGAATCTACAACAGCGGTATAATTAATATGGCAAATTGTAATGTAAAAAACAACACTGCCGATGCCACCATGTTAACTTATGGTGAAGATGCAAACGCGAATGGTGGAGGAATCTACAACAGTGGCACAATAAATATGGCAAATTGTAATGTTGAGAACAATATTGTCTCCACAAATTGGTGGCGTTATGATCTTAGTGGTGGAGGAATCTTCAACGAAGGTGTACTGAACATAAGTGGAGGTAATATAAAAAACAACCTTGCCATTTGTACAAGTTCAAGTAATAGTCATTGGAACTATGGTGGCGGAGGAATCTACACCACGAGTATATTGAATATAACTGGATGTACTTTAGAAAACAACACCTTTATCTGTAATGATCCAAATCCTAATGATTTTGGTGGAGGAATCTTTTGTTATTCTGGATTAGTAACGGCGAATTTCAATAGAATAATTGATAATTCACCCAATGCTATACGTAATGAAGGAGGTACAGTTAATATCGAATACAATTGGTGGGGTTCTAATGAACCGGTCTTTGGCAGTTTACTGTCAGGGGTGTCTCCTCCAACTAATTGGTTGTATATGACCATCAATGCCACACCAAGCACCATCAATAACACCGAAAACAGTTTAGTAACAGTTAGTTTCAACAACCGCTACAATGGAACCACAATTACTCCGTATATTCCTGGTGTTGGGGAGTATATTCCTGATGGTACTCCAGTGACTTTCAGTTTAACTAACGGACCTTTCGGAACGTTAACAGCACCACTCACAGTAAATACTCTCAGTGGAATAGCATCCATAATATTCACTGCATCCAATGTTGGTGTTCAGGTTGTTAATGGAACCCTTGATTACCAAAACGTCACTGCCAGTATAACTATCCTGGCTGCTCATGTTGATCTGGATACATTCTACGCTGATTATGATGAATTCATAAACAACAACCACAACATTGTACCCATCACAGGCCCGGTAAACTACCTTGACCATGTAATCGTTGTGTTTACCGCAACCAACATGGGCCCTAACCCTGTCACAGATCTGGTATTACGTGAAGACTGGCCCAGTGAATTGACTGGTACCGGTGATGTTTGGCATACCTTTGACGGAGCAAACTGGATTCTAGATTCATATTTAGCACAAGGATCATTTAACCTGTATCCAACGTACGATGGACCTCTAGATGTAAGTGATGTGTGTTTGGTTGTTTTTGGAGCAACAGTTAACGCCAGTAACACCATTATAACCAACACCGTCAGCACAACAGAACAGGACCCTATTGATGATGAAGGATTTGACACCGCCTCCGCTGATCTAGAGGTGAATCCAGAAGTAAACGTAACTATTACCAAAACAGCTGACCACATTCGGCCTAATGTTGGTGAAACGGTAGTTTTTACCATTGTAGCCAACAATAATGGACCAGGCACTGCAAATAATCTAGTGGTAACCGACACACTACCAACTGGTTTAGACTTTGTCAGTTGCACTGATGGAGGTGTATGGGATCCTGTAACCCGTACTGTTACCTGGCGATCCTCTGTTGTTTTAAATGGTGCGAATGTGACTTATTATCTCACTGCACTGGTAAATTCAACCATTCTAGCAGGTACAAATGTCACCAACGTGGTAAATGAAACCCATACCGAATATCCGTATAATTCAACAACTAACT
>Ga0334886_1002553_pt1 | contig 17800 bp, 13 predicted proteins | sample GraSluR1_MG_9_FD_207232 | JGI IMG/M metagenome (GOLD analysis project Ga0334886, IMG submission 207232) | Sludge microbial communities from methane-producing bioreactor in Wageningen University, Netherlands - Granular Sludge_27_06-R1 | ecosystem: Engineered > Bioreactor > Anaerobic >...
CATGACGGTCACAACGGGGGTTCTTCGAACCAGTCCGGCATCCGGATCGCTATAGAGATCATCGTAATACTTCCGCAATTGCGCGTCAAAAGCCTCTTGCGGTTTGGACTCTTCCTCTTCGCTTGTAGGCAACTGCACTTCGATATTGTATTTTTTCCCAAGGGTAATGCAGTCATCTACATCCAGCGTTTGGTTGGGGTTGAGGATCTCTCCCAGAATAAAGGCGTCTTGGATGATCTTATTCAAAGGGATCCGGATCAGTTCCGCAAACTCTTTCAGCATCACTTCCAATTTCGATAAGACAACTGTTCGACTTTCAATCGGAGATTCTGCGGGTTTTTCTTTCTCTGGTTTCGCTTTTTCTTTAACAGATGCGGATTTCTCCAACTTTTCCGCAGCGTGTTCTTCGTCTTTTTCTTTGCGAGGCGGTTTGCTTCGAACCTCCTTTTTATCTTCAATGGAAAACAATTCGGTCAGCAGACTGACCGTGTCGTCTTCCAACACGCTCATGTGGTTTTTCGCCTCTACGCCCAACCCTTCCAATTCCAGCAACAGGTCTTTGCTGGTCATGGAAAAAGCTTTGGCCAACTCATATACTCTAGTTTTCGCCAATATCGGTCACCTCCGTCATTTGATTTGGCGCAATTCCATGAGATTATACCACAAACCCTAGTCGTTTCAATCGAAAAAAAGAATGATCATCCAGCCATTCGCGCAAGGATTCCGCCGACAACAGCGATCAAAACGCTCATCAAAGTCCCGATGAGATAGTATTCCGCAAACCCTTTTTCGTTCAGATTGCGGAATCGGGCCAAGGATTTGGCGGCAATAATCCATGCGATGGCAGGCACCTGATTCATCATAAAGAGCGCAAAGACAAGGGTGCGTTCTAGAATCCCGATAATGCGTCCTGTTCCAACGACTTGAAGCGACGCCTCCTCGATCCCACCGGAAAGGACTTTGTTCTTTTGATCTTCGGGTACTTTCTGATAGATAACCTCCAAAACCATGCGCATAAAAACAGCACCGCCGAACGCAACGTACATATAGATAACCAAGTTCGCAAGGATACTGCCCCAGGGCAATTCCGCAAAAACCCAAGGGTCCAGCCCAAAGATGCGAATGAAATTGAGGAATGTGGGTGTAAGATAAAAGTGGAATCCATGGGCGATCCAAGCAATAACGAACAAATGGAGCGCTTGATCAATCAGAAAAGCGCCCAATTCAAATCCCTTGCCTCTTTTTTGAGTGAGGCTTGTTTTGAGCATATCGATGAGAAAATGAGTCAACCCTACCAAGAGGCTGAAGAAAAGCGCGTTAATGAAACCATAGCCGATCATGAGCAGAAAGGTGAGCCCTGTCACGATGATCCCATGGCGGGCAATAAAGGGTATGTCCAGGGTTTCTTTCTGTTTGAGGCTGGGCGCCTTTCGAAAGACAAAATCAGCAAGCGCATGAGCCAAAAAAACCATAAGCAAACCTTCCATGCCTCTCCTCCTTTATACTCTCCCATCGCACCATCGATGAGATGACATTATGGTGAAAGCAACTGACCCAAAAACTGCTCCGCATGGGTGATGCTTCTCCAGTGAGCCTTCTGGCACAGCTTGGAGACATTTTGCAACGCAATGCCCATAGACTGCCCTGCCCGTGCATATGTGCCATGAGATTCATAGGAATGAACGGCTTCCCATTGACGGTTGGTCCATTTTTGTAGATGAGCATCCAGCAGTTCAAATACCACATTCACTGTATTTTGAAGGAGTCCATCTGCGCAGCGTAACCGGGTTCCAGGCCGCTTTTCCCTTTTCAAAGGATCCAGCGCTTCTCGCGCGAAAAAAAAGGCTTCCCCTGTTGATTCCCAAGGGTTATCGGATGCAGGCCGATCCTGTTCGTCGATGCTGCCGATCCCGATCCCAACCCGGAGCTTTAACGGTCTGCAGGCATATCGCAAATGACGAATCATTTGAGCAAACCGGGGATTGAGTTGAAATAGCCCTTGGATCTCATCCCCGCGAAATACCGCAAAGGGCATAACGGTATCGGGATCCCGAATCTCTTCAAGGCGTTCGCGCAATTCAGAGAGTTGGGCGGGTTTTCCCCTTCCCAAAAAGGAGCGAGAATCAATGATATCCGCTGTAATGGCCATATAGAGAATGGGCGGAACCTCGCGCATCATTTCACCTGGTTTCTTTTGATCAATCCGATTCCCGATGTGATTGTAGCATATTTTCCGTTCAGATCTCAACAGATTCCGGGGAGAAGAACACCAATTGACAGAGATCACGAATGCTGTTGCGCTCAATCCCCTGATCCGATAGAATCAAAAAAGCTGGTTTGGAACGAATCTGGCCCATAGCGGGAATCCGCTCGCCTTTTCCACTGAAAATGGCTGAGGTAAGGTGTGGGCCAACTGACATATATCCTCGATCTGCATGCTCATTGGCAAAAAAGATGGCAATCGGTATATGATCGCTTTTCAGCGAAAAATGAAGATCCTCGGTTTCCACCTCTCGGTAGGAATACCCGCCATAGGTTTTAGACACGCCTTCATAAAGGCCGTGGCGAAAATACTGGTTCCGGTGTTCGTCCATACCAAAATAGGCGCGCGCGGTATACTCCCGTATGTGGGTCTTTTCAACCGTAGAAAGAACTTCATCCCATAAGGCGATCAGAGGGCATCCTTCCAACGTAACAAAATACGAGCGATGGACAAGCCCCGCGTAGGTCGGGGCCTTATGATAGCGGATGGTCGTTTGAATCCCCTGCCATTGGTTGCCGAATTGATCCGAGCATGAATAGAACTTGGCAGAAACTGGCTCCTTCATGAAGTCTAAGCGCCGGGCCAATGTCATAAGGATGCCTCCACACCAGGGATTTTCCCATTGGCGAGGGCCGGGCTGGGGAAAGCAGTGGTCGAGTATTTCCCGGTCTTTATAGGTTACCGAATAAACTCCGTTCGAAAACCCAGGCGCAACGCGAAACCGCAACGCATCATGAATCAGTTCATAGACCTCAAGCCCTTCGGCCTCTTTCTGAATGCGTTGGATCGTCCCTGAGGACCGAAAAACCAATCGCTCCCTCAGGAGGGACGGTTGATGCGTATCGGTTTGTATGGTCAATCGGTTCAAACCAGGGTGAATCTTGTCTGTAAGATCATGTGCGTCATCGATCGAACCCAGGATTGCGCCATTCAAACGGCATTCTCCTTTGGTTTCGACATTTCGAATCTCGGAACACTCCAATTGCGCTGAGGTTCCAGTTATGATGGGGTTCTTTTTGTTGATCAAGATTTCGAAAGGTTCGATAACCGGCTTCTCAGGGCACATTCCTCCCAAGGCATGGGATCGCAGAGTTTTCCAATCATGAAAGACCGAAAACCCCAGCCAAACTGGCTTTGAAACGAAACGACTCCCTTCGGGCATCCTTCCAATTGTCTCCTCAAAACTGAGCAACCAGTCTGTATTCGTCACTCTAAGATCCCGATCCCACCACATGGACAGAGGAAAATCCATTCCTCCCCATACGCGGGCATACAACCAGTTTTCGTCAATCGCCTCAAAATCCCATTCGGAGCTTTCATCAGCAAAGGAACGATTGATTTGGATGATCTTTCCTTTATAGGGAAGGAATCCATCATGGATATAAGGGATTTGATTGGCCCTCAAAACCAGCTCATCCGAACAACGAAGGGAGACAATCTCGAACCAAATTCGGATCCGGCCATCCATGTGAACCAAGAAGTGGTGCTCCGCCTCGAGCCCTTTTTCCCCTTCCAAAAAGCACGTCAGCTCCATCGCGTCTTTATGCTCAGCAATAGCAAAGCCTTTTGCCTCTCCCCGGAAGAATTCTTCCGTGATTTGGCCATTGTAAGAGATGTTGCAGCTTGGGAAACGCATCCGAACCTGGTCCTTGAGCACTCGGATTTCCCCCGAAACCCAAGTCAACTTCTTGTTGTACACAACCTGGAGGCCATTCACAGAGATCAGCGCGCCTTCCTTGGTCACTCCGCCGTACATTCCAAACCGCGTGCACAGATCGATCGCCAGCTCTTTTTGAAACTCTGCGGGGGGATTTCCATCAACGGATACATCGATGGTTTGAATGTAATAGGTTCCCTTGTGAACCTGAACCGGAATGGATATGCTTTTCTTGGTTTTTGCCGGGATATGAATCGAAAGATCCGGTTGATGAAAGGTCACGCACTCCGATGGAGGCAGAGAGAACCGAAACAAGCGGTCAGAATCATAACTGTTCTCCAAATCGAGAGACACAATCCCTTCCATCTGATCGAAATATAGACCGTCTTGCTCTTTGATGCCCCATTGAAGTGGGTAAACGGGGTGGACTCCGATGGACATGACCCCATTCTTTCCCTGGATTTCAACAACGGCCGATACAGTGGGAACGCTTCCCTGCTCATCGTCTTTGTATTCTTTCCTTGGTTCTTCCAAAAAAAACTGGCCTTCTAGCTCGACCTCAGTATCGACCATCGCGAAAAGATCTGTTTGGTTGCGAACACATTCACGGTCCTGGCCCCGAATGGAAACAGCCAGCGAACGACCGGTATGGTTTTGGATCCGATATCGAACGGGATGCGACTGGCCCCACACCTTCTTGGAAACGTCCAGAATGACCTCGATTGAAAAGTCGGGGCATACAATCTTACGCAATGCACGGCCCTTGCGTTCGTATTCGACTTCCAAACGCGTTTCGTGGTTTTGCCAAATATAACTGAAATACTCGAATTCTCCCAATTGCTTGCCATCGGGAGTTGTGCCGATCTTCCGCTGATTGTCGCGGACCCAATCCAATTTCTGAAACCAATCCTTCGTGAGGCCGTGGTTTGCAATCTCTGGGATGAAATTGCAAAAATGCGTACGTAGCGGATTGAAAACCCAGAAGAACCCGCATTTTTTGTATAAAGGGACCGCTTTGACATTTCCCGGCCATGTGTATAGGTCCAAACGCGGGAACCCAAGTTTCATTGTCTCTTCGACGCACATCAGGACAAAGGCTTTGCCAATCCCTTTCCCTTGATAATCGGGATGGACGTTGACCAGATGAATATATAAGGTATCTTTCTCCTCGGAGAAATCCGAAAGTTTGCAGTATCCCACTGCTTTGTCCCCGTCCATTGCCAGCCATAGTTTTCTGTGATCGCTGCTGGACTCTTCTCGGATCACGGTTTCCGAGGTAACGATTTCTGAGGAACCGCCAAAATTGTCTCGGCTTTCGTTCCAAAGATCCGCCAATGCAGCCGCGTATCGACGATCGTAGGCCACATACTGGATGGGATTTTCGCTGGATGCTGTATGGCTCATGAATCTGCCTCCCTTTTCCCTTTTTCTGAGAGAATTGTATCATATTCGCTAAGAAATTGAGCAGGGGTAATGGAGTTTGGTATGGACGACTTAGGGTTCCGTCTTGCAAGGACGATGGTTCCATACGCAGAAGAACGAGCCCAGAGAGAGTGGTCCAATATGAATAGAGGTTTCTTGTCCCTCGGTAGTCGGTTGACTCAGTCTTCCACACCCAGCGATTGAATCCAGGCGATAGCCAGAAGATAGGTGGGAATGTATGACTCCATATGCTGGCCATCCTCCAGTTCGACATTTTCGGGAAAGAATCCCTGAGATTCAAAAAAGGCAACAGCGGTACGGGAGATCTCGACAGGAACCGCTTCATCACCCGCGGAATGGACCATGAACATCGGTGAAAGAGGAACCCAAGAGTTGTACAGGTCGTTGGAAATCAAGGCTGCGCTGATTGCTGATTCTGGATCCATGATCTTCTGTATGAAAGACTCCGTGAACAATGCACTCGGTTTGCTCGCTCCTCCACCAGGAAGGACTTGGTTGATGGCGTCCTGGTTGTGTTCCCCCATCCATGAGGGGCGGGAGGTCGGTGCTGTTGGGTAGTCGAAAGACCTCGGATATTGAATCGAACAGGTTATACACGACATCGTAGCCAAAGGCGAGGTATGCTAGAAAGGCAAGATGCGCATAATGGGTATCTCCGGTGATGATGCTTTTCATCACTCCCGATAGATTGTAGGGTCCAGCCATGGGCGCAGTTCCAGTGATTGTCAATTCCTGATCGTAGTGTTCTTGGATCCACTTGGTTGCTGCCATGGTGGCATAGCCGCCTTCCGAATAACCAACAAGAAACACGCGTTCATCCCAATCCATATGTGCGTGTTCCTGAACAATCGACTTTCCCGCTCGGATCATGTCAAAATGGAATCAGCGATCGATTCAACATGGCAAAAGGGGTGAAGAATGGTATCATCCACGCCCAACCCCGCCTAATCAGGCATGACCTATGCATAACCCAAGCCAGCAAAGAGAATACCGACATAGTCTTCAGGATTATCCACTCCATCATTCGTATGCTAATTATCCACTTTTCTCTCTTTCTGATAAATCTTGATGCGATCAAAAAGCGCTTTGGGTATCTATCCATCCAAAAGAGGGGTACATCGGAAAAGGAAGACGCCTTGGGAACGGTGATTATCAGATCCAGAAAGATGTCAAGTTTTCGGCCATACTTCCCATCTGAACAGACCGAACAGGATCACAAGATCTGAACCCTAGAAGCGAATGGTAAAAGGGTAGTAATTTAATGACGGAATGATGGCAATAAGGGTTGACATGCATTTGCATGCAGGGGTATACTTTGGTATGGGTTTTTTGGTGGATGGCTCGAACGATCCGACGCGAAGAATGCCCTGAACCCAAAATGGCATGAAACGAGGAGGTGGGAAAGAATGAGAACCAAGGTGCATGGTACGGCGATCGCGATTGGGATCTTGACGATTGTTTTCGTGACGGGGTGTTTCTTTCCGTCACCCTATCTGGGAAAAGCCTGGACCTTCATGCTGTATCTCAACGGTGACGAGTCGGTAATGCAAGAAGATTTCATTGTTGCATTCCACGAAATGGTCACCAAACAGGTTGGCAGCTCGGATGATGTGAACATTATCATTCAATTCGATCGATATCCGGGAAGGGATGACTTCGGTGGTTGGGAGATCGCCCACCGGTTTTACTACACTCCCGGTATGGTGCCTACCGAAGAGAATGCAGTTCAAGACTGGGGAGACGGGACCGGGGGAAGAGAAGTGAACATGGCCGATCCAGACACACTCGCTGATTTCATTGCGTGGGCCAGCGCCCATTATCCAGCCCAACGGAATGCCTTGATGGTGGCCGATCATGGGTATGGTTGGAGAGGGTTGCTGATCGATATGACAAGTGATGGCACCTTCATGAGAGTGAAAGAGCTTGCTCAAGTGGTACGAGAATCGAAGGTGCGTTTTGACCTGCTAGCCCTCAATGCCTGTCATATGCAGATGATCGAAGTGTTGCACGAAATCCATGACACCGGCGTCGAGATCGTGGTTGGCTCGGAAGCAGCGGGAACCGCATGGTCTTTCGCTGAAATCATCAAGACCCTTACCGACAACCCTTTGATTGCAACGGAAGAATGGGCCAAAAGGATGGTGGAACAATACCATGCCCATGCGAGCGCTTATCATCAGAAGACAATCACATTGTCCTCAGTGCGAATGAGTCAAATCCCGGAGTTGGTCCATGCCTTCACCGATATGGTCGATACGATTCTTGGGGACGATCCTTTTGAGGCAATCCAGCAAAAAGCCCAGATCGTCTTGGATCGACTGGACGAAGCGGTGGCGTACCGGAAGAATGGAACGGATTGGGAGGATGCTGGCGGTGTGGCTTTGTACTGGCCCCTGCCGGATCCAGGAGGGTATATGCCCACGGATTTTTTTTACAACTACACCGAACAAACAATCCGTTTTGCAACGGACGGCCGCTGGAGGCGATTCTTATGGGTCTACTACACCCCCGGCTCTCAAGACTTTCCAGATGACATCCCCCGGGTAATCTATGATATTCGCAACGCGCTCCAGGAGTTTAATCCAGATCCGCATATCGACTTATTCCAGTTTTGCCGGGCGATCGTAGACTATGCGTTTTAGAATATGAGTTGTAGATAATGAGCCCTCCTTCACAATAAAACATCCTGAATTGTACTCAGCAATGCATTTGCCTGCTTGAAAAACCAAACAGAAGGATTGCTTGCGCAGATGAAAGTTTTTTGGAAGCGGTTTGACAGCGGTAAAGGAGGAAACCCATGAAAAGACGGCATCAGAAATGGTTGTGGATGGTTGTCTTAGGTGTATTCATTGTGTTAATCACTTCATGTGGCTTGCAACGAGAGATTTGGGTCGTTCGGATCCCATTTGAAGAACTGACGCAAGGTGCTTTTTATGGGGGAAGCCTTGTTTTTCATCCTACCGATCCATCTCGTTCACATCTTGCAAAGGGATCTTTGATTGCCTTTCAGGACATCACCTATGCCTGGGAAGATATGGGAGATGAGGAGTTCGCCCCGTATGTGGCCGAAAAGCGGTATGGATATCTGTACATCAAAAGGATCAATACAACGGAGATCGAATTCGACTATCTCATTTATGGACCGAATGGCGCTATACTGGAGCATGCGAATGGCCTTATTCTTCACTTAATGATTGGTGAACCCAATTTTACTCATGCCAGATCTGAAGAAGGATTTAAAGGATTTATGTACCATTCCAATGAACACAGCATGCACCACTTCATCCAGCATACTCAATTGCTCAGCTTCATTCATGAATTACCACAAGAAACAGATGACGGGGAAGAAACCAATAATGGCCGAGAAATTCTACTCCAGGAAAACTTCCGTAGGATGGTTTTTCGGATCGAAAACACTGGTAAAACAGCATTTCATTCCCAGAGCGGTGTGCTTGGCACCAGCATCAAGCATCCTAGAGCACTGGTGATGAATTCTGCCTACTATGACGTGGTCGAGTTCGATGGTCAAGACCTGTCAGAGCAGATAGCTTTTTTAAGAACCGCTCAGTTGCCTGTGTTTCATGTGGGTGATTTCATTCTGGACGCGCATTACGATGGCGTTCGCGAAATTGTGGGGATTGACGATGATCCCAATCTGGATTATCTGATTATGCATACGCAGGAAGCGCATATGGAAGATGCGCTGGACACAGTCGTTGTAGAAATCGAAGGGGATCTGGAGCAAATCATCCAAAGATACGGCAGTCCCAAAGATCAACGTCAATTGGCAGAAGCAGAAAAACGTTATCGCACCAATTTGATCGAAAAAAGATTGGGTCAATACGCTATTTGATCAAGCAGGTCTTTCGGTTACACTCACCAATGGTTTTAGGTTGGATGTCAATATTTCTCTGCGATTTCACTTGAGCTGGAAAGAGGTGAGCTCAAATGGGTCGATATCTTCCCTATGGAGTTTTCTTCTATTCTTGTGATCGATGCGCTTTTAGGTTTTAAGAAAGACGGTGAGTACCGTTTGGCGGATCCTGGAATTAGTTTTACAGTTTCTGGGGTTCCAGTACGAGTCAGTGTGCCTATTGATTTCTACTACTCCCTTGAAGCGGTGCTGGCTGAATTGACGATGGAGTTCGGACGGGTGTTGGATCTGGAACTGGGCTTCAAATATGATGTCGGAGCAAAGATCAAATTCAAGTGGAAGGTCATTCCAAAAGGGGTCAGTACCTGGGCGCACGCATCGGGTATTCATAGCGAATCTGCACATATCCATGAAAGCATCGATTTTCAAGATACACCTTCCTTATCCACAGAGATCGGATTGAAGGTGTCTCCAGGGGTAACGATCGCATCCGTCATTCGTCCGCAAATGGAGATTCCCTTCGGACTGCGAGGAGACCTCTCCTTTTCTTCACCCAGTCGAGAATCGCGTGGCGGGACATTGAAACTCTTCTTTGATACCCATGGTGATTTTCAGATCAAATAGGATGTTAGGTTTTACAGCCATACCTTCCATCTGGGACGCGTTTTCCAGTATTCAAAGAGGCTTTATTCGAAAGACCTATAATCATCAACTGTATGGGTCGTTCATTGGATTCGACACCACCTTCCATCATTGCACATTTTGGGCTTACTGGGCGTAGCGCTCTTGCGAAAAAGAGCAAAGTATGATACAATAACGTGCACACCATGCTACGTGGGGGGCTGGCGGTCCCCTGAACTCGACACCCGCCTTAGCGAGACGGAAGGCTCCCCGAGGCCTGCGATCTGCATGACCTCTTGACGGATTTGGATGTTGATGGTCGGGTCCGGTGCGACGAAAGCTCGTGAACCTGGTCAGATCCGGAAGGAAGCAGCCATAAGCGATCTCTTTCGGGTGCCACCGGGTCGCCCGGCTTGAGTCTGGAATCCGGCAATGTCTTTCGGATTAGGGTCGAAGGGAGATGCATGGTGTGTTTCTTTTGATGAATGAAACGGAGGCTTAAAAATGTTTGTATTGGGAAATTTCTTGTTTGCTCTCTCTCGTGTTCTGCAAATGGTGATCTACGCCTACATCTTTGTTCTGATCATCAACTCGATCCTCAGCTTTGTTTCATCTTCCTATTATTCCCCAATCCGCCAGTTTTTTTCCGCCTTAGCCAATCTGACCCTCAACCCATTGCGCCGGGTGATTCGGCCGATCGGAGGCATTGACCTTTCTCCTTTTGTTGCTGTTTTGATCCTGATCTTCATCGATTCCTTCCTCGTGCAGTCTTTGGCGGATTTTGGGAGGGGTTTGCGATAAGCCATGATTCGATGCGGAGTCTTTTATAATCCCCTGAAACAAGGCATCAAAGAAAAGGTGGAACGACTACGCAAAACCTTCTCGGATCAAGGAATTCGGATCGTGTTTTGTGTGACAACCGAACCTCAGGACCTACCAAAAGACCAACCGCCCACCCATCTTCTTGTTTTGGGCGGGGACGGGAGCGTTCTCAGAACGCTGCAGTATGCCTTGCAATGGCAGATCCCTGTTTTGGGCATTCACTTTGGAACCTTCGGATTTTTGACCCGATACGATTATCAGCAAGTCCTTTCGGATCCCATGGAGGTATTCACCCAGCATCTCTGTTCATCGAGGACCCTCCTTGAAATCAAAACCGACTCAGAAAACGCCCCTGTTCAGCTGGCCTTGAATGATGGAGTCTTTCACCGCCGATTGTACCAAGGGATTGAACACTACCGAGTGGAAATCAACGGGACAGAGCTGGGCGAAATCGTGTCCGATGGCCTGATCATATCCACACCCACCGGATCGACTGCATATGCCCTCTCGGCGGGCGGTTCGATTCTGTGTCCAAGCTGCGAAAGCATCCAGATGGTCCCCATCGCCCCCCACACACTATGCAGCCGTCCTTTGATTCTTGGCGTGGAATCGGTTCTCCAGGTTCGATCCGCAACCAACACCCCCCTCAATCTCACAATCGATGGAGCCTCACCCATTCAAGTATCATACGCGCGATTCTGCGTTGCGGCGGATCGCTTTCTTTTGGCGCACCCCCCCACCGATTCCTACTGGCAAACCCTGACAAAAAAAGTCCTCTGGGGAAAGAGGGGGTAGGATGCTTCGCGAAATCCGCGCCAGCAATTTCCTGTTGTTTCGAACGGTCGAGCTTTCTTTCCAATCGGGAATGCACACCATCACCGGAGAAACCGGAGCGGGTAAGTCCCTCTTCATCCGGCTGCTTCGATCCCTATCCGGCTGTTATCGGGCCAAAGAGATGTTGGGTCCCTTTGAGGAACGGTTTTCGGTCGAAGGGGTCTTTGATTTGGACGCCGACACAAACAAAATGCTGGACCAGGAGGAAATACCTACCGACGATCAGCTTATTTTGGGGATTTCCGGAACCTCCGAACGGTTCTCGGCTCGAATCAACGGGGTTTTGGTGCCCGCCCAAACATTAGCCCAGATCCACGCCATCTTGATGGAGATCCACTCCCAACAAGCGCAGCAAAACCTAATGGATCCCATCTTCCACACCCATCTCATCGATCATTTCGGATCAGACATTCCGAGGCTTTTGTCTGATTATCAGACGGTCTATGAGCGGTTGCAAGAGTCATTGCGCCTGCTGAACCATCTTCCCGGCGATCCGTCCGAAATCGCGCGCAAAACGGATTTTCTCCAATACCAAATCCAAGAGATTGAGGCTGCCCGCATCCAGGAGAACGAAGACGAGGCGGTCGAAAAGGAGCTGCAGGCGCTCCAAAACTACGAAACATTGAAAACTCGCTTGATTGAATGCCATGACTTGCTTCTGGAAAGCCATGAAGGCTCATCAGTCCAAGAGTCGCTCGGGTCTGCTCTGGATACGCTGGGAGATGTTTCGCGATGGGAAGTGGAAGCGGAAATCTGGTCCAAAGACCTTTCATTGGCTCAGGAAATGATCCAGGAAGCAGGACGGGCCATCAAACGGTATGTGGACGGGATGGATTTCGACGAACATCGAATGAACGCGTTGGAAGAACGGTTTTCCCTGCTCCAGCGGATTAAAAAGAAATACGGCCCCCGATTGGACGATGTCCTTGCCTTCCAGAAGCGGTCGCAGAAGGAACTGGACCACCTCAACAATATGACCCAGCAGGCTCTGGATCTGGATCAAACGATCCAAACGCACCGAACGGAACTGGAAAAACTCGATCAGGCCCTGCGCGAAGCCCGAAAGAAAACGAGCCAGTCAATTGAGGCCTTGATTGCGCATGAACTGACTGAGATGAAAATGGACCGAGTGCGATTCGGCCACAGGATTGGAGAACACCCGGATTTCCAATCCCACGGGAAGCATTGGGTAGAATTCATCGCCGCGCCCAATCCGGGTATGCCCTTGCAGCCCATCGCGAAAAGCGCTTCGGGAGGAGAGTTGTCTCGAATTTTTCTGGCCATCGAAATGAGCACGCGGCAGATCCTACCGCACAAGACCATCGTTTTCGATGAAGTTGATTCCGGAATCGGCGGCCGGTTGGGCGATGTGGTCGGAGACAAGCTACGGGCATTCAGTCAAGATCGACAAGTCTTCGTCGTGACACACTTGCCCCAAGTGGCCGCTCGCGCAGACCACCACCTCAAGGTGGATAAGGTCCAATCTTCGGATCGAACGGAATCGACCATTGCCCCGGTCGAGGGACAATCTCGCGACCAAGAACTCCAGGAGATGTTGGGAAAGCTCTGACATTCCTCAAACGAGTCTTCTGTGTATGCCATCGAACGAAAAGCTTCCAAAAGACTTTCTACGCAAGGGAATTTCGTCTTTCTAATACTCGGGCTTTTCTGATGATCCTTTTTTTGAAGAGGGGGCTGTTCCGCTTTCAATAGAAAGGAGACATTCTAATGGCGTTTGTTAAGACTTTCGTAATGAGCATCGTGTTGTTGAGCATGATGGGAAATCCTGGATTTTCAGTGGAAGGATCCGATCTTGAGCGGCTCGCAAGAGGAAATTTGGACTTTGCGATTACCCTGTATCGGGCTTTGTCGGAGCAAGTGACGGGTAATCTCTTCTTCTCACCCCACAGCATATCCACAGCACTTGCGATGACCTATGCCGGGGCTCGTGGGAATACGGAGCGCGAGATGGCTGAGGTGCTTGGGTTTTCTATGGGACAAGAGAGGGTGCATGCCGCATTTGCGGAGTTGGAGCGGCAGTTGAACCGATGCGAGGCGCATGCCGATGGGGAGATGAGTATTGCCAATTCGCTTTGGCCACAGCTTGGCTATCCCTTTCTTCCCGAATACCTTGCCCTTCTTTCGGAGTTCTACCATACAACCGTAACTCCCGTGGATTACCGTTTTTCGGCGGATTCCGCCAGGCAGATCATCAACGGGTGGGTGGAGCAGCAAACAAAGGATCGAATCCAAAACCTGATCCCTGATGGGGTTCTGACTCCGTTGACGCGACTGGTTCTGGTGAACGCCATCTATTTCAAAGGCGATTGGAGTCTGCCATTCGATCCCGATTTCACAGAAGAAAGCGATTTCTTCATCACTCCTGAACAGGCGGTTCGGGCGCCTATGATGGCCCAACAGCAGCGGTTTCGCTATGCCCATACGGAGGGTGTCCAGCTTTTGGAACTCCCCTACGCAGGAGAAGAGCTGTCCATGATTGTGCTGCTGCCTGAGAACACCAAAGACCTTGCGCAATGGGAAAACCAAATCAGCGCGGAGAAGATAGCGGAATGGCGGGATCTTATGCGAAGTCAACCGGTGGGGGTATTCTTCCCAAAATTCACAATGACATCAACCTTCAGTCTGAAAGAAATATTGATTTCCATGGGGATGAACGATGCCTTCAGCGATCAACGGGCGGATTTTTCCGGGATGGACGGTCAAACGGACTGGTTATATATTGGAGAAGTCCTTCACAAAGCCTTTGTATCTGTGAGCGAGGAGGGAACGGAAGCTGCCGCCGCTACAGCGGTCGTGGTCAAGGAAAGAAGCGCGCCCTCACATGGAGCGCCTCCGCCAGTGTTCCGCGCAGACCGGCCATTTTTGTTCCTCATCCAAGACAATCAGACCCGAAGCATCTTATTTATGGGAAGGGTCTCTGATCCCACAAAGACCGGCGATTGAGGAAAAAATCGTGTGGTCATTGCGCGCCAAGGGTGCGCAAAAGCCTTATGGCGGGTTCGTTTTTGAATTGGATGGCAATATCCATAAGGGTCCAACCATCAGCGTATCCGCGATGAAGATCGGTACCGCATGCGATCAACGCGGTCAAGATGGCGGGGTTGTTGTTAAATGCAGCCGCATAGATTGCAGGGGCATATCCAAGATAATCCAGCGCATGAATGTTGGCTCCCGCTTCGACAAGCGCATGGATGATCTGGGGATTGACGCTGGAGTGGGCGGCGTGGTGCATGGCGGTTTCCCCGTATGCCCCCATGGCATGAAGGCTGGCACCCTGCTGAATCAGGGTTGTGAGCGTTTGAAGGTTTGAATTGTTGCTGGCGGCAAACATCAGCGGGGTCATCCCGTTTTCATGCCGGGCTTCCAAACATGCGCCGGCATCGATCAGCAACCGCAAGACTTGCGGGTTCGGGTTTGCAGCAGCCGCATACATCAGTGTAGTGCCTCCCGAAGGGTTGGTGGCATGAATGTTGGCTCCGGCTTCGATGAGGATCTGGATGACTTCCGCTCTGGGATTTTGCTCGGCTACAATCATCAAAGCCGTTCGTCCCTGAGCATCTCGCGCCTCAAGATCGGGAAGGATCTCAAGGATCGCCACCGCTTGTTCAAGAAACGTTTTATGGGCTACTTGGAGCAACAGGTCTTCGGGCACTTGTTCTGGTTCATCAATCTCCCACTCTCCGTCCCCCAGATACCGATAGGTCGCAGTGATGTCATAGATGAGTTCAAAGTTGCTCAATCGGAACTGAGGCATAATGTGGACGATTAGGCCGTTTTGCACGGAAACTGTCTCTCCCCGGCTATAGGTTCTGAGCAAAGGAACCCGATAGGCGGCGTATCCCTGTTCTCTCTTTTCGTAGATCACCATGTTCTGAGCGCTGGACATCCCAGATGAATAGGCAAATAGGATTTCCATATGGCCATCTCCTGTGAAATCTTCGACCCATACATCTCCGAAGGTGTGTTCAAAGGGAAGTAGGGAAGTTTTATCGGTTTGAATGCGCAGATACCCTTCTCCCCGGAAGGTGAGGGAATCGAAGACATCAATCCTGACCACGAATGAATCTTCTTCGATTTGTTGCGACATCAGCGTCTCGGCGCGGTTTTCCAAAATGTGAGCTTTGCCCAAGTATACATGGTCGTACATCTCAATTCGGGCAACAAAGACCCCCAGTTCTTCTTCCGAGAAGAGGGCTTTAAAAAAACGGGGTTCTCCATCGTAGGAATCATAGGATATTTCGCATAGCAATCCATCTCGATGGGAAGTGAGGGTGGGGTAAGTGTACCAAGAAAGACATATCAATTGACGCTTGTAATCGCAGAACAGAAGGCTGTACCCATTGGATCCGATCAACCACCATCCCTCTTCCGGAGAATAGGCCACTAGGTCAAACCCCAGAATCCCCTGGTCCGGCCGGTTTTCTTTCACTGAAATGGTCGAGGAAGAAATTGCAGAGATCACAGGCCCTTTGGTTGGACAGTCTTCGCTGGTTCCTCGAAAGGCGATTAAGAGTGGAAATCCCTGGTAGTAGGCATATTGCTCATACAGCGCGATCAGTCGGTCGGTTTCCTGGATCACCAGTTCGGAGATCGCGTAGATCCTCCGTTCCTTGTCGTTTAGAAAATAAAACTGGTCTCCCATGGGAAAGAGCAATCCCTGAAAGGCCGATGAAAAAACGAGAGTAGAGAGCCCAAGGAACAGAACGGTGAAAAATGCCTTCACTTCCACCCACCTCCTGGATCTATCGGAGCATCAACGTGAAGATCCGCAAAAAAACAGATTCTTTCCTACTTTAAGAAGGCCCCTTCATACCCGGACAGCAATCCATATACATTGATTCCCAGCGCTTCGATTGCGTATCCACCTTCTTGGATAAAAAGGGTTGGCAAACCCATCTGGGCGATTCGTTTTCCGATGATGGGGTAGATTTCCGAAGTCAGATCGAACCCGCCAAGTGGATCATGAATAAAGGTGTCAAACCCCGCGGATACGATCAGCACATCTGGTTTGCATGAAAACGTATATGCCAACGCTTCATCCAAAGCCATCAAGTACGCTTCGTTCTCCGTATGCGGTGGAAGGGGCAAATTCCGATTATACCCGATTCCACATCCGGACCCCATCTCGTCCGAGTACCCCGAAAAATACGGATATTCAACCTGGGGATCGATATGCAAAGAGATATAGACGACGTCGTTTCGAGCGTAAAAGATTTGCTGGGTTCCATTCCCGTGATGAATGTCGATATCCAGAATAGCCACTCTATGGATACTGGGTTGGTCGCACAGGTATTGTGCTGCAACAGCGGCATTGTTCATGAAACAATACCCGCCGGCCAAATCGGTCTCAGCGTGATGACCGGGCGGTCTGCACAAGGCATAGGCGGATTGCTCTCCTTTTTCAAGCGTTTGCGCTCCGGCGAGAGCGACATGAACGGCGGACAGAGCCGCATCATAGGTTCCCTCCACGATTGGCGCGCTCATATCGAAACAATAATACCCAGGCAAGGCGATTGGGTTATTGGTCTTTCGATTCATACGCCTCACTGCCAAAGCGCTCGGGAATAGGGCGTTCGGGTCTCCCCCCGCTTCCACCCATTTCCGGTATCCTCGATTCAGAAACTCCAGGTACTCCCTTGTATGGATCGCTTCAATCCATTTCGGATCGAAGGGTTCGGGGGATCGGATCGGACCCAACTCATGTTCGGAAATGGCCTCGAGAATAATCCGGATCCGTTCGGGAGTTTCGTAATAAGGAATCAAAGTTCCATTCAGGAACTCCATCGGAGGGTTGTGTTTTCGATGCGTTTCAGAGTAGAGGGTGATCATGCGAAATGCCTTGCTGATTCCGGAAGGTTGGCATATGAATGACCTGCCCGGTTTTTCGTGACTCTTCAGCCGCGAAGGCCATCAAATGGCTTTCAAGCGAATCGCGAGGAGTGGTTTGGATTCCCTGGTAGTCTTCTTGCGTTATGTAACGCACAAAGCTGTCCATCATCTGAAAGTCGCTTCCATTATGTCCGCCGATCTGATACGGTGATATCGATATGATCTCTGGTTGGGATGCGCCAAACTGATGGACTTCAATTTGATTCTTTTCAAAATGGCCCCGGATCTCGCCGCGGGTTCCAAAGACGCGAATCGTCCGTGTATTGGATGCGGTAAAGCCTATCATCATCATATTGACCAAAATGTCAGCGCCGAAAACCATGGAAACGATTTGATGATCGGGAACATTGTTGTCACACATATACACACACCTTCC